>Ga0182027_10002342_pt1 | contig 30866 bp, 28 predicted proteins | sample 712E1DmetaG_FD_121300 | JGI IMG/M metagenome (GOLD analysis project Ga0182027, IMG submission 121300) | Permafrost microbial communities from Stordalen Mire, Sweden - 712E1D metaG (Illumina Assembly) | ecosystem: Environmental > Terrestrial > Soil > Wetlands > Permafrost | place: Sweden...
AAAATTATACAAGGGCCTTGCTAAGGACAAAATAGCTGTGATATATGCCAGTGGCGACATATATCCCGGTGAAGGAACTGACGATAATATAGGCAGCGATAAATTCTGCAAAGCCATACGTGCTGCACGGCGCGACTCATCCTATAAAGCCATTGTATTAAGGGTTAACTCCCCGGGTGGCAGCGCCCTTGCCTCGGAAGCTATATGGCGTGAGATGTATCTGGCCCGCCAATCCAAGCCCGTGGTTGTTTCTATGGGCGATTATGCTGCTTCAGGAGGTTATTACATTGCCTGCATGGCTGATTCCATCTTGACAGACCCAAATACGGTTACTGGATCAATTGGTGTTTTCACTCTTTTCATGAATACCAAAGGATTTTTCAATAAACTCGGAATAACATTTGACGTGGAAAAGACCAATGAATATTCCGACTTCACATCGGGAGTCCGCACATTAAAACCCGGAGAAATGGATTATTGGCGCAATTCAACCGATCAGATGTATAATACATTTATGACAAGGGTTTCCGATGGACGTCACACTTCTATTACAGAAGTCAGTAAAATTGCTCAGGGGAGGGTATGGTCAGGCACCGATGCTTTGAAAATTAAGCTGGTCGATAAAATAGGAGGCCTTTCTGATGCAATTCAAATAGCCAAAAACATGGCACATCTGGGTGATAAATATCGGATTGTTGAATTACCGGAACTGGAAAATCCTTTTCAGAAATTTTTCGATGAGTTATCGGAAGACGCCAGAATTAAAATTCTAGGCAATAAAATTGGCCTGTCCGATCAATCGGTTGAGAATATAAAAAACATGCTGGAAAACCAGGGAGTGCAGGCACGGTTACCTTTCGATATTTCTTTCTACTAATAATGCCTAATAAGATGCATTTTTGTTAACTACAGGAAACACAGAGATTAGACACAGAGTTTTCAAAGAGAAAGACAGCTAAATCCTCTGTGAAACTCATATTTTACTCTGTGTAACTCAGTGGTAAATTTTTTGGGGGTTCAATTTGTTTTAAAAACAATGTTATATATATCATAGTTGAACTAAATCAAATCCTGGACACTTACTATGTTAAACCGTTGGATTCGCTACACCCTGTCCCCTCTCCTTTTTCCAATTTCCCTGGTGTATGGCCTGGTTGTTTTTATTCGGAATAAACTCTTCGATTTAAAGATCCTGAAATCCACAGAATTTGATTTCCCGGTTATTTCCGTCGGTAATATTACCATTGGCGGTACCGGTAAAACACCCGTTGTTGAATATCTCCTCGCAATGCTTTCTTCAGATTACAAAATTGCCATGCTAAGCAGGGGCTATAAAAGAAATACCAAAGGATTTCTATTGGCCGGCCCAGGAACGCAACCATCCGAAATAGGCGATGAGCCTTTCCAGATATTTTCCAAATTCAGCAATGTAATTATTGCCGTCGATTCAGACAGGGTAAGTGGAATTGAGCAGTTGAAAATGCAGGTAAAAGAGTTACAAGTCATTGTTCTTGACGATGCCTTTCAACACCGTTATGTAAAACCAGGAATTTCAATTGTTCTCGTTGATTATCACCGACCGGTTTTTAAGGATTTTTTATTGCCTTTTGGAACTTTGCGTGAAGGAATATCAGGCTTTCGGCGTGCTGAAATTGTCATGATTACAAAGGTGCCTGAAAATATTCAGTGGTTGGAAGAATCATTCTGGAGGCAAAAACTTAAACTTCTTCCAAAGCAACCATTGTTCTTTACCCGATATGAATATGGCGAATTGGTTCCCGTTTATGGAACTTCAGAAAGTTATATAACAATCGGCCAATTGTCAGAAAGCCACTTTAAAATAATGCTCCTTACAGGTATTGCAAATCCAAAGCCCATCGCGGATTATTTAACTTCGAATGGATTGGAATTCATTCACCTCAACTATCCCGATCATCACGAGTATGCACAACATGATATCAAAAACATCCAAAAAAAGTTCCTTCAGATTCAGAACGAAAACAAAGCAATTATAACTACCGAAAAAGATGCTGTTAAATTGAGAGTCTTAAATAATTTACCTCCTTCCTTCACAGACAATATTTATTACTTGCCGATACGGGTCAAGCTTCTCAATGGAAAGGAAGAAGTTTTTAACAAACAAATTATACAATTTGTAAACAGGGAAAATTAAAAAAGGGTTGTTGGAAATAAGCAAAAAAAGTAAGTTTTATATTTTGACCCTCATGGTTATGACCCCTCCAACTCCCCTTATAGGGGAGAACCTGGCTTCTACCTTTTTTCTTCGGTCTTCCGGCTTCAGTCTTCGGTCTTCCAACTTAAAAACTCGTCAACCCTAATTTTACTGATCACTGTTCACTGTAAAGACCGCTCTAACTCCCCCAATAGGGGAGAACCCGGCTCCTATCCTCTTTCTTCCTACTTCCGTCTTCCGTCTTCCGACTTCGGTCTTCCAACTTAAAAAACTCGTCAACCCTAATTTTACTGATCACTGTTCACTGTTCACTGTAAAGACCGCTCTAACTCCCCTAATAGGGGAGAACCCGGCTCCTATCCTCTTTCTTCCTACTTCCGTCTTCCGACTTCGGTCTCCGGACTTCTCAACTTTGTCATTATGTTTCTTAGTTTCACCCTCATAGGGGGAAATGTCCGAAGGACAAAGGGGGTCTTTACTGATCACTGTTCACAGTTCACCGATTACAAATCACTGTTCACAGTTTACAAACCACAGATTTTATTTTTCACTATCTTTACTTGGCAGACCTTCTGCTTATTTATTATTTTCGACAAATTATAGCCATCATTTCATGGATAGAAGAAATAGAATTCTCCGGTTTCTCCAGTTAATGTCATTAATTATATTATGTTCGTGCACTCGATATAAAGATCTTGTGTATCTGCAGACTCCGGAGGGTTCGCAACCGGAAGTATACACAGCCAAGCCTCCCGAATACAGAATACAAAAACGCGATATTTTGTACATCCGCATCCTCTCCCTCAACCTGGAAATAACTCAGGTAATGAACAATTCTGCAGGGACCAATATCAATTTAATGACCAACGATGCCAGTTTGTATATATATGGATACAATGTTAGCGATTCAGGCTGCGTGGAAATTCCGGTAGTCGGCAAAGTGAATGTACTGAACAAGACCATTGAGGAAGCCAAAACTGCCATAAGCCAACAAACTGCAATATACCTGAAAGATGCTACTGTGATTGTAAAGCTGATTTCTTTTAAATATTCCGTTTTGGGGGAGGTTACCAGGCCGGGATCCTATCAGAATTACAACAACCAGCTGACTGTATTGGAAGCTATAAGCACCGCCGGCGATATATCTTCCTTTGGCAATAAACACAAAGTAATGGTAATACGACCGGGCAACAATGGCACCAAGACATTCCGCCTCGATCTTACAAGCACCGATATACTTTCTTCCGATGGTTTCTTCCTGCTGCCCAATGATATTGTTTATGTTCAACCTGTGAAAAGTTACAATTTCAGGGTTAACCTGCCGACCATTGGGATTTTCCTATCTGCCGTTTCAACGCTTATTCTGGTGCTGAATTATATTAAATATCATTGATAAACTGTGATCTGTAAACTAATAATGGATGGTTGTGAAAAATAAAAGATAACAGATCATAGATAACAAAATAAAAAGATGGACCCATACGAATTGCAAACTCAAACCGAAGAAGGCATCGATATTAAAAAATACATTTTTTTAATCCTCAACCATTGGTGGTGGTTTGCGATTTCAGTTTTTGTATGCCTTACCTTTGCTTATATGGTCAATCGATATTCCCAGAAAATATACCAGGCCAGTTGCTCGCTGATTATTGGTGATCAAGGGTCGCAGGCAGGAAGTATCGATAACATGCTGGATGAATTGAGCCGCGTTCGGACAGCCAAACGTAAAGCGGTGGTCGAAAATGAGATTAGTGTCTTGAAGTCCTATAAAATGGCCCGAATGGCGCTGGAAGAATTAAACTTCAATATTGCTTATACAGAAGTAGGTAGAAGAGGCATTGTTGAAGCGCAGCTTTACAATCAATCTCCTTTTATTGTGATTCCGGATACTTCCAAACCAAATTTGGCTAGCTACCCGATTTATATTACCATTCTTTCAAAAGACCGTTATCACATCATGATTGATAGTAAGAAAAACATTTCCCAAGAAATGCATTTTGGTGAGAAATTTTCAAATCCCCACTTTAATTTTACAATAAAATTGCGCGACCCCGAAAGATTCCATTTCGAAAATCTCAGTTCGTTTAAATATTATTTTATTATAACCGATATAAATGCCCTGGCAAACAGTTACAAGACCAATCTGAAAGTGGAAGTAAACAATGAAAAAGGTTCTATCCTGATGCTCAGCATCACAGGTCATGTCAGTGAACAAATTTCCGACTATCTCAACAAACTAAGCGAGGTATACGTACAATCGAATCTTGAAGAAAAAAATGAGGCATCGGTAAATACCATCGAATTTATCGATGAACAGCTGAGGGGTATCGTTGACTCATTAGAAACCACCGGTCTGAAATTACAGCGGTTCCGGACAGAGAATAAAGTTATTGACATGAGCAAGGAGGGTAATTTTTTGTTAACCCAAATGCAATCATTGCAAAGTGATAAGGCAGTCCTGGATCTGAAAGCGCATTATTATCAATACCTCCTGGATTATGTAAATAAACGGACCGATTACAGCGATTTAGTAGCGCCATCTGTTGTGGGTATAGAGGATAAGCTTCTGAATGAACTCATAATCAAAATCAACGAACTGAATATGCAAAGGCGCAGTCTCGATTTCAGTGTACAGGCAAACTCACCGCAGAGCCTGCAAATCAACAGCCAGATCGACGATGTTTTAAAAACACTGCAGGAGAATCTCAAAAGCCTGATATCCGGCAGCGATATTTCTCTGAAAGATATGAAGGTGCGCATTGCCAACATTGACGCTGAGGTACAAAAGCTGCCCATAACCGAGAGGCAATTGATCAATATCCAGCGCAATTTTAACATCAACGACCAGATCTATACTTTTCTGCTTCAAAAACGTGCCGAAGCAGGTATAACGAAAGCCTCCAATACATCCGACCATAAAATCCTGGATACGGCGATTCCTGAGAATGCAGCCTTGGTAAAACCAAAGGTCTCCATGAATTATATTATAGGATTACTGTTGGGAGCAATGTTCCCGTTGATATTACTCCTGATCATGGAATTTTTCAACACCAAAATTGCCGACCGCAACGAATTGGTCACCCGACTGAAGGTGCCAATAATTGGTGATATCGGACATAAAGAAGGGATAACCGAAATACCGGTGACCGAAAATCCGAAATCGTCGTTGACCGAATCATTCAGGGCGCTGCGAACCAACCTCCAATTTATGTTCACCGAAGCGGGTGCAAAAGTAATTGCTGTATCATCGGCCGTTAGCGGTGAGGGTAAAACTTTTTGCGCCGTTAACCTGGCCAGTATTTTTGCCATGGCAGGGAAAAAGACCCTGCTTATCAGTCTTGATCTTCGTAGGCCCAGGGTGCACCGAATTTTCAACCTGGATAACACTGAGGGGATAACAACATTTTTAATAGACCGGAGTTCAAGGAAAGACATAATAAAAGAAACAAACATCAAAAATTTATTTGTGGCCGTTTCAGGGCCTGTCCCTCCAAACCCTGCTGAACTGATGGGTACTGATAAACTGAAGGAATTTATTGCCCAATGCCGCAAGGAATATGATTTTGTGATTATCGACACCCCTCCGGCAGCCATTGTAACCGATGCAGTTACGTTAAAAGACAGTTACGATGCATTTTTATTTGTAGTACGGCATAATTATACCGACCGCCATGTCATTCAATTTATCAACGATCTGCATAATAAGCAGAAACTGCTGCATGTTGGTGTGGTAGTGAATGATATTCTGATCCGGGGAGCTTACGGCTACTCCTACCGATACGGCTATGGTTACAATTACAGTTATAGTAATTATGGCAGAGAATATTACGAAGAGAAAGCCGAAGAGCCTGACTTCTGGCAAAATCTGGCCGGATTTCTTAAGCTGAAAAAGTGAGCTATAAAAAGAGGTTTGTTGGGGATTGGGCATTGGGTGTTAGCAGTTAATTTTTCCATACTGCTCTGTGCATTCAGCCAATACCCAATATCTAACCCACAGGATTTATAAAATTGAAATACATCGAAATGGCTTGAAATTGAAATGTCCGTAAGACAAAGGGGGTCAAGAAAGTCAACAGTGATCAGTTATCAATGATCAAGAGGGCTATTGGGTGTTAGGTATTGGGAGTTAGCAAATAAGATCGGGCTGAAAGCCCGGATTAAACTAACTCAAGGCAACGCCTTGGGGCATAGGAAATACTATTCCTCCGGCGTGAAAGGACTGCTTATTCAGTCAGATTGGCTGTACTGCGTGTAGCTGTTGCACAACCAGAAAAATAACATTCTCAAGCGATCCAATCTCAGGAAACTCGACTATTATATCAAGAAACTCATATGTCCGTTTAACAAAAGCTTTATTTACATTCGCACCCCATTCCTTCTCAAGGTATTCAAGTATCTGGTCGAATTTGTGGTCTGCATGTTTTGACCACTTCAGGGTTAAAGCCATTTCTTATGCTTCTCTTGAATCTTTGAGTGAGGTATCAAATTATCATCATTATCTGCTTCTGTATCTATTAGTAATAGCTCTTGTTTTTCTGCTTTGTTTAATCTCTCCCAAAGTTGACCATCTTTCTTCATCGAAACTCTTTCCATGATACTGAGAAATTTCGATAAAATGTTTTCATTATCAATTGTATCAATCAATCTATGAAAATTGCTTTTTAGCTCAACTGTATTCATATAGTTCTTTTTTTCAAAGTTAATAAAAAGTTCTATAGGTTACAAAACATGCACACTAACTCCCCTAAAGGGGAGAACCCGGCTCCTATCTTTTTTCTTCGGACTTCGGACTCCCGACTTAAAAACAACATCAATTCCAAACAATCAACAGATCACAGTTTACAGATTACAGATCCCAATTTTGACACCTCTTACTCCCCTAATAGAGAAGAACCTTGATCCTATACTCTTTCTTCGGTCTTCGGTCTTCGGTCTTCGGACTCCCGACTTAAAAACAACATCAATTCCAAACAATCAACAGATCACAGTTTACAGATTACAGATCCCAATTTTGATACCTCTTACTCCCCTAATAGAGAAGAACCTTGATCCTATACTCTTTCTTCTGACTTTGGTCTTCGGTCTTCCGACTTCTAAATCCCTCTTCGTTAACCCCATTGCAATTTTAATCCGCAATCTCTGGTAAATCCAATTATTATTACTCACTTTTCGCTAATTTTGATAGAAGGATGACAACCGGGTATAAAATGAAGGATGAAAAAGACAGGAAATGGTATGCTGTGTATACCCATTTTAACAATGAGAAAAAAGTAGCATCACAACTTACTAGAAAAGGTATTGAGGCATATCTTCCCCTGCAAAAAATCCTGAGACAATGGAGCGACCGCAAAAAATGGGTGGAAGAACCCTTGATCCGGTCGTATGTATTTGTACATATCACATTGTTTGAAGCCGAAGTTTTACGCTTTACTCCCGGAATAGCTTCTATAGTTAGTTTTGGTGGGCGTTTTGTCCCCATAACACAACAGGAGATGGACCTGTTACACCTGATATGCGGACAACAACCTGAAGTAATGGACTCACCTCAGGATCTTTTTGCCGGTGACATGGTGGAAGTGATTGCCGGGCCGCTTTTAGGAATTAGAGCCGAACTCACTTCATGGAAAGGAAAACAAAAGGTAATAGTACGAATTGAAGCGCTGAACCGGTATCTACTAGTGGATGTGCCAGCATATTGCATTCGGAAAACAAGCATGCAACCCAACGTTGCCTGAGAACTATATAGTAAACAGTACTTCTTTACCCGTCTTCTTAATATTATGTGACCGGGGAAGCGGAGCTGCATATAAAAACAACCCAAATAATATCTTGATAAAAACTCGTTATTTTTTATAAATAATTAATCATTAAGAATTATGAATAAGGCACTTATCACTGGTGCCGATGGCTTCATCGGTTCACATCTTACAGAATTATTACTTGAAAAAGGATATAAAGTACGTGCACTAGCACAGTACAATTCATTCAATAATTGGGGCTGGCTTGAAGATATCCCGGCTAATAATAAACTTGAAATTATAACTGGAGATATTCGAGATCCTCATTTCTGTAAAGTAATTACCAAGGATATAGATATAATATTTCACTTGGCTGCTCTGATTGCTATTCCCTATTCATACATTGCACCTGATAGTTATGTTGATACTAATATCAAAGGAACTTTAAACATGTGCCAGGCTGCGCGTGAAAACGGAGTTGGTCGGTTTATTCATACATCCACCTCAGAAGTATATGGCACAGCACAATATGTTCCTATTGATGAAAAACATCCCAAACAGCCCCAGTCTCCATATTCAGCAACCAAAATTGGTGCAGATGCAATGGCCCTAAGCTTTTACAATGCATTTAATTTTCCTGTTACAATCGCCCGGCCTTTTAATACTTATGGCCCGCGTCAATCGGCAAGAGCTATTGTCCCTACAATAATAACGCAAATTATTGCCAATCAAAAAACTATTAAGATTGGTGACCTGACCCCCACCCGCGATATGAGTTACATAAAAGACACTTGTAGGGGAATAATTGCAATTGCTGAACACGAAAACACCATAGGAAAAGAAATCAATATTTGTTCAAATAGTGAAATATCTATGGAAGAAGTTCTAAATAAGATTAAAAAAATCATGCATGCCGATCTTAATCATAAATCTGAATTGCAGCGCATGAGACCTGTAGGATCAGAAGTATACAGGCTTTATGGAGACAATTCTTTATTAAAAAAACTTACTGGATTTAAACCTGATTTTACTATTGAACAGGGACTTCAATTAACTTGTGAATGGTTTATGAAGATAGAAAACAGGAGCAAATATAAGGCTAATGTCTATAACGTTTGACGGAAAAATTGATCCTATAAATTAACATAACTTGGGGTTTATAACTTTTTGCAAATGAAATATGCTACAATTAGTAATGACAGTCTTTAATAACTTACTATTTTCGAACTGCGAGACTGAATTATAAATATTAATGTTTTTCAGTCCTTATGTTAGTATAATTTTTTATATATCTTTTAATTATTACCATCGATAAATGATTTTAAATACGGATTCCTTTGAAATAATAATTGAACCGGGGAGGCTTGAGAAGAATTATTGGAAAGATTTATGGCGTTATAAAGAGTTGTTTTATGTCCTGACCTGGCGGGATATTAAAGTGCGATACAAACAAACAGTAATTGGAGTGGCTTGGGCTGTAATAAGACCATTGCTGACTATGATCATTTTTTCGGTAGTATTTGGCAAATTGGCAAAACTACCATCAGTTGGCAATGCCCCATACCCCATAATGGTCTTTGCAGCTCTAATTCCTTGGCAGTTTGTTTCAACTGCATTATCAGAATGCAGCAATAGTTTAATTGGGAATTCTAATCTGATCTCGAAAATTTATTTCCCTCGTATCATAATACCTACTAGTGCAATCATCACTAGTTTCATTGATATGTTTATTTCTTTTGTTTTATTAATTATACTGATGTTCTATTACCATTTTGTTCCAAGCTGGCAATTTGTTTTTCTGCCAATTTTTATTATACTAGGCTTTTTTGCTGCTTTTGGTTTTGGAATTTTGCTAACAGCCCTTAATGTAAAATATCGTGATTTTCGGTACATAATACCTTTTATTGTGCAACTAGGATTATACATTTCACCTGTTGGTTTTAACAGTAGTATTATTCCTGAAAAATGGAAACTGATTTATTCTATAAATCCAATGGTGGGTATAATTGATGGATTTCGCTGGAGTATTATTGGAGGAGCCACTGATTACAATTTAATAAGTTTGTGGCTTTCATTTATAGTAATTCTGTTATTTACCTACCTGGGTATTCGATACTTCAGGAAAACGGAAAAAGCATTCGCTGATTACATTTGATTTTTATTATAAAATATGAGTGATATAGATATAAAAGTTGAGAATTTAGGTAAATGCTATATAATAGGACATGAGAACAGTCAGAGATATACAGCATTAAGGGATGTTATTTCAAATACCTTCAAAAACTATTTATCAAAAACAAAATATATCTTTAAGGGCGGCCAATTGATCTCTGGCGAAAAATTGGAGGAATTCTGGGCATTAAAAAATATAAACTTCGAAGTAAAACGAGGCGACCGGGTAGGCATAATAGGCCGTAACGGAGCAGGCAAAAGCACCCTTTTAAAAATACTCAGCCGCATTACTGAACCAACTACCGGAAGAATACAAATTCATGGCCGTGTTGCTAGTTTGTTGGAGGTGGGCACCGGATTCCATCCGGAATTGACAGGTAGGGAAAATACTTACCTCAATGGAGCTATACTTGGTATGAAACGTGCAGAAATAAAAAGAAAATTTGATGAAATTGTCGCATTTGCAGAAGTAGAAAAATTCATAGATACCCCAGTTAAAAGGTATTCCAGTGGAATGTATGTTCGTTTGGCATTTGCTGTGGCAGCACATCTTGAAACAGAAATATTAATCGTTGATGAGGTTTTAGCAGTTGGTGATGCCGAGTTTCAGAAAAAATGTATTGGAAAATTGGAGGCCATAAGCACTAATGAGAGTAAAACCATATTATTTGTGAGTCATAACATGGCTGCTGTTAAGACATTATGTAATTATGGAATATTATTAAATAATGGTGAGATTTTAGAAAGAGGTAGTATTGATAGTATTATTTCTAAATATCTTAAATATAAAAACAGTAAGCTTGAATTTTTGCACTTAAAAGGTAATCAAGAGATAAAAATTGAGAAGGTTATTATCAATAATAAAGAATTTGAAGAAGATTTAAGAATTTATGAAGAAATTAATATTGAAATATTCTTTACTTGTAAGAAAAATATTTTATTTAAGAAAGTTGAGTTTTTTGTAATTATTTATGATGAAAATGACAATGATGTTGTAAGCATATTTCAAAGAGATTCAGAAGAACTATTTCTAGTTCACGAATTAAAAGAGAGAACTATTTTGAAATTCGATAATAATCTTAAACCAGGAAGATATAGAGTTTCCATTGGTATCTTTAATGAATTTAGAGAATTTGTAGATTGGGTTGACAATTGCTATTATATAAATGTTAATGACTTATTTATAAGTGGAGAAAAATTCGACCAAAGATTAGGTAAAGTTTTTTTAAAAGAAAACTTCAAATCCATTTAATTATGAAAAAGTTATTTATAAGAATAATTATAAGTATTGCAAATAAAGTAATCCTGTTAAAAAATAAACGAGAAATTGGACGTCTCAAACATTGCGGCGATAACTTTACAATCCAAGAACCCTTTTATTTTGCTGGTTATGATAAAATTATAATAGGAAACAATGTGTCAATTGCAGCATTTGTCCATATTTGGGGACAAGGTGGTGTTAGTATTGGCAATAATGTTTTAATTGCATCACATACTGCAATAACTTCACTTACGCATAATACTCAAAGTAAAATATTTAATTCTGAAGTTATTATGAAAAATGTTACAATAGGAGATAATGTGTGGATTGGGGCACATTCAGTTATTCTTCCAGGTGTAGCAATAGGAAATAATTGTATTATAGGTGCTGGATCTATTGTTAACAAGAATATTCCTAATAATACTGTATTTGCTGGTGTGCCTGCAAAAGAATTATATAAATTAAATCAGTTTTAAAAAATGAATGTTTAAGAAAAGTCTTAGCTATAAATGCAGTTTATTAAATATAATTCTTGAGGTTAATTTTAAGTTTTGAGTCCATGTTTGTAAATATATCAATATTCTTAGAAAATAATTAAATATTACCCGTTTCTTCTCTATATATTGTAATAGAATTTTAGACGATTGGTTCGGAAATATTGCCGTAAATGCAGAGCCTATATTTCATAAATAATTATTAAGGCAAAGATTTAAATTCTTAGTAAGATGTTAAATAATTTTGATTTAAAATATAAATTAAAACCATTATCAGATCTCTTTTTGGTTATTGGCAATATACTCAAACCAAGCATTGCTGATACACATGAAGAGCCATATTCATCACATATCCCTGTACTTATCGGAATTTCTTCAATAATTAATATCAAAAACATTTTAGAATTAGGTTCCGGTAGTTACAGCACAGGCCTTTTTTTAAACAAAAAAGCTTACCCAAATTTAGAAAGATTAGACTCTTATGAAGATGATTTGCAATGGGGCCGAAAGATTGCTAATGATTTTAGTAAAGATCAAAGACTGCACTTAAATATTGTTAACTATCCAATTAATCAAAACTTAGTAAATATTAATTACGCTCAATATGATTTAATATTTATTGATGACTCACAAAAATCTTCCGATAGGGCAAAGACAATAAAGGAAATTTGTAACAATAATTTAGGCAATAGTATTCTAATAATTCATGACTTTGAAATGGATAGCTATAGAAAAGCTGCAAAAAAAATTAAACATTATTTTACTTTCTCCTCTTATACACCATGTACAGGAGTTCTTTGGCAAAAAGGATTGAAAAATATACAACTATTCAGGGTTTTAGATCTGATTAATACATATAAAAATGAATATAAAACGACTGATATTGAGGGTTGGTTAACTGTTTTTAAAAATTTAATGAATGAATAATATACTACTATTGAGTGATGGTAGTCCTTCTGCAACTGTAATTGATCCTAATGAAATTCTGTTAAGATTTTTTTTCAAACATTTTGACAGAAAAAAAGTTTTCAGATTTATGATAATGAGAAAAGTTGGAAAAGACCTTCCAAAAGACTGGATGGGTTTTGACAGCGAAGTTTATAATAATATTTACGAAATCAGTGTTAAAAAATTTGGCAAGTATATTAATTGGTTCCTTAAGTACCTCATTAATATATATATTGTAACTTTTAGAATTCCATTTTTATATAACAAGCTTTTAAAAATATATAAAGAAAACTCTTTCGACAAAATATGCATGGTTGCCACTTCACCACAGTTAATCCTCATTGGGTATAAACTGGTGAAAGAGACAAAACTTCCATTACATTTAATCATTTGGGATACACCCGAGCAATATACATTAAATTTAAAAATGCCGGAAATTTTCAGAAATAGAGTATTAAAAAGGTACTATTACCTTATTCGCAATTCAAAGAAAATTGGTGTTGGTTCACAAGCCTTGGGAGAATATTTTAATGAAAAGTTTAATAAAGAAACTTACCTGATGCAGGGGGATATTATTGAAAGCCATATAATTACTTCAAAACTACAAGTCTCTGATAAAGAAATAGTTATAGGTTTTGCAGGAACAATGTATACTTCAGGTACATGGAGTGCATTTCTTGATGCGTTAAATAAAATGAATTGGGAATATGAAAGTAAAAAAATACTTTTGAGAATTATTGGTAATAGCTTTAGCCAGGAACTATTAAATAATTCTAATATCGAATTTCTGGGAGCTCGCAAAATTGAGGAAGCAATGTCAATTCTTTCACAATGTTCTATAAACTTTGTCCCTTATTCATTTGAGCATCGCTCCAAAATTGAAGCAGAATTTTCATTTCCCAGTAAAATTAATACATATCTCAGAGCTGGGAGACCTATTTACGCCATTGCTCCAAACTATTCTTCAGTATTTAAGTTTGTTACTAATGAAAAAATTGGCATTTGTTGTACTTCAGTAATACCAAACCAAATAGTAGATTCATTAAAATACTTATTAGGAAACACAGCTTTAATACTAGAAACTACAAAAAATATAAATAAAATTTATACTGATAAATTTTCCACAGAAAAATTACTTGAAAGATTCAATAAATTTATAGATGCCTCTTGAATTTTAAATTGTCATTCAAATCAAAATATTTGCAGAAAAAATAATGAATGATGTTTTCAAAGAAATAACAGACTATATACGAAATTTTTATAATCAGCCAATTGGTGTGATTCCTTTACATGCACCTGTTTTTATTGGCAATGAAAAGAAGTATATGAATGATTGCATTGATTCTACATTTGTTTCAAGTGTCGGGAAATATGTTGATCTCTTCGAAGAAAAAATAGCTGCTTATACTGGGGCCAGAAAAGCCGTTGCTTGTGTTAATGGAACAAATGCTCTTTTTCTTGCGCTTAAACTTGCAGGGGTTGAGCAAAGTCATGAAGTCATTACACAACCATTGACATTCATTGCTACCGCTAATGCAATTGCTTACTGTGGCGCAAATCCGGTATTCCTGGATGTTGACTTAGATACTTTAGGACTGTCTCCAAAAGCTTTACAGAACTTTTTAATGACACAGACCTTCTATGATCCAAAAACAGCAAGACAAATTAACAAAAAGACTCATAGGCCGATAAGCGGTTGTTTGCCAATGCATAGCTATGGACATCCGTGCAGGATTGATGAGATTATTAATATTTGTAATCAATATCGTATCCCGGTAATCGAAGATGCTGCAGAAAGTTTGGGTAGTTTATATCGAGGACAACATACCGGGACATTTGGTACAATTGGTGTTCTAAGTTTTAACGGAAATAAAATTATAACAACCGGCGGAGGTGGTATGCTACTTTTTCAAGATGAAGAATTGGCCGGAAGAGCAAAGCATCTTTCCACACAGGCAAAAATATCACACCCGTGGGAATTTATTCATAATGAAATAGGTTACAATTATCGTATGCCAAATATTAACGCTTCTTTGGGAGTGGCACAATTAGAACAGCTGGAAAGTTTTGTGGCATCCAAACGTAAGCTGGCCGAAGAATACAAAAGTTTTTTTAAAACAATGGACATCGAATTTATAAATGAACCTGATAATAGCCGATCCAATTACTGGTTGAATTGTATCCTGATGAAAGATAAAACAGAACGCGACGCTTTTCTTAAATATACCAATGAAAAAGGTATAATGACGAGACCTGCATGGCAACTTATGAATAAACTCGAAATGTTCAAAAGTTGTCAAACGGATGGATTAGAAAATGCAACTAAAATCGCTGGCAGGTTGGTAAATATTCCAAGCAGCGCCAAAAGATAAGGCAAATACAACTGCTATTAAATAATAGGCAGATAAAATTAATTACATGATAAATCTGGTTGAAGCACCTGTACTTCTAATAATTTTCAACAGACCGGTAACTACATTGCTTGTTTTTAAAGCAATACGTGAGGCAAGGCCAAAAAAATTATATGTTTTCGCCGATGGTCCCCGCCAAGGCAATAATACTGATATTAATGACTGCATGGAGGCACGCGAAATAGTGAAGCAGGTTGATTGGGAATGTGAGGTCAATTATCAATTTCTTGATGAAAATATAGGATGTGGACCCGGGCCGGCATCAGCTATTTCCTGGATATTCGAGAATGAAGAAAGAGCAATAATACTGGAAGATGATTGCGTGCCTGCTCAAGCATTTTTTTGGTACTGTGATGACTTATTAGATAGATATAAAGATGATACAAGAGTAATGGTTATTTCTGGCAGCAACTGGAATGAAGAGAGAAAAAGAAATAATGAAAGTTATTTCTTTAGCAGATATGGTAGTAGTACAGGCTGGGCAACATGGAAAAGAGTATGGAATTACTTTGATTATGATATGAAACTTTGGCCCAAATTTAAAAAGGACGGATATATTCAGAACATTTTCAAAAACAAGGCCGAGAGAAATTATTTTACCAAGACATTTGATTATGCTTTTGCAAATCATAAAGATTCCTGGGATTATCAATTTCTTTTTGCAGTATGGTCCAATGGAGGAATAAATATTTTCCCTGCTTCTAACTTAGTTTCAAATATTGGAGTTGTAGGTACGCATTCAAATTCATCATTTAATTTTCATTTTCGGCCAGTTAATGAAAGATTCAAAATCGAAAAACATCCTGATTTTATATTGCCAAATGAATATTATGATGCATACCATTTCAGAAAACATTGGGAAAAAATGGGAAGAATATCAATATTAAGCAGGATATTTAGAAAAATAATTAAAGTTATTAAAAGTAAAAATAAAATTTAGCTTCTAAAATGAGACTTTTATGGTTTTGTTCGTTAAATGTTTTACCGTATTCTGACAAAGTTAAATTTATAAATAATAAAATACCGGTCGTTTTAGCTCCCTGGATAGACAGCTATATTAACGCGTTTCGTAATGAGACAGAGAGTGAACTTCATATAATTGCTGAATTTACAAATCTTAAAGAAGATGTTTACATTCAAGATAATAATGTGTTTATCTACTTATTATCACAAAAAATGCCCTTGTTAAACCGAGGGTGGCCACATGTTTTTAGATATTTTACCAATTACTACTTACTTAATAGAAAAGTAAATAAAATTGTAAAAAAAATAAACCCGGATTTAATCCATTTACATGGAACCGAGCATGATTTATCTCGCGTAGCTTTAAATTACTTGCGCATTCCATTGATGGCAACGATACAAGGTTTTGTCAATGAAGCCGTTCATAGAAACAATAATTTCTATATGAATAACAAACTAAAAATTGAAAATCTGGTATTTAAGAAATGTCAAAATTTTGGAATTAGAGCACAATTTATGGAAGAAATAATTAAAAACCACAATGCATCCCCTAGTTTTTATTATCATGATTATATTTTCGAGAGGCCAAAGATTACTAAATTTGCAGATAATGATGCTCATGTTGTTTTTGCAGCAAGAATATGTCGAGATAAAGGAATAGAAGATCTAATACAAGCGTTAGGAATTGTAAAAAGATCAATTCCAGATTTAAAATTTAAAATTATAGGAAGCATAGATGCCAATTATAAAAATTTTATAATTGAATTAATAAAAGCAAATAATCTTGTAGAAAATACAAATCTAATAGGTTACTTACATGATATAAATGATGTGCATCTGCAAGTTGCCAAATCCATGATAAATGTATTGCCAACACATTATGATATTATTTCCGGAACTATACTTGAGAGCATGTATATTGGAGTTCCGGTAATAGCGTATAATGTCGGTGCTATTCCTGAATTGAACGAGAAAAGAGATTCATTGATAATTGTCAATAAGGGCGATATTGACGGATTAGCTAATACAATACAATGTCTCCTATTTGATGGAGAATTAAGAATTAAATTGTCATACAATGCCCTAATAACCGTATCTGAAAGATTCGGAGATAAAGACAATTTAAAGAAGCTTAAGTCTATCTATATTGATATATTAAAAAATTCAATAAATTCTTAACTATTTGCTATGGAAAAAATTAGATTACGTGCACTGACATTAAGTGATATAGAAAATACACTCAAATGGCATAATCAAGAAGATATATCTTACTTTTATTCTGGGCATCCATTCCCGGTTAATATTGAGTTTGAAAAGAAATGGTATGAAAAAATATTAACTTCTAATTTCCCTGTAACAGTTTTTGGAATAGAATATATCAAAAACCAAATTCTAATTGGAATAACCGTACTTAAAGATATAAATCTGATAAACCGTACAGCAGAATTTGCAATTTTTATAGGAGATAATGAATATAGAAAGAAAGGCCTTTCATCAGAGGCTTCACTAGAAACTTTGCGTTTTGGCTTTTTTAATCTTGGATTAAATAGAATTAGTCTGAAAGTATTGGAAGAAAATAAAGCTGCAATTAAGCTTTATAATAGGATTGGCTTTATAAATGAAGGGACACTCCGCAATAGTGTATTTAAAAATAATAGCTTTAGAAATGAATTTGTAATGTCTATTCTAAAAAAGGAGTTTAATGGCTAGCTATGAAGTTTTGACTCGGTCAGATGATAAGAAATGGAATAAACTTCTTAAAAAAATACCTGATAACTTTAAAGATTCCTATTACACTCCTGAATATTATCATTTATATGAAAGCTTAGGCGATGGAAAAGCTATGTGCTTTGTTTACAAAGAAAAAGGCGCAATAGCAATGTATCCATTTTTATTGAACTCAGTTAATAAACTTGGATTTAATCTTAAAAAAGAATATTTTGATATTCAAGGTGCATATGGTTATAATGGAGTAGTAACAAATAATTATTCACCAGAATTTATTTCAAAGTTTTACCAAGGTTTTCACGACTATATTAAAGAAAAAAATATAGTTGCAGAATTTACCAGATTTCATCCATTGCTTAAAAATCACTTATTCTCACAAAAATATCTTCATGTTATTTTTGATAGAAAAACAGTCTATTTGGATTTACAGGATAGTTATGAAAAAATATTTAGCAGATTTCAAACAACTACAAGAAAACAGATAAAAAGAGCTACAAATAGATATGGATTGGAAGTCAAAGTTTTTAGGCAGGATCTCGGTATACTCGATGATTTTTTAAATATATACAACGAAGCCATGAATAGGGTGCAAGCAAATCATTACTTGTTTTTTAATAAGGCTTATTTTAAATCCCTTTTTCAAATTAACAATAGTGTCTGCTTTATTGCATATTTTAAAAAAAAGCCTGTAGCATGCATTATTGCAATTTATAACAATCAGTTCATAAATGGTCATTTAGGTGGGTCATTGACAGACTATTTAAATATGTCTCCTTTCAGCCTGCTGTATGCTGAAATGATTAAATTTGGCGTTGCTATAAACAGTAAATTCTTGCATGTTGGAGGCGGGGCAACAAGTAATCCGGTTGATTCACTGTATGTTTTTAAATTGAATTTTTCAAAAACTACTTCTGAATTTTATATTGGTAAAAAGATACACGATCCAGAGATTTATGAAGAAATTGTGAGACAATGGAAAACTAAATATCCTGAAAAAGAAAATTTATATAAAAACATGCTTTTAAAATACCATAATTAGATGAATCAGAATAAAAAAATTATTGAAAGAATAATTAAAAGAGATGAGAGTCTTTTGCATGCTTTGAAAATAATGGATTCAACAGGGTTCAGGTCTCTGCTTGTCTTAGATTCTGATGAGAAATTTGCGGGTATATTGAGCATTGGGGATATTCAGCGGGCAATAATTAAGAACATACCTCTTGAAACTAAAATATCTGGAATTTTAAGGAAAAATCCAAAAATTGCTGATATTGATACAACTCTTGAGCAAATAAAAATCGAAATGCTCCAATTTAGAATGGAATTTTTTCCTGTTATTGATATAGATAACCATATTCAAGAAGTTTATTTTTGGGACGAGCTTTTTATTGAAAAAAAATTACCTCCCCGCAAACAATTTAATTTACCTGTTGTGATAATGGCAGGAGGGGTGGGTTCCCGATTAAAGCCATTGACGAATGTATTACCAAAGCCACTACTTCCCATCGGAGATAAGAGCATCATTGAAGAAATATTTGATAGATTTGGCACACATGGCTGTAATGAATTTTTTATTTCAGTAAATTACAAAGCTGACTTGATTGAATATTATATTAACTCAAAAAATCATCCCTATTCCATTCATTTTTTTCATGAAGAGAAGCCTTTAGGAACTGCTGGAAGTCTGTTTATGCTAAAAGGGAAAATATCAGGTACTTTCTTTGTAACCAATTGTGATATTTTAATTGAACAAGATTATGCGGAAATTTTGGATTATCACAAGAAGAATAAAAATGCTATTACAATTGTTGCTGCTCTAAAACATTATCCAATTCCTTATGGAGTGATTGAAACAGGTATTGATGGAGAACTAAAAGTACTACAGGAAAAGCCGGAAGTCACATTTAAAATCAATTCAGGTATGTACATTCTTGAAAGTAATGTACTGAAAGAGGTTCCAACCAAAACTTTTTTTCATATAACTGAATTGATTGATAAAGTGCGTAAGAAGGGCGGAAAGGTAGGGGTATTCCCGGTTTCTGAAAAATCCTGGAAGGATTTAGGAGGATGGAATGAATATTATAAAACGCTTACTCCTAAATAATAAGTTTGTTTTAGAATTATTTATATCATATAAATAATGAATCAAATATCTAAAAAATCGTACTTCAGGTTTCTTTCATTTATGCTTGCAGCAAGCACTTTTTTACCGTTAGTATTTAATAGTTTACCTCCACTGGTACGAAGTCATCATGTATGGACAACACTTTGGATTTTCTCATTACTAATTATTTATCCTAAAATATTTTTAAATAAAGCTATCGTATATTTAATTATTTACGGCCTTTTTTTGTTCATAGCGATCGAAACTATTTGGAAGAGTATGGATGATTGGAACTCAACAACACTTTTTACGGAGTACTATCAAATAGCAATAGGAGTAATAGTTATGAAATATTTTCATCAATGTAAGGACTATGTGGGTTTGGCCAAACTTGTCAGGTGGTCTATTGTATTTCTATGTATAACAGCAATAATGACTATAATCTCAGCTGCTATTGACCCAATGTATGCAAGGAATATTATTGGGGTTTCAGCAGTAACCGAGGAAAGTAAAAAAGCAGTTATTTTAAGTTTTCAAAAATACGGTGGTGGCAGTTATTCAACAGCAGCAGCTTTTATGTGTTTATTCCCAATCCTTGTTTATTATTACAAAAACATTGAGCTAAGTCTGATTTCAAAAAAACTTATTGTTGCTTTTTCAATTATTGTTTTTTATGCATTGCTTGGTATGCAGATATTTGGTAATATAATTATTGCAGCTATTTTTGGTATTATTTCAATATTAGGTATGAAAAAGATAAAACAATCCATTCTGGTTATTTGTTTGTTTTTCTCAATCGCTGTAATTATACCGAGAGATGTCTATGTTAAAAGTCTTTTTGCAATTGGTGATCGCTTTAAAAAGGATTCTGAACTAAATTATAAATTTAGAGATTTAGCAACATTTATTGAAACAGGTGCAAATATTGAAGATAATAGCACAGGTACCGCCGATAGAGCTGAAAGGTATCCTGAACTATTTCAAACCTTTATAAAAAGTCCATTCTTTGGGTGCTTTTTTCATACAGATAGTACTGCAAATGGTTATAATGGTGAAGGAGCCCATTTATATTGGATGAATAAAATAACTACCACAGGAATTATTGGGTTAATTCTATTTTTAATCATTCCATTTAACTTTTTAAAAAGTAGCCTAAGTCATCTTAGTTTAAACTATAAATTCTTTTATATTCTGGCTTCTCTTTCAATCCTTTGCTATGGACTAATGAAAGCTATTGTGGGAAGAGAAACCTGGTATTCGTTTTTTATTCTATTACCCGGGCTGTACTATTTACCTTTGTTAAAAAGAAATAGAAATAATCTGAGAGGTCAACAGTAAAAGCATAGATCATTATAAAAACGCAAGCTAAAAGTAATTAATTGACTGCTTTAAAAAGTAACGCTATTTAGACGAAACAGTAAATTGTTAAATATAGATCTTTAGAAATTAAGACTCTTAAGGGTTTAAAAGATATTAAGTAATAAGGTAATTTTTTTTGCATTCATTTTAAGCAGATCTACTTTTGGTGAAATTTTAAAATTCAATAAAATAAAGAAAACCAGAATCTATAATGCAATTCAAAAAAAATCCGAAAGTATCTCCTATAATGTTTCCTAAATAGAATGAAGAGCATATTATATATAATAAACTCACTGGATGAGAATAATAATTTAGGATATAGACATACTAATATTACGAGAGTCCTCTCAAGTTATTTCAAAATTGATCTTCTCGACTTTGCTTTTACAAAAAAAAGAGCACGCTTTTTTCGAATTGTGATCAATAGACTCTTCATTTTCCCCGACATTTATCAATTGGAACAATATAAAATGAAAAAAAGAATCCGGGCTAAGTTGATAAATAAGCGTTATGATTTGGTAATAATCGGTGTTGTTCCCTTTTCTTTTCTCAGCCTGGCAAGCTTTATTAAAAGAGTGAAACCAGAATTAGAAGTTCTGGTGGATATGACAGATCCATTGACGCAAAATGTGACCTATATTCGTTATTGGAAAATTTATAAACGGTTTCTCCGATGGTATGAAAAAAGACATTTTCAAAACATCAATCGGCTAATTGTACTCAATGAAGCAATTAAATTGTATTATGAGAATCTCTATCCTTCACTTCAGAAAGTAATTGTTCTTGAACAAGGCACAGAATCTCAAAAGCATAATGATAAAAAACCGGTTAAAAATCTTGATAAAGTCCCTGAATTGATTTATGCTGGTATGTTTTATCATAAATTGCGTGAACCCTTTAAATTATATACATCTATAGAGAAATTTGACACCCCTGTCCGTCTCTCAATATTCGGTAGTTTTAAAAAGAAGTTTATTCCACCCAATACAGAACGATTTTATTTTGGCGGCCTTTTAGACAAGAGTTCATTACAGAATAAGATTAATAAGTTTGATATATTAGTATTTATTGATAATTTTTATGGGCTTCAAATACCCGGTAAAGTGCTGGAGAATCTGGCTACAAATAAACCTATCCTGTTCATTTATGCAAATGAAAATTCACCAACGCTAAGATATATTCAGGAGTATGAAGGAATTTTTTATGCAAGGAATAACGAGGCAGAAATAAAAATGGCGCTTGAGAATATACTAAAGACCAAAAACAATTATTTCAACAGAGATCTTACTAAATATTACTGGGAGAATTTGGTAAAAGAATCTTATTATTCCTAAAACCAGAGGCTAACTATAAAAGAAGTAAATTGGTTAATTTATAATTCATTGAATAATATTAGTTGCATACTTAACAACAGAACTAAATCTTTTGGGTCTAAGACATTAATAATATCTACTCTATAATTAAAATTAGAAATGTATTTACTAGACTTTGCTTTCAGAATTATTCGTAGAATTAGCGACCTTAGGCGTAAATTTTTTTACTTAATCATTTTAGGAAAAATAGGAAAAGGATCTTATATCAAAAGTGGCGTAAAAATCTCTGGAAATCCATATCGAATCACAATTGGTCGGAATTTTAAAATCTGGGAAGATTGTATGCTAGGGGTTGGAAATGGGAAAATTATTATTGGTAATAATGGTTCAATTGGAGTTGGAGCAATATTAACTGTTGGTACTGCCTATATAAAAATAGGAAACGGCGTTGCCATTGCTCCACATTGCAAGATTTTTGCATATACACATCATTATGAAAAAGGCAAATCCATTGTTACTACACACAAGGACACTTACGTAATTATTGAAGATGATGTATTAATAGGTGCGGGCGTAATTATTCTTCCAGGAGTCAATATTGGGCAAGGTGCTATAGTGGCCGCTGGGGCGGTTGTTATCAAGGATGTTCCTGCATATACAATAGTTGGAGGAATTCCAGCCAAGGAGATTAAAAAAAGAATCAAGTAAAGATTCTAGATGAATTAGTGTACACTATTACATTTATGTAACCCTCTCTATCACACAGTCTTCATTTTATCAATTAAAAACTAAAATCCACAAATAATTTTTTTATTCCCAACTATATCCGCCTTATTTTTGAATGAAAATCTAAAAGAACTTTAGTCATTTTATAATATGAAAATTCTGATTGTTTGCAGCGGAAATGCAGGGAAACCAAGTAGTTTTGTTGAAGAGCAGGCTGCCTGGTTAAAGAAATTGGGAGTAGAAATTGACTTATATTTGGTCGAGGGCAAAGGTCTTTTAGGTTATTTAAAAAATTATAAAACTCTCAGATTAAAAATTTCCCATTGTAAGCCCGATTTAATTCATGCACACTATGGATTGTCTGGATTTCTATCCGTAATTCAATTTTCCCGGCCTACCATAATAACCTATCATGGCTCTGATCTGGAAATTAATGGAGTTAAATTTCTATCGAAAATTTCTATGTTCTTTGCTAAACATATTATCCTTGTCAATAAAAAGCAAATAAAGAAGCTTCCGTTTTTCATAAAAACGTATTCCATTATACCCTGTGGAATTCAAATTGATAAGTTTTTTTATGTAAAACAGAATGAGGCCAGGAATTACTTTGGATTTAACGAAAACGAAATATTGATCTTATTTTCATCGAGATTTACTGAACAAGTTAAAAATTATCCCTTAGCGAGAAAAATAATTGATACGGTAAATAATTCAAATTCCATTTCGAAGCCTCTAAAATTGATAGAATTTAAGAATTATACCCGGGAAGAATCTAATTTGCTCTATAATGCTGTCGATCTTCTCCTGGTTACATCTCATAATGAAACAGGCCCTCTTGTTGTTAAGGAAGCATTGCTTGCAGGTTGTCCTGTATTATCAGTAGATGTCGGTGATGTTTCTGTTGTAATGCAATTGGTAGAAAGAGACTGGATAGCTCATTCAATTGAAGAATTTAAAGTAAAAATGATTCATATTCTTAATAAAAGAGAACGATTTCCGAATATGATTTTATTGAAAAAGTATGATAATAAACTTGCTTCCGAAAAAATTTTTCAAATCTATTCAGCTATACTATGAGAGTATTTATCAGATTTATTGGATTATGTGGCTGGTTTTTAATAGGGATTTATTTGCCTAAGAGTACAATTCCAGTTTTCGGCCGAATATTCTTATCAATTCGTGTTTTTTTATCCGACTGATTTTTAATAAAGTTGGAAAGAATGTTACAGTCGAAAATCTTTGTATTTTGGAAGTAGTAAAAATATTGAGATTGGCGATAATTCAGGAATTGGGGAAAAATGCAGAGTGCCGTCAAATATAATAATTGGCTCAAACGTCATGATGTGGGAAGAAATTATCATATTAAATCAAAATCATAATTTTAATCGGATTGATGTACCAATGATTTATCAGGGTTTTTCAAAAAATACACAATTGAAAATTCAGGATGTTGTTTGGATTGGTGTCCGAACAATTATTTTACCTCAGGTAAGTCATATTGGCAAGGGAGTTATTATCGGTGCAGGATCAGTGGTTACGAAAAATATCCCGGATAATGCTGTTGTTGGCGGTAATCCTGTAAAAATAATTAAATATAGATTGATTTAATTGAGTTTAGTTTTCAGTAACAAATAGAAATTAATTGAACTATCAGGAAAACGAACTTAAATATAAGGTTTATAATGAACAGGATGGGTTTCAATTATTATACCGAAAGTTTTTAATTGTAAATGGCGAACGATATTAACATTTCTTTATCCACATGATTGGTCAAAAAGATAAATCTCAATTATCTTTGGCTTGCTGTGCTTCAGGGAAATGAAATCATTCAATGAAAACTTAATACATGTGCGGAATTTGCGGAATTATCGATTTTAAAAACAATGGGGTTGAAGAATCTTCTCTAAAGAGCATGATGCAAGCCATGAAGCATCGTGGGCCTGATGATGAAGGCATTTTCACAGAGGATAACATTGGATTAGGTTTTGTAAGGCTTAGTATCATTGATTTATCCCCTTTGGGCCATCAACCAATGTTTTCTGAAGATGGAAAGTATGTAATCGTGTTTAATGGTGAAATTTATAATTATATCGAAATCAGGGAAGAACTAAAGGCGAAGGGATATAAATTTAAATCGAATAGCGACACAGAGGTATTGCTAAAGGCGTATATCGAATGGGGCAGCCAATGTCTGCATAAGTTTAACGGAATGTGGGCTTTTGTTATTTATAACCGGCAAGACAAAACAATTTTTGCCGCCCGTGACCGGTTCGGTATTAAACCCTTTTACTATTATTCCTCTGCCAATCAATTTATTTTTGCATCCGAAATCCCGGTCGTACTAAAAGCGCTTAAAAACAAAGTCCAGTCTAATGAATCGGCAATTTTCGATTTTTTGATTTTCAACCGAACCGACCAAACTGAAGAAACTTTTTTCAAAGACATTAAAAAACTGCAACATGGTCAACAATTATCAATAGTAAATGGCAAAGTGTCAATTCAAAAGTGGTACGATCTGAAAGACAATTTAAAAGAACCTTTTCAGAATCCGGATGAGTTCAGGGAAACTTTCAGGTCTTCTATTGAGTTGAGGTTGCGCAGCGATGTCCCGGTTGGTGTTTGTTTAAGCGGCGGATTGGATTCTTCCAGTATTGTATCATTATTGTTGAATGACTTTGATAAAAAAGACCTGAACACTTTTTCAGCGGTTTATAAAAAAGGCCAAAAGGGTGATGAATCGGAATATATTAAAGAATACAGAGAGCAAATTCGTTCAATGCACTTCACACGTCCTACAGCAGAAACTTTTTATTCGGATATGCATCAGTTTATAAAAATGCATGCCGAACCAATACCTTCTACTTCTCCATATGCTCAATATAAAGTAATGGAACTGGCAAAAAAGAATGTGGTTGTGACGCTGGACGGACAGGGTGCCGATGAAGAACTTGCCGGATATCATTATTTCTTTGGCCTGTTTTTTAAAGACTTACTATTGCACGGTCGATTAGGTAAATTATCTAAAGAAATAGCAGCTTATCTTACAAAACACAGATCTATATATGGTCTTCAAACCTTTGGTTATTTTCTTCTGCCAAATAATATGAAAACAAAATTTAGAATATCAGAAAAAGGCTATCTGTTAGAAGAATTTACCAAAAAATACGAAATTGAGAACAAGTTGGCTGAAAATTTATATGCTGCAAAGAGTTTGCAGGAAGGTTTGCTCAATCATTTTGAGTACAAACTCGAACATCTTTTAAAATGGGAAGATAAAAACTCTATGTGGTTTTCATTGGAAGCCAGGGTTCCTTTTCTCGATTACAGATTAGTTGAACGGACATTGTCCTTGCCAAATGATGCCATAATATCGCAAGGGTCAACAAAAAATATTTTGCGTGAATCTATGAGAGGTATTCTGCCGGAAAAAATCAGGACACGACATGATAAAGTGGGCTTCGGTACTCCCGAAGATGAATGGTTTAAGACAGAAAAATTCCAGCATTTTATACAGGAATTGATCGGCTCGGAATCCTTTAAATCAAGGGATATTATAAATATTAATAAAGCCCGGAAATTATATCAACATCACCTGAACGGGAAAATGAATATTTCAAAAGAAATATGGAAATGGATCCATTTGGAACTTTGGTTTAGGGAATTTATAGATTAATATTTTAATCAGATTTTTTATAACGAAATTATGTCTGCTGAAACTTACAAAATATGTTCACGTTGCATTTTGGATACAACTGCCCTGGATATTTGGTTTACAGATGCTGGCGTTTGCAAGTATTGTTTAATCCATGATGAGATGGAAAAACTGCATCCACTCAATGAAAATACTAAATTATTACTCACTGAATTAATAAAAAAGATCCAAAAGTCGGGTCGAAACAAAAAATACGATTGTATTGTGGGTGTGAGCGGGGGAAGGGATAGTTCTTATACCCTATTTACTTCTGTAAAATTAGGCTTGAGGCCTCTTGCAGTGCATTTCGATAATGGTTGGAATTCCGACATCTCAGTTCAAAATATTAAAAAAGCATGCGAAAAACTTAACGTTGATTTATTTACAATTGTGGCCGACTGGGAGGAATTTAAAGATTTACAGATATCGTTTTTAAAAGCTTCCACTCCCGATGCAGATATCCCCACTGACTATGCCATTTATTCCGTATTGTATGACATTGCAAATAAGGAAGGGATAAAATTTATTTTAAACGGGCATTCATTCCGCACCGAGGGGACTTCTCCAATAAGCTGGACCTATATGGATCCTCTTTATGTGCGCTCGGTACATAAAAAATTCGGTAAAATAAAAAAGTTTAAGAGTTTTCCACATATGACCCTTATTAAACTTCAATTTTATATTTGGGTTAAGAAAATCAGGGAAATCCGGTTGATGGAATTTATTGACTACAGAAAAAAGGAAGTAGACGAGATATTATCAAAAGAATTAGATTGGAAGTATTATGGCGGCCATCATCACGAAAACTTATATACACGATTCTTTCAATCTTATTATCTGCCTAAAAAATTCAATATTGATAAACGTAAAACAGAACTAAGCGCCATGATCCGTTCAGGACAGATGACCCGGGAAGACGCTATCAATGAGATCGCCAGATCACCATACGAATTTGATGAGAAAACTGTGACCTATGCATATACGAAATTGGGCTTAACACGGAAGGAATTTGATGAAATAATGAACCTGCCACAAAAATCACACAATGATTACCCCACATATCTGCCTCTGATACGTTTCCTAAAAAGGCCCATCAGAATTGCTGCGAAATTAAAATTAGTTCCACATATTCTCTATCTGAAATATGCTAGTTAATTGGTGACCGGAATGTCAATAGTTATCATTGATTATGGGATGGGGAATATTCGTTCAATCTTGAACAAATTGACTAAGGCTGGATTTAAAGGAATTGTTACATCAAATGTTGAATTAATTAATTCGGCTGATAAGTTAATTTTACCAGGTGTTGGTCATTTTCTGACAGGAATGAACAGGCTCAAAGAAAAAGGCATTATCGATATTCTTTTCAAAAAAGTAATTGTTGAAAAAACACCTATCCTTGGAATTTGCCTTGGTATGCAGCTCTTAACAAAGTTTTCTGAAGAGGGTAATTGTGAAGGCCTCGGGTGGATTGATGCCGAAACTGTGAAATTTCAATTAACAGATATCAGGCATAAAATACCCCACATGGGCTGGAATTCAATTAAACAAATGAAGGATAGCCCCTTGTTAAAGGAAATACCTATCAATAGTAATTACTATTTTGTCCATAGTTATCATGTCAGATGCAATGATCCCGATGATATTCTCACTACTACCTTTTATGGTTTTGAATTCACATCTGCGATACAGAAAGATAACATATTTGGCACACAGTTTCATCCCGAAAAAAGTCATGAGTGGGGAGAGAAACTGCTAAATAATTTTTTAAACCTATAACATGTTTCGACCCAGGGTAATCCCCGTTTTACTTTTGAAAAATTTTGGCCTGGTAAAATCAGTTAAATTTAAAAACCCTCGCTATATCGGGGATCCGATAAATGCCGTGAAATTGTTTAATGATCTGGGAGCTGATGAGCTGGCATTTCTTGACATATTGGCAAATAAGGAAAACAGATCGATTTCACTCGATTTTGTTCGTCGTGTTGGGGATGAAGCAAATATGCCTTTTAGTGTGGGTGGCGGTATAAGAAGTATTAAAGAAATTCAACAAGTTTTAAATGCGGGTGCTGAAAAGGTAATACTGAACACAAAAGCTGCTGAAAATCCAAATTTTATAAAAGAGGCTTCAAATGAATTTGGTAGTTCCACAATAGTCGTATCAATCGATGTCAGAAAAAACCTATTTGGGAAAGAACTTACATGGATTTATTCCGGTAAAAAAGCTACTAAATACGATCCTGTAGTATTTGCTCAATTAGCAGAATTTAAAGGCGCTGGTGAGATCATTATCAACTCCATTGACCACGATGGAATGATGCAGGGTTATAATATTTCACTCATCAAGCGAATCTCAGAGGCAGTCAGAATTCCGGTTGTTGCATTGGGAGGCGCAGGTAATAATAATGATCTGAGACAAGCTATTCAGGATGGCTATGCATCAGCCGTTGGAGCAGGTAGTATGTTTGTATATCACGGTCCCAGGAAGGCTGTACTAATAAACTATCCATCACAAAATGACCTAATGAAATTGTTTACAATTGATGAATATTAAAGATTTCTTATGAAAATTTTAGTTGATATAGGACATCCGGGTCACGTCCACTATTTTCGAAATGCTATTAAAATTATGGAAAAAAGTGGCCATCAATTTCTCGTAATAGCGAGAGATAAGGAGGTCACATATAAACTATTGGATTTCTATAAAATAACATATGTAAAAAGAGGCAAAGGTGGTAAAGGTTTTTGGGGGAAACTTGGATATATCTTAATTGCAGATTTTATAATCCTTAAACACGCACTAAAATTCAAACCTGATGTTTTTCTGAGTTTTTCATCAACATATTCAGGCCATGTAGCATTTTTGTTGCGAAAGCCACATATACTAATTGATGATACTGAACATGCAAAATTCGAGCATTTGATGTATAAGCCGTTTGCTGATGTCATCCTTACTCCCGACTGCTTTTATAAAAATCTTGGGGCAAAACAGATTAAATTTAAAAGTTATATGGAATTATGTTACTTGCATCCTGCAAGATTTGAACCAGATAGAAGCATTTTTAAAGATTTGGCATTGATAGTAAATGAACCTTATGTGATTTTCAGGTTTGTATCATGGGGCGCCAACCATGATATCGGTCAGTCTGGTATTAATGAAAAAGCAAAATTCGAATTAATAAACAAAATCAGCGAAAAGATTAAAGTATTTATCTCTGCAGAAGGTCAACTCCCGGAAGAATTAGAACCCTATAGGATAAGAATTTCTCCCGAAAAAATTCATTCAGTTCTTCATTACGCAACTTTGTTTATTGGAGAAGGTGCTACAATGGCTTCAGAATGTGCCATGCTGGGAACACCAGCAATATATATAAATTCTTTAACAGCAGGTACTATTGAAGATCAGGAAAATTATGAATTGCTGTTTAATTACAGAAATTCAGACGGAGCATTAATAAAAGCATTAGAATTACTGAACAATCCCAATCTTAAACAAGATTTTATTCTTAAACGCAATAAAATGCTTTCCAAACAAATTGATGTTACAGCCTTTCTGGTATGGTTCATTGAAAACTATCCGGAAAGTGCGCAAATAATGAAAAAAGATCCCGATTACCAACTCAGGTTTAAATGATTGTCGATTTGTCGATGCCTGAAATAAGTTGACCTTAAAACAGGTTGACAAAACATGGAAAATAGTTTATTTAACATTGAAAAAAAAATCCGTCAGTGTCGGTATTTTTCTGAAGATTTCAAGAAAAAAA
>Ga0182027_10002343_pt1 | contig 30863 bp, 26 predicted proteins | sample 712E1DmetaG_FD_121300 | JGI IMG/M metagenome (GOLD analysis project Ga0182027, IMG submission 121300) | Permafrost microbial communities from Stordalen Mire, Sweden - 712E1D metaG (Illumina Assembly) | ecosystem: Environmental > Terrestrial > Soil > Wetlands > Permafrost | place: Sweden...
TCTCTTGATATAATTGTGTGTTGGCCGCTTAGCTCAGGAGGGTTAGAGCGCCCCGCCTGTGGCGGGAAGGTCGAAGGATAATGATTTCTCTTGATATAATTGTGTGTTGGCCGCTTAGCTCAGTTGGTTAGAGCGCCCCGTTTACATCGAGGAGGTCGGGGGTCCGATTCCCTCAGCGGCCACCGAATGTATTTCGTATACGTTTTACAAAGTTTGGTAAATTATCGATATTACGTGGGACAGACTAATAACTTAGAGCGAAGATTGCTTGAACACAACTCAGGATTTTCAAAATATACTTCATTAACACGACCGTTTAAATTAGTTTATTTTGAGGAATACGAAACACTCACTGAGGCGAGAAAAAGGGAAAATCAAATAAAGTCTTATAAGGGAGGCCGTGCTTTTAAGAAATTAATTAATGTCGTTTAGCGCCCCGCCTGTGGCGGGAAGGTCGGGGGTCCGATTCCCTCAGCGGCCAGCAAACCCAAAAAAATAGCCTTGAGGTTTATAACTCAAGGCTAAATAAGGACTACGAGAGAGAGGATGGTAAACGGAAAAATCCAGATGTCCCCTTTTTATGCTCGTACGTACAACGTGTTTCGTGGCCACTCCACCCGTTGCCGTTCTCGAGGCCAGCAAATTATTAAGGTTTTTCCCCAGTTTCATCTGCCGCCTATGCGACATCCGCCGAGTTAGTGCTCTTGACATGCCCTTCGCCGCTGTCAGTTTTTTGCTCTCGTAAAGTACGTTTTGAACTCTAAATTACTGCTAGAAAGCAGTCAATAGGAAAAATGAAAGTGCATTAAGTTATTTGGCGCCGGAAATAAGATTAAAATTGGCGGCATTGTGGGCGATATCGATGGAAGATGGATAGTACAACACAAGAGCCGGAAGCTCTTCGGCAAAAGTTTTTTGGAAATCAATGTAAATGCTTTTTCTGGTTTTGGTGTCTAAGGTTACGCGACCATCCTCCAGAAACTTATCTATTTTTTCATCGGCTCCCTTGCCGATATTGGTGGCTTGAGTGGAGTGCCAATCACGATACTGATCAGGGTCGGTCGGGATATCGTAGGTGGTTAAATAAAGCTGATACTGATCCGGTGTGGAAGTAACAACCTTGGTATTGATCGTGATCAGATCGGAGTCCAGGTCCGACTTAATTCTCTCGGCTAAAGGAAGCAGTTCCGGGGTGGTGGCTAACTCAAGAGTAAGGGGTGATTTGATCAGCTCTTTAGTTCTTTCGGGATTGTAGGGATAGGTTTTGACAAGAGGACTGTAAGCCCAGGAATTGGGATTGATAGTGGTGAGAGCTTCGGTCTCACCGAAGGTGTCATCTTTTAAGCCATAGGCAATCCCCTGGCGGACACTTTTATCTTTTAGGTTGGGGTCAGTTTGATTAAAAATCAGCATCACCACGCGGGTATAGTCGGTATATTTGTTGATTTTGGCGTAGGGAGCCAGCTGGCCGGCATATTCGGAGGGAAGGCCGAGAACCTGATCAAGCTGTCCCAGTTTGTAGGCCGTGATGGCCTCTTTGGCAGTGGGGTAAACGTCAAAGAGAATTTTCTGTTTGGAAGACTCCAAAATTATTTGGGAAATCAAGCCGGTACTTTTTTGTTTGAGACGGATATCGTAGTTGCCGATAATAGAGCCTTTTTGATTGAGTAAGGGAATATTGAGAAGCGAGGGAAAGGGGGCAAACTGGGTAGGGATACGAAACTTGATAATATTCGGATCTTGAGTTTCGACAACAATATTGGGAATAGAGAACTTAATGTCGGAGGCTTTGACGGTGCTACCATCAAACCATTTTAGGTTCGGTTTTAGGTAAAAAATATAAGTATTGCCATTGTCTTCAACATCCCATTTTTCCGCCAAATTAGGAACGGGTTCAAGTTTATCGTCGATGGAAACTAAACCGGCATTAAGATAATTGATGATATAGGAAGGTAGCTGTCCGGCGCTAAACTGACCAACAATGCCGATATTTATTTCCTTTTTTGATTGGGGAAGTTTGCTGATAATAAGATGACCAACCAAGGCAAGAATAACGGTAACAACCACACTGGTGACGATTTGTTTCCCGTATTTTTGAAGAAACCCCTTGACGAACCAGATACGCTCTCTAATTTTATTGATCATTTCCAAATGGCAATGTTAAGGAAGGAAAATAGCACGAAAATAATGGCGATGGCGATGGTGGCTAAATAGATCATTTTTTCCGGTCCTCTCTTAGTGTGGATTCCACTTTGAGTGACGGATGAAAAACCGGAGCCAAGTGAGGTTTCCTTTGATTGCAAGGTAACAAGAACGATCAAGACGATAGATAAGATAATTTGAATGACAAGAGGTAATTGCATATCTTCAATTATACTGCCTAAGGTGTTTAATCCGAGTCCTTCTTAATTAGCCAAATGAGAAAACCATGAAAAAGGTTGAGAAGAACGGAAGTAACGACAAAGGAGAGAAAAAGGTTTAAGTGAAAAGCAGGAATGCTGAAGCCCTGATAATTAAAACCAACAAAGTCGTAGGGCGAGATACTAATACCACTGACTAATATAGGAAGCAGAAAGAGGGTGATTAGGCCAACGGCCCAGGAAAATAGATTTAAGGTAATAAGATTGATGGGCAGCAGAAGCAACTTAATGATGGGTTTGACGATCTTATTAAGAAGAAGCCAAATAACGGCGGCGGTAAGTAGGGTTTTGATATCGTGAAGAATAGCAAACCCCGGATAGACGGCGCTCACCAAATAGAAGACAAGTAGGTTAACTAAAATGTGCCTAAGAAAGGCTTTCATACTTTTAGTATAGCTTATGAAAGGAGACTCTTTTCCCGTTGCTGAATATGAAAAGTAGTGGCAAAGCGATGAGCTTCGTCGCGAAGACTGCGAAATAGATTCAAAACAGGATCTTCCAGAGGTAGACTCAACTCGGTAATTTTTTTATCCTCGTTGTAGAAGTAGAGGGTTTCTCTTTTCTTGGCAAGGGCGATAACGGGGATATCTTCAGGAATCACCGGGGAGACAATCGAAAGTTGGGGTATACCGCCATCAAGAACAATTAAATCCGGTCTCCCCCACTCCGGATGACGGAAACGACGAGAGAGAATTTGTTTCATAGCGTGGGGGTCGGAACGATCTTCCGTCCCTTCAACCTTGAAATGGCGATAGGCTGAGATTTCGGGATGACCGGCAATAAAGACCACCATGGAAGCAACATAATTTTCTCCTTGAAGATGAGCGAGATCATAGCACTCGATCCTTTGAGGGTAATGACGGAGTTTGGGATGGTTGAGGGTGGAAACAATAAGGTGTTGAAGTTCATCCGTGACGTCGGAAAGTTTGAGCAGATGACTGAGATTTTGGTTGTTTAGAGCTTGATCAAGACTGGCAATTTGTTTTTTGATGACGGCGGCTTTTTCGTACTGCTGTTTTTTACTGGCGATAATGATTTGACGATTCAATTGTCTGTTTAATTGACTAAAGTGGCCGGATAAAAACTTTTTGATATTACCCAGGTGTCTTTGGTATTGGGTTGGGGTGATCAAAAACAGGCAAGCGCCGGGACAATGGTCTAGATGGTAGTTAAAGCAAGCTCGATTTTGGGCATTAAAGGGGGCATTGCAATAGCCAAAGATAAATTTGATTTGTCGGAGGATGATTTCGGCAGAAGCGGTTGAGGTATAGGGCCCAAAAACCTGTTTCTGGTAGTTGTCTAACTCAAGAGTTTGAATGTCTGTAGCATGAATGATTTTAATTTTGGTGTCCGGCGGATTGGTGAAGATAATGTAGATATTTGATTTGTCGTCTTTGGTGATGGCGTTATAACGAGGTTGGTATTGCTTAATATAATTGGCTTCGACAATAACCGCTTCGATATCGTTGCGGACTGTTTTGAGATAGAGTGTTTGGGTAAGAGGAATAAAATTAGCTGCTTTGGTGGTGTGATTGAGGAAACCTTCGTAGTGCTGTTTAAGCCGGCTTTTGAGGTTAATCGACTTACCGATATAGAGCGGTTTTTTGTGATTGTCTTCGAAAATGTAAATGCCTGGCTGTGAAGGCAACACCTGCCAAAAGGAGGCCTGCGACGGCAAAAAGGACACCCTGAGGGATGATGGGTTCGACGGTAATTGCTTGTTCGTAGCGTTGGCCATTGATATAGATTATAGCTTTTGTGGCAATTGAGCCTAACAACGGCTGTTTTTGGAGAGTGATTTTGAGGGTGGTTGTCCCGAAAGGCGGTACGGTGATTGTTTGCTCAGTTTCCTTGATGAAATCTGTTTGATTGACAATGGTGTTACCGGTAAAAGAAACACCCACACTATTATTTACTAGGATTTGGATTTGCTGTTGATCCTGCTTTAAATATTGCAGACTAAAATGTGGGTCGGGAAAGATGACCGGATCCGAGGGGACAATGGTAATGTCCTTGGTGTTTTCATCAGAGTTTTTGTATCCCCCGGCGGGAATCGGATAGTTTGGATTGAGGCCATGGATGACAAAAACAAGGTGATTGAAATCCATTTTGTTAAAGTAGTCGATACCACGAGTGGTGTTGGCCCAGGTGGGATCGATTTGAGTCCAAGTGTTATTGGCGCGATTAAAGTATTCCGGCCAAGAATGGAGAATATCTTGGGTAGTGGAGATAGGTTTAAGGTCAGGGTTTTCGGAAATAGCGTAACCTTCGAGTTCTCGAGAAGGTATGCCGGCCTTGCGGGCGAGAGCGACAAAGACGTTGGTAAAATCGGTACAAATGGCACTTTGGCTATTGATAAGTGATTCGGCGGCCGGGACGATTTGAGATTGTTGACGATTGACTTTGCTGTAATCGTATTTCATTTTGTCGACTACAAAATCATAGATTGATTTGGCGGAGACCAGGTTAGCGATATCGCTGGTGGCAAAAACACCATTATCGTAGTTCCAAATGGAGTTTGATTGGAGATATTTTTCCGACGGCTCGACAGAGGTTGGCTGGGGATTAAAATTGAGCTTGATTAAAAAATCGAGAATAACGGTTATTTTTGAACCGGGGTTGAGGAGATATTTGGCAAGATAATTGCCGTCTTCGTCAACAGTAATTGATTCCGGTTTGGGATCCAGATTACGGTAATCAACGGTTTGGTAAGCCGTATCGGGTGGAAGGGCAATATCGGTAGTTGATTTGGTAAGGAGATCGTTGGACAGGTGATAGGCAAGTTGCCCTTGATAGTACTGAGTTTGACCAAAAACGGCACTAATGGCCTTATTCCCCAGGACATTACTGCTGAAATAGTAGGCATTTTTGTCGACCGTATCCGGTTTGGGATCGATGTAGGCCGGAACGGGAAAATTATCCGGAACAGTGAGAACAACGGTTTGACTGGAAACATTTTCGTCGGATTCGAGCTTGGGGATATTTACCTGCCAAGTATTGCCGTACTTGGTGGCGATATCCGAAGTATCGTACTCGATAATAAAATTGTGATCTTTGTCTTTGCCGACAACTTTATTGGCAAAAGTGAAGGAAATGGTGGTTTGATTTAGAGTCTTGACAACATCGGGGATGACAATAATGCCTTCATCGTTGACCTTAACATTACTAACTTTGGTTTCGTTGATATTTAAACTAAAGTCGGTGGCATAGACAACAGAAAGATTGTTGATCTGATCGATGACGAAGGAAACATGGGTGTTTCCATCCGGACTAACTTGATAATAGTTTTGAAACTTGGTGTTGAACTTGGCGATGGCCAAACTTTTTTGGGGGAAGGAGAAAAAAACAAAAAATGGAAGAGCCGCAAAGATATAAATGGAAAACCTCTTCATCAATTGATATTACATCAATAGCTTTTTCAATTCCTGAGAGGTGGGTGTATCGAAGTGATCGGCCACTTTTTGCGGAGTGCCGGTGGCGATAATTTCACCCCCTTTGTTGCCGCCTTCCGGTCCCATATCGATAAGATAGTCGGCATTTTTGATGACGTCGAGATTGTGTTCGATGACGATGACCGTGTTGTTTTGGTTAACCAGATCGACTAAAGTTTGCACCAGTTTATTGAGGTCATCAAAGTGGAGGCCGGTGGTGGGTTCGTCAAGAATGTAGACGGTGTGACCGTTACCGGTTTTGGAGAGTTCGGTGGCCAGTTTAACTCTTTGGGCTTCTCCCCCGGAAAGAGTGGGAGCACTTTGACCCATCTTGATATAACCCAAGCCAACTTTTCTAATGGTGTCTAGTTTTTTGCTGATGGTGGGAATGTTTTTGAAAAAGATAGCGGCTTCGTCCATGGTCATATTGAGGACGTCGGAGATATTTTTGTCTTTGTACTCGACTTCGAGCGTGGGTTCATTAAAACGGGTCCCTTTGCAGGTGTCGCAGGTAATATAAATGTCACCTAAGAACTGCATTTCAATCTTGATTAAACCGTCTCCTTGACAAGTTTCACACCGACCACCTTTGACATTAAAACTGAAACGACCCGGACCATAACCACGGTAACGGGCTTCTTGGGTGTTGGCAAAAAGAGTGCGGATGGCATCAAACACCTTTGTATACGTGGCCGGGTTACTGCGAGGTGTCTTACCAATGGGACTTTGATCAATTAAAGAGACTCTTTTGACGGCATCGGGGATCAAGATGGAACCATAAGCAATATCTTGTTTACGGTGCATGGGGTTTAATTTCTGGGAAAGAGCTTCACAGAGAGTGTCGACAACGAGAGAGGATTTACCGGAACCGGAGACCCCGGTAACGGCGATGAGGCGATTGAGTGGAAAATCAGCATCTATGTTTTTGAGATTATGGTAGGAACAGCCGGAAAGACGAATTTCGCCCAGGCTTTCGGGTGGATTTTTGGGTTTATGGGCAATGATTTGTTTTTTGCCGGACAGATACTGACCGGTAATACAGTCTGATTTCTTCATCTCGTCAATACTTCCCTGAAAAGTGATTTTGCCACCAAAATCGCCGGCGTGTGGACCAAACTCAACTAGATGATCGGCCGATTCCATGGTTTGTTGATCGTGCTCGACAACAATCAAGGAGTTGCCCAAATTGACAAGCTCTTTGAGAGTATTGATGAGCTTGGCATTATCCCTTTGGTGTAAACCAATGGTGGGTTCATCCAAAACGTAAAGAATGCCGGTTAAACGCGAGCCAATTTGACTGGCCAAACGGATACGCTGAAGCTCGCCGCCGGATAGCGTGCCGGACTCCCGACCAAGGGTAAGATAGTCGAGACCGACGGAGACTAAAAAGTTAAGACGGTCCCCTATTTCTTTGATGATGGGTTCACTAATTTGTTGCTCGGTGTTTGTTAGTTTTGCTTTGAGTGTTTGAAAAAAGAGAACGGTGTCTTCGATCGACTTGGCGGTGACATCACTAATGGACTGGCCATCGACATGGACGGCCAAGACTTCCGGTTTGAGACGGGTTCCATTACAAACAGGACAGGTTTTTTTGATAAGATACTTTTCAATTTCTTCCTTGAGAGCGTCGGAGCTAGTTTCGGTGTAACGTCTTTCAAACTCTTTAGCCAAACCTTCATACTTGCTTTTCCAGGCAACAATCTTGCCGTGACGATTAGCCCCTTTGACAGAGAAAATTTTGTCGCCGGTGCCGAAGAAAAGGGCTTTTTGTTGGTCAGAGGTCATCAGAGCAAGCGGAGTGTTGGCGGCAAAACCGGTGGAGGCCAGTGCTTCAATGACAAGTTTAGCCAGCCAAGTACGCATTTCGAACTGGGCGGCCAAAGGAATGATGGCCCCTTCTAAGAGAGTGAGTGTGGGGGAAATAATACTGTCGGTATCCAGAACCATTTTGGTACCCAAACCGGTACATTCGGGACAGGCTCCATCGGGAGCGTTGAAGGAAAAATAGCGCGGTTCGATCTCGGGAATGGAAATGTTGCAGACAGGACAGGCCAGTTTTTGAGAAAAGAGATGATCTTCCATCTGCTCGGGATTTTCGGGGAAAGAAAGTGAGGGATCCGAAATGATACTGATGATCACTTCGCCGTCGGCAATTTTTAATGACTGTTCAATGGAGTCGATTAAGCGTTGTTTTTCGTATTTGGTCCCGCCATCGACTTGCCCAATCACGAGTTTATCTATGATCGCTTCGATGTGGTGACGATTATTTTTAAAAAGAGTAAGCGTCGACTGGGTGGAGAGAATTTTGCCATCGACTCTAATTTCGGCAATACCTTGTTTGTTGAGATTGGGAAAGAGGTCGGCGAACTCACCCTTTTGATTTTTGACGATGGGGGCCAAGATCATGATGCGAGTCCCCTTTTGCTTCTTGTAGCTGGGATGGGAGACAGCCAGTTCGACAACGGCTTTGTAAATTTGATTGATATCCTGGGGCATGATTTCCCGACCGCAGTTGGGACAGTGTGGATGGCCAATACGGGCAAATAGAAGTCGAAGGTAATCATAAATCTCGGTGACAGTGCCGACGGTACTGCGGGGATTGTGGCTGCCCTGTTTTTGGTCGATGAGAATGGCCGGAGAGAGTCCTTCGATTTGGTCGACGTCCGGCTTGTCCATGACGCCTAAAAACTGGCGGGCATAGGAGCTAAGAGACTCGACATAGCGACGCTGGCCTTCGGCGTAAATGGTGTCGTGGGCCATACTGGATTTGCCACTACCGGAGACACCGGTAAAAACGACCAGTTTATTTTTGGGAATGGTTAGGTCAACGTTTTTAAGATTGTGTTGACGAGCTCCACGGATGATGAGATGAGTTGAGGGCGAAATTTCGGGCATAAAGCTTATTTTAACATTTTTTACCTTAGATTACCCGAACAGCTTGATAAATGTTTGGAAGACGATTACCATTTCATTATGGAAATTAACCACGATGTCGATGTCAGCGATTTGTTAAAAGAACCTAAAAAAAGGATTAATAGGAAAATAACCTACGCCCCCATTGTTTCTTCAGAACCAGAAAAGGCTAAAGGTCAAGAAAAAGCAATACCTGAATGGTTTGAATCGTACAAAAAAGCTCTAGCGGAAAATAAAGTTGATCTCCTAGAGGAGATTAAAAATTTGTCTACGCATACTTACGAAGATATTAGTAAAAGGATTGGTGGTCCTGTCGAGAATTTACCTTACGACGTTTTAAGGTCACTATTTATAAACGGTTTTGACGACGAAAAATTAGCAGGGATTTTGCGCGATAAGAGGACTGAGTATTTGAATGATCATCCGGAGGAAGTTTTCAGCAAAAATGCATCTGAGGGAGTAATTACCTTCGATGGTCGCTTTATTTCTAAAGCTGATTGGGATACAGCAACAGATTCAGAAAAAAGAGCAATTATGGTCGGGTCCACTTGCTTTCATTACAACTCCGACACTCCGGGGATGGGTTCGAACGTTAACGATCGTTGGTAAACTATTGCAATTTTTTTAGGGTATCTCGATAACGAGCGGCGAGCTCGAAGTTCCAAGAGTTGGCAGCAATAGTCATAAGTTTTTTTAGCTTGATGACAAGGGCCTTTTTCTTTTGCGGGGTGAGAGACTCAGGATTAATATCTTCAATTTCGGTCCAGCCAAACTCGGCCAGTTCTTTGATTCTGGGTGCCGGTGCGCCAGTTTCGCGATGCATTAAGGCTTCGCGAATTGGCTTACTGATACCGATAGGAGTGATGCCGTGATCGAGATTGTATTGATTCTGAATTTGGCGGCGACGAAGTGTTTCGTCCATGGCAATTTTCATGGAGGCTGAAACTTTATCGGCATAGAGAATGACGTGACCGTTGACGTGACGGGCAGCGCGGCCCATGGTTTGAATGAGAGCTGTGGGTGTGCGGAGGAAGCCTTCTTTATCGGCGTCAAGAATGGCGACCAGGGAGACTTCAGGAAGATCTAGGCCTTCACGGAGGAGATTGATACCCACTAAACAATCAAAGCTCCCTTGACGCAGATTATCCAGAATATCGGAACGATCCAAGGTTTTGACATCGGAGTGGAGATACTCAACCTTGAGACCGTATTTGTTTTTGAGATGGTCAGCTAAGTCTTCGGCCATTTTCTTGGTCATAGTGAGAATTAATGTTCGCTCGCCTTTGTCTTTGCGAAGAGTGACTTCCTTGCTAAGGTCGTCAATCTGACCGGTAACCGGCCGAACTTCAACGTCAGGATCCAAGAGTCCGGTGGGGCGGATTAACTGTTCGGCCACAGTCGGGATCTGGCTGGAGCGTGATAGGGAGAGCTCGTATTCGTTGGGGGTGGCGGAACAGTAGAGAGTCTGCGGGGTGCGAGCTTGAAACTCGGTAAAGGTTAGGGGACGATTATCTTTGGCACTGGGCAGACGAAAACCAAAGTTAATTAGGTTGTCTTTACGAGCTTGATCACCGTTGTACATGCCTCTGATTTGGGGCAGACTCATGTGCGATTCATCAACGACAGTGAGGAAACCCGGTTTATGAAATTTTTTGGCATTGTAATCGAAGTACTGAAGCAAGGAATATGGCGGATCACCCGGCTGGCGACCGTCGAAATAGCGAGAGTAGTTTTCGATGCCATTAACGTAGCCCACTTCTTCCAACATGGAGAGATCGTAGTTGATCTTTTGCTCCAGGCGATAGGCCTCGATGGTCTTGCCGAGACTTTTAAAATAGTCGATCTGTTTTTGCATATCGGCGCGAATATTGTCGATAGCGTCTCCTTGGGTTTTGGGATTGGTGAGAAACAGCTTGGCAGGGTTGATGGTTAGCCAACCGGTTTTTTCGAGGTCCAGATCAGCGATTTTGATAAAATTGTAGGGATCAAGAATATCCATCGTTTTTAAGACGTTACCCTCAAAGGTCATGGAAATGACGATGTCTTTGTAGGATGGATAGAGCTGAACAGTGGAACCGATGGCTCTAAAGGTGCCTCGGGTGAGTTCGGTACTGGAACGTTGGTATTGGAGATCGGAAAGACGCATCAGAACGGTGTCACGAGCAATTATTTGCCCACGAGCGAGAGTTAAAAGGTGTTTTTCTTGATCGACCGGTGAACCAATGTTGTAAATGCAGGACACCGAAGCAACCACAATGCTATCCGGACGGGATAGCAAATTGGCGGTGGTCGTTAGCCTTAATTTATCGATTTCGGGATTGATATCGGCTTCCTTTTCAATATATGTATCGGTGGTGGGAATGTAGGCTTCAGGCTGGTAGTAATCGTAATAACTGACAAAATAGGAAACGGCGTTATCGGGAAAATAATCACGAAATTCCTGGTAGAGTTGGCCGGCCAGAGTTTTGTTGTGAGAAATGATGAGAGTGGGTAGCTGAGTTTTTTCAATGACTTTGGCGATGGTGAAAGTTTTGCCGGATCCGGTGACACCAAGAAGGGTTTGGTGCTTGTTGCCTGCCGTTATGGCCGCAGAAAGTTTCTCAATGGCTTGAGGTTGATCGCCGGTCGGTTCGTAATCTGATTTGATTTTGAATTCCACAACTATATTTTACCCGAAAAAAGTCTGCTTGACTTTTGGGTATTGTTTGGTAATAATGATCTTATGACGGTAACACTTTATCGAAGACAAAGACAAATTGTGGAATTTATCTCCCAGTTTATTCAAAAAAATGGTTACTCCCCTACCCTTTCGGAAATTGCCGATGCCATTGGAGTGTCGTCCCTGGCGACCGTTCATGAGCACTTGCAGGCTTTGGAAAAGAAAAATATCATCAAAAAATATGAAGGCGCCATTCGGGGAATTTCATTAGTAGATAAGGGCGGTTTTGAGTCGAACTCGATCGAGCTACCGATTTTGGGTTTTATTGCCGCCGGAAGGCCAATCGAGCCCCTAACAGACCCGAACGCTTCAATGAAGGTGGCTTCGTCGATGGTTTCGGGTAAGAAAAGAGCTTTTGTCCTGCAAGTGAAAGGCGACTCGATGATTGAGGAAGGTATTTTTGATCATGATTACGTCATTATTGAAGAGTGCGACGTGACTGGTGTGAAAGACGGCGACATTGTAGTGGCTTTGCTGGAAAATGGTCTGGCGACATTGAAACGATTTTTTCGCGAAAGAACACGCGTCCGTTTGGAACCGGCCAACTCGGCGATGTCCCCTATTTTTGCCATTAACGTGAAGGTACAAGGAAAGTGTGTGGGTGTTATCCGAAAATTCTAAGATGAAATTAATTATTGTTGGTTTACCAATCGGTAACATCGAGGACATTTCTCTGCGGGGGCTGAAGGTACTCCAAGAGGCAAAATATTTGATTTGTGAGGATAGCCGGATGTTCAATAATCTGTGGAGTAAATTGATGCAAATGGGGTTGGTACAAAAATTTGGTGGCAAAATTCACTTTATTAATGATTTTAACGAATACAAAGAATTACCGAGAGTCTTGGCGGAAATTTGTTCGCTGGAGTCGGCCGTATTGGTTTCCGATGCCGGGATGCCATTAATTTCGGACCCGGGTTACAAATTGGTGAGAAGCTGTGTCGATAATGGTTGGGAAGTGGATGTAGTGCCTGGCCCGACAGCCGAAAGCGCCGCTTTGGCCGTGTCCGGATTACCGACAGATCGCTATTTGTTTGTTGGTTTTTTACCAAAAAAGGGCGGAAAAAGAGTCGAAACACTGAAGACAGTCAAGGAAATGGGTGAAAGATCGAAATTAACGGCGGTGATTTATGAATCGTCACTACGATTAATAAAAATATTGCCGGAAATGATCGAAATACTGGGTGAAGATACACCAAGCTGTTTGGCGGTGGACTTGACTAAGATTTCCCAAAAAATATTGAGAGGCAGTTTAAAGGAAATTTTGGAGGAAGTTAGCAAAAAGAAGATTAAGGGCGAGGTGGTGTTGATGGTGTCGGTGGGCAGTTAGGAATTTTGATCGCGAACGATAAGATCCTTGCCGTTCATTTCCGATGGTACAGGGAGATCAAGCAAATCAAGAATAGTGGGGGCAATGTCCCCTAGTTTCCCAGGTTGAAGCTGAAAATGAAAATCTGTGGGGTGAAAAATGATAAAGGGTACCGGATTAATGGAGTGTTGGGTATCGACGCCGCCGGTAACAAGATTGATAAGTTCTTCGCAGTTGCCGTGATCGGCAGTGACCACAAGATAGCTGTTGGTTTCTTTGACAAGATTAACAAGTTTTGCCAGGGCGTCATCGGCAGCCTTGATGGCCTCGATAGTTTTGTCGATTTTACCCGTATGGGCCACCATGTCGGTACAGGCAATATTGACGACGGATAAAACAAAATGGTCCCCTTTGACTGTCTGTGAGAAATCATCTATCAACTTATCGGTGGACATGCGGGGAGAAAGATCGTAGGTGGCAATTTTGGGCGAGTCGACAAAAAGATGTGATTCACCGGGGAAACTATCTTCGTTTTGGCCGTTAAAATAGTAGGTAACCATGGCTATTTTTTCGGTTTCGGCGGCCCTAAGCTGGTTGAGATTATTTTGGGCAATGATTTCGCCTAGGGTGTTGGTAAGAGTGGTGGTTAAAAACAGGTAGGGATTTTGAAAGTCGTCGCGATATTTGGTCATGGTGACAAAACGGAGATTGGGAATGCCGGAACGAAGAAACATCTCAGTTAATTGACGCGGTCTATCGGTCCGAAAATTAAAAAAGATGACGGCATCACCGGCTCTAATGCGGGAGTTTTCGGGATCGTTTCCAATGGTAGTTGGCTCGACGAACTCGTCAAGAAGATTATTTTGATATGATTTCTCCAGGCAAGTGTGGGCATCAGGTTCATTTTTGGCAGTTTTACCCACGAGACAGTCGAAGGCTTTCTGAGTGCGATCGAGACGTTGATCACGATCCATGGCATAATAGCGGCCAATAATTGAGGAAATACGGCCAACGCCGAACTTGTCAATTTGTTCTTGGACGAGCCTCATTTGGTCGAGGCCATTGTCCGGAGGACTGTCACGACCATCGGTAATAAGATGGAGAAAGACATTGGAAAGATTGTGCTTTTTGGCAAAAAGCAATAAGGCATAAAGATGCTCGTTGTAGGCATGAACTCCGGAGTTACCGACCATTCCGAGGAGGTGCAGACGGGACTGAAAGGCGGTTAAATGTTTGAGTGTGTCCAGAAGAGCCTTATTGGTAAAGAAACTACCGTCGGCGATGGCCATGTTGATGAGAGACAAATCCTGAAAAACGATCCGACCGGCACCAATATTGAGATGGCCGGTTTCGCTATTGCCGATTTGGCCTTCCGGAAGGCCGACTGCGGCACCGGAGGCAAGCAATTGACAATGGGGATAATTTTGCAGAAGATAATTGTAAGTTTGGGGATTGGCTAGGGTGACGGCATTACCGGCACTGGGTGGGGCAATGCCCCAACCATCCATGATACAGAGGATAACAGACTTATTGTCCATGGAGACTGGCAAGATAATCCTCGATAAATAACATACGATTATATTTGGCCACTCTCTCCCCTCTTCCCGGGGCTCCAAATTTGACAAAATCTGCCCCTACGCCAACGGCAAAGTCAGCCAAAAAATCCTCGTCGGTATCACCGGAACGATGAGAAACGACAACCGAAAAATTGTTCTTTTTGGCTAATTTAACGACCGATACGGCTTCAGAAATGGTACCCACTTGATTAGGTTTGATGATAATGGCATTACAAGCATTTTTTTGAATGGCCTCTTCGAGACGTTTACGATTGGTAACGAGAAGATCATCGCCGACGATCATAGTTTGTTTGCCAATATTGGCTGTGAGATCGACCCAATCTTTCCAGTCATCCTGATCAAAGGGGTCCTCGATGGAGAGAAGACTATATTTCTTATTCATATCAATGATGAAGTCTCTAAATTGTTCCCCGGAAAGATTATCTTTGACATCGGTAATCTTATATTTACCACCTTTTAGCAGACCTGAAGCAGCCATGTCTAAGCCTAAGAAAACATCTTGATTTAATTTATAAGGGCTGGATTCGATGGTTTCAACTAGGAGTTCGATGGCGTCGGCATTACTAAAAAGATTAGGGGCAAAACCACCCTCATCACCAACCGAATGAATAGCTTTCTTCTCGACAAGAATCTTTTTTAGATTGTGGTAGAGTTCGCTACCGATTTCGAGAGACTCGGAAAATTTTTTTTGACTGCTGGGAATAACGTGAAATTCTTGAAAGTCGAGATTGCCGGCACCATGTTTGCCGCCATTGATGAGGTTAAAAATAGGAGTCGGTAGATGAAGAGCCGTGGGGGTGGTGAGACCATATTTGGCGACAACATACTCAAAAGTGGGCATATCCAGACTGGCGGCGGCAACTTCGAAACAAGCTTGAGAAACAGAGAGAATGGCATTGGCGCCCAGTTTAGATTTATTTTCGGTACCGTCCAGATTAAGAAGAATCTGATCGATGTTGTTTTGTTGGGTGGGGTCCAAACCGATGATGTACTTGCTGATAATTTGATTGACATTGGCGACAGCCTTTAACTCACCCATGCCATCAAATCTTTGGGGGTCGGCATCTCTAAGTTCAACCGCTTCGAGACGACCGGTAGAAGCGCCGCTAGGAATTGAGGCAACAGCACCATGATTGGTGTCGGTCCAGATAGTGGTTTCGATGGTTGGGTTACCTCGAGAATCGAGAATTTCCCGAGCATAGACAGATTTAATTTTGGCCATTTATTTTAAAAGTCGTTTTTCAATGTGGGCAATGACACGACGAGTGTTGTCGACGGCGTCCGGACTGACAGAAACCGAGGTAATGCCCCAAGAAACTAATTTGTCGACCAGATCAGGGTAGAGACTGGCAGCCTGGCCGCAAAGCGAACAGGTGATGTGACGCTTGGCGGCGGTTTTAACGACGTGTTCGAGAGCCCAAAGAACAGCAGGGTTTCTTTCGTCAAACTCGGCGGCGACAGTTTCGTTATCACGATCGGTACCTAAAATGAGCATGGTGAGATCGTTTGAACCGATAGAAACGCCATCAATGCCAACGTTGATAAAGTCCTCCAAAAGAATGACGTTGGACGGAATCTCAACCATCATCCACAGTTTGAAAGAGTCGGAACGGGAGAGACCGGAAGCGGCAATAATTCTCTTGACCTTGATGAGCTCATCGACAGTTCTAACAAAGGGAATCATCAAGTGTAAATTTTTGAATCCCATTTTGTTACGAACGATCTTGATGGCTTCAAGTTCAAGGTTAAAGACGGACTCGTCGGAAATGTAGCGGTAGCAACCGCGGTAACCGAGCATGGGATTGGGTTCGGTGGGTTCGTAGTTTTGGCCGCCGATGAGGTTTTTGTACTCGTTGGATTTGAAGTCGGTCGCGCGGTAAACAACCGGTCGGTCACCAAAACTATGGGTAAATTTGGCAAGATCTTCAGCCAGTTTATCAATAAATACTTGACTTTTGCCGTCGCGAATCATTTTCTTGGGATGAGTTCCAATTTCGGCGATCATAAACTCGGCTCGAAGAAGGCCTACTCCGTCGGAGTTGCCTTGAGCGACGAGAGAGGCCAACTCAGGTTCACCGAGATTAACGTAGACTTTGGTGGCGGTTTTGGGAAATTCTTCCTCCTTGAATTCTTTAATGGCAACAGCTTTACCCTTTTCGGGAACACCGTTGTAAACGGCACCGGTGGAACCATTGACAGTAATTATTTGATTATCCTTGAGTAATTTGGTGGCCGTTTTAGTACCAACCACGGCGGGAACACCGAGCTCACGACTAACAATGGCGGCGTGTGATGTTTGGCCACCTTTGTCGGTAACGATGGCTCCGGCACGTTTCATGGCGGGGACGAAGTCGGGGGCGGTCATTTCGGTGACTAAAACATCGCCCTTTTCCACTTTATCAATTTCCTTGGCGGACTTGATTTTGACGACTTTGCCGAAGCCGATGCCAAAGGAAGCCGGTTCGCCTTGTAGTAGTTGTTTAAGACCGACCAGTTGGGTTTCGGAGATACTCTTTGTGCCTTTGTCCATGTCCAGTGTGGTGATGGGCCGGGTTTGAACCAGATAGATCTTGCCATTTTCGACGGCGAACTCACTATCCTGAGGAAAGAAATAGTGTTGCTGAACCTTGATGGAGAGTTTGGCGACCTCAATGACTTGTTCATCGGTAAGTTTAGGAACGTTGACTTTCTTTGCGGGAACGGAGACCTTTTTAACGCCGCTGGGATATTCATGGACCTCCATAACGGTTTGAGGAATGTTTTGGCGGGAGTGAATAGTTAAAGTATCTTTGTTAACAATGTAGTGGTCGGGATTGACAACACCTTGGACCATATAATCACCCAGTCCCCAAACCGATTCGACAACAACTTGATTTTTATTTTTGGAAACAGGATTGACAGAAAAAACAACCCCGGAGACTTCCGATTGAATCATGAGCTGAACCGGAATGGCCAGATATACCTTGAAGTGATCAAAGCCCTTGATCGTACGGTAGTAGATGGCTCGGGCTTCCCAGAGAGAAGCCCAGGCACGACGAACGGCTTGAATAAGATTGGACTCGCCTTTGATATCCAAGTACGACTCTTGCTGGCCGGCAAAAGAGGCATCGGGGAGATCTTCGGCGGTAGCGGAGGAACGAACGGCCACGAGCGGATTCTTGTCCCCCGCTTTGAGTTGAGTATAGTGAGCAAAAATTTCGGCAACCAGGTCTTGAGGAATGTCGGCGGTGTTAATGAGCCGTTGAATTTTGATAGCCGCTTTCTCGAGTTCTTTTTCGTTAGTGACTTCGGTTTGGCGGATGATTTCGCGAATAACCGGTTGGAGAGCGTTATGGTCAATGACCTTTTTGTAAGCCTGGGCCGTGATGACGAAGCCGTTGGGCACGGGAATGCCAAAGCTGTACATCTCGCCAAGATTGGCACCTTTACCACCAACAAGAGGAATATCTTCTTTGCGAATTTGGGAAAATGGTAATACCAGGGCAGGTATGTTGGTCATTAGATTAATTGTTTTTTAAATAAGTCAACCCAGGGATTGGTTCCCGGATCTTGACTATTGGCGATACTTAAATAATAGCTAAACATCACCAAAAAGGCCAGTGATTCGAAAACTTGGGAAACTATATCAGCCGACTCGGGTTTAACAACAGTTAACTGATATTTTTGTTTAAGAAGCATGTCTTTGGTGATACGAAAACGTTTTTGGATAATCTCCGGATAAAGGGCCGAGTCGAGTAAAATGAAGCGGGTGTTGTCTTTGAGCGAGGTAGGAAGAGTAAGACCTTCGAGCAGGTGGTGATTGAGATCGGGGATGGTGAAGGAGGTACTGAAGGTTTTGGATGTTTCGTTGATGAAGTTGGCGGCGGTTTTGGCGACGCCATTGAGATGATTGGCGGAGATCAAAATGACCGATTGACCTTTATTTTTGAAGGCAAGATTTTTGGCCGGGTTGTCTAGCGTCGGTTTGGTGAGACCAATATTTTCCAGGCTGTGGTCGAGAACATGGACGATTTTTTTGGGATCGACATAGCGATAAGCGTCCGGGTTGAGGCGAACCAGAACCCCCAACAAAGACCCCAGCATTAGGCTGAGACCATAGCGCGGGATGTGTGATGAGTTAAGTTTTTCGTCAAGAAGGAGCAGTGGCCAATGTTCGTGTAAGGCAATTTCTTTTAATTGGCCTCCAGTGGTGATGACCAGAGTTTTGGATTGAAGTTGTTTGGAGTTCTCGGCACAGGATAGAATCTCTGCAGTTTTGCCGGAGTAGCTAACAAGGATAACCAAGGTGTGCTGATCGACATACTGGGGAAGACGATAGTTGGAAACGATCTCAAACGGTACTTTAAGAAGAAGGGGTGACAAGGAAAGAGCGATGTGGGCGGCCAGATTCGACCCCCCCATACCGGCTAAAACGATCTTATTAATGGCTGAGGTTTCGAAACCGAGATTGATAAACTGAGCATCGTGCCAAGCCGATTCAAATTGTTGGCTGAAAGTGGCTATAGTTTTAGATACCCCGGTAGGATCGTAACGATCATAGATTTTGGAATCATCGAGTAAGGTTTTCATGAGAGTCAATTAAGTATACCAACTCTTCAGACCTTAAGCATTTTTTCCAGAGTGGAGAGAGCGGTCTCGCCGGTATAAGGGTAATGAACCTGGGCCAGTTTTTCCATGAAGGAGGCATACAATTGGGCGGCTTTTAAGATAAGGCCGGATTCCTGAAGATAGAGTAGTGACTGATAGGCATAGAGAAGGTTAATTTTTCCGGAGACATTTGGCTCAGAAAAGAAGGTGGCACAACTGGTACGGGCGACGAGTGAGGATATTTTAGCGGAAATGAGGGCTTTTTGAGGATCATTGATGGCTTCCGGGTGAGTAAAGTGTTCGTAAAATGAAGCGGCTACCATTTCGGGATAATGATCACCAATTTGGTCTTGAAGAATTTGTGACACTTCTTGATTTAGATAGGCCATGGTCGAGTAAAAAGGTGTCTTCCAAGAACTATCGTAACCATTACTGCAGTCGCAATTGCCGATCCAGCGGAGGAGATTTCCATGGGAACAACTCCAGGCGGATCTTTCAACGATCTTGCCTTGTGGCAGTTTGGCAGAGTCCAACTGCAAATTATTGACGGAAACCGGGTAGAGACCGATGCTCGGTAAGGAGGTATCCAGAAGGTAGTTGAGAAACTTATCCGCTTGGGGATAGTGGTGACCAAAGGTCTCGGCATCGGTCCAGGCGATGGTCACCTGATTAGCGGACAGGGATGAATTTTGAGGTTTGATGAATTTTTCCGTAAATTGGTCGGCGTTATTTTTTGGATCAAAAGCCAGGTGGGTACTGATCGATCGATCAAAGGGAAGGGCAATTATCCGGCGACCATCGGGAAGGTTGATAAGAGTGGGTTTGTTATCGGACCCGGAACCATCTTGTTGGATAATTTGTTCCGGCGCACAGACAAAACTAGCGTATTCGTTGGCGGCCAGAACTTCCAAGGTTTCGGTGTCGATGGCGGTCTCCGGAGGCCAAAAGGTTTTGGGGTTGAGGCCGGTAATTTCGCGAAAACGTTGAACACCGGCAGAGATAACGATTTGCTTGTCGCTGTGAGACAAATCGGGAAGAATAGGGTGGATAAAGGCCTCCCCTACCCCATTTTCCTTCATGGATTTTTGGTAGATGGCGGCAGTTTGGGGATCCAGTTTTTCGAGTTGAAGCAGTAAAGACTGATAGATATCAAAGGAAACTTTATCTAAGGTTCCCTCAAGGGCGAGCGGTTCGTAGCATTGTTTTTCGATTATGGAAGTCCAGTTTCTTTTTTCGGGATCGGTGGAAATGTGAGCGAGGGATGGATGAAAAGCTTCGCGAGGAGGCTGATAAAAATGCAGACCGACAACGATTTCACTGCCCATCAGTCCACTATAGACATATCGTGAGATGTTCTCAAGACTTTAGGTTTGACAGTCTGCTTGCCTGTCTGATATACCTAATTATGAATGTAAATCCTTTGATTTTTCGGAATTATGATATTCGCGGTATAGTGGACGTTGATTTAAATGTGGATATTGTCGAGGCGATTGGCAAGGCCTACGGAACTTTTTTGCAAAAGAGAGAAGTTAAGAAAATTGTTTGTGGAAGAGATTGCCGATTAAGTAGTGAAGAATACGAAACTGCCTTTATAAAGGGAGTGTTGAGCACTGGCATAGAGGTGGTGGATATCGGTATGGTAATGACGCAGATGCTGTATTTTGCGCAGTATCAATATCTGACGTTGGGCGGAGCCATGATCACGGCTTCCCATAATCCCTGGAATTTTAACGGATTTAAATTGGCCACGGGCTTCTCGCAGACGACAGGACCTGATGAGGTGCGGGAGATTAAAGAAACAGTTGAGTCGGATACATATTTTGTGTCCGAAAAGAAGGGAACCGTTTCATCCGGCGATATTAGAGAAGACTATATAAAAGATTTACTAAAGAGAGTTCAGATTAAAAAGAGATTTAAGGTGGTAGTAGACACACATTGCGGGACAACCGGGTTATACAATCCAGAGATTTTACGGAGGGCCGGGTGTGAAGTGATTAGAATGAATACAGAAGTGGATGGTTCTTTCCCTAAGGGTACGCCAGATCCAACTGACGTCAAGTTGATGAATAATCTGGCAACCGAAGTGCTTAAGAATAATGCAGATATTGGCTTTGCTTTCGATGGCGACGGCGACAGAATGGGTTTGGTGGATGAAAAAGGCCATGTGCTATGGAATGACGTAGCAATAGCGATCTTTGCCAAAGAAATCTTGGAGAAGACACCCGGAGCAAAAATAGTTTTTAACACGCTTTGTTCTCAAGTAGTGAGAGAGGTGGTGATGCAAAACGGTGGCATACCAATTATGTGGCGGGTGGGACACACCTTTATTAAGGCTAAAATGAGGCAAGAAAAAGCGGCCTTTGGCGGTGAGCTGTCCGGCCATTTCTTTTTTGTCGATAATGCATATGGATATGACGATGGCACGTTGGCCGCCTTGAAAATCTTGGAGTATTTAGCAGAAAAAGACGTAAGTTTGAGTCAGCTTTACGAAAGTTTTCCCAAATATTTTTCTTCGCCGGAGATCAAAATTGGTTGTCCGGATGACAAGAAAATTAGGGTAATAAACGATTTGTCAGTGAAGTTCAAGGCTGATTTTCCCGATGCTCAAATTATCGACAGTTCGATAATTCCCGGAGATGATGGCATTAGGGCTGATTTTGATGATGGGATGATGGTGTTCCGCTATTCTCAAAACGGGCCATACATAACGATCAAATTTGAAGCCAAAGATCAAGAAAAATTTGAAGAACGACGAAAATATGTAAGAGAGATGCTCAAGAAATACCCGGAAATGATTTGGGAGGATCAGCTTTGTGTAAACTTGGACTTTATTAGGTAAGAAAAACACCCTCGGTTAAGAGGGTGTGTTGGGTTTTAGTACTTAAAAGGTGATTTTTCGATCACTTTGAGGTATTGGGCAACGACTTCGGAATCACCAATGTTTTTACCAGCATTATCTGGCACTTTGGCGACTTTGGTCCAGGTAGTACCATAATCAAAGCTAAAAGCATAGGGTTTGACGACGATATTGAGTGGTTTGTAAGCCGGAGTATTTTTGAAGAAGTTAATGTTATTGGTCCAGAAACCACCCATGCCGTACGATGTTTTAAACCAACGCTTGGCATAAGAATTGATCGCAATAACCTTATCACAGTCGAGGGCATCGGAATACATCATGGTGATGATTGAAGGATCTACTCTAATGTGAGGATCGGTAAGGAAGCGGAGGGCATGGTCTGTCCACAAAAATGGATCACCGCTATCCTGTCGATAGCTTTTGATTAGTTGGGCCATGCCTGGTGTCAGCGTATTCCAATAATAATCACTGGTGAAGGTGTCCGTTAGTTCAGTACCAAGGTTAGTTCCGTAGACGGCTCTCCAAGCGATTTGTGCTGCCTGATTGGCGTTTTCGATGCCATATTTGGCGGCATGAAACATTTTCCATTGGTGGCCTTGTGTTCCCTTTGGCGACAAGCCCGACATCCTAGCATGATACGGACAACTGCTACCAACATACATGCCCTCACCATATTTGATGAGAAGCTCGGTAATCTCATCCTGCATCCAGTTATAGGCGCGGCGACGCATACCAAATTCACTAACGGTGACGCCGGCATCAACAAGTGTTTGAATGTAATCGATCGCGGTATCATGCCAATTATCATCAGGTAGATAATTTAGTTCCTCATTGCGTGTTTGTGAAGATACGGCCATGGATATTTGTTCATAAGGAATCCTCATACCCCAAGGTCCAATGATATTTCCATCCATGTGGCCATCAGCATCTTGCCACATCTTTATGCCATCAGGATCAAAACGCCAATTTTCGATCCACGGGAATATTTCTTTGGGTAAAAATGGCCACGTTTGATGCAAAAATGCCCGTAAACCCGGATCTGATCGTAACCCACGCAGATCTTGGAATTTTTCGGTAATTAAACCAGCAAAATTTTTGGGGTAGACATAGTGGTCTCTATCAACATATTTATACCAGATCCAGGTACCGGGATAGAGTGTTTCAGCAGCATTAATCTGTGAAACGTCATATACATCAGTCTCTAAAGTGTCGCGAACTATTTCTGATCCTGAAGAGTGCTTTCCCATTTCTTCCTCCTTAAAATTTAGAGTACATCAGCACAAGATTTGTGTTGAATTATGACCTATATTGTACATCTTGCTATTTTATAAAGCAAGTCTTATAATACAAAGAAATTCTGTCATCGGAGGTCACTGTGGATGCCCTAGAGGAAATTCAGCGGCGTGTCGTCATTAAGGCGTTTAATAATGGAGTAAGACTTAAAAATTTAGGCAGTCAACCCGCTCCTTGGATGCGAGAAGGTTTGAAAATTCTGGAATCGAAAAAGGAGCTGACAGTTGAAGCGATTGAACTCATAAATTTGTCCGGCGGCACAGATCACCCTGATCCGACGATCTCGATCTAAAGAATAGCCCCCGCAGTCGCGGGGGCATTTTATTGGCTATTTTTTACAGGTATCGCTCGTTGGTTTAGCGGCTTGAGATTTCATCAGTTGATATTCTTTCTCGTAGGTGGCGGCTAAACCGGGGTCATGAATAATAAGAAGATTTTCGTCATTTTCCTTGTTAGCTTGCTGTGTGAAGTTAAAAGAGCCGGTGATGACGATGCTGTCGTCGATAATCATGACCTTGTGATGAAAAACAGCAGGGTTTCCGTCTAGGTAGACACTAATACCCTTTTTGAGTAATGGAGCACATTGCGAATATTGAGAATTGGCTTGTGACGATTCAAAAATCCCTTCGACCGACAAACCGTCGGCGAATTTTTGCTCCAGCGCCTGACCGAGACTATTGTCCGTGAACTCGTAAGCCATGAATTGAATTGAGCTCTTGGCGGTAGCAACTGCAGCAACTACTTTATCCATGACGTCGTCTTCGGGAGCAAAATAGTTTTCGATGTTGATACCGTCAACCGTAAAAATGGGGTAAGGAGTGTTGGCTGATGAGCTTGGCCCAAACTGTCCGGCAAACATTTCGGAAAATTCGGTAGTGTAATTTTCGGCCGCGTCATCCGAACAGAAATAGAGAGCGTTTTCGTCGTTTTTGTAAGCGGCGTTTTCAGTGATATTGAACGAACCGGTCCAAAGACATTGATCATCGAAGACAAAAAATTTATTGTGCATGAAAGCGGAGCGATCGTCCGGGATGGCTTTGATGCCGGCATTTTCCAGTTCACTGATCTTGGCCGGGTCGGCATAATCGTTATCGTAGACGACGCGCACATCCACACCCCGATTTTTGGCATTAATGAGGGCTTGGACGACAGATTCAAGATCAAATTGATAGACCGCTACATCGATGGATGACTTGGCGTTATTTATTTTTTCGATTAGATACTGTTCGATGCCCCCCGTGTAGACGCCGTCAAAGGGAAACTGAGGATCGGTAAAGTAAACTTCAAAAATGGAGCCATATGATGAGACAGCCGTAGAAATACCTTTTACTGCCGGTGTTGGTATGGATGTATTTTGCCTTGGATATATGTGGTAGCCAACGACAATAATTACCAGCAAAAGTAACCAAAGCCAATTTTTATGACCGGAACCTTGTTTTGCCATAATTCTCTCTCAATTGTGACACAGATTTTGCCACTCCAGCAAGCATTTTTACTAGTCTACAAACGTAAGAGCAATGCCGGATTTGCCGGCTCTACCGGTACGACCAATGCGGTGAATGTAGTCATCGTAGGTGGCCGGTTGATCAAAGTTAATGACATGGGTGATGTCTTTTACATCAATACCCCGAGCGGCAACATCGGTGGCACACAAGATGCGGATTTGATTGTCTTTAAATTTTCGCAAAACGGTTTCGCGCTGACTCTGACGTTTGTCGCCATGAATCGAGTCGGCATTAAAACCGGCTCTTTGCAAACTGACGGCAATTTCTTCAACACCATATTTAGTGCGGCCGAAGATAAGCACTTTTTTGAAAGAGTCTTTGGATAGTAAATCATTCAAAACGGCAATTTTGCCTTGTTTACCGGAGGCCCTAATAATGTTTTGTTCGACATTAAGGGAACCGGCGTTGGTTTTGACGGAGATTTTTTCCGGATTGTGCATGAAGCGCATGGCAATACCTTCGACTTTTTGATCGATGGTGGCCGAGAACAAGAGAGTTTGGTGTTGCGCCGGTAAAAAGGAAAGCAACTCAGTAATCTCGTGGACGAAACCCATATCGAGCATTCTATCGACTTCGTCGAGAACCACAGTGCGGGTATTATCCAAACGAAGGGCGCGACGATTGTAGAGGTCTCTGAGGCGCCCCGGAGTGCCAATGAAGACGTTAGGACGGCGTCTGAGTTCATCCAGTTGGCGACGTATGTCGGAGCCGCCAATAAAGAGACTGGAATAGACTTGGACACCGGAGGACATAGAACGAATTTCATCGCGAATTTGCACGGCCAACTCTCTCGTGGGTGCCACGACCAAGGCAGTATCATTAGGATTCTCCATAATCGTTTTGATGATAGCGAGGGCGAAGACGGCTGTTTTACCCGTGCCGGTATCGGCTAGGCCAAGAACATCACGACCGGCCAAAGCCGGCTCAAGAGCTTGATCCTGAATTGGAGTAGGGGTGACATAACCTTTGGCTTGAACATTCCTGACCAGTTGTTCCGGGAGATTGAAGTCGGTGAAGGTGTGTTGAATTAAAACATCATCCTGCATTTCCGGCATAGCCGGACGGACAAAGACCAAGGGATTAAGAGCTTTGGGCATAAAACGAGCTCTGGGCCCGCCAAAAGATGGACGACGATTAAAGGAGTGGCCGGCACCACGATTTGAGCTGTGACCAGAAAAGCCACGGCCACCGGAAGGGCGATGATTATACATATATTTGGGGATGTCCCCGATTGTCCTCAAGGAAAATACTAGCTGGACAATCGTGAGAGCGTCAAGCAAGACGAGCTAAATGCTCGGCCTAAGAACAATATGGGATAGTATAGCACGGATTAACCCATACCACCACCCCCACCGCCGCCTCCCCCACCACCCCCACCGCCGGAAAAACCACCGCTACCGCCCGCACCTGAGGCACCGTAGCCGGCAAACGAATGACTTAGGGAGTCTATTCCATTGGTTACGCTGGCGAAATTGAGACCGGAACCGGTTGAGTTGAGAGCGGCCAAATAGATAAACGAAGATCTCGCCTCGTCGCCAAACTTTAGGGGAAGTTCGGAGAGAGCTTTTAAAGAAAGACCCAGGGCCGCTCCGTAAACAATATATTTTTCCCAAATAATGACCGACTCCAAGGGAGAACTTTTGGTAACGGAATAGTCTTTCAGATATTTTTTAAAGGCGAGCCAGGAAGCTTTTTGTTTAGCTCCATCAGGGGTAAGTCGTTCCATAAAATGACTAATAATGCCAACAACAGGGGCAAATAAAAGACACTCGATGAGAAGGCCAATCGCGACGGCCATTGAAGTTGGATCCGTAATGAGAGACTTAATGAGTAGGACAAAGAGAATTACGGAGATAACAACGGAAATAACCACATCGATAACTATTTTATTTTGTTCTTTATGGCTATTTTGATCGATCAAATTCATTTTGAGCAGGAGTTTCTCAAAACCCGACTGCCAGGACTTAAATCTGGTTCTGGCGCTTGTATCGGTGCGGAGTTTACTGAGCATGGTCGACTTTGATATTTTGGGTTGCTCGTCCAAATAAAGCATTTTGATGATGTCTTGCTGGTTTGGGGTGAGGGTGGAATTTTTAGCGGTTTGAAGCTCAAACCATATTTCGGGATCCTGATGGAATAGACCTAAAAGCGGTCCGCGATTTTCTTGGGTAATTTTTAAAAGCTTCAAACGACAGAGTTCCAGAACCGTGGCTGTTATTGATTTTGATGTGGGAGAATGATTAGAGCTGAGCAAAGCCTCAACCAGTGAGGGTTCCATAGCGGAGGGTGGTTCGTGGAGACTACCGGCAAGATTTATTTCAGGAAGAGGTAAATCCTTGCCAAACTGTTTCCATTGCACAATCCAGTAGACGATTCTGGTAAGTAAAAGTAACCCGGCGAGAAGAAGTATCCGAAAAACAATTTTAAAATTGGGGAGGCTGAGGCCGGTGATAGTCTGATTAATATAACCGGCTTCTTCCTGAGTGATTCTGGCCACGGCATTTTCGTTGATGACCGGAACGCCGGGCAAAGTAGGAAAAATTATTCTGGCTTCGACAAAGGTATTACTGGGGATATCGGCGGCCGAAAAGACAATGGTTGAATTGTCCGGAATGGTTACTTTTCCGGAAAGAGGTCCGTGACCCCAGGCTTTGAGTGAATCATTCGGGGCAGGAAATGGCAGATGAATGGTGGCCAAAAACTGTTTGGTATCTACGCCCCAACCATCTTGAATTAATTGCCAGTAAAATTCCGCCGTATCATTATAGTTGTTAATGGCATTAACAACCGTATAAGTAACGGTAAAATCTTTTGTTTCATCCTGGGCAGAGTATGTCCATTTGACAACGCGCTGATTATTTTCGGTGGAAACGGTTGAGGAAATTAGTTTTTGGCCTTCGTAGACTTTTAGATCCTTAATTTCCAAGGTAGCGCAATTAGTTGAGGTACAAGCCTTTTTTAGACCGGTCGCCCACCAGCCACTGGTGAACTGTCCCGAAAAAGTGTAGGTGCGTTTTTCAGATATATTGGCCGAGCCGTCTTTATTGATAGTGATATCGATGTTGGCATTATCGATGGTATAGCTTTTGGCAAAACAGATTGAAGGAAAAGCAAGGAGGACAAAAGTGACAAACAATAGAGATAGATATTTCCTCATAGAATCAGGCAGATTATTTCTTGTTTAGGGTTGTATATACAGTGGTAAGTCCGTTTCTGGCTTCTTTCAACATGTCTCTGGCTTTAAGAAGAGTGGGCTTGTTACCGGGATAGTCTTCAGGAGCAAGAGGCATCACCAAATCAATGACCGAAAGCGCCTCGTTTTTGGAGTTGGTGATGGTCTGCTGTAAAGTGGCGTCGGAGGTTTTGCCGGATAGGGCGTCGGCGATGCTAAGCATTTTGTCGGCGTTGACGATGATCTCCACTTTGGGGACAAACAAGGCATAAATACGGTAGCCGTCAACAATGGATTGTTTTTCGGCTTTAAGGGCGGTGGCATCGGTTTCCGCATTAATCTTGGTTTTCAGGTCGGTGAGACTGTTGATCTCCAACTGAACCTGGGTTAGTAGGGTGACTCTTTGAACGTCGGTGATTCTTTGGATAGCGTTGATTTTGTCCGAAAGACCGGAAAGACTAGTCAAGCGGCGATCAATTTCGTTGAGGGCATTAGTTTTTTTGAGAGTGATCGTGACTAACTTGATGGGTTTGATAGGGATAACGATTTTGATTGTCGGTGTCGGGGTTAACGTAGGGGTGGTGATAATCTGAACAGCCGCTTGGTTTAGGGAAACATTGCTAACAACCGACTTGAGGTTTAAAACGACGGCGTGGGCGGGGTTACTTATGCCCAAAAAACCGATAATAGCTATGACGGTTGAAAGAAAGAGAGTGTATTTTTTCATAATATTTTATTGATTGACATCAAGGGGGGTGTCATTTAGGCTTTTATCGAGATCGGAGGATGAGGTGTTTAAATCATTCAAATTTTTACCGATTTCGCCAAGGCTTTGAGTGGGGGTGGGAGAAGTGTTGCTTGGGCTGGGAGAAACGGTGATCGTAACAGTGGGTTCCGAGTTGGTGTTGGTGGTCGAAATAGAAACCGGTTTCTTGGTCAGCCAAAGTGCGATCAGGGCAAGAATAGCAATAATAACAATCAGCCAGAGAAACATTTGGCCTTTATTGGTTTTTGAAAACATGGTTTTTCAAATTATTAACTCTTCTATACTTATCTTACTACGGTTTAGATTTTTTGAAGAAAATGGCTAAGCAGGTGATCAATAGTGGTGGCACTAAGGCCGGTTTTAACTTGAATATCGATTTTGTAAAGCTCTTGATATAGTTCGAGAAGGTGATTGAGGGAAAAGCTGCCAGCTTGGATGGTGATGAGACGGGCCGGATACGGGGCCATTTTTAGATTGTGAGGAGAAACTTTGGCTTGGATTAAGAGTCTTATCTGTCGGGTAAGCATGGCAAAAACAAACTCCGGTTCAGTTCCTTCCATGAGGAGTTTTTTCCAAGAGAGAAGAATTTGTTTGGTATTCCCCGGACAAAGAGAGTCAAGAAATTTAAAAATGACCGGGCTAATGGGAAAGTTTTCCACTTTCGCTTGGGGAAAGGCTTTAAGGGTTGGGGCAGTGAGTCCTTTATTTTCCCAAAAAATTACTTCATGACTGGTGTTTTGGTTGATGACCTCAAGCAGTTTCTCTTTGTTTTTGGATTTGCTACCACTGAGTAGATTTTTGATAACGAAGCATTTTGGGGTATTAAAAAGTCCGCTTGAGCTAATTTCCTGACGGAGATGGGTAACATCCAACTCTTGAGCATCGGTCGTGACGACCTCAACTTGTTGAGATTTTTGATAATCGGTAAGAGAGATGAGCCGTTCGTAGGACTTGAGAGTATCTTCTCCGTGAAGGATGATCATTTGCCAATAATACCAATAAGCGACATAAAACTATTGTAAAGACTTTTAAGTAAATTGAGTGAGTTGCCCGAACCGGGAATGGGAGAAGATGACGGAGCGGAACTTTCGGTAGCAACCTCTATTTGAGGTAAAACGACCGGAGCAAGCACCGGACTTCCCTCGGTCGCATATGAACCGAGTGTTTGGGCGAACTCTTTGAAGGTGCCGTCGGCTTTGGTAAAACTAAATTGAGTAAAAGGACCATCTTGGGCATTGAGTAAAAAGGGCGTAATGGCGACGATATCGGAGTCTGTCCATTGATGAGTGAGGGCATATTGGTAATAGAGGGAAATTTGTTGTTCGGAAAGACTTTGACTTGACCAGCCGGTTTCGGTAATGAAAACGGGGAGTTTCTTGGTGGTAAATAGATGGATAAATTTCAGGTCGGAACGGAAAGAGTCTATTTTGTTGAAACCCGATTGATTCGGTTTGGCGGAAAAACCGGGGTTGGGATAGGCATGAGAGGTCCAACCATCTATTTTGTTGAAGATATCCGGATGGCGGAGATACATTCTTTCGAGATAGAGACGCCAATTAAGTGATGTTTTAGAGTTGGTGGCGGCGTTATCCAAACCGGCAGGAAGAATAAAAAAGTCTGAGGATTTATTTTTAAAAATATCGACAGCGTTACTGAGGATATCGGAATAGGTTTCCGGTGAAACGTAGCCGCCGAATTCATCAGAGCGATTGACTTCATTAAAAATAACGACATAACGATTTTCAGTGGGCCAGGTTAGGTCGCCAAGAAAATTGGCAAAGTCGATGAGATCGAAGTTGTTGGGTTGCTCCCAGTTTGAGCCATCAGGGACGGTGGCGACGCGAACGATGGGAATGATTTTGTCTTGTTTACACTGGTCAAAGAACGCCTGCCATTTGACACGGTCCCTATCCGAAGCTTGAATGGGAACAGTGACATAGCCCCAGCTCCCCCGATTAGCATGGTTGACGATTTTGGAGGCGGTATCGATCTCACTGGGAAACAGTATATGAATACCGATTTTATTATTGGGAACGGCTAAGGGGTCCGTGATAGCCATAGCAGGAGAACCTATGGTGAGATAGACAAAGAAACTAATAAGGAGGGCAATGTAGGGCACATCTGTATTATAAAGGGTAAGAAAAACCTCCCTAGTTAGGGAGGTTATCGTACACAGTGTAGGAGCCATCAGTTTTATTTCTGACAATGAGGAAACCGCTTTCTGACTTGTAAAAAGAATAGTAGAGATCAAGCTGTTTCGGATATGATTCTGTCGAAAGGGTAAAGACTTCCAACTTTACTTTCATGGGGGTCCACA
>Ga0182027_10002344_pt1 | contig 30837 bp, 21 predicted proteins | sample 712E1DmetaG_FD_121300 | JGI IMG/M metagenome (GOLD analysis project Ga0182027, IMG submission 121300) | Permafrost microbial communities from Stordalen Mire, Sweden - 712E1D metaG (Illumina Assembly) | ecosystem: Environmental > Terrestrial > Soil > Wetlands > Permafrost | place: Sweden...
GTGCAGGATATAACGGCGCAAAAAATTGGAGCGGCAAATCATCTCATAGAATCGGTTCGCAAAGAATTATTAAACGAGCTGAACTATTTCGAGACAGCCAGACAGAAAACAGATGATGTGCGGCGTAAAGCGAAAGCGGAAATTGACGGACCAAGGGCTTTTGATGTCAATGCCTCATATATGAAAACACCCGAACATCAATCTCAGATCGACAAAGTCGTGACGGCTTGGCAGGAAAAAGATCAATCTAAGTAAAGATATTTTCCCCGCGAGATTATTAAATGAAGATGGAACATTATTAAATGGATGATAAACAAGAAATACCCGGCTTCGATGAGGATATGCGAGAGATCTTTGATAGTTATCTTGTCGAATCTAAAGAAATTCTTGATCATCTCAGCCAGGATTTGATAACACTGGAAAAAAATCCAGCCGATGCAAATTTATTAAACAATATTTTTCGAGGAGTCCATACACTCAAAGGAACCTCATCGTTTCTTGGTTTCAACCAAATCACAGAGCTGACTCATACGAGTGAAGATTTATTGAACAAGCTCCGGAAGGGTGATTTGATTGCTGATGTCAAAATCATAGATATCCTTATCGAAGCTCATAATGCAGCAAGTATACTTTTGCAGCGGATCGAGAGTCGCAATCTGCAGCCTATTGAACTGAATGGGATTCTTGAAAAATTACGCGGTGCCATGCAGAAGCAGCAGGATAAAGTTCAGATTGAAAATATTGAAAAGGTAAAAAAGGAGGAAATCCCGCAAGCTTCAGAAACATTTAATATCATGCAACAACGCGCAGCTGATTCGACAATCAGGGTCGATATTGAAAGGCTTGATGATTTAATGAATCTTGTAGGCGAGCTTGTTCTTGCCCGTAATCGTCTTGCACAGGCTACCCAGACCCTATTAGAAAAATATGAACGGATTGAAATGTCAAAACATATTGCCGATGTCAGCAGTCAAATTGATTTTGTGACAACGGAGCTTCAGATGGCGGTGATGAAAACACGGATGATTCCGATTGAGAAAGTGTTCAACGGACTTCCGCTTCTTGCTAGAGATCTTATGCGAACGACAGGTAAAGAGGTCGATCTTCAAATTTATGGCAAGGAAACAGAGCTGGATAAATCTATTATAGAAGAGTTGAACGATCCGCTTGTCCATATGGTTCGCAATGCTATTGATCATGGTATTGAATCTCCTGAAGAAAGAAAGAAACAGGGGAAGCCGCAGCAAGGGATAGTCGTCGTGAATGCAGAGCGGGATGGGAATTATATTCTCATTACAATGGAAGATGATGGGCGCGGTATTGATGCTGAACAAATTAAACAGAAAGCAATCGAAAAAGGACTCATCTCGGAAGCACAGGCACAAGAAATGTCGACAACCGAATTCCTGAACATGATTTTCATCCCTGGTTTCAGTACGAAACATGAAACCACGAATGTATCGGGAAGGGGGGTCGGAATGGATGTTGTTAAAACCAATATCGCAAAGTTAAAAGGTATTGTCGAAATAAATTCCGAAGTCGGCAAGGGAACTATCATTACCTTGAAAGTGCCGTTGACGCTTGCAATTATTCAAGGTCTTCTCATGAAAGTGGCTGATGAGATTTTTGCGGTCCCTCTCAGTGCAGTGCTCGAAATCATTCGCATTGTACCTCAAGAGATATATACAATTCAAGGACGGGAAGTAATACGACTCAGAGACCTCGTTTTACCTCTCGCGAGAATGTCCGACATTATTGGAAATCCAAAAGCGTCACAACAGTCGCCGGTTGCTTACGTTGTCGTTGTTGGTTGGGCAGAGAAACGAATCGGGCTCCTGGTCGATTCTCTCCAGGGACAAAAAGAGGTTGTCATCAAAGCATTAGGCAATTATCTGGGTGATGTTCCTGGAATTGCTGGTTCTACCATCTTAGGAGATGGTAGCGTTATTTTAGTCATCGACGTTGGTCAGTTTATCGAATTGTTTGCACGCCATTTTGGAAAAGTAGCATGAGTAATGGAAATGTAATGAAACAGTCCGAAGAAAATTTGATAAAAGTCCTTATCATTGACGATTCTGCATTTATGCGGAAATCATTAACACTGATGTTGGAATCGGATCGAGAAATCCGTGTCATTGGTACTGCTCGAGACGGTAATGATGGAATAGACAAGATTAATAAATTGAAGCCAGACTTAGTAACGCTGGATATTGAAATGCCAGGAATGGATGGCCTCACAGCATTAAAAGTTATTATGGAACAAATGCCATTGCCGGTACTCATGGTGAGCTCGTTGACGACAGAGGGCGCACAAGCAACAATGCAGGCATTTGACTTAGGGGCAGTGGACTTCATTTCAAAAGACCTGGCATCAATTTCAACGAATATCAAGAATATCAAAGGCGAACTTATCGAAAAGATAAAACAAATTGCTCGCAGCCGTTTAATTCAAACACGATTTCGGATGAGACGACTTGTGCAGGCATCGCATGAGAAAAAAATTCAAAACAAACCAGTGTTGAAACCAGTCTCTTTTGAAAGTATAGCACCAGATTTGCAGGCGGTCGTTGTTGGAATATCAACCGGTGGACCAGAAGCTTTAAATAAAATCATACCACAAATTCCCGAACATTTCCCGATAGGCATGGCAATTGTTCAACACATGCCTCCTCATTTTACAAAATCGTTGGCGGAGAGATTAAATAGTATAAGCAAGATTCGTGTAAAGGAAGCGGAACAAGGGGATGCGCTGGAACCGGGAAAGGTACTGATTGCACCCGGTGGCAAGCAAATGACATTTAGCTATGACGGTTCTTACGTTACAACGATAATTTCTGATGAACCTCTGAATGCATTGTATCGGCCTTCTGCAGATATCATGATGAAATCTGCAGCTACCTCGTTTCGAGGACCGCTGCTCGGAGTTATTATGACTGGAATGGGAAAAGATGGAGTTGAAGGTCTGAAAGAGATAAAATTGAAGGGCGGATATGTCATTGCTCAGGATGAAGAAAGCTGCGTTGTCTATGGTATGCCACAGGTGGCGCTTGAAGAAGGTGTCGTAGATTCTATGGTATCGCTCGACAATATCTCGCTGGCTTTTACTCGATTGACAAAATTAAGGGGGCCAGCAAAGAGGCCTGTTGTGAGAGGAGAACGTATATGATTAAATATACCGTTAATGATAATCTGAATTTTGCTTTTAGTGGTTCAGATTTACAACGTTCTTCTGATGACCTGAATAGCAAATCGTTCAAGCGTCCATTAGGAAACAGGGATCAGCGGTTAAAATCAAATGACTCTTGTTCAGAGACTGCCGACACGAGATTGATGCCGGCGATGAATATTCAGGGTGCGTACTACGCATTAGCGCAATTCATGCTGCATCGTCAAGAATCAAAACCACTCTCCGAAGAAATTATAAAAGTATATACAGAAATGCTTCAGATTGATGGTGTTTGCTTGTACAAAAGCACGCCCGACGGTACTCTTGAGATGCTGGCTTGTAATGCTGCCTGGTCAAGTTTATTTTCCACGCTGCAGGCAGTGGGAGAAATCGATGGTCAAAATATTCCTTTAACTCCAGCTGCAAACGTAGGCGGGATAGATCTTGCGTCGAAAGCAATACCATTGTCCTTTGGAACGCGCAATTATGGTTCTATCATCTCATTGCCTTTGATATGTGAAGGAACCGCAGTTGGTGCGATCTCGCTCTTCAGTATCCATCCGCAATTCTTTTTACCTGAACGTCTCGAAGCACTTCGGACAATTGCCTATCTGGCTGCTTCACTTCTTTTGAATATTCAAACAAGAAATTTGTTGGAAAAAGAACAGGTTGAACGGATAACTCTTCAAAAAGATGTCCAGATGTTACGTGAACAAATAGCATCTTACCAACGTCATACCGATTCCAATGTCGAGGCTGATGCCGCCTATGCGGAATTGGAAACCTTGTCATATTCAGTATCACATGATTTGCGCGGACCCATACTTGCAATACAGAACAATTGTGAATGGCTGAGTACACAACATGCAGCACATCTCGACGATGAAGGGCATACGATTTTACAACAGATTACCGCAAGTTCCGAATATATGGCAAAGCTTCTTGATGGATTACTTGCCTTTTCCAGAATTGTTCAATTAGAACCGCAAAAAACGTTGATTGATATGACGGCTCTCGTACGTACGGTGATTGACGAATTATTAAAATATGAAGGCGGATCGCCCTCTCTTTCCATAGCCGTCCAACCGCTCATACCTGCATACGGTGATGCAACATTGATACGTCAAGTATGGTACAATCTTCTTTCGAACGCATTCAAATATACACGTTATAAACAAAAACGGGAAGTGATCATTGATTCACAACCGTTCAACCAAGGGGCAAAATATTGTGTGAGTGATAACGGTATCGGGTTTGATATGCAATATGTTGACCGCCTGTTCGGCGCGTTTCATAGATTGCATGCTGCTGAAGAATTTGAAGGGACGGGAGTTGGTTTGGCTATTGTCCAGCGGATAGTCCGAAGACACAGTGGACAGGTTTGGGCTGAAGGCAAAGTAGATATCGGTGCTCGTTTCTATTTTACACTTCCCAAAATATAAAATAATAATAAGCAATAAATAGGCATACTGTGATGACACAACAAAGTGGAAATTTAAATATTCTGATGCTCGAAGACATTCCTATCGATGCTGAAATGATCGAACGTGAACTTCAGAACGCAAACATTTTGTACAACGCACGACGCGTAGCATCCAAGCATAAATTCTTGAAGGAGCTTCAAATATCCTCCCCAGATTTAGTGCTTGCAGATTATTCGCTGCCTCAGTTCAGCGGTTTGGAAGCGTTGAAGATAGTGCGTGAAATGAAAGTGAGAATTCCATTCATTCTTGTCACAGGAATGAAGAATGAAGAAATAGCTGTTGAATGCCTAAAAGAAGGTGCTGATGATTATATACTGAAGTCAAGTCTCCGGCGACTGCCGGGTGCAATTCAAAATGCGCTCGAAAAACAGAGAGCAGAGCGGGAAAATGAACGGCTTGAAGAGGAACTCAGACGGTCTCAGAAACAAATGCTCACTATCTTTGAGAGCATTACAGATGCTTTTTTCTCTGTGAACAAATCCTGGTATGTGATGTATTTAAATCCGCGATCAGATGCCTTTCTCGTGAAAATGAATAAGCGCCGCGAAGACCTCTGGGGAAAAAATTGGTGGGATGAATTTCCTGCTCCGAGTGAATCCGTCGCATATAAAGCATTACATCGTGCGATGGATGCGCATGAATTTGCTGAATTTGAAGAGTACAATGCTGCATTAGATTCATGGCTGCAAGTCCGAGCTTACCCCACAGAAGATGGGCTCGCCATTTATATGCAAGATATCTCTGAACGAAAAAAAGCAGAGGAAAAAATTAGAGAGCAAGCGAATTTACTGGATATCGCACAAGATGCAATTATTGTCCGCGACCTTCATGATAATATCGTCTACTGGAATAATAGTGCAGAAAGAATCTATGGATGGAAACAAGAGGAAGCAATTGCAAAAAACGCTGCTCAATTGTTAAACACAGAACCAGACAGTATTGAACGTGCGTTGCTAGACGTTCATAAGAAAGGATCATGGTTTGGAGAATTGCATCAAGTGACGAAGATGCAAAAGAGTGTCATTGTTGAAAGCAGGTGGAGCATTGTTCGGAATGAGCAAGGAATGCCAAAGTCAATTCTTACTATCAATACAGACATCACCGATAAAAAGAACATCGAACAGCAGTTTCTTCGTGCGCAACGGCTGGAGAGCGTGGGTACTCTATCAAGCGGGCTTTTACATGACCTCAATAATGTTTTAACGCCAATTATTCTCGCTATTCCCTTTATGAGGGATAAATTGACCGACGAGTCAAGTCAAGACATCCTCAGAACGCTGGAAATCTCTGCAAAACGAGGTGAGGGGGTCGTCAGACAACTGATGTCGTTCGTTCGGGGAGTCAGTGGCGATCGCGTTATGCTTCAACTCAAACTCCTTGTATTCGAATTATTACATTTCATTGCAGAAACATTTCCACCAATTATAAAAGTAGTGAAGCATTGTCCAAGGGGTATCTGGTATGTTATAGGAGATTCAACTCAATTGTATCAGGTATTAATGAATCTTTCAATCAATGCCCGCGATGCGATGCCCAACGGCGGAACACTCACAATTGATTTACAAAACAAGACACTCAGCGAACAAGAGGCTACGTTGCACCTTGGAGCTGTTCCCGGAAAATATGTGGTTTTAATTGTGAAAGATACTGGCACTGGAATTTCACCAGAATTACTCAATCGAATCTTCGATCCGTTTTTCACAACAAAGGAACCGGGTAAAGGAACTGGCTTAGGACTCTCGTCGGCATTAAGTATTGTAAAAAGTCATGGCGGGTTTATAGATGTGCATAGCGAAGTAGGCAAAGGAACAGAGTTTAACGTTTTTCTTCCTGCAAACGAAGAAGAGATAGAGGTAGAAGTCGCACCAGTAAGCTCTATCCCGATGGGCCATGGTGAGACTATTCTTGTTGTGGATGATGAAAAAACACTGCAGGACCTTTTGAGGCCAACACTTGAAAGAAAGAACTTTAAAGTACTCTCTGCATTTGATGGGAATGAAGCAATTAGTATGTATAAAGAAAATCAAGATAAGATTGATATTGTCCTGCTGGACATGCTGATGCCGAAGCTGAGCGGGCTATCGGCAATTCCTGAACTCAGGCAAATAAATCCACAAATTAAAATAATTGGCATGACAGGAAGCATATTGGACAATCTGAGTAGTGAAATGAGTGCGGTGATGCAAGAATTACCGTTCCTTCATAAACCTTTTAATTCTGAGGATGTGGCTGCAATGGTCAATGAAGTATTATGTGATACGACAAAAGCTTATACTGAACAATGATGAATAAATTTTCTGGAGTGCCGTTGATAGCGCGCTTCAATGATGAGATAAAATATTATGGCTGCTAAGACAGTTTGGGATCAAAAAAGAATTGGTGTAATACGGAAAGTGACGACCTCAACTGCGACCGTTACACTTGATTCGCAATTAGTAAGTCTTTCACTACAGTTGAATGGGAAATCTTATCCTATTGGACAGATAGGTACATATGTGCTTGTGCCAGTGGGGAGACAAATCTTGCTTGGCATGGTTTCAGAATTCAAAAAGTTCGAATACGGCGAAAATGGGAAAACAAGATCCCACTATGAGATGATCATTTCTCTTATTGGTTCTGTCAAGAATGGTGTTTTTGAGCGTGGAGTTTCAACGTTTCCCACAGCGGAAACACCCGTCTATATTCTTGAAGAAAAAGACCTTGCCGTGGCATTTTCTGTATTTCAACGATTTGGATTTTCGACGGGCAGACTTTCACTGTTTGAAAATGAACGCGCATATATCGACCCAAACCGTTTTTTTGGAAAACATCTTGCGGTGATTGGATCAAGCGGCTCCGGTAAGTCATGCACGGTCGCTTCCATTCTGCAAAAAGTAGTCGGGTTCCCTGATACGAAAGTTATCATTTTGGATATCCATAATGAATATCGAAATGCTTTTCCCAAAAACAGTCAGTATCTTAATATTACGGAACTTGAGCTGCCCTTCTGGTTAATGACGTTTCAGGAAATGACAGAGGTTTTTGTCAATCCTTCAGATGAACACGCGGCAACCCATATTACCGTTTTGAAGGAACTTGTATTTCAAGCGAAGCGCCTGCAAAATCCGGAATTGAAAAATGTTCTAACGATTGATACACCCGTGTACTACGATTTCGAAAAAGTCCGTTCGAAAATAGAAGCCCTTGATTCGGAAAAAAACGGTCCCTTTTATGGAAAATTTGCCCGATTCCTTGTGCAACTCGACACAAAATTAAACGACCCGCGTTATGCGTTCATGTTTAAACCCAGATTGTATATTCATTCTGCTTCGCTTGCAGAATTGCTCACGACGATGTTCGGACCTAATGCGGGATCGAAAATTACAATAATGGATATGAGTGGTGTTCCCTTCGATATCGTGAACACCGTTGTTTCTCTAATGGCGAGATTAGCTTTTGACTTTAATTTCTGGAATATTAACAGGCGTGAATGTCCCATTCTATTGGTCTTTGAGGAAGCGCACAATTATTTGTCAACAACAACAGAAGGGACGCAAGCAGCCAGGCGCACTGTTGAACGTATCGCAAAAGAAGGCAGAAAATATGGGGTAAGCTGTATGATCGTAAGTCAAAGACCCTCGGATATTTCTGAAACGATTTTATCTCAATGTAATAACTTTGTAGTCATGCGCCTTACAAATCCGATAGACCAAAATTATGTATGCCGGCTCGTTGCAGATACCTATCCCGGTCTTGAAAGCCTTCTCCCATCGCTTCGTCAAGGAGAGGGATTATTTGTCGGCGATGCTGTTCCTATGCCGCTGCGTATTCAGATAGATCGGCCCGACCCAGAACCAGCAAGCGCGGATATACAATTTTTTGATAAATGGAAACGTAAGAATGAACCAACAAACGTTGGTGAAATTGTCAGACGATGGTGGTACCAAGAGCGTTGTTAGTTCAAGAAATAATGTCTCGAGCAAAACTTAAACAACTGAAAAATTATAAAATAGTAACGTCGTAGAAACATTTTCAACAATATTGTGTAGAAATTGTGACTGAACATCAAGTGATGGCAACAACCCCGAATGCGTCTGAAGAAATTCGAATGGAAGCCAACCACATTTTAAAAGTGGTTGACCAAGCCATTAAAGCAGGATTTTTAGACGAAGCGAAAGAGCATCTCGATAAAGCAAAAAAGATCGATCCAACCAATGCGTACATTTATGCCTTCCAAGAACGGATAGCCTTCCTGAAGGAGGAGGCAGCAAAGAAAAAAGCTGCAGTATCTAACCGTGGAGCGATGGAGGAAGCAGCACGGGCAAAACTTGATGCCGATCGTCGGAGAGCAGAAGAAGAACGGTTGAAAAGAGAAGATGCGCAGGTAAAACAGCTGGAGGAGTGGCATCAGAAAAAAATAGAAGCGGAGAAACGACACCAGGAAGAATTGATCCAAATTGCTAAAGGACAACCAATACCGAGCGCCGAACCTGCATCAAAGCCCCCGGAACGCATGCCCGATATTCCTCCAGAACCATCTCGAAGGACTGAACCTGTACCGCAGCAAAAACCTGTACCGACTGCTGCACAACAGAGTGAACAGACGACGAAAGCGAACGAAGCTCATGATATGTACAAAAGAGTGCTGCTGCTTGCATGGGCAGATGGTGCAATTTCTCCTGAAGAAGAGAGCCAGCTGAGGGATTTGCGGACATCACTCCGCATTACAACTGAGGAACACACCCGACTTGAATTAGAAGCGAAAGAAGAATCATATGCACATGCCTTCACGCTTGTATGGACTTCAGGAATGAATGCAAAGGAGCGCTCGGCTGTCATTAATGAACTCCGGCAAAAGTATCATATTTCCCCGGAAGCACATTCAAGAGTCGAATCAAAAGTTCTTGTAGAATTTGGTCATCATCAGAATAAACCAACGCTGTATGTTGTTGATGATGAGGAGGGTACACTTGGAATGATCGTACGGGTACTTGAAAGCGGAGGATTTGCCGTGCGCGCTTTCAGTACTTCTGATGAGGCACTTATCAATCTTCAAAATGAAATGCCTGATTTGATCGTTTCGGACATTAATCTCGAAACTTCAACAATCGGTGGATTTTCGTTTTATGAAAAAGTGAGGCAGTTTCCTCATCTCAGTCATGTGCCATTTATTTTTCTCAGCGGAATGATTGATGAGGGAATGATACGATATGGAAAAGGTCTAGGTGCTGACGATTATCTGACGAAACCTTTTTCTGGTGAAATGCTTCTCGATACGATCAAAGGGAAATTAAAACGTTATAAACAGTTAAAGCATAATTAGTGTTGACACAGTCATTATATACGCTCATTCAGAACTAAAGGAGCAGGGTCATGATGAATATATTTAAAAAATCATTACAAGCCACATTGATTGGGAGGTTTCTCGTCCCGTTGCTGGCAATATCTCTCTTCGGAATTATTTACTATGCAATCAATCAGCAATCGGCTGGTCGTGAGGCATCCGAGCAGAACGCGCGGTTGCTTGCAGAAACGCTCTCATTCTCAGTTGGAGCAGGACTCAATGATGGCAACTTCGATCTTGTTCAAACTTCTTTCAATTGGGCCAAAGGCGATCCTGCTGTTGCGTTTGTATTGATCTTAGACGAATCCAATAAAACAATTATTGAACACAATCCACGGCAACTCGCATACGATTTGCCGACTCTCATGCGGCGTGGAGCATTTGACGATGCGAAAGACATTGTAGTATCGATGCATCCGATCGAATATAAAGACAGGAAATTAGGTTCAACGATTGTTGGCGTTACCATGGGGGCAGTGATAGATACTATCAATAGACAAATCCTTCTATCAGCCGCGTTCAATATATTGATTCTCATACTCGGAATATGGTATGTCGTCTTCTTTGCACGTGTGTTAGTGAAAGATATCAAATCCGTGCAGATAAGTATCGACAATGCAGATCTCAATACGCAATTTAACACCGCCCGGCAAGATGAGATGGGAGAACTCCAGCATTCCTTCGATCGGTTTGTAGCATCTATCCGCGACACATTACTTCAAGTTTCCGAAACGGCCGCTTCCGTTGCGAGTGCGAGTGCTGAGATAAGTTCAAGCACAGAGGAAATGGCTGCGGGTTCTCAAGAACAAACCACGCAATCGGAGGAAATCGCAAGAGCGGTCGAGCAAATGGCAAAAACCATTGCTGTAAATTCTGAGAACGCTGGGGAAACCGCTCATACTGCAGAGCAAGCGAAATCCGCTGCAGAGCAGGGCGGTATGGTTGTAACGGAAACGGTAGGCGAGATGAAACAGATTGCGAATGTTGTGCGGGAGTCTGCCGGAACAATTCAAAATCTTGGTAAATCAAGTGATCAAATTGGTGAGATCATTGGTGTGATCGAACATATCGCCGACCAAACAAATCTTTTAGCGCTCAATGCAGCAATCGAAGCTGCGAGGGCTGGTGAACAAGGCCGAGGATTTGCTGTGGTCGCTGATGAAGTAAGAAAATTGGCAGAGCAGACCACAAAAGCGACAAAACAAATTGCCGGAATGATTCAACAAATTCAATCAGATAGTCATGGCGCCGTTAAATCTATGGCGAATGCCACAAAGCAAGTGGATGCAGGGATTGTGTTAGCAGATCGTGCCGGAGCATCACTGCAAGAGATCGTCCGGACCTCTCAGAAGGTAACAGACATGGTAACACAGATTGCTGTTGCCAACGAAGAGCAGTCGAGCTCCAGCGAACAAATCAGCAAGAACATGGAAGCCATTGCCACCGTTACTCAACAAACGGCTTCCGGTACCCAGCAAATTGCCCGTGCGGCGGAAGATCTCAATCGATTGACAGAAGCTCTTCAGCAACTTGTCAGTCAGTTCAAATTAACATCACAAAAAGACAATGAACCATTTTCTTCGTCTTCACAAAAATCATTTGAATTAAAATCGCGGTCGAAATACAATCTGAGGGAAAGTTCGTCACTGCCGATGATTCATAGGAATTTGGCAGAGAAATAAAAATATTATATAATTAAATCTGTACTAAGATAGTGCAATTTCTCACAAATGGAGGAAAACAAAATCGCCCAATTTAAATTGGGCGATTTGTTTTTTACGGGGGAGGAATCCCGCCGAACTCTGTCCATTAGTCGAAATTTTCCTTAGCGATCAATTTAAGGATACACCATTTAGGACACAAATTTCATATCCATCATCTTTGTTTAATTGCATTGGAGTTTTATAACGTTCAGTAGCGCGGTTTAATAGATGTGTGTGTGAGTAATAAAGTGAGTGACAGACTTAAGATATGTCATTGAATTCCTATCGAACTGTCATGTGTGCTATGAAAAAAACAAAATACGGTTTTTCACTAAATAGCAACTATTCTCGTGTGTATAAGTAATCGTCGTTGATTGTTCGGACAGTTCCATTTGGAAATTGGTATTCTCCTTGCGCAAATCCCGATCCGTTGATAAAGGTTGGAACTTTTTCCGGTGTTCCCTTGATTACTGCATCCAGAGCAAGCAGGGCGTATGGTTCAATCACATCAAAGCTGGCATACATGTGACTGGGTGAAGGAGTGAAATACCCGTGATGAAATTTATTCTTCACAAGATTATTGCCGATGACGCGTGCAAGATTCAAATAATCGGTATTGTTCGTTCCTCCATACAAATCGATTAACGCGAAGATGGAGAATGTTTGATCGTTGGTGGTTGCAAAATTCAGTTGAAGATCTTTGCCGGGTTCTTCTCCTATATCTCCGAGATCGTTCCCTTTGGCAATTCCCCGCGCCATATTCCAAAGCGTCTGATCTTTTGTTGCTAAAAATGCACGAGCGTACGAGATGAGAAATGCCGTGCTTGCTGGAGTTTGCGTCAGCACTGTTCCTTTGTCTCCATAATAACCATCCCGCTGCAATGTATCGTTGGAAAGGTCTGTTCCATCGCTGATGAGCGGGCGCAAAAGATTTTTTTCAGGAATATAACCGTAACGGGCGTACGCAGCCATGCCTTCCCGCGCCACTCAGCGAAATCTGTTCCCTCCTTCCCAAGTTCTTTCACAAGCTGTAATTCCATCATTGCATTGGTGGAATAAATGGTTTGTGCATGCCGCTGCAAGAGTATAGTGCCTTCGAGAACTTTGGAACTATATTCAGGTCCGAATTGCCGTTGTGCACGATCACCATACAACGACAATGTTACTTTGTCTTCTTCCGGTTCTGCTGTTCTTCGAGGCTGCGTATATTGATAAGCGCCGAGTTTTGTTTTGGGATTGCGAGCAAGGACATATTGATATGCGAGCCGCTTCGCCCAGCATAACGCACCGGAATCGCCGCTCAATTCATACAACTTTATTCCAGAATATATAAGATCATTGCCCGCATCTAAAAATGAGAGACCGGTGGTTTCAAAGAACGGCTGTTGCTGAATAAAATTATTCTTCCATAGATCACCGATTTTGAGTCCGTAATGCCCATGCCGGCTTATTTCCAATGCCTGCCAATTATACACATGTGCATTCCAAAATGCTTCTATAAATTTTACTGTCGCCGCAGGGTTCACTTCATACCAAAAATCATAATACGGAAATGCATTTTTTAACTCATGAACATATCCTTTTTCATGCGGGCCGACAACTGTCAAGGTTTTCATATCGATAAACTTGTGGCCGCCCCATTCCAATAAGCCGCTCGAATCCTGTAAATGTGCAAAATAATATTTTACAAGTTCTTTGGCTGTATTTTTAAATGTCGTATCTCCCGTAAGATTGGTCAGGCTGACAAGTGTTCGTAAAAGATTTTGCTGGCATACGAAGTCCGACATCACGGCCACTTGCCCGCCGGGGAATGTCCAGGTAACCGGTTCTTTGGTAAAGACATTGACACCGTTTACCAGCAGCGGTGTTGATTGTTTACTGTAGAAATCTTTGCCGTCTGCCAACACGTTTTTTGCAAACGTGATGACAGCATCCAGCCGCACCTGATCCTGTGCAGTGACATTCTGTTCTTGTGCAGTGAGGTTGCTACTTATCAAAAGCATGCAAGTGCAGATCATCATCATTTTACGATTGGCCATAAAAGTTTCCCATTTTAAATTATAGAATAAATCTGCAAATATGAATGATATTCTTTTTTTCCTGAAAAATATAAGTGACGTATTGCTTACATAAAACGAACCGGTAACAGCTTTGTTCCTATTCCCGATGCTGTGTCTGGGGCTGTAAGGATGTGATGGTTTAGGAATGGCACTTTTGTTATATTACACACGCCGTGGTTTCAAGTTTTTCAGAGACTGTCATAAGAAGGATATACTGAACCATGAGGTCGTGTAAAGTGAATTTGTTCGTGGCTTTGTTTCTTGTTGTCGAAATTTCCTGCTCACCTGTTCGTCCAATGGAACCAGTGAAATTGCCGGTCTTAGATACCCAGAATTCACTCGATTCATCACAGGCCCAGGCTGTTTTTGATCGCGCACAGCATTTCCCGAACGGAACACAGCTGTCTCTTTGCATTATGAGCGGCGATTCAGAGAAATATATCGGCATCGAACGACGCAATGACTCGTTGGTGTACGTCAATAACCGAGACAGCGTTTTTGAAATAGGCTCCATCACAAAAACTTTTACAGGTACGATGCTGGCAAAGCTCGTGCGTGATGGAAAGGTAGATCCCAACGAACCGATAAAGAATATTCTGCCGGTTCGAATGAATCAAAGCTCTCTGAACGGCAAAGAGATAACTCTTGTTCATCTCGCCAATCATACATCCGGTCTGCCGTTTGAACCCAGCAACGTTAAGAACGACAAGAATCATCCTTTTGATCCCTACAGTCCTTATCAATATTACAGTACACAAAAACTATATGACTACTTATCACATCAATTGGTATTGCAATTAACACCCGGGGAAAAAAGGATCTATTCCAATCTTGGTGGCGGCCTGTTAGGTCACATCCTGACGTTGATCTCCGGAAAGCCGTATGAAGAACTTCTCTTCGAAACTATTTGCGCTCCGTTAGGGATGCAGCATACATTCATTACACTCAACAACGAACGAATACGACAGATGGTACAGGGGAGAGATCAAGAAGGCCGGCCGCTTCCATTAGGCGGTGGTGATTGCGGCGCTCTTACGGGTGCGGGTGGAATAAAATCTTCAGTGACAGATCTTGTGAAGTATCTTAAAGCAAACATGACCGATACCACGTATTTCTATCTAGCTCAGAAAACGACGAAGGAGTTTGACGAACATTTTACCGGAAGCCTTGGATGGGCAACCTATAGTGATCTCGGCAAACATCATGTAGGGGCATATGGAGGAACGGGCGGGTACACATCCGGAGTAATTTTTGAAAGGAATTCACATGTCGGAATCGTCGTGCTGACAAACGTTTCGGCATTCCTTGCGTCGAAAGGCAACTATACCGAGGGATTATGCCGTGCGCTCTACGACCCGCTTCCATTCGCTGCTGAGAGGAAAAGATGAAAAATATTTTCAATCAGAAAATATTCAGAAAGATTTATTCTAATAATTGGTGAGTTATGAAAATCCTTTTTATTGGCGGTACAGGAGTCATTAGTTCGTCGTGCTCAGATTTGTGCGTTGAACGCGGAATAGATTTATTCTTGCTCAACCGTGGAATATCTCCCCGGATAGCACCCAAAGGTGCGACAGTACTTTTGGGAGATATTCAAGATCACGATCAGGTGAAGCGAGCGCTCCGCGGTCATTCTTTTGATGTTGTTGTTGATTGGATTGCATATAAGAAGAGTGATGTTGAACGCGATTATGAAATATTCCGGGATAGTACATCTCAATATATTTTTATAAGCTCTGCTTCTGTGTATCAGAAGCCTATCGTAAAATTACCGATCACGGAGGATACTCCGCTGTACAATCCCGCATGGGATTATGCGCAAGCGAAGATCGATTGCGAAAACTATGTAATGATGCAGTATAAGCAAACAGGATTTCCAGTAACGATTGTGCGGCCATCGCATACATATGATAAGACCCGAACACCCATTCGGCTCGATTATACATTGCTCCACCGCCTGAAGCTCGGAAAGAAAATTCTTCTCCATGATGATGGAACTTCACTCTGGACATTGACCCATGCAAGAGATTTTGCCAAAGGAATTATCGGATTGTTTGGCAAGAACGATGCTCTAGGAGAAGCGTATCATATTACGTCTGATGAAGTTTTAACGTGGAATCAAATTGCAAAAACACTCGCCGACAAAGCACATGGCACATTGAATATCGGATTTGTGCCGGCGGAATTCGTTATCCCGTACGATGCCGGATGGGGGAACAATCTTACATGGGATAAACGATATCCGGGAATATTTGACAATTCAAAAATTAAGAGTATTGTGCCGGAGTATAAGGCAACTATCACATTTGAACAGGGAGCTGAAGAGATTGTAGAATGGTACAATTCACATCCTGAATATCAAATTTTCAACCATGACTTCGATGCAATGCTGGATAAGATATTTAAAGACTATGATACAACAACAGAGAAATGATTTACCATGTCAAGGCACAGCAGGATTATTCATGAACACGTTCGATATCTCTTCTTTTGTATTACTCTTCCCACGAATTAAAGAATTCATATGAAACGATTCAATTAAGGATTGCTCATGTTTGGAGTCTACGCATGGAAGCTTTTTGGTACAACGATAGAGCTTATACGTCTGAAGTCGTCGGAGGTAAACACAAACAGGGTAAGCAAGGTGCGGTTGTGAAGAAAGGAGAATTTATGGCGTTCATTCAAAAATTAATTTTCAATTTTGTTTTTATGGTTTTCATTCTTTGGTTTTCGCCTCAGGCAGTAATCGCTCAAGATAATCTTGTGTTTTTCGGAACACATTCTGTGGGTTCTCAAAAGGGAATTTCGGTCGCACATTTTAATTCCGAGACAGGAGTTCTCACCAAGCCGGAACTCGTTGTTGAAGCACCGGCGCCGGCGTATTTCATTCTTCATCCCGACGGAAAACACATGTACGTCTGCAACTCAAACGATTTTGCGAAAGGATACACCGGACAGACCATTAGTGCATACAGTATTGATCCCCGCAATGGAAGCCTGACTTTACTCAATCAGCAATCGAGTGGCGGTGCAGATCCAAGTTATATCTGGATGGATGCTTCACAGCGATTCGTACTTGTCGCCAATTACAAAGGCGCAAGTGTTACGGTCATTGCCATAAAACCGGATGGCAGCCTCGGCGAGATAATCGCAAACATCAAGCACTCCGGAAGAAGTATCGACACCGTGCGCCAAACCCAGCCGTATGCTCATTCGATCAAGCTCGATCCCACAAATCGATTTGCGCTCGTTGCCGATTTGGGACTTGATAAATTGTTTGTTTATCGTTTTAACAGTAAGAACGGTTCCTTGGAACCGAACGATCCACCATTCGCAATAGTGTCCCCCGGTTCAGGTCCCCGTCACTTTGCTTTTCATCCAAATGAGAAATTTGTATATCTCATCAACGAGATGGCATGCACGATCATTACATTTGCATGGGATTCTGCAGCCGGCAAGCTTTCTGAAGTGCAGACCTCATCCACGCTTCCTTTGGATTTTAAAGGGAAAAATACATGTGCCGAAATCGAAGTCTATCCAAACGGCAAGTTTCTCTATGCGTCAAACCGCGGCCATGAAAGTTTAGCTGTTTTTACAATCGACAGTACAACCGGGAAAATTTCGTTGTTAGAGCATGTTCCTACGCAGGGGCATTCGCCGCGCAATTTTACTTTCGATCCCACGAACAAATGGCTCATTGTCACAAATCATAACAGCGATAATGCCATGGTTTTTAAAGTCGATGAAAGGAGTGGGCATTTGACGCCAGTCGGTAATCCAGTGCCAATAGTTTATCCATTTTGTATCCGGTTTTTACCAATCCGTTAGGTGGTAAGATGACCCTAAGTAAAATAATACTGCCTAACTAAATAATCTGGTTGAGATCATTGGAATTTGTATTTCTTTAATCATAGATGCTTTAACAAACCTCAGAGGAGTTTAAAAAATGGAAACATCTCAAAACCGTATGCTTCGCCTTATTAATAAACTTGAGGAACTCATTCCTTTGTACATGAAGAAGGAAGAAGAGAGAAACATCTCAAATGGAAATGTTGCTGTTTGTATCATTGATGAAGCCGGAGGTGTATATGGAAAAGTGTTTGTGAATAGCGATAAAATTCGTGCACGTGAATCATTTCGGGTTGCATGGATAAAGGCAAGCCAGGTTTGGTTGACTGGAATGAAAACAGGAGAGTATGAAAAAAAAGTATATAGCGGCGAATTATCCGAAAGGATTTCCGGGATTAGAAAACCGGACCTCATTGGCTGGGAAGGCGGACAACCTGTTATTTTAAAAGATGGGTCAAAACTTTCTGCTGGATTTAGCGGGTTTCGAGGAGAGACCGATTTGGAAATTGTTCTTAAAGGAATTGAACAAATAGAAGCAGCAGAATGAGGTGATTGCTTAGGAACACCGGCTGTTCTGCACAACAGGAGAGAAGTATCGGATGTCTTGTGTCCCATTGCCTTGAGCAGTTCAGGAAACCTGGAAGACGATCATAATATTTTTTCAGAAATAAATTCGTTGCCCAAGATATTGCTGAATGTGAGGCCGGATCATGCTGACCTCAAGATAGATAAAAATGGAATTGGAGATTGTAAACTCAGGATTTCCAGTACCGTAAACAATATCCCTTTCCCTCCCCCCTTTTTTTTCTCGCTTGGCTTGATTGAGTACGCAATCCTGAACCCCGGGAAATCAAATGAAGACCGATCTCCTGTTTTTATGAGATTTATATTCGTTGTTAACGAGTTCGCCCGACGAAAATTCGGGCGTTTCGCTTTTAAAACAGAAAGGATCTCATGCTCTCAATATTATACATAGAAAATCGCTAACGGAAATGTGGTGACCTCAAGAGGTCGATCAAATTCTATTAAACCTTATGGATTAAGATCGCTCTAAGAATGGTGGTGACGAGAGGAATCCTTCAAAATAATAATCACTCAGCAACAGTTCTCAACAACAAAATCACATCCCCTTCGTCGTATATTTAATGATAAAACATTTATAGTGACCCGATTGAAAAAAATACTATTTCTTTTATTTCATGTTGGATGTGTTTTTACACTATTTGCTCAGGAAACAGATCTGCACGGTAAGATTCAATTGAATACGTCGGTGCCGCTCGAAGGAGTTCATGTATGGTTCTATGATCTGGCGGATACAACAAAGCCATATGTGACTTCTACAACCGCGAATGGTGTCTTCCATATTTCCAATGTTCTCAAAGGTGTGTATCGATTTGAAGCGCATTCGGTTGGGTACACGAAAATAATTCAAGTGATGCGAGTGAATAATCCAAATGCCGATCTGGGGACATTCACTTTAACAGAGGCACCGATAAAGTATGGAGATGTGGTTATTCGCGGCAGAGTTCCTCCGGCAGTACAAAAAGGAGACACGACTGAATTTAACGCCAATGCATACAAAACGCATCCGGATGCTACTGTAGAAGAACTGGTGACGAAGATGCCAGGTGTTACAGTCGACAATGCGACCGGAACAGTACAATCCGGTGGCGAGACTGTGCAGCGTGTACTTGTGGACGGCAAACCCTACTTCGGGGATGATCCAACCATTGCCATGCGCAATCTCCCTGCTGAAGTTGTCGATAAAATTCAGGTTTTTGATCAATTGAGTGAGCAAGCCCAATTCACGGGATTCGACGATGGACAATACACCAAGACAATGAACATTGTTACTCGCCGGCGAGATGTCTCTTCCGAGTTCGGTAAACTTATAGCAGGCTACGGCGATGATGGCCGCTACAATGCCGGCGGAAATATGAATTTTTTCGATGGTAATTCCCGTGTGTCGCTTCTGGGATCTTCAAATAATATCAATACACAGAATTTTTCTGTCCAGGATCTGTTAGGAGTTCTCTCAGGCAGCGGCCAGCGATCTGGCGGCGGCAGGGGCGGCGGAGGTGGGCAGCGTCAAGGAGGCCGGCCGCGCGGCGGGATGTTCATTCCAGGCGGGGGGAACTCGCCGTCAAGTCTTTTGATTGGACAACAGCAGGGGATCAATACAACCAGTATGCTGGGAGGCAATTATTCCGATACCGCTCTCACCAACACATTTGTCCACGCAAATTATTTTTTCAATCAGACAAATAACCAGAACGATCAATCGCTCACCCGGCAATATTTGATCGGAGATTCCAGTACGGACTATGATCAACAAGCGGATATCAATGGTAAGAATAATAATCATCGGGTGAACATGCGCATTGATTATGCTCTTGATGAATCGAATTTTTTCACAGTCACTCCCGCGCTTCTTTTCCAGGACAATACCACCACCAATGTACAGAATGTTGTAACCTCGCTTCCCTCTGGACAGCAGCTTTCACAGTCACAAACAACAAATCAGACTTCGACAAACGGCAATAGTTTATCCGGCCATGTTCTTTTTAAACATAAATTCAATACCCCTGGCCGCACGATTTCGTTAGATATGAATATTTCGGAGAGTCTGAAAAACAGTTCCGGTAATCTTCTTGCGGCAAATATGTATGGCGGCAGTACAATCGATTCCTCGACGTATCTCAATGATCAATCCGGCGGAACGTGGCAAAGTATTTCCATTTCACCGAGTCTTGTATACACAGAGCCATTGGGGTTGACCAGTCAGCTGGAAATAAATTACCAGCCTACATTTTCAAAAGGGACTGCAGATAAACGAACATACAATTACGACACGACAAGTTTAGAGTATTCACAATTCAATCCGACCCTGTCGAACACCTATGACAACCAATATACTTCTCAACGGGCTGGAGCAGCATATCGTTTCAGCAAGCAAGGTATCAATTTAAACATCGGTGTTGCATATCAGCAAGCGGATTTATGGAATCAGCAAACATTTCCGCTCTCCACGACAGTCTCTCGCACCTTCAGCAGTGTTTTGCCTAATGTGATGTTCAATATGCGAATCGGTAACCGGGAAAATCTCCGTTTTTATTATCAGACAGCAACGCGTGCGCCGTCAATTACACAGCTTCAAAATGTCGTGGATAATTCGAATCCGTTATTGCTTTCTGCGGGCAACTCGGATTTGAAACAATCCTACACGCACACATTGATGGCACGATATTCCATCACAACACCTGAAGAAGGGCGAAGTCTCTTCATGCTTCTTTCTGCTAACTATACACTTGATTACATCGGCAGTGCATCGGTTACTCCAAGTCGCGATACAGTCATCCTGGGCACTCTCGTTGCGCCTGGTGTTCAGCTCACGGTGCCGCAAAACTTTAAGGACTACTGGTCGGTGCGGTCGTTTATGACGTATGGTTTCCCGGTTGACTTTATCAGCAGCACGATGAACCTGAATGCCGGTATCAATTATGCGCAAACTCCGGGGGACATTAACAGTCAAATAAATATTGCCGATGCTTATACGTACACGCTGGGAGCTGTCATCGGGAGCAACATCAGTCAGAATCTTGATTTTACTCTGACGTATTCAGGGAACTATAATAAAAGCAGCAATAGCCTGCAATCGAGCCTCAACTCAGATTATTATTCTCATACAGCCGGGTTGCGCTTCAACTGGATATTCTGGGAAGGAGTTGTCTTTCACGATGAAATGTTGAATGTCTATAACACTGGTCAGGGCACAGGGTACAATCAAAACTCTCTTCTGTGGAACGTGAGTCTGGCAAAAAAGCTTTTTTCAAATCAGGCAGGAGAAATAAAAGCAAGTGTGTATGATGTGCTTAGGCAGAATAAAAGTTTGAATCGGACCATCGCGAGTTCGTATATCGAAGATTCACGGAACGAAGTCTTAACACGTTATTTTATGCTTACGTTTACCTATACAATTCGGTGAGAAATTTATGAACCAAGAGGGCACTATGGTCAATACCAATATCATCACAAGAGTTATTATTTCCTTTTTCTTTATAGTACTGCTTGACGGCTGTTCAAGTCTGCCGCAGTTTACGAGTGACCGTTGTACAGGTACAATGCATCTTGTTGGCGATCTTCATGAATGGAAAAATATATCGGCGTATGTCGATAAGAACAACCTCGTCGCGGTAAGTCTGTGTCACGATGACGAGTTTGTCTATGTCTGTTTAACAACAGACGATCCGCAGACACAACGGCAAATTATGGGGGGCGGCTTGACGGTATGGTTTGATCCATCAGGAAGTGATGACAAAACATTCGGTATTAATTTTCCACTTCCGAGAAACGGGCCCGGACCACGGCGAAGTATGGACAATGAAACAAAGAAAGATGCCAATGGTAATCAGCAAATTATTGATCAGTCGCTCTTTGATATGGAAGTTGTTGGTCCAAAAGAAACCGATCGGTACCGGCTTTCGGTTATCAATACAGAAGGAATTGTGGCGCATCTCGAAAGGACGAAGGATGGAATGATGATTTATGAATTACAAGTTCCATTGAAGAAATCAGGCGCCCGGCCCAATGCAATCGAACCTAAAAAAAATGTTGTCGGACTGGGATTTGAAACTGGACCTGTGCAAGGTGGTGTTGAACGACCGAAAGCCGAACAAGGAGGTCGGACAGGCGGATTCGGTGGCGGCGAATCCGCACCGGGCGGCAGAATGGGAAGTGGACATCGAGGCGGCGGTGGAGGGCGAGGAAGAGGGCAGGGTGGTTCATCTTCCGGATCTGTAAAGGCGCCCGACCCGGTCAAACTATGGTGGAAAGTAAAATTGTAAAAGTTGAAAACAATCGCACTCTCAGCCTGGGAACGAGGTAATGTTTCTTTTGTGGGGACGCGAAGCTGCGTGTCCTGACCGGATTACTTTCGCAGGTTGGGCCGCTCAAGGCTATCGACAGGGTAATGCGTTTTCATGGAATCGCGCATTGCTTCACACCACGCAAGAAGTATCGATTTTTGATCTTCGGAGAGTTTTGCGTCGCGATGGATAAGTCGGTATGACAGTAACGGCATATCTCCTTTTTGTATTTCATTTTCGATTGCCTTAAATTTCCGAAATTGTTTCCGTGGAGAATAAGAAGCGAATTCATCGAAATTCAATTCATGCTTCCCCCTGATGATATGATGATTCAGCCACCAGCCGACTGGTTGAACATGTGCATACCAGGGATACCGTGTATTGTTGCTGTGACAATCGTAGCAAGCCTGTTGAATGACCTGTTGAGTGTTTGCTGGCACAGGAAAGCCGGCGGAAATTTCTTTGCCGCTGGATTGAAGTGAAACATTGCGTGCAGGATGTATCAATTGAATTCCTGCGAATGCAGCAATAAACACGATGATTACTATTTTTATCCAGGGTTTCATCTGAGAACCTATATGATGTGTTGTTTATACAACATATCACTGCAATAAAAAAATCCCGATTCGTCAAGAACCACGTTTTTCCTTCGCCTGTAAGTTCTGGTTAATTTTGTGGAGATGTTCTTTGTCCGCCATCATTATGCGAAAGTGTAACTATTTTACCGATTCATTACTCATGAAAAGGAACTTATCAATATCTATAAATGTTAAAAGAACAAGTTGTTTAAATTTGAACTTATTATATGAGAGACTATGAAACAAATACTAGCTTTATTATTAGTGGTAGGTAATTCTTTATCACTATACGCACAGTCCAATCCTGGTGAAATAAGCCGAATAACCGGTGAGGTTTATGATGGCACAACGAATGAACCACTTGCAGGTGTAAATATAAGCATCGTTGGAACGACCCTTGGAGCTTCCACGGAAATAGATGGACGATTCGACATTCAACGTGTTCCTGTGGGGACGTATTCTGTTCGTGTCACTGCGATCGGTTATACACCATTTATTGCAACTGATATTGTTGTTATGGTTGCAAAACCAACAGAAATACGTATTCCTCTTATAGAATCTCTTGTGCAGGTAGAAGGAGTACAGGTAACAGCAAGTTATTTTCAAAGCCTGCCCGATCGTCCTTTAAGCACTCTCATCCAGTCGAATGAAGAGATACGCAGGCTTCCCGGAGGTCAGGAAGATGTTGTGCGGGCTATCTCTATTATGCCAGGCGTGGCGCAGGTCCAGGCGGGCAGGAATGACCTCATCGTCCGCGGCGGTGCGCCTTCTGAGAATCTTTTTGTGGTTGATAACATTGAAATTCCTAATATTAATCATTTCGGAACGCAGGGTGCAAGCGGAGGTCCGCTGAGTTTCATCAATCTCGATTTTGTAGAAAGAACTACGTTTTCCACTGGAGGTTTTGGAGTCCGCTATGGAGATAAATTATCTTCCGTACTCTCGATCGATTTGAGGGATGGGAGAAAAGATCAGTTGGGCGGCAAGGCAACAATATCATCAAGCCAATTTGGGCTTAATCTTGAAGGTCCTGCAAGCGAAAGCGGGAATTTCATTTTATCAGCCCGACGCAGCTATCTGGATTTTATCTTTAAAGCTGCCGGATTTGGATTTGTTCCGGAGTACTGGGATTTTCTTGGAAAGATTCACTACACCCTCTCACCAAAAGATCGGCTTGATGTACTTGCTATCGGAGCGTTAGATAATGTGAAATTATTTAACGATACTCCTGACAAACGATTTAGCAATTCGAGAGTGCTTGGGAGTAATCAGAATCAATTTGTGGGAGGTGTAACCTGGCGGCATCTGATGAATCAATCTTTTATGACAGTAGCGTTGAGCCAGACATATGTCGATTACGATTATATGCAAAATGATTCTTTACTCAATTCGCTGTTCCGTAATTCTTCGTTTGAACATGAATCAACGTTGCGTGGAGATTTACTGACACATCTGGCAAAGAATACTGAATTGAGTGTCGGTGTCCAAGGGAAGATCGTTCGTTTCTCGAGCGATATTAATCTTACACAACAAGCAACGAGCTTTGGAGATACAATCGGAATCAATGCTCTTTATAAAACCATGGCAACAAAAGGATCTGCCTATGTTCAAGTATCTCAGGATATAAATCTCTTGCGGCTTACACTCGGCGGCCGGGTAGATTATTTCGATTTGATTGAAAACAAATTTGCCGTTGCTCCTCGTTTTTCTGCCATGTATGCACTTACGCCGGTTATGAATATCAGTGCAAGCGCAGGCCGGTATTATCAAGCGCCATCCTATATTTGGCTCGTTGCAAATCCTACGAATCGAAATCTGTCGTTCGTCGGTACAGATCAATACATTGTTGGTACAGATTGTATGCTTCAAACTGATACTAAAATCTCTCTTGAAGGTTATGTGAAACAATACTTTGATTATCCGGTAAGTCTTACACGCCCATATCTCGTCCTGGCAAATACCGGAGCTGGGTTTGGTGGAACAGATGAGGGATTTGCTTCCTTTGGTTTGGATCCGCTCGAAAGTTTAGGAAGGGGGCAAGCGCATGGGTTGGAGTTGTCAGCACAGAAAAAATTATCCGAGATTCCCTGTTATGGAACAATAAGCATTAGTTATAATGAAACAGAATTTACCGCGCTCGACGGCATAACCAGACCAAGTTCGTTTGATCAGAAGTGGATCCTCAATATTGGCGGTGGATACGTACTGAATGAGAAATGGGAATTTGGAGCCAAATTTCGATTTTACACTGGCCGGCCTTATACACCCTATGCTCCTAATGGAATTCAGTTGACAAGTTTATACAATTCGGAACGTATTGATGCAAACCATAGTCTCGATGTACGGATCGATCGGCGCTGGTCGTTTGGCAATTGGACATTGGATACGTATATCGATATTCAAAATATCTACAATAGAAAACCAGTCGATGTTCCACAATATAATACACGTACGGGGATAGCTGGACAAGATGCGTCTATTGGAATATTGCCCTCTATTGGAGTAAGTGCTGAATTTTAATCTCGTGTCCACCGATAAAGCGGTGTCACGCCAGATGGCTGCAGTTACGATGTCCTATGGACCGAACAAAAAAAATCCCGATTCGTCAAGAACCGGGATTTTTTTGTTGCAGGGTATAGGTGCTTTTTTTCCGAACCATTCAAAAAATATTTCTATTCATCGAAGAACTTATCAAAGATATTCTGCCAAAAATTACCCGTGTTTCCTCTCCAGGATTCGTTCTCTCTCCAAGAATGGTTCTTTTTCCATTCCTTATATCGTTCACGCGAGATGATGCCGATCGGACCCTCATAAATGCCGCCTTCTCCTCCAGCGTCATATACACGGACAGCAATGACATTATCTATGCCTGCCTTCAGCAGGCCGGAGTGAACAGTATATTCGCGAAATTCTCTATACTCGTTATTATGATTACTCCGGCGCGGATTAGAACGGATTCTTCCGGTATTGCCTATTTCCTCTCCGTTGATATATGTTTCATCCAGATCGTCAATTCTGCCAAGAAGTACGATCACTGTTTTTCCCTCGAGTTCTGCGGGTATTTTAAAGTGCAGTCTGTACCATGCCATGCCGTCATACCTTGGATATCCCTGGGATTCCCAGTATGCCGGGGCAAAAATCTGATCCCACGAATGATCATCAAATGAAGGATCTATCCATTTTTCCGAATCACCAGTCTTGAATCGCCACTCGCCTGCGAACGAAACTTCAGGAGCAAGATAGGTCTTCGATTCATATAATCCGATTTTGCCTTGCACGATTCCGCCGGCAAGTTGGTCATCATAGACGCGAACAGCTATGACATTGTCTCCTGACACATTGAGAAGACGTTGAGGAATAGGGAGAATAACTTCGACATTATATGCGGTTCTAAAATCCGGTGGAAAATCTCCGGTAATGCCAACGATCTCTCCGTTGAGATAGACTTCGGAAATGTCATCTATACAGCCAAGGCGCAGGTAAAGCGTCTTATTCTCTGCTCCCTGTGGCAGCCGGAAATGTTTGCGGTACCAAGCATACCCATCGTACCCGGGATACCCTTCATCCTCCCACGGGGAAGGGACGAAGACCTCACCCCATTTCGAATCATTAAAAGCAACGCTTGAGCGTTTCTCATCATCACCGAGTTCAAACTTCCATTTTCCGCGAAGGTCGAGAACGGATTGCCAATCTTCTGCCGCTGCGAAGGAGACAAGCACGAGCGACAGAAGAATGGACATATTGAGATATCGTGATTTCAGAGAATTGAATATCATTGCTGCATCTTGTTTCATGATATCCTCGATGGTTTAGATGGAACTTAATAACGTTTTGGTTAGTCTTTCAGCAATTGCGCTGAAAAATGCATCCCTGTCGCTATACTGATGTGTGGCTTCTTCTTTGAACATTGCCGGATTTGCAAACACTGCTTTTGCCAGATACGCTTTATAGCGGATCACCGGTGTTGCGCCATTCGTGACGAGACGATCAATTTCCCCCTTGATCATCGAAAAGTTCTCTGCAGGGAGATCCAGCTTCACCATTGCAGCGACGGCAAGAGCCGATTCATTGAGGCCGTTATTCTCTGCGCTCAATGAGGCCGCATAACTCTTGTCCACCCGTTCTTTATCTGCAGCGGAAATATTTTTGAGCACAGGGAAAAAAGTTTGTGCTTGTGAAAGATTCGTTAATGCACCTATCATCAGTGCAGCCAGTACCATTTGTTTCTTGTTCATGACATCCTCCTGTAAGTTAATGAGTGGGTTCCTGTTTCATTACCTGATATATGTTACGCCCACAGAAGGTCAAAGATGTCATGAAGGAGTCAGGAATTGTAAAAGATTGTCATGGAATTAAGCGATCAATTTGTATCCGGTACCGTGCATGGTGATGATGATTTTAGGATGGGCACAGTCATCCTCGATTTTTTGCCGTATCTTCAAAACAAAATTATCTACCGTCCGCGTCGTGACCGATTCGTCGTACCCCCAGACGTTTGTCAACAGGTCGTCCCGGCTGACGGCCTCATTGCGGTGCTGCCAGAGATATTTCAGGATCTCAAACTCTTTCGGCGTCATGGAAAACTTTTTCCTATGTTTCGAACCGCTGTAACTGGCGAAATGAACCTCGACATCGCCGAGGTTCATCGTCGTATCGCTGGCACCGTTCGGTACCGCGCGGCGCAGAAGTGCATTTACACGCGCGATGAGTTCGCGCAGGCTGAATGGTTTCGTGATGTAATCATCCGCGCCAAGCTCCAATCCAAGTACTTTATCTATCTCTTCGCCTTTCGCCGTCAGCATGATGATGGGTGTGCGAATTCCCTTCTCCCTTGATTTCCGCACGACATCGAATCCCGACATCTTCGGAAGCATGACATCCAGAATAACAAGATTGAATGATTCGCGGAGCAATGTTTGCAATCCGCTGCTGCCATCTCCTTGAACCGTAACCTCGTGCCCTTCGAACTCGAGGTTATCGCGCAACCCGCGCTGCATCTTGGGTTCATCTTCCACGAGAAGTATCCGTGCCATAGTGATTATCCTTTGTGTGTCGAATCAGACCGGTTCACGATTGGAAACAGAAGCCGGAATGTGCTTCCCTTGCCGGGTTCGCTTTCAAGTTCAACCATTCCCCCGTGTGCATTCATAATGTGGCTGACGAGAGAAAGACCGAGTCCGCTGCCTTTGATGTTGTTTGTGAGTCCTGTTGAAACACGATAAAATGTTTCGAAGATTTTTGTATGGTGCTGCTTGTCGATGCCGATGCCGTGGTCTTCCACTTCCACGGTGATCATAGTCTTGGTTTGGCCTATTTTGATCCGTACATACTTGTCGGCGGCAGAATATTTTATAGCATTATCCAAAATATTAATAAGTGCCTCGGCAATAGCTTCACGATCTGCTTGAATGGATGGCAAGTTCTCTGTCAGCTGCACAGAACATTGAAATCCTTCATGCTCCAGATGAGAAGTGTATGTTTTCATAACACTGGTGACGATCTCGTCCAGTGCCGTTGGTTCAAGATGGTACTGCTTTTTTCCTGCTTCCATTCGGGAAAAGTTCAAAATGTTGTTGATGAGGCGCGTTAGCCGCTCCGTTTCCTGAAGAATGGTTTCATAATATTCCTGTTTCTTTTCTTCCGTCTGTATACGTTTCATGGAGAGCGTTTCTGTGAACATGCGTATAAGGGAAAGTGGAGTTCGCAGCTCGTGCGAAACATTTGACACGAAATCGCCTTTGAGCCGCACAAGTTCCATTTCTTTTTTCAGCGTGCGATAGACAAGCCACACGGCTCCGATAAGAAGAATATCCAGAATTCCAATGTGGATAAGATTTCGTTCCGATCTCCCCCTGACAATATTTTCAACGCTGGTTCCTTTTAACCGGATGCCGATGCTGTACCCGGGAAAGAGCCAGAGATCTTTTGTTTCCCGAAGTTCCGGGATTTCAACATGAGATGTTGAGAGAACCATATGGCGGGTTTGGCGGTCAAACACTCCAAGCACAAATTCCTCGCCGGCAGCTTGTTCGATTTTTGCCCGGAGGACTTCGATAAGAAAAGATCTTGCATCGATCACGAAGCCAGCTATTTTTTGCTCCGGGAAACGAGAAGAAGTGACGAAGAGAAGCACTAAACTCTGGCCTGCACTGCTATCTCCGATGAGGACGGGTTCGATTTTCCTATAACCGGATGATGCATAGCGCAATAATTTTTCGATGGTGGCTGATTGGTTCTGCAGAGAAGAAACCGAGAACTCCTTATTGACTCTTGCCTTTTCTTTTATCTGCCGTGTCACGAGTAAAAGTGAATGACCTGTAGAATCGGTATAGAACACTCCCTGAACGGACCCTCTTTTGTTTAGAAATTTTTGTGTGGCAGAATTCACACGTGGAGATTGAGAAGTGATGAGAAATGTGTTGATCTCACCCGACCAGCTTTGGGCTACATCCAGCGCATACTGATTGATTGAAAAAAGAATGACATCAAGCTGTTTATTGTAAATCGATTGAATCAATCCTTCAGTTGAACTTAACGAGTTTACTTCATAAGCCGTAAAAAAAAGCGCCGGTAGAAGGGCTATAACCGCAAAGATGATAGCAATTTTGCGTCTTTTTCCGATTCGGTGTGCTATGATATGTTTGTTTTTTTTCATTATTGTATAAAGCCAACTGATGCATCAGTCTACGATTTGTCTGGAACTTTGTTTCTTTATTGGGGTGATCTGCCTTTAAATTATGTGCCAATGATAAGCTAGTATTTTATCATTATCAAGCACTCGACACAAGATAAGGAAAATACGTTTCTGGTGCAGGTGGACGGTGACTCATTAATAAATGTAGTCTGGTCTTCAATCAACATTTTGTTCCGCAATATACTTTTTAATACATTTCTTATGGATACCTTATTAATGATAGATCAGTCCAAAAATTTCTGATAAACAGATCTTATGAAGAAATTCTTTCTCATTCTCCAGATCGCCATTTGTGTGGCTTCAGCGTTCGCCCAGTCATACGTTCCGATAATAAACACAACGAAGATGAAAGTAACGCCGGCTGTACCACTGAAAGCATACGCGTTTGATCTACGCGATGTCACATTGCTCGATGGAAGTCCTTTCAAGAATGCAATGGAGAAAGATGCCGTCTTTCTTTTATCTCTCGAACCGGATCGGTTATTGCATCGGTTTCATCAAAACGCTGGGCTGCCGACGAAGGGAGAAGTCTATGGCGGCTGGGAGAGTGAAGGATTATCCGGCCACACACTGGGGCATTACTTGTCGGCGTGCGCAATGATGTATGCAGGAACGGGCAATCTGGAGTTCAAGCGCCGGGTCGACTATATAATAGAGGAACTTGAGCAATGTCAGATCGCCAGAAAGTCGGGCTACATTGGAGCCATTCCGAATGAAGACACACTCTTTGCGCGGGTCGCTCGAGGCGAAATCAAATCATCCGGTTTTGATTTGAATGGCGGTTGGTCGCCATGGTACACTGTTCACAAACTTATGTCTGGTCTCGTGGATGCCTATCTTTATTGCGACAATCAAAAAGCCCTTACACTAGTTTTGGGAATTGCTGATTGGACCGATCTAATTCTCAAGAATCTCACAAATGATCAGCGCCTCCATATGCTGACGTGCGAATACGGCGGTATGAACGACGTGCTCGCAAATATCTATGCTCTCACTGGAAACAAAAGGTATCTCGAACTCTCCCGCAAATTTCATGATGAGTTTGTTTTGGGACAATTAGCAAAGCGCATTGATCCGATGCCGGGAAAGCATTCGAATACAAATGTTCCCAAAAC
>Ga0182027_10002345_pt1 | contig 30818 bp, 33 predicted proteins | sample 712E1DmetaG_FD_121300 | JGI IMG/M metagenome (GOLD analysis project Ga0182027, IMG submission 121300) | Permafrost microbial communities from Stordalen Mire, Sweden - 712E1D metaG (Illumina Assembly) | ecosystem: Environmental > Terrestrial > Soil > Wetlands > Permafrost | place: Sweden...
TCATCCGTCACGTCGCTGGGGTAGCCCCTTCGCTCAGGCTTCATGCCCTCAGCATGAACAACTGCGAGCGAAAATCCCTATCCCAATGCAAACAAAGCACCAAAGTTAATAACAGGCTCTAGGGCTGGGAGAATACTTCGTCTACCAATCCGCACTACTGGCCGTGGCTCCTATCAAGGCCTTGAACTCATATTTCCAGATGCCCTTCGCAACCTCGGCCCGAATCAGCGTAGAGAATGAAGGCCCGGAGCGCGTTCGCAATCTTTACTTCGCCATCGACTACGTGACCCTGGCGGCCCTCCCGGATGGATTAGGCCGGTTCCATGCGCAGTATCGCCAGGCGACGCCGTGCAGAGGAGTGACGAGCGACGGCAAGAATCTGAGCGGGCAGGACAATTACGTGTTTCTCGATGCGACCGGCAGGGGACATTTCGTTGGCGTCACGCAGGCCGTCGTGCAAAACACGGACGGCTGGTTCGGCGAGGGGGACGATATGATCTTCGTCGACGGCGCCGCGATGCCCACGATCAACGGCACCGGAACCGAAGACTACTACAACGGCGCGTGGGACTTCGGCGGGCAGGCCTTCGCCAATCTGCACCAGGGCGCGCCGTACATCGTGACTCCCGAACGCACCGGCGGGCGCTATTGTCTCTATCGCTGGCACATTGAGAGCCCGATTGCTTTTGAAAAGTCGATCAAGGTGACCATCGAGCACGGCACGGCGAACGATCGCTCGGACAACTTCTATTCGACGGCCTACTGGTATCAGGCCGAGCCGCACGCAACTTTTCCAGCGTTGCCCGCGTTGGCGGATCGCGTTCCGAAGGTGTTTGCAGCGGGCGGAGAGAAATGACCGGCGCAACTGTAGCGCGCTCCGCTAAGCCGTGGCCACCAGCATCATCTCCGACTCATCCGCACTCAGGTTCAGCAGGTTCTCCACCACGTCCGCCGCGCTGTAGCTCTTACGACCCGGCGAAAGAAACTGCGCAATCGTATTCAGGTCGTCGCCGACGGTCACCAGCGCCGGCTCGACTGAGCCGTCCCTGCGCGTCTGTTCGTGCCCTATATTCGCCAGCAGCGTATTGCACAAGCATTTGCGCCCCACCGTGTCCTCGATCTTGCCGCCTTTGGCCAGGTAGCTTTCGACCGGCTCCGCCGAGCAGCGGTAGCCAATCTGGCGATCGCCCGCCACGTACGGCTCGCGCAGATAACCCAGATCGCAGATCCGATTCCGTTCCTCGTAAATCTCGAACGCGGAAGTAGTGCCCTCGAGCTGCGCCACCTTGAACGGAAATCCCGTCGGTGATGCCAGGGGATCGGTAAACACCTCTCCGGCGCCCACAATCGCCTGATCGATCAGTCGCGTTTTCAGGTCGGCCCTCAGACCCGATTCCCGGCTGAACGCAAATGCGGTTCCCACCTGCACTCCCGCCGCACCCTGATCCAGCGCCTCGCGCAGCTTCATCGCGCTGCCATACCCGCCGGCCAGCCAGAAGGGAACGCCCAGCGCCCGCAACTCCTCGATGTTTACGCGGTCGCGCTCGCCATAGAGCGGCTCTCCGGCGGCGTTGAGTTGCAGCTTGCCCCGCGGCGGCGCATTGTGGCCGCCCGCAATCGGGCTTTCGATCACGAACCCGTCTACGCGCCCGTTCGCCCGGCGCAACATGGTCGCGGCCAGCGTGTTCGACGAAACGATGGCCAGAAAGATGGGCCGGTCAAGCGCCGGCAGCGGTCCCTCCGCATACTCGGCCGGATCGAGCCGCATCTGCGTATCCATATCCGCAAACTGCCCCTGCGCCGCACCGGTTACCGCCAGGCGATACTCGGCTGCATGGTGCGCCACAAACGCGTCGAGGATTCCAGGAATGTGCAAGGGGATTCCCGCGCCCATCAGCACGTAGCCCGCGCCCGCCAACATGGCGCCGTAGATCGAAGGCAAATGGGGGATCTGCACTTTCTCAAGATAGTTGATGCCGACAGGATTGTTGTGACCTTGCTTCGCCAGAAAAACCTCAACGAAGTTGCTCACCATGCAGAGTTCGACGAGTTTGCGCGAATCGCACTTCTGGTGCATGGGGAGCGCCTTATAAGGCGCGCGGGCATCCTTGCCGCCAGGCACGAAGTACTCCTGCCAGATGCGTTTTGCCATCTCCTGAAACGGGAACGCGTCCAGTCCCCGGCGCATGTGTCCGCCCTGGTCGCCGTCCGCGAGCCGGCGCACAAAGACCGAATCCAGCGCCGTGCCTGACACGACGCCCAACTGCCCGAGTTTTGATACGGCCTGGGCAAGGCGCCAATTCGACACGCCGACGCCCATTCCGCCCTGAATAATCCTAGGAAATTGGATCATCTAATATAGATTGTTTCACAGATTCTGCTCCAGCAGCGCGCTTTCTCTTGCATCAATGCGCATGGGTAACGTGGAAGTGTGCAATTTTGCTCACTTCGCGGCAAATTGAGGTCTGTCCCCGCAGCCCTTGTTCGAGGTCTCACAGCTTTTCGCGCAGGAAGGCGATGACCTGCTCGGCCTGCACTACACCGACTACGCCGCCATGCAGATCAACGACGGGAAGCGCGTGCAGGTTGTACTTATCAAACATCTCGGCCAGGTCTTTTTGCTTCATGTCGGCGGGGCAGGAGAGCACGCGGGGCTCGGCCAGGACGGCGAGCCGCGTCTCAGGCTGCGCCATGACGAGCCGCGGAAGCGGGATGGCGCCGCGCAGGATACGTTTCTCGTCGAGCAGGAAGATCTCGGTGACGCCATCCGGATCGCCGTCGAAGCTGCGCAGCGCCTGCACGGCCTGCGCAACGGTCGCGTCCACGCCCAGGTAGACAAACTCCGTGGTCATGCAGCCGGCGGCGGAGTCCTCGTCGAACTCGAGCAGATCCTCGACCTCCTGCCGCTCCTCCGGCTCCATCTCTTCCAGAATGGCGTCGGACTGGTCCTCGGGCAGCTCGGAGAGCAGGTCGGCCGCGGCGCCGGGGTCCATCTCCTCAACGATGTCGGCGATGCGTTCTTCGTCGAGCTTTTCGAGCAGTTCCTTTTGCAACTTGGGCTCAACCTCTTCGAGGGTTTCGGCGGCCACTTCTTCGTCGAGCGATGTGAAGACCGCATGGCGCTCGGCGGGCGCCAATTCCTCCAGAATGTCGGCCAGTTCGGAGGGGTGAATGCCGGCCAGGCGCTCATGTTCGATACGCAGCTTGACGCGACGCGCGGGATCCGGCTCAATGACATCGACAAACTGCCAGGGAATGGCGCGCGCGCTGAACTTGCGTGAGATGGACTCGAGCCGGGCTCGGGGCAACACGCCTTTGAAGACCCTGCGAAACGCGCCTCGCAGCCCCACCTCGACCTCGGCCACGCGCAGCAGGCGGGCCGCGCCCTGGTCGGTCCACTCCATGTCCACATCGTTTACCCGGACCACCTTTCGGCCGTTGATGTCGATAATCTGCCGGTCGACGAGATCCCGCTGCAGGAAGAGATAGCCGCCTTCGTCTTTGAGAGGGACGAGCGCTTCGGCCGAGCGCAATTCAAGTGTGCCAGCCGGGGTCTCCCTCACCTCCTGCGAAGGCACCAGGCAAAGGCCGGTGCGCGTCTTGAGCACAAGGCCTGCCACCTTGCCGCCATCCGGCCCCGTGGCCACAACAATATCTTTGAGCTTGCCACGCAACCTTCCTTGCGTATCGGTCAGCGGTGTGCCGAGGAGCGCTGTCAGGCTGACGCGGATTGAGGTGTGCTGGTCCATGCGCGGGTCAGTTCGCGGGTCGAGTCGCGACTCCCAAGGTTGAGTGTAGACCTTTGCAACGCAGTTTACTCCCCAGAGTGCGACGGCTGTCCGTGAGAGAGTATTTCAGGAGCGGCCGAAGGAATCTCCACCCGGCTTGACACAATCGCATCCAGACTTGAAACTGCTGCAAGGTTGATGGAGCAGGCGGGTGAAGTTTCAAAAATCCACTCCGGCGGAGGCGGAAAGCAGCCCGGTGAGCATGCCCAATCGAGGACGGCGGAGTTTCCGGCTCAGCTCCACCATGGAAAGCATCGGCAAAGTGGAGACGGCCGCGGATGAGTTGGCCACCGCGGCAGGTCTCGACGAGGACCAGCGCTTTCACATCGTGATGGCGGTGCGCGAAGCCGCCATCAACGCTGTGCTGCACGGCAACGAGTACGATCCCACCCGCCAGATCGACGTCTCGCTCGAAAATACAGGCACCGATTTGGTCTTTGTCATTGCCGACCAGGGGCACGGGTTCGATCCCGACCATCTGCCCGATCCCCTCGCGGCTGAGAACCTTCTCCGCGGCACCGGCCGCGGCATCTTTCTCATCCGGTCTCTGATGGATGAGGTACACTTTCGACAATTGCATCCCGGGACCGAGTTGACGCTGATCAAGCATCTGGCGCCAACGGGCGGAAAAACGTAGGATGGGGGGCGCCGGTGCGGGAGCCGGAGGATCAACGTACCTCTCCGCGACCGTCCCGGCCGTGGAGTTTTCCGCACGCCGGCGTACCTAAAGATGCTATAAACGAAGTACCGATAAGGAGGGATTTTCCGTGGCACTTGCGATAGCTTCCCGAGAAGTGGATGGCGTCACTGTTGTGGAACTCAGCGGGCGGATCACGCTCGGCGAGGGCAGCGTACAGTTGCGCGACGCCATTCGCGACCTGATTGCGAAAGGACAGCGGCATATCCTGCTCGATCTGGGTGACGTGAACTACATTGATAGCTCTGGCCTGGGCGAACTGGTGAGCGCATATACGACGGCCAAGAACCAGGGCGCGGCGCTCAAGCTGCTCAAACTGACCAAGAAGGTCCACGACCTGCTGCAGTTGACCAAGCTGTACACAGTCTTCGACATCTACGATGACGAGGCCAGCGCCATCGCTTCCTTCAAATAATCCAATTTGGTTCCGAATAGAGGCGAAGAGGCCATCCCGCGCGAGCAGGATGGCCTTTTTGCGTTTGCCCGAAGCGGCCGGATCGACGGCTGGCGCTAGAAGCTCACCTTGGGCGGGGTTTGCGCGGCGGGGCTGGCCTCGAAGCGGGCGTTATTCACCTGGAAACCGGCGAAACGCGCCCAGATGTTGTTGGGGAATTGCTGGATGAAAGTGTTGTAGTCCAGCAGCGCTCCATTATATCGATTGCGAGCCACCGCGATCCGGTTTTCGGTCCCGGACAGCTCATCCTGCAAGCGCATGAACTGATCGCTGGAGCGCAGTTGCGGGTAGTTCTCAGTGAGCAGCAGCAAGCGGCCGATCGCCCCATCCAACTGGCTGTTGGCCGCGATCTTCGCCGCCGGCCCTTGCGCATTCAGCATCCCCGCCCGCGCGTTGGCGATATCGCCAAAGACCGTGCTCTCTTCCTTGGTGAATCCCTTCACGGTCTCCACCAGGTTGGGGATCAGATCGGCGCGGCGCTCCAGTTGCACGTCCACGTCGGACCACTCTGTCTTGACCAATTGATCCTTGGCCACCATCTGGTTCCTGGCGCTCACATAGCTGCCAAACACCATGAGGGCCACCAGCAGCAGAACGGCCACAACGGCCAGCGTAATTCCAAGTCCTTTACTCATACAGTTTGATTCTCCTCTGTCGAAAGCGCTTTCAGCTCCTAGCTTCTAGCCTCTAGCTACTGTCTCCGCATCCGAAACTTGCTTGTAGAAATCTGAAACTCGTGTTTCTCTCTGCTCTTCTCGCGGAATCGGTTCATCCGATTCGCAAACTGGCGCAGCTAGAAGCTAGCAGCTAGAGGCTAGTAGCTTCTGAACTACCAGCTTCCTCCGGCGCCGCCGCCGCCAAACCCGCCACCGCCGCCGCCAAATCCACCAAAACCTCCGCCACCACCGCCGCCGAAACCGCCTCCGCCAAATCCGCCGCCACCCATCCCGGAGCCTCCGCGCCAACCGCCTCGGCCCCAACCGCCAAAGAACAGGCTGGCGCCGAAGAGCATGCGGAGCAGCGAGCCTCCACCGAAGAGGATTAACACAAGGATGAGAAGAATCAGCTTGCCGACTGACGAGCCCTGGTCCACTGGTTGGCTCGGAGGGGCCACGGGCTGGTCTTGATTGAGCGTGATTTTGGCGTCGTCTGCGATCACCTGTGCCACTTCGCCTACCGCGAGCGTCACAGCGCCGTCATAATCCGAGGCCTTCAGATCGGGAACCATATCGCGCCCGATGTCGCCGGTTTTGCCATCGGGCAGGATTCCTTCCAGCCCGTAGCCGACCTCGATGCGGTATTTGTGATCGGCAACCGCCAGCAGCACCATGGCGTAGCGATTCAGGCCCTTGTTCCCCATCTTCCAATGGTCTTCAAGTTGAGTCGCGTAGTCAGCCTCGTCATCGCCGTTGAGGTCGTGTACGGTGACCACGGCGATTTGCGCATTAGCCTGGGAGTGGTCGAGTTGCTGGCAGATCGAATCCAGGCGGGTAATCGCCCCGGGCGAAAGCACGTGGGCAAAATCGCTGACGTAATCGGTGGGTTGGGGCAGGCTGGCAACGGGCTCGGCGCGCGAAGGGATGGAGACGAATGCGAAAAGAACCGCCAGCAACGGCGGAAACACGGTCAAACGCGCGCGGCGACGGCCTTCCATCTCTCTTCCATTGTACGTGGGTGGGGAAGGGAATGTTCCCGGGTGTGCAGGCTCATCCCCGCAGCAAGTGTGGCGCCGCAACTTCGATGAACTCGCGCGGTGTGATGATTTTGGTTCCCTTCCAAAACTGCGGAAAGTGCTTGCGGTTACCGGTAATCAGGTAGTCCGCACGAGCGGCATCGGCACATTCGACAAATATATTGTCATCGGGATCGTTGGTTACATCCAGACGCCGATAGGGAGCGACGAGGAAACCGCGGGTTCTAATCAGTTGCAAAAGCCGAAGGCGATCGCCCCTGCGAACGCCAATTGCGGGGCGAGCGAGCACCTCGGAGTATTCATCGAGGATGGGCTGGGAAATATAAAGGCGGGCAGGTCTGGCGATGGCAATCAGGAGGGCAATTCGTGGAAAGCCCTCCTCCTGAAGCGCCGCCGAAACGACGACATTGGTATCGACAACCAGGCGCAGCGCTAGCACAAACGCTTTTTCCTTTGCGCCCGCGCCGCTCTGATTTCACGATCGATTTGCCGCGAGGTCAAAAGGTTGGTTCCCTTCTTTTTCGCTTGTTCCGCAATAATCTTCAGGATTTCTGGCTCAGGAGCGGCGAGTTTTACATACTCGCGGAGACTCAGGAGGACTGCCTTCGGCGTGCCGCGTTTCTCAATGACTAGAGAACGGCCTCGGCTGTCTACGTCGTCGAGTATCTTCCCGAAATTGGCCCGCGCCCGCAGAGCGGAGACGACAATTCCATTGTTTGCGGCTCCAAATATCGTCATGAACTCTTCACTCCAACAATATGAACTGTACAGTTCCCCCGAGACAGAAGTCAAGGGAACCAGCTACACTGGAATAGAAATGAGTCAGAACCCACTCCCCTCGCCCCCAGTCGCCCGCAAAGTGCATAAGGAAACCACATTGCACGGAGTCGTGCTCGCCGACGACTATGCCTGGCTGTGCGACAAGGAGAATCCCGACGTCACCGCGTACCTTGAAGCCGAAAACACCTATGCCGAGGCGGTAATGGCGCCGCTGGCCGGCCTGCGCCAAGAGCTTTACCAGGAGATGCTGAGCCACATCAAGCAGACGGACATATCGGTTCCCTATCGCGACGGGCCCTGGTGGTACTACACGCGCACCGAGGAGGGCCTGCAATACGGTATTCACTGCCGCAAGCGTGGCACGCCGGCGGGGCCCGACGCCGATGCAGCAGAAGAGGTGCTGCTGGACGGCAACGAGCTGGCCAAGGGCCATGCGTTCTTCGCCATCGGAGGCAGCGACATCACCGACGACGGCCGCTTGCTGGCCTATACGACCGACACACAGGGCTTTCGCCAATACACGCTGCGCATCAAGGACCTGGCGACCGGCGAAACCCTTGCCGGTGAGGTGGAACGGGTGGGCTCCGTGGTGTGGGCTGCGGACAATCGCACGCTGTTTTACACCGTGGAAGACGAGCAGCAAAAGCGCCAATACCAACTTTGGCGGCACGTGCTCGGAACGCCGCACGCGGAAGACGCCTTGGTGTATCAGGACGACGACGAGCGCTTCAACATAGCTGCCGGGCGGACGCGCGATGGAAAGTTCATCGTGGTTGAGTCGGGCAGCCACACGACGAGCGAGGCGCGTGTTTTGTCTGCGGACAATTCTACCGGCAGCTTCAACCTGATTGCGGCGCGCGAGGAAGAGCACGAGTACTCTGTCGACCACCGCAACGGGCTGTGGTTCATCCGCACCAACGACCGCGGACGCAACTTCCGGCTGGTGACTGCGCCGGCAGCCACACCGGATCGCGAGCATTGGACCGAACTGATCCCGCACCGCGACGCAGTCATGCTGGAAGATGTCGACCTCTTCGCCGGGTTTTTCATTGCCTGTGAGCGCGAGGACGGGTTGCCACGGTTGCGGTTGTGGAAGTTCGCGGGCGATCGGGCCGGATTCGAAGATGGGGCGGCGCTTTCCGGCGAGATTGACTTCCCCGAGCCCGCCTATAGCGCGCACCCGCACATCAACCGCATCTTTGAAACGACAACCTTCCGCTATGCCTACCAGTCCCTGGTGACGCCGAGTTCGGTGTACGAATACGATGTAGCAACTGGCGCGTCTACGCTGCTCAAGCAACTCGAGATTCCCGGCGGGTTCGACCGAACGCTCTACGCTAGCGAACGCATCCATGCCTGGGCGCCTTTCGGCGATGGCGCAGCTCCTGGCGGCGATGGCGCAAAGGCACTGAATAGCGTTGAGGTTCCGGTTTCGATTGTGTATCGCAAAGACAAGCGCGAGCCGGGGAAGAATCCGCTGTATGTCTATGGCTACGGATCGTACGGATACTCGCTGCCGATCGGATTCAATTCCAACCGGCTGAGCCTGCTCGATCGCGGCGTGGTGATGGCGTATGCGCACATCCGTGGCGGCGGCGACCTGGGCAAGCCTTGGCACGACGCCGGTAAGATGCTCGTAAAGCGCAATACGTTCACCGACTTCATTGCCTGCGTAGAGCACTTGACCGCTGCGGGCTACGGCGACCCGAAGCGCGTGGCCATCGAGGGTGGATCGGCCGGAGGATTGTTGACCGGCGCGGTAGTCAACATGCGCCCTGAGCTGTTTCGCGCGGTCCTCTCGCACGTGCCGTTTGTGGACGTGATGAATACAATGCTCGACGCTTCCCTTCCCCTCACGGTTCCCGAGTATGAGGAGTGGGGCGACCCGAATGACGAGACTTACTTTAGATATATGCTGAGTTACTCTCCGTATGACAATCTGCGCGCGACGAGTTACCCGGCGATGTTAGTCAAGACCTCGCTGCACGATAGCCAAGTGATGTTTTGGGAGCCGGCCAAGTATGTGGCCAAGTTACGCACGCTGAAGTCGGATAGTAATCCGCTGCTGCTGGTGACCAATATGCAGGCGGGCCACGGCGGGGCGAGCGGCCGCTACGATTACCTGAAAGAGATCGCACTGGACTACGCGTTTCTGCTGCGGGAACTCGGAATTGTGTGATAGAGTGGCGGTGTTTCCGCTTTGAAGAGAGAGGAAGCGCGATGCGTAAGACGCGGTGGGAGTTTGTCGGAGCGATATCTCTTGTCGCTGCCGGATGGGCACAGCAGCCGATCGCGCTTCCGGCACCATCTGGAACTCAAGCCTCAGCTGCACCGCAGGCCGCGCCGGAACGGGTGAAGCTCTTCAACGGCGCACCTGGCCTTATGGCGCCGCTCCTGTTGCCACCGCTAACGCCAAATCCTCCAAAGAACAGATGCAATGGCCTGAAACGGAGTGGCAGTGTTACTTTCTCGTTCATCGTCGATTCCGAGGGCCGCCCGCGCAACATCGTATTCGAGCACGTGACTGGCAATGAGCTCGATTACCTTGCTGTCCACGTGATGGAGACCGACGTATTCAAGCCGGCAACGTTGAACGGCGCCGCGGTGGCTGGAGCGGGAATGCTTGACATGCGTCTTCAAGCCTGCAGCGAAACCACAAAGGATCAGCGAGGTCACAAAAGCACAACGATTCGGCTTGTCTCTGCTCCGGATCAGAAAATAGAGCTGCCGCGCGATCCCCAGGACGAGGCTGCGCTCGCTCCAATCTCTGATCCTGAAACCCTGTTAGCCAGGATCGAACAGATCGGTGGCAGTGTTACACGCCCGAAACGCATTTTCTCCCCGCAAATGGAGGGCCCTGATGATCGGCCGATGCCGCCGGGGTCAGACAAATTCAGCATGGTTGTGGATGAGCACGGATTGCCATATGACGTGCAGGCTGTTTCGCCGATCGAATCTTACAACTTTGATGAGGCCACTCGTATGGTCCGGCGGTTTCGGTACAGACCCGCGAGAAAGGACGGTATGCCCGTTCCCGTCCGCATTTCGATTGAGATCGGGGTCGTCGTGAGATACGACTAGAACATGCTGGATTTGCCCATGTTTCTTGACCATTCATGGCATTAGATGTCTTCGTCCCTCAACGCCGCTAGAGTCTTTTCGAGGCTCGCTGCGTCTTCCACGTTTAGCGCCTTCAGCTCGGGGTCGATCTGCTTAAGAAGGCCGCAGAGCACCTTGCCGGGGCCGACTTCGATGAACAGATCCGCGCCCGCGACTTTCAGCGATTGCATGCAATCAACCCAGCGCACCGCGCCAGTCACCTGGCGAATGAGCGCATCGCGCGTTTCAGCGGCTGTCGTGACCAGGCCGCCGGTGACGTTGGCAGCCACCGGGATGCGCGGCTCGCGCATCGCGATGCCGCCGAGAACCCGCGCCACTTCCTCCTGAGCCGGCTGCATGAGCGCGCAGTGGAAAGGTGCGCTGACGGGAAGCATGACGACGCGGCGCGCGCCCTTGGCCTTGCAAAGTGCCGAGGCCTTTTCTACAGCAGCAACCGCCCCGGAGATGACGGTCTGCCCCGGCGAATTCAGGTTGGCGGCCTGCACGGTCATGCCGGTTTCGCGGGCGGCCTCGGTGCAGGCCTCGGCCACTTGCGCGGCGTCGAGCGCGAGCACGGCGGCCATGGCCCCCTGCCCCTGGGGAACCGCCAACTGCATCGCGCGCCCGCGCGCCTTCACCGCTCGCACCGCATCGGCGAAAGTGAGCGTTCCGGCGATGACGTGCGCCGACCACTCACCCAGCGAATGACCTGCGGCGAGCGTCAGCTCAACTCCATACTCGGCTAAGACGCGCGCCGCCGCGACGCTCGCCGTCATGATGGCGGGCTGGGTGTTTTCGGTCAGGCGCAGATCGGCTTCCGGCCCCTCAAAACAGAGCCGCGAAAGCGGGAAGCCGAGTGCCGCGTCGGCCTCGGCGAAGGTTTGTTCTGCTATGGGATATCGCTCGGCGAGCTCGCGGCCCATACCAACAGCCTGCGAACCCTGCCCTGGAAAGAGAAAGGCGATCTTGTTGTCCATGTCAGAGAGATTTTATCGCGCCGCGTTTCGCCGCATCCCATTCCTGCGGCTAAAGGCAACCGCAGATCCTTCGACTCCGGTCGCCGCTGCGACCTCCGCTCAGGATGACAACAGTGGGCACTTGGCCCCTACACCTGCTCCCCGTTCCCTGATCCCCGTTCTCCGTTCTCTGTTCTCTGTTCTCTGTTCTCTGCCGTTCTCAGTTCCAGCGCTTCTTGTCGTCGGCGTCTTCGTCGATCAGCCGGCCCTGACCGTCAAACTTCACGGTACGCCCCTGCGAGCGCATGTAGACCTCAAACTTGCGCGCCGCGCGGCGGCGTTTCCAGCGGTAGTAGCGATTGCGCAGGCCGTACCAGCTTTCGCTGAGCAGGAAGGAAGCTCCACGCCGAGGCGCCATGCGCACGTAGACGAGGCCGGCGAGTGCCCCACCAAGCTGGGCAAATGCGTACATCCGCTGCTGGCCGAAGAGCATGGCGATGGAGATGAGCGCGTAGATCGCCACCAGGTAGCGCGCTTTGATTCCAATGGGCAGAGGGAACAACATGAACTGCGTGTCGCCGTAAAGAAGCCCGATGGCCGCCAGCAGGCCAAAGACGCCGCCAAAGCAGCCGTAAAGCGGGCTGACATTGGTGAGCAGCGAGGGAGCCAGCGTGCTCGAGACCGCGTAGAGAGCCAGCGCCGCGGCGGCTGTTCCCAGAACGGAAGCCGCGTAGAGGCTGGTGACCCAGTTAGCATTGTGAAAGCCCTCGAGAAACCCGGCAAGAAACCAGAGCGAAAGCAACTCGAAGAGAGTGCCTAGCAAGCCGGGATGTATAAAGCTATAGGTGAGCGGCTGCCAGAGGGACCCGTGGACAAAGGAGTAGGGATCGAAGGTCAACGAAGCGGCAACCCGCGCCGTGGAGGAAAACGCCAGGCCCGCCAGCAAGAGCACGAAGTAGGCGGCCAGATTGACGAGAATCAACCGGCGCGTAGCTCCGCGAAAATCGGGGAATGCGAGCATGCTGGAGCCGATTCTTGGCATCGTAGTCAACAGGGTAAACGCTCAAGCGCACCGGTGTCATGGCGCCTGGAGGCCAAGCGCAGGGGAGCGGCGGCCGGAGAATGAGGGCCGGGAAGTGCACAATGGTCCGCGCCAGAGATGGGAAACGGCCAACGTTCCCGAGGGAAAGCGCATCGTTTGCAGAGTATGATAGGGCTGTTCCCGGCAACGAGGAAATGGTCTTGGAGGGCGGCGCGGGACTCTTGACCTGAGGCCGGGTTCTCCCTAAAACTAGCGATGGTTGTCGAATACGGTTTTGTTATCCCGCAATGCGAATTGGCCTGGAAAGTAAGGAGGCTGCTATGCCCAGCTGCCCTGAATGTGAAAACGACCTGGACATTGAAGTCGACGAAGTGGAAGAAGGCGACATGATCGCCTGCGATGAGTGTGGGGCAGAGTTCGAGGTCGTCGGCGTCGAGCCCCTGGAGTTGGCGCGCGTGGAAGAGGGCCTCGAAGAGGAAGAAGATATTCACGAAGACGACGAGGAGGAGTAGGAATGAGCCGGGCAAGCAGGCTGGCGGCAGCGGCAATTGGTCTTCTGGCGTTTGCAGCGATTGCAACGGGGCCGCGGGAAGCGCTGTTTGCTCCCGCCGCTCGAGCCCAAAACATCGGCATGCGCTCCGTGTCGGGCACCGTGTCGAATGCGAACTCCGAGCCCGTCGCCGGCGCCACCGTCTTCCTCAAAAACGAGAAGACCAAGGCCATCCGCAGCTACACTTCGATGGCCAATGGCCACTTTCGCTTTGCGCAAATCGACATGAGCGTGGACTTCGATCTTTGGGCCGAGAAAGACAGCAAAAAGAGCGCAGTGAAGACCGTAAGCTCATGGGACGCGCGCAAGGACTTCATTTCGGATTTGAAGCTCAAGTGAGCGGATACGCACTGCGCCGAAAGCGCGCGAGATTTGCGGCGGCGCGAGATCAAGCGGCCGCGCCCGCGCCATGAGCTTCATCCTTCCAGCTTCTTTACTACCAACTCGTTGAGCAGCGCCGGGTTGGCCTGGCCTTTCGACGCCCGCATCACCTGACCCACAAAGAATCCCGCCATCGTCTTTTTGCCAGCGCGATATTGCTCCACCTGTTTGGGATTGGCGGCGATCACGTCGTCGATCAGCCTCTCGATGGCGGCGGCGTCGGTGATCTGCTGCGGCTTCTCGCGCTCGTAAACGACGCCAAAGTCCTCGCCCTTTTCGAAGCACACGTCGAAGAGCTGCTTCATCTGCTTGGAACTAATCTTGCTCTCGTCGAGCAGGCCGGCGGCGAGCACAATGCCCGCCATCGATACGGGGGATTGCTCCGGCTCCAGCCCCAGCGCTTTCAGGCGGCCGCCGACTTCACTCAACAGGACGCTAGCGACGCGGCGTGGATTGCGCGCGGTCTTGGCCGCGGCTTCGAAGCGGTCGGCAAATTCGCGCGAGGCAGTGAGCGTATGCGCGTCCTGGACCGTTAGATCGTATTCGGCGATCATCCGCTTGCGCCGCGCCTCCGGCAACTCCGGCAACTTTGCCGTTATCCCGGCAATGAACTCGGGCGTCACGATCAGCGGCGGCAAATCCGGCTCGGGAAAGTAACGGTAGTCGTGCGCCTGCTCCTTGGAACGCATGGAGTAGGTACGCCCCTCGTTCGAGTTCCAGAGGCGCGTCTCCTGCACAACGCGCCCGCCCGACTCGATTACTTCGACCTGCCGCTCGATCTCGTATTCGAGCGCGGCGCGGATGAAACGGAAACTGTTGACGTTCTTCACCTCGGCCTTCGTGCCGAATTCTTCCTGCCCTTTGGGGCGGACGCTGACGTTCGCATCACAGCGCAACGAACCCTCCTCCATGTTGCAGTCGGAGACGCCGGTGTAAAGCAAAATCTCCTTCAGCCGGGTCAGATACTCGAAGGCCTCGTCGGGCGTGCGGATGTCGGGCTCGCTGACGATCTCAATCAACGGCGTGCCGCAGCGGTTCAAGTCGATATAAGTGCGCGTGGCGGAGTCGGCAAACCCCTCGTGCAGGCTTTTGCCCGCATCCTCTTCCATGTGCAGGCGGGTGATGCCAATTTTCTTGATCGAACCGCCCGCCGATGGAATTTCGATCCAGCCGTGCTCAGCCAGCGGCTTGTCGTACTGCGAAATCTGATATCCCTTGGGCAGATCGGGATAGAAATAGTTCTTGCGGGCGAAGATCGAGCGCTCGCGCACCTCGCAATTCAGCGCCAGCGCGGCCAGCGTGGCGAATTCGACGGCCTTTGCGTTCAGCACAGGCAGCGATCCCGGCAGCCCGAGACAGACCGGGCAGATGTTCGTATTCGGCTCAGATCCGAAATGGTTTGCGCAACCGCAAAACGCCTTGGTGGCCGTGAGGAGCTGCACGTGCACTTCCAGTCCGATCACGGGCTCGTATTTCGCGAGAACATCAGGAGAGATGGCTGTGGCCGGCATGTTTGCATTTTAATGCCTTGTGCGTCCGCACCCTCACGCGCAGGGCGAGTCGCGTACTTGGGGCGGGATTGCCTATAATCAGCAGCGCGTGCGGGCACGGCCGGTCGGCGGCCCGCTTATTCTGGTTGTCTTCGAAATGGAGCACTCCAGTGAATCAACAAATTCTCTTGAAAGCGGTCTTCCTCGTGGCGGCACTTGCCGGGCTCTCCGCCGCGGCTCCGCTGCAAGCCCAGCAACCTGCAGTTTCGCCCAAGGCGGAAGCGCCTGTCGCGCAACCAGCCCCAGCAGCGCAGACCTCGCCAGCGAATCAGACTTCGCCTTCGGGGCATCCGAACAATCCGTATTGGATGGAGCACGACAAGCAACTGCTCGTAGACTTTGGCGGGCTTGAGCACTTCAAGGAGGCAAATGCAATGCTGACTGCGCCGAAACCAGACGAGGAACGCGTAGTCTTCATGGGCGATTCGATCACGGCGGGCTGGAAGCTCGACGAGTCGTTTCCTGGCAAGCCGTATATCAACCGCGGCATCGGCGGGCAGACGTCGCCGGAAATGCTGGTGCGCTTCCGTCAGGACGTGATCGATCTGAAGCCCAAGGTCGTCGTGATTCTCGCCGGGATCAACGACATCGCCGGGAACACGGGGCCGATGACGCTGGAGCAGACGGAGGAGAACTTCGCGTCGATGACCGACCTGGCCAACGCGAACGGGATTCGAGTCGTGTTGTGCTCGGTGCTTCCGGCGTTCGACTTTCCGTGGGCGCCTGGGCTGTTGCCAGCGCCCAAGGTCGTTGCTCTGAACGCGTGGATGAAGCAATATGCGGCCGAAAAAGGCTATGTGTACGTGGACTATTACTCGGCGATGAAGGATGAACGCGGGGGACTGCCATCGGCGCTGAGCGCGGATGGGGTGCACCCGCTGCCAGCCGGGTATGCCACTATGACGCCGCTCGCGGAGGCGGGAATTGAGAAGGCGCTAAAAGCAGGCAGTAGGGAGTAGGAAGGAGAAAACAAAAGACAAATCTTCCAGCGTGGGCGTGTTCCCATTGTGTGCAGTTGCGAGACTCGCCGGTCGCATTTACTTTTGCGCGTCCTGGAATTCCTCGTACCAGGCCATCTGAATGGCCTCAAGGCGCGGCTCGTTCGACATCTTCGGGTCGTCGGCGAAGCCTTCGAGTTCCGTCACATAGCGGTGAAGGTCAGTAAAGCGGAGGGTCAGCGGATCAAGGCCGGGGAACTTTTCCGCCAACTGAATGCCGATTTCTTCGGCATCGGTCCAGTAGAGTTCCTTCTGCACAGGGCGCTCCTTACTTATGCGCGGCAACGGTCAGCGGCTTGCCCCCGGAGACCTTGCCCTCGGAGACGTAGTTGCGGTTCCAGCTCGGAACCTCGACGATGTAATTCCCCGGGCCCGTGATCACAGCCTGGCAGCCCAGGCGCGAATTCAATTGCTGATCGGCGGCCATGTCGAGCCGGTCGAGCTCATCGTCTTCGGCTTCGCTAATGCCCGCTGCGCCTTCCTTGATCCACAGGTGGCAGGTAGTGCAGGCGCATGATCCGCCACAGGCGTGGTCGAGAAAAATGCCGAAGTTCTCCGCCACATCGAGAAACGACATGGGCTTGCCATGGTGGTCGTAGGTCAGGGCGCCGAGCTCGAACTCGACGGTGCGGCCTTCGGGAAGAAAGGTGACGCGGACCAGCTTGCCGGGCGGGATATCGTTCTTTGGTGTCTCGCTCATTGCCTTCTTACTCCAGTCGCCAACTCCGCCAACTCCGCGAGCCCCGCTGAGTCCGCTGTCACTTGAATTCCGCCGGCGCCATGGCATGAGGCGCGGTCACCGCTTCATTCAATTCTTCGCAAGCCTCGTTCATTGTTTTGCCGCGAATGGCGCTGGAAACCGCCGCATCCATCATCAACTCGGCAAAGCGGCGCGTGGCCCGATCGAGCGCAACGATGGCTTCGCTGATCGCGGCCAGATTGTCACTCTGCTTGACCGCGATGAGCCGGTCGCGCGCCCCTGCGATGGCCGACTGCTCCTCCGCGCTTAACTCGTTCCACGCGGGGTTTTGCGGAGCGCGGTTGACGGCGGCAAGAATCGAATCCGCTTCATTCCGCGCCTCGATGAGCAACCGCTGGGCAAAGTCCTCCTCGGCGTGGTCAAAGGAATCCAGAATCATGTTCTCCACTTGCTCGTCGGTCAGGCCGTAGGTGGGCTTCACCTCGATCTGCGCGGCCTTTCCACTGCGCTGCTCGCGCGCGGAAACGTGCAGGATGCCATCCGCGTCGATGAGGAAGCGGACCTCAATGCGCGGCAGGCCGGCGGCCATCGGCGGAATGCCCTTAAGGTCGAAGCGCGCCAGCGAGCGGCAGTCGGCGGCGAGTTCGCGCTCGCCTTGCACTACGTGAATGGCGACGTTGCTCTGCCCATCGACGCCGGTGGTGAAGTGCTCGGTGGCTGAGGCGGGAATAGTGGAGTTGCGCTGAATGATGCGCGCTACCGTTCCGCCAAGAGCCTCGATGCCAAGCGAAAGCGGCGTCACGTCGAGCAACAGCATCTCCTCGGTGGCCTGCGAGGCTCCGGCCAGAATGCCGGCCTGCACCGCCGCGCCGAGCGCGACCACCTCATCGGGATTCAGCTCAATGTGCGGCTTCCTTCCGCGCGCGCTGAGCCGGAAGAGATCGTCCACCAACGCACGGACAGCAGGAATTCTGGTCGAGCCGCCGACCAGAACCACTTCGTCAATCTGCTCTGGCGCGATGCCCGCGTCGGCCATGGCCTGCTTGCACGGCCCCACTGTCCGGGCAAGGACCGGCTCGATCAAAAGCTCGAAGACCGCGCGTGGAATTTCGCGCTGATAGCGGTCGCCATTGGGCAGTTCGATGTCGAAGTGCGCCGCGGGTTCTGCGGAAAGCCGGACCTTGGCGTCGATGGCGGCTTTGCGCAGGGCCTGCACTGCGCCGGGATGCCCGCGCAGATCGACGCCGTGCTCGGCGTGAATCTCATCGAGCGCAATGGCCAGCAGCAGATCGTCGATGTCGTCTCCGCCGAGGTGGGTGTCGCCGTTGGTGGACTGCACCTCGAAGATGCCGTCGCGCAGCTTGAGGATGGAGATGTCGAAGGTGCCTCCGCCGAGATCGTAAACGGCGATGGTGCCCTCTTTGGCTCGATCGAGCCCATAGGCGAGGGCCGCCGCTGTTGGTTCGTTCACCAGCCGCAGCACGTCGAGGCCGGCCATGCGGCCTGCGTCTTTGGTGGCCTGGCGCTCGGCATCGTTAAAGTAGGCCGGCACAGTGATGACCGCCTGCTTGACCGGCGCTGCGAAGAAGCGCTCGGCATTGCGCTTGAGCTGGCGCAGGATATACGCGGAGATTTCCGGCGGAGTGAAGCGCAGCTCGCCGAGTTGAATGCGCGGGACCTCGCCGGCTTCAGCGTCGCCGGCCAGGCGGAAGGGAGAATACTTCAGCTCCTTCCGGACCTCTTCAAGTCCGCGACCCATGAGGCGCTTCACGGAATAAACGACGCGCTCCGGGGTCTCGATCAGCGCCTTGCGCGCGCTATTGCCCACGGTGACTGTGGGACGGCCGCCGCCAGCGGGGATGGGATCGAGCGCGACGACCGACGGCACAAGATTCGAGCCGTCCACGCCCGGAATGACCACCGGCCTGTCGCCCTCCATATAAGCGACGAGGGAGTTCGTGGTCCCCAGATCGATGCCGACGACCACCGATCTCGTAGATTCCGCCATCGCTCAATTCCCCTCGGATAGGCGCCGGCAACAGGCCGGGGCGCTTGAAGTCTGCGAGTCAATTCCGCGCGTGGATGAGATCGGTTCGATGCACCCTTCCGCCATTCCGTCTTCTCAAGCTCCCAGGATTTCGGTCACGTCGCGGACCAGGTTGCTCAGATAACGCCTGCGGTCGAGCAGGGCGACCATCGCGCGTTGCGCGGGCGGGCGCGCGGCATTATCGCCTGCATCCCAAACTGCCCATTGCGAGCGCAAATCGCGGTCGACCGCGGCCACCAGACCTTCGAATTTCTCTTTGGCCTTCATCAGGGTTTCCTTCAGCTCCGGATCCTCCTGGCCCATCTTCTTCGCCATGCGCATCTCTTCGAGCTGCATGTTGAGATCGAAGACCTCTTCCAGCAGATCGGCGGGCACGCGCGACGTTTTTTCCTGGATTTGGGCGAGTTTTGCGTCGCTGCGAGCTGCGAACTCGCCGATCTCCGCTCCCTCGAGTTTCAGCAGGTACTCGGTGCGGCGCAAAGGATCTTTGAGAGTGCGATAGGCGTCGTTGAGCAGCGCCGTGTCGGCCAGGCTCCATTGCTTCTCGTTCTCTGCGGCGCGGGCAAAGCGGTCGGGATGAAGTTTGCGGCTGAGGCGATGAAACTCGTGCTCCAGCGCGGCCAGATCGAGGTTGAGGTGAGGTTTCAGTCCGAAAACAGAGAAATAATCGCCGCCAGGAGGGGGCTGAATCCTGCTGCAGTGCGGACAAAAGAGAGTGGACTCGTTGTGAGCGACGGAACACGACCAGCAGGCAACCGGAACGGCGGAATCAAGGACTTTCAGCATGAAACGTGCCTTATGCGCGCTGCGCCACTAAACAGAAAACGACGAACCGCAGCCGCAGGAGCGCGCGGAGTTCGGGTTGATGAAGTTGAATCCCTGGCGCATCAGCGTCTCTTCGTAGTCGAGCGTCATGCCGTGCAGATAGATATAGCTTTTGGGATCGACAAAAACGCGTACCCCGTCGAACAGGAAGATACGGTCGCGCTCGCGGGGGTGTGTGTCAAAGCCGATGGAGTAAGAGAGCCCCGAGCAGCCTCCGCCCTTCACGCCGAGGCGCAGGCCACCCTCCTGGGGCGAGATGCCCTCTTTGTCCAGGATCGAGCGGATGCGCTTCACGGCGCTCGCGGTCACGTGCAGGCTCTCCGCGGCAGGCGCAGCGCCCCCTCGGCCCGGCGCGGCAGTATGCGGCTGAGCCGCAACTTCGTCCGGCGAGGCCTTTGATTCGATGTTGACCATGTTCGCCATAATTCCCGACTTTCAACCGCCGCTTTGGCGGAGTTACTTCGCGGCCGCCGCCGGAGCAACCTCCGCGACGCCATTCTTCTTCTTCCAGTCGCCGATAGCGGCGCGAATCGCATCCTCTGCCAGCACCGAGCAGTGAATCTTCACCGGCGGCAGCGACAGCTCTTTCACAATGTCGGTATTCTTGATGCCCAGCGCATCGTCAACGGTCCGGCCCTTGATCCACTCCGTGGCCAGCGACGAACTGGCAATAGCCGAGCCGCAGCCAAAGGTTTTGAACTTGGCCTCTTCAATCACCTGCGTATCGGGGTTCACGCGGATCTGCAGACGCATGACGTCGCCGCACTCGGGTGCGCCCACCAGGCCCGTGCCCACTTCGGCCGAAGCCTTGTCGAGCGTGCCCACGTTCCGCGGGTTGTTGTAGTGATCCACAACTTTGTCGCTATATGCCATCGTTCTCCGCTTTCCTCCCGCGGCGCCCGCGTGTCTATTCTTTTGATTCGGCAGGTCTACCCGCCGATGCATCTCTTCACGGCTTCGCGCTTTGCGCGCCGCCCACCTTTGCTTTATCGTCCAGCTCCCGCCGGTGCTGCATGGTCATGACCCGCACGAAAAGCACCAAAACCAGAACTACGAGCGGGAGCACACATGTCAGCAACAAATGATTCTCCATGTACTCCCAAATCCGGCCCCCTCCGATGAAGCGCAGGCCAAGGATGACCGCCAGAATCGCTGTCCATCGCGCCAAACGGATTTTGGTCTCTTTCTTCATAGCGTGTTTCGCGGGCGTCAATGCGCCTGCCACTCGACCTTGGTCAAGTCGATGCCTTCCTTCGCCATCTCGTAGAGCGGCGACAGCTCGCGGAGATGCCTGACAACGTTCACGACCTTGGCGGCCACGTAGTCCACTTCGGCCTGGGTGTTGAAGCGTCCCAGCCCAAAGCGAATCGAGCTGTGCGCCACGTCGTCGCCGAGTCCCAGAGCCTTCAGCACGTAGGAGGGCTCGAGCGTGGCCGATGTGCAGGCCGAGCCGCTTGAAACGGCAACGTCGTTGATACCCATGAGCAGCGATTCGCCCTCGACGTACAGGAAGCTCATGTTCAGGTTGCCCGGCAGCCGGTGCTCCATGGAGCCGTTGACGTGAACGTAATCCAACTCGGATTCGAGCTTCGCTTTGAGCCGGTCGCGCAGGGCTTGCAGCCGGCAGGCTTCTTCTGCCATCTCGTCCTGCGCAATTTCGCAGGCTTTGCCCAGGCCGACGATGCCTGGCACATTCAACGTGCCCGACCTCATGCCACGCTCGTGGCCGCCGCCATCGATCTGCGCGGCGATCTGCACACGCGGGTTGCGCCGCCGCACATAGAGAGCGCCTACACCCTTGGGGCCGTAAATCTTGTGCGCGGAGATCGATGCCTCGTCGACGAAATCGTCGATGACGTTGAACGGAACCTTGCCCACGGCCTGTACCGCATCGGTGTGGAAGAGCACGCCCTTTTCATGGCACAGCTTGCCGATTTCGCGGATGGGCTGGAGCACGCCGATCTCGTTGTTGGCGGCCATGATGGTGACCAGGATGGTCTTGTCGTCGATGGCGCGCTTCAGGTCTTCGAGATCGATGATTCCGTCGGCCTTTACCGGCAGCCAGGTCACGCGATAGCCATACTTTTCCAGGCGCTTGCAGGTATCCAGCACCGCCTTGTGCTCGGTGACCTGCGTGATGATGTGGTTGCCGCGCTCGCGGTACATCTCCGCGATACCCTTGATGGCCAGGTTGTCGCTTTCGGTAGCGCCGGAGGTGAAGATGATCTCTTTGGCTGCGGCGCCGATCAGCCCGGCCACTTGCTCGCGCGCCGTGTCGACGGCTTTTTCGGCTTCCCATCCAAAGGAATGGTTGCGGCTGGCGGCGTTGCCAAACTTGCTGGTGAGGTAAGGCATCATCGTCTCCAGCACCCTGGGATCCAGCGGGCTGGTAGCGTGATTGTCCATGTAGATGGGCAGGTTCACGCCTGCCGGCGCCTCCACTTGATTCGCAACCGTACTCATCCTTGTCTCCATCCTCAATAGGGTGTTAGCGGAGTTAGCGGTGTTTGTAAGGCCGGGGCTTTTCCTAACTCCGCTAGCCCCGCTAGCCGCGCTAACTCCGCTTTAAAGCGTCAACGTAACCAGCGCCTGCCCTTCGCGCACCTTTCCCGCGGCATGTTCCTGCTCCGCCAGATCGTGGATGCTGATGCTCTTCAGAACTCCGGCGATCGTCTCGTTTACGCGCGCCAGCGGTTCCTTAATGGTGCAGCTTGGGGTAAGGTCGCAGGACTTCGCGCCCTTGGTGCACGAGGTAATGAAAAACGGCCCATCGATGGCGAGGATCACCTCGAAAGCCGAGATTTGGCGCGCGTCCCGGGCCAGAGCATACCCGCCGTTCATCCCGGCGTGGGAGCGCAGAAGCCCCACCTTGGTCAGCCGCTGCAAAATCTTGGCAAGAAGTTGGGCCGGAATCCCATAGGCATCCGCGACGTCCTTGGCGCTCAACGCGGGCGTTTCCGGGTGCTCGGCAAGATATTTGAGCGCCATCAGCCCGTAATCCGCTTTCTTGGTGAGCTTTAGCATGCAATATACGACTTGTTCGGTCCGTATTTAGTATACGACCGATCTGGTCTGCCGTTCAAGTCAGTGCTTGCCCGGCCCCAGCGTTGGGCCGCCTGGGCGCCAAGCTGGAAGTTTCATGAAAAATCCGTTTGCAATTGGGCAAAAGACGGCTACAATCTGGCGGAAAGAGCAACTGTGGCCATTCCCGAGTGGCTGTCCCCGGATCCGGCACCCTCAGGCCCGGGGTCCCTAGCGACAGGTCTTCGTCGCCGGGGTGGAAGCCGACGCTTTTCGCCGCGGCGAGGAACGTTGGCCACGCATTCACCCGGGCATGGCATAGCCGCTCTGGAAGGTTGTAAATTCATCAGGCCCTGAGAACGATGGCAACCGCCTGCAGACACCCCAAGGTCCGGATCGTTTCCCGGCACGACGACACCGAGTACGTCGAGTGCCTGGAATGTGGCGAGATCTTCGATTCCGAAGAGTTTCGCGATATGGAGATTGAAGACACGGCTGGAACGGAAGATCTCCCGGACGATTCCTAGGGACAATAAGAAGCTCTCGCGCGAAGGCGGTGGTTCCAGACCGACCCCGCGGCCGCCCGGGTCATTCTCTACTTGGCGGCGGCTCCATTGGCCGCTGGCGTGCCCGTCCGGCGCGAGACGAGCCACGCGTAATGCAGGCCCGAAGCGATGGTAAGCCCGATGGTGAGGTCGAGCGCGACGGTGCGGGTGACAGCCACCCACTGCGCCGAGGGAATGACCTTGCCTAGCAGGACGGCCGCGACAGCGCCGATCTGGGCAAGGGTGTTGGCTTTGCCGAAGATGCTTGGTTGAAATTCCCTCCGTCCCACGGCCGCATAAAGAATGGCCGCAACCATCAGGATGCCCACATCCCTGCCGATGACCAGAACGGTGACCGTAACGGGCATCAAGCCCTTGTGCAGCAGCACAAGAAATAGCGCGCTGAGCAATAGCTTGTCGGCCACCGGGTCAAGATAATGGCCAAGCATGGAACGCTGCTTGAGCATGCGCGCCAATGTGCCGTCGAGCGCGTCGGTCAGCCCCGCGGCCGCAAAGAGGCTGAAGCTCAACAGGTAGTGCTCGTCAAGGATCGCGGCCACGAGGAACGGCGCGATGCAGATACGCAAAATCGTGAGCAGGTTCGGCGCACTGCGCAACGGGTTCAATCGGTGGTTCAGCGCTTTGTGCATGGCAGCCGGTCGAGGGGTTAGCGAAATCGCCTTATCCCGCGCGAAAAGGGTCCTGGCCGTCCCCAAACAACCGCACCCCCTGGCGCTCCAAGGCGCCTATGGACAGATGGTTTGCGGGAAAACCGTGACGCAATGCACGCGCAGTGGAATTTTTCTCTCGTCAACGATGGTAAAGCATGGAACCGCCCAGACGCTCGGCAACCGCCGCTGTCCGGCGACAGCCTGGACGCGTTCTTACCCCTCGACCGGCAGCTCCGCCGATAGGATGTTCATGGGCGTGAGCCCGCGCTGGCGCAGGGCGCGCAGGCTCAGGGCATCATGCCGCTTGGCCAGGCGCCGGCCGTTGTGGTCCACCACCAGGCGGCAGTGGTACCAGCCAGGATTGTCGAAACCCAAGGCTCGGTTCAGCAGAATCTGGCGCGCGGTGGACTTCAGCAGGTCGGCGCCGCGGACGACCTCGGTAATGCCCATCGCCGCATCGTCAGCTACGCAGGCAAGCTGGTAGCTGGGCACGCCGTCGCGCCGCCAGACCACGAAGTCGCCAAAGTCCACGCCCGCCACAAAGCGTTGTGGTCCCAGGTTGCCGTCAACGAACTCGATCGGCTCGCCGTCGGGAACGCGGAAGCGCCAGTTGGTATTGCCCGGCATCTCGGGCTCGCTGGCCGTGGGGCCGGGAAGCTGCGGCGTGCCGCCCATGAATCGCCGGCAGGTGCCAGGATAGAGAGGCTCATCGTCCAGCGTGTCGAACTTCCCGCCTCCGCGGCCTGCCTGCGCACGCTCGTGCGGCGCGGCGAGAGCGGTTGCAAGGTCCTTGCGCGAGCAACGGCAGGGGAAGAGGCGGCCGGTGCGCAGCAACTTGCGCCAGGCGTCGAGGTAGATGGCGCGGCGCTTGCTTTGCACGTACGGAGCGAACGGCCCTCCCTTGTCGGGGCCCTCCTGCCAGCGGATTCCGAGCCAGCGCAGATCGTCGAGGGCGGCCTCGGCGTAGACGGTGCGGCAGCGGTCAGGATCCAGATCCTCCATGCGCATGACGAGCGTGCCGCCTGCCTCCCGCGCGCGCTGGAACGCCGTCCAGAAAGTGCGCGCGTGGCCTACATGCAGGTATCCCGTGGGCGAGGGCGCCAGCCGGCCGCGATAGCCCGAAGACGGCGATGAAGCAGTGCTGGCCATTCTTGAGACGAGTTTAGGCGAGCTTACACAGCGACGAATATGGCGGGTTTGGTACCTACGACGCGGGCCGCCAGCGGAGAATGGGTTTTCTCGCGGCTTGCACTTCGTCCAGTCGCGAGACGCGCGTCGAGTGCGGCGCGGTCTTCACCAATTCGGGATTCTCTTCGGCTTCGCGAGCGATGGAGCGCATCGCGTCGATGAAGAGGTCCAGCTCCTCGCGCGACTCGCTCTCCGTGGGCTCGATCATCAGCGCGCCGTGCACGATGAGCGGAAAGCTGACGGTGTAGGGATGGAAGCCGTAATCGATGAGCCGCTTGGCGATGTCGCCGGTCTTGACGCCGCGCAAGGCCTGCCGTTTGTCGCTGAAGACCACCTCATGCATCGAGGCCGTCTGGTAGGGCAACTCGTAGACGCCTTCGAGTTTGTTGCGGATGTAGTTGGCGTTCAGCACGGCGTCTTCCGTGGTCTGACGCAGACCGTCGGGACCGTTGGCAAGAATGTAGGCCAGAGCGCGGATAAACATGCCGGTGTTGCCATAGAAGGCGCGCACGCGGCCCACTGACTTCGGGCGGTCGTAGGTCCAGTGCAGCGGGCCGCCGAACGGGTGTAGCGGCAGGGGCTCCGTGTCGCCAACCCGCTCACCGTCTGGCTTGAGAATTGGTGCGCGAAACAGCGGCGGGCAGCCGTCAGCCGTCGGTTCGGCATTGGTGTCCTCCCAATCTCCCGTATCGGGGCATTTCGTGCCGTCCTCGTTTCGGACGAGCACTGGGATCGGCAGGAAGGGCTCAAGAAATGCTTTGCATGCCACGGGGCCTGAGCCGGGCCCGCCACCGCCATGCGGCGTGGAGAAAGTCTTGTGGAGGTTCAGGTGCATCACATCTACGCCGCAGTCGCCTGGCCGCACCTTGCCCACCAGTGCGTTCATGTTGGCGCCGTCCATGTAGAGCAGAGCGCCCTTGGCGTGCAGAATGTCGGCGATCCTGGCTATCTGGTGCTCGAAAACTCCAAGCGTCGAAGGGTTGGTCAGCATCAGCGCGGCGGTTTCTTCGTCCACCTGCCGCGTGAGAGCTTCGAGATCGATCCCGCCTTCGGAATTCGACTTGAGATTCTCGACCGTGTAGCCACAGATGGCCGCCGTGGCGGGATTAGTGCCGTGGGCCGAGTCGGGAATGAGAATTCTCTTGCGGGGGTTGCCCTGCGACTCATGCCACGCACGCGTGAGCAGGATGCCGGTAAGTTCGCCGTGCGCACCGGCGGCGGGCTGGAGGGTAATGGCCTCCATGCCGGTGATTTCAAGCAGGCAGCGTTGCAGCAGGTCCAAAACCTCTAAAATACCCTGCGCCAGCGATTCGGGCCGGTAGGGGTGCGCTTCGGCCAGCCCCTCGATGCGGGCTACAAACTCGTTCACGCGCGGGTTGTACTTCATGGTGCAAGACCCGAGCGGGTACATGCCGAGGTCGATGGCGTAGTTCCATGTGGAGAGGCGCGTGAAGTGGCGAATGATTTCGATCTCGGAGAGCTCTGGTAGCAGACCCGGTGTGTCGCGGTGCGACGCGCCAAGCAGCTTTGCGGAGTCGACTGCCGGCACATCGAGGGGCGGCAGCTTGTAGGCGCGCTTGCCCGGCGAGGACTTCTCAAAGAGCAAAGCCTCGTTCTGCGTCGGATGCGGGCGAACCTTGCCGGTGGTCTTGGGGCCGGCGGAACGGGCTTCAGGACTATTTGCGCTTGCAGTCATCGGCCTCTCTATGCCTCCACCGGCTGTGCCGCCAGCACCTTCGCCGCTGCGTCGATCTGTTCGCGCGTCACCACTTCCGTCGCACACCACAGCGTGCAATTGTGCAACTCGGGATACCAGCGGCTCAGGTCGATGCCGCCAACAATCTTGTTTTCGAGCAGCCGCCGGCTCCATGCCGAGGGCGCTTCGTCGGTTTGCAAAACGAATTCGTGGAAGCGCGGCGCGCCCTTGAATCGCAACTTCGCGCCCGGTTGGCTGCCGAGCGTTTTCGCCGCAAAGTCGGCCTTGGCCAGGTTGTGTTCGGCTAGTTCGCGCATGCCCTCCTTGCCGTAGACTGCGAGAAAGATCGTGGCCATGAGCGCGACAAGGGCCTGGTTGGTACAGATGTTCGAGGTGGCCTTTTCGCGGCGAATGTGCTGCTCGCGCGTGGCCAGCGTGAGCACGAATCCGCGATTCCCTGCCCCATCGACGGTTTGGCCGGCGAGCCGCCCCGGCATCTGCCGCAGGTATTGCTCCTTGGCCGCGATGACACCGCAGAACGGGCCCCCGTAGCTGAGCGCCACGCCAAACGACTGCGCCTCCATGCTCACAATGTCGGCCTCGACCGGCGGCTGCACGATGCCAAGCGAGATTGCTTCGGCAATCGACACGACCAACAGCGCGCCTTTGGCATGCGCGATGGCAGCGATGGCAGGAATATCTTCAATTACGCCGAAGAAGTTCGGGCTCTGCACGAGCACAGCGGCGGTTTCATCGGTCACAGCGGCATCCAGAGCGGCAAGATCGATGCGGCCGGTCTCGGCGTCGTAGCCGATCGTCGCAGTGGGCATCTCCCTGTAGCGCAAATACGTGTGCAGCACCTCGCGATATTCAGGATGCACAGTCGCGGCGACGACGGCCTTTTGGCGCCCCGTGGCGCGCATGGCCATCAGCACCGCCTCAGCCGCGCCGGTCGAGCCGTCGTACATGCTGGCGTTGGCCACGTCCATGCCGGTCAGCTCGGCGATCATGGTCTGGAATTCGAAGATCGCCTGCAGAGTGCCCTGCGTGATCTCCGCCTGGTAGGGCGTGTAGCTGGTGAGGAATTCGCCGCGCTGCACCAGCGAGTCAATGATCACCGGCCGGTAATGGCGATAGGCGCCCGCGCCCAGAAAGCTGGCGTAATCGGTCGCGTTCTTCTGGCCGGCGGCGCGGAAGTAGGCGACAATCTCGCTCTCCGCCTGCTGGCGCGGAACGTCGAGGTCGCGGCCAAGTCGGTACTCGGCAGGAATGCTGGAGAAAAGATCGTCGATGGAGGCCGCGCCGATCTCGGCCAGCATCTGCCGGCGTTCTTCGTCGGATTTGGGAAGGTAGCGCATTTCTCAGCTTCCAGCCCCTAGCTTCTAGCCTCTAGCTAAAAGCCTGTGCGACAGGCCGCCTTTGCCTGTTCGAAAGTCCAATTCGGTCGCCGCCGCTTCTAAGCCACCGGAACAGCTAGAGGCTAGGAGCTAGAAGCTAGCGGCTAACTACCCGTCTCTTCCGCAATAAACGCCTCATATGCCGCGGCGTCGAGCAGCGCACTCAGCTCGGCCGGGTTGGAGAGCTCGACCCTAATGATCCACGTGCCGTGCGCGTCCTGGTTGATCTTGTCCGGGGCGGTCTTCAGCTCCTCGTTCACCGCCGTCACCTTGCCGCTGACCGGCGAAAAGAGGTCGCTGACGGCCTTCACGCTCTCCACCGACCCGAACGTGGCGTTGGCTGTAACCGCATCCCCCACCTTGGGCGCGTCAACATACACGATGTCGCCGAGGGAGTTCTGCGCGTAGTCTGTGATGCCAATGGAGCCGATGGCGCCGTCGATCGAGATCCATTCGTGCTCACGAGTATAGCGATAGTCCGTGGGGTAGGGCATGGCGGGTCTGCTCCTTGATAAGAAAGACAGCGAAACTCCAGTCTAAGCCGTGAGGGCCAGGGGCAATGAGGAAAAGGGGGAAGACAGGGAACAGGGATCAGGGGTCAGAATCTTACCGCGCACTTGTAAATCGGCGATTCTCACTCAAATCTCTTGCCCCGTGTCGCCGTCGAAAGCTGACCCCTGACACCTGATCCCTGAACCCTGGCGCTACCCCATCACCACGACCGGCTGAAACAGCGTGCCGGCAACCCTTCGGGCGATGGCAACCAGATCGCGCGGCCCGGCAAAGACCTTCACCAGTGGGGCCGTGGAGAACTCCGGCAGATTGGCCTGCGCCCCGTTGCGCAACCTGCCCAGGGCCACGCTGTCGCCAGTCACCGCCGGCATCTCCGGCAGTAAGGTGCGCGGATGCACACAGAAGGCCTCCATCCCCTCCGCGTTTTCCGCCACCGCCTCGAGTTCTTCCAACGAGTGTGCGTCAGCAAGTGTGAACGCTCCGGCCCGGGTGCGCCGCAAGCGGCTCAGGTGCGCTCCGCATTCCAAATCCTGCCCCAGCTCGTGCGCTACCGAGCGCACGTACCCACCGGAGCTGATGTCGATGGTGAAATTCGCTTCAGCACCCTCCATCGCCACGATCTCAAACGCATCGATCCGAACCTTAGCCGGCTTCAGTACCACCGGTTTGCCCTCGCGGGCCAGCTTGTACGCGGGTTTGCCGCCGATCTTCTTCGCGGAAAACGGCGGCGGCATCTGCTCCATCTCGCCCCGGAAGCGCTCGCCCACCGCTCGCACCCGCTCCAGCGTCAGGCCCTGCGCCGCCTCCGGCCACTGGTCCGGCCCGGCAGGCTCGCCATCGGCATCATAGGTATCCGTTGCGAATCCGAACCGGATCGCTCCGGTATAGCTCTTCTCCGCGGCAGAGAAATACTGCGCCAGCCGGGTGAACCTGCCCATCAAAAGGGGCAGCACGCCCGTGGCCATGGGGTCCAGTGTGCCCAAGTGGCCGATCGATTCCTCTCCGGTGATTCGGCGCAGCCGGTTTACCACATCGTGGCTGGTCATCCCGCACGGCTTGTCGATCACAAGAAGCCCGTTCACATCATCACTTTAGCGGTCTGACCTACCCTTGCCAACTCTGCCTGAGACGCTTCAAGCTAAGGAGAGATGGCAGACGAACTGGAACGCGCCCGAAAGGCGATCCGCGAGCTCGGCAAAACGCTCAAGACCTTGTCCACCGATCCCCCGCCCAGACAGGTTCACAAGCTGCGCACGGCCACGCGGCGGGTAGAGGCGATTGCCGCCGTGCTTGTGCTCGTCGAGAAGAAGGCATCGCGGCGCTTACTCCGGTCGATCGAGCCGGTGCGCAAAGCGGCCGGCGGCGTGCGCGATATGGATGTGTTAATGGCGAACGCGCGCAAGCTGGCGCGGCACTCTGCCGGCGATTCCCTCGCCCGCCTGCTCGAGCATCTCGAAATCGCGCGCCGGCAGAACGCCGAGCTGTTGCAGCGCGCGCTCGGCCGGCGGCGCGACACTGTGCGGCAACACCTCAAGCAGTATTCCAAGCTTGTCCGATCCGCGCTGGGCGCCACAACAGGCTCCGCATCCGCCGATGCCCTGCCCAGTCAGCCGTACGAGGGCTTCCACAGCGCGGCAACGGAAGTTGCCGGAGAGCTGGGGGAGTGGCCGCCGCTCGACGCAGGCAACATCCACGCCTTTCGTCTCAAGGTCAAGCAACTGCGCTACATCCTGCAGCTTTCCGCGGACGCCGATGCCGTCTTGGTCGACGCGCTGGGAAATGTGCAGCGGCGGGTCGGCGACTGGCACGACTGGCAGCAATTGGAGGAGATTGCGCGCGAGGTTCTGAACGCCGAACGGGACCAAGCGCTGCTGACCCGGATTGCCCAGACTGTGAGGCGGAAGTTCGATCCCGCGCTCGCGGCCGCCAATGCGCTTCGCGGAAAGTATCTGACAATGCCATTCGCGGATGGGATCTGAAGCAGAATGCGAAGAAAGGCCGCCCACGCGGCTTTTGCGATGGAGCCCTCAACACTGCAAAACGTTCCGCGCGCCTTTGCGCCTCTCGGTGCGGCTTGAGCGCACGATCGGCGTCAGGCTCCATTCACTCCCGCGGGCCGAACCAGCGACAGGAATTCCGCACGCGTTTCCTTTTGGCGGAAGCAGCCCACCATGGCGCTTGTCACCGTGGACGAGTGCTGCTTCTCGATGCCGCGCATCATCATGCA
>Ga0182027_10002346_pt1 | contig 30817 bp, 20 predicted proteins | sample 712E1DmetaG_FD_121300 | JGI IMG/M metagenome (GOLD analysis project Ga0182027, IMG submission 121300) | Permafrost microbial communities from Stordalen Mire, Sweden - 712E1D metaG (Illumina Assembly) | ecosystem: Environmental > Terrestrial > Soil > Wetlands > Permafrost | place: Sweden...
AATCTGCGGGGATTTGCTGCTGAGGTCCAAGGGCAACGGCGTTTGGGGCGTCTATGGTTTTGCCCTGCTGGGGCTGCCGCCCTGCCTGTTGCTACATCTGAAAAAGGCCGAAGGCTCCGGCTTCTGGCAGGCGGCTTGGGTTACCTCGACGCTCTTCGGCTTCATCCATACCGGCAACAACGGCGAAAACTGGATAGGCATATTTACCGCGGCGTTTATTGGCTTTGTCTTCTGCGTCAGCGTACGGGTAACCGGCTCGGCCTGGTGGGCCATCGGCTGCCATGCCGCCTGGGACTGGGCTGAGACCTATTTCTACGGCACTGCCGACAGCGGGCTGGTGGCCCCCGGCCACTACCTGACCACCACAACGGCCGGCAACGTATTGTGGAGCGGCGGCACGGACGGCCCCGAGGGCAGCCTGCTGGTACTTCCCATCATCCTGCTTCTGCTGCTGGCGATTCTCGTCTTTTACGGCCGTGGAAAACCGGCGGCGCTGGCCCCTATGGCTAGGTAGGATATTGCCAGCTACACCATCCTTGATTGCCATGAATCAACCCGTTATGCCGATATATTATTTCGGCCCGTTTCGCTACGACTCCGGGCAGAGGCTCCTCTTTAGAGAGGACGAGACGGTGCCGCTGGCTCCCAAAGTGGGGGAGACCCTGCGCGTTCTGCTGGAACGCCATGGAACAGTCGTGCAAAAGGCCGAACTGATGCGGGAGGTATGGCCGGATACAACCGTGGAAGAGATCGGATTGGCGCGGAATATCTCGCAACTGCGCAAAGCTCTGGGCGATGAAAGCGAAACCGGCACATACATAGAGACACTACCCAAGCGGGGATACCGGTTTATTGGAGACGTCGTGCTGGACGGACCGAAGAACGGCAGCCGGGCGCACACGAAGGCCATCCCGCCCCTGATCGGACGTTTATTGCTGGCAGCAGGGGCGATGTGCGTGATTCTGGGCTTCGTCTATTGGCAGTTCTATCGGCCGTCGCGCTTCCTTTCCCCAGGCGAACACATCGCCAGCATCGCCGTAGTTCCTTTTGATTGCCTGAGCCCCGAGTTGGACTGCGGCGCTTTCCCTCACGGCTTGACAGACCTGCTGGTAGCGCATCTGTCGAAACTTGAAAGCGTCCATGTGCTTTCGTCATCCACGGTTTACAGGTATCAGCGCGCCCGGCTTTCCATGGCCTTCATGGCCCGTTTATTGGGGATGGACGTGGTGCTGGAAGGCACGATTCAGCGAGCCGGGGATCGCGTCAGAGTCACGGCACGGCTGGTGGATGTGCATAGCGCCAAACTGGTCTGGTCGGAGAGCTACGAATACCCCGTGCAGCAGTTGGCGGACGCCCAGAGCCAGGCAGCGCGCGAGATTGCCGGCCAGGTTGGCGCCCACCTGAAAGCTCATGGGCAGTTGCTGCCGGCAAAGCCCTGATTGGGTCACGTTGAAACCTTTGAGGAGTTTCTTCAACAAATCATCACAGATTCAGAAGCTTTTTTCGACCACAACAGCGCGATATTGGAGCCAGCGGACAAACTCACGGGAGGGAATCTCCGAATGAAGCACACAATTTCATTTCGCAAGAAAGCCATGAGAAAGAGCCTTTTATTCATTCTTCTGTCATGCGGCCTAGCCTACAGCGGATGGGCCGGCCCCCGTCCCGAGGTGCATCGGCAAACACTCCATGCGCCCACCGAGATACAAGGCTATCCCTGCGACAAGGGGTACGCCTGGTTCTTTGCCGACGGCCGGTTGAACCGCTGCGTGGTCACGCGGGAGATGCCGTTTGGCGAAGCGCGCATCCCGGCTGGAACGTACATCGCACTGAATCACGATGGCACTCCAGCTTTCATTCAGATGAGCCACGACGCGCCGATTCTGAATATGACCTGCATGGGAGGCAGTTGGCTGGGCCCCGGCGAGGGCGCGATGGTGGCTTTTTATCCCAGCGGCAAGCTCAAGCAGTGTTACCTGGCGGGCGACCAGACTGTGCAGGGAGTTCCCTGCATGAGCGGAGGCTTCTTCGCCGATGGACGAGGCGGCGGGGCGATGTTTCATGAGAACGGAAAGCTCCAATCCTGCAAGCTGACCAAGGATTACGGCACGTGGCGGAAGGGAGATCGTTTTCACCAGGCTCCCTGAGTCACGTTCCCGCAGGTTCAGGCATCGCCGCAGAGTTATTCTAGTGTTAACCGATGCCTGATACAGACTCAGCGGATCGAACGCCCGCACAATGCGGTGAATCCCTGCCTCGCAGCGGCAAACGCCGCTGGCTGCGCATTCTCCTGTGGACTGTGGGCGGGTTGCTGGCGTTGCTGCTGGTGGCCGTAGCTGCGGTTGTGCTGTGGATTCGAGCAGCGGAAAAGGCTGCGCTGCCGGTGCTGGACGGCGACGTGCACGTTGCGGGACTCTCCGCGCCGGTCACGGTCCGCCGCGACGGCCATGGCGTGCCTCACATCGAGGCGGCCACCGAGGACGATCTCTTCCTGGCCCAGGGCTATGTGACAGCCCAGGACCGGCTGTGGCAGATGGACGCCTTCCGGCGCAATGCCAATGGCGAGCTGGCGGAGATCCTCGGCCCCTCGCTCCTCAAGCACGACAAAGTGCAGCGGGTTTTGCAACTTCGGAATACGGCGCGGCGCGTCTATGCCAACCTGCCCGCTTCCGACCGAACACGCCTCGACGACTACGCCCGCGGCGTCAACCTTTTCATTGACCAGCATCCCGGCTCTCTTCCGGCGGAGTTCAAGCTGCTCTTCTATCGTCCACGGACCTGGAGCGGCGTGGATTCGGTCTCCATCGGCCTCATGATGGTCCAGATGCTGGATACCCACTGGGATGTGAAGCTGGAGCGGGAGCGGATCGCGGCAAAACTGAACGATCCCGGACTGGAGGCAGATCTCTACCCGGTTGGATCGTGGCGCGATCATCCACCCACAGGGTTGGTGGTGGACTGGAGCCAGCCTCACCCTGTGCCGCCCGGGACCAGCGATGACGAAGACGACGACCGCACCCAGACGAAAAATGCACCGCCTGCCGCGCAGGAAGACCTGAGCGCGTTGCGGACGTCGCTCGGATTGCCGGACTGCGCAGGCTGTGCGTCTGGCTCGAACAACTGGGTTATTACCGGGCGTCACACCGCCAGCGGCAAGCCGCTGCTATCGAACGATATGCACCTGGGTCTTACCGAGCCCAACATCTGGTTCATGGCCGATCTGAAAGCGCCGGGTTACCACGCCGCCGGGGTCACCCTGCCGGGAATGCCGTTTGTAATCGCCGGCCACAACGAGCATGTGGCCTGGGGTTTTACGGCGCTCTACGCCGATGTGCAGGACCTCTACATCGAAAAGCTTGACGGCAAGGGCAACTATCAGGCCCCGGATGGCTCCTGGAAGCCACTGGCCGTGGATCGCGAAGTGATTCACGTGCGTGGCGGCAAGGACGTGACGCTCGACGTTCAGTCTACCGCACACGGCCCGATGCTGAATTCTATCTTCGCGAAAGAAACGCGGCCTATCGCGCTCAAATGGACGCTCTATGACCCGATGCTGAATTCGTTGCCACTCTACCAGATCGACGTGGCGGCTAACTGGGCAGAGTTTTCGGCGGCGCTCGCAACCTGGTCCTGGCCGACTCAGAATGTGGTCTACAGCGACGACCAGGGCCACATTGCCTATCAGGCGGTGGGGCGAGTCCCATTGCGACCGGCGGGCCTTCAGGGCGTGCCCATTCAGGATGCAGCCCACAAGTGGCAGGGCTACATTCCCTTTGAAAAGATGCCCGGCGCCGTCAATCCGCCCTCGGGCTTTCTAGCTACGGCCAACTCCCGCGTAACCACGGAGAAGTCTCCCTACCTGCTGACGCTGGAGTGGGAATCGCCCTACCGCGTCGAGCGCATCTACAAGTCGCTTGAAGGGCGTGACCATCTGACACCCCAAGACCTGCTGGCCGTCCAGACCGACATTTACAGCGAAGTCGATCAGGAACTGGGTCATCGATTTGCTTACGCCATCGATCACACACCCGGCGTGGACGACCGTCTGCGTAAGGCCGCCGATCTGATGCGCAGTTGGGACGGGCGGCTGACCGCCGATTCCGCCGCTGCATCGATCATTACCCAAGCCCGCCAAGCCCTCTGGCCGCTGATTCTTGAGCCCAAACTGGGCAAGGGCGCCGGGGACTACCGCTGGTCCGAGAGAAACTTTGCCGAGGAAGAGATCGTGATGCACGCCAAGACCGACTGGCTACCGCCGGGCTACAAAAACTGGGACGCTCTGCTGACCGAGGCCGTTCGCAAAGGCATGAAAGATGGCAAAGCCTCAGGCGACGTGACCCGGTGGGCATATGGAAGTTGGCATGTGGTCGATATCGAGCACCCGCTGGCCGGATTCCTGCCTCTCGTAGGCCGCGTGGCCGGAACCGGCGCGCAGCCCCTCAGCGGCGACACCACCACCGTAAAGCAGGTGGGCCGCGACTTCGGACCCTCGCAACGATTCACGATGGATTGGAGCAACATCGACGGCTCTACGGAAAATATCGTACTGGGCGAGAGCGGTAACCCGCTCAGCCCTTATTTTCGCGACCAGTGGAACGACTGGTACGGCGGAACGACCTTCGCATTCCCATTCACCCCGCCAGCGGTAGCCGCCCAGACCCGGCACACGCTGCACCTGCTGCCATGAGTCTGCCGGTCTTCCACAACCCACCGCCGCGGAGCGTCCGCTCATGAAACCTTCGTCCCCGATCCTGCCGTTTGCCGCTCGCTGGAGGCGATTGACTGGCCCAGCCGTCATACTCTTAGCCGCCGCGGTGGCCATTGTCCCGCAACTGCTGCGCGGCAACTCCTGCGGCCATGACTTCGACTACCATTTTGTCGCCTGGCTAAACTGCCTGAATGGATGGCAGCATGGTATCGTCTATCCGCACTGGGCTGACAGCGGCAATTTCAGGGCCGGAGATCCTCGTTTACTCTTTTATCCGCCACTGACCTGGATGCTGGGCGCGGCATTGGGAGCGATTTTTTCCTGGACGCTCGTTCCGATAGTCCTGACCTTTTTACTATTGTCAGCCACGGGTCTGGCCGTGCGGGCGCTGGCTCTCCAGGCGCTCGATGACGGCCCGGCAACGCTGGCCGGCTGCGCGGCCCTCTTCTCCGGCTACACCCTGTTCACCGCCTACGAGCGCACGGCCTTCGGAGAGCTTACGGGCGGCTTCTGGGTTCCCTTGCTTCTTTTGTTTGTCCTGCACGACCGCAACCCTTCCGGCTCCCTGCTTAAGCGTTCCTTTGACGGTTCCACCGCGCCGCTGGCCTTGGTGGTGGCCGGCGTCTGGCTCTCGGACGCCCCGCTTGGCGTGATGGGCAGCTACCTGCTTGCCGCAGTGGCGGTGGCCTCGGTTCCGCTCAAACGGTCGTTAGCGCCTGTGCTGCGCGCCGCCACCGCAACAGCCCTGGGGATGGGGCTGGCTGCCCTCTATTTGGTTCCCGCCGCCTGGGAGCAGCGTTGGGTGGATATCCGCCAGGCCACCGCCGACCCCAGCGACATGATTGAGAACAGTTGGCTCTTCGCCCGCCACGCCGATCCGCAATTCAACCTGCACGACATAGTACTGCTGCGCGTCTCGCTGATTGCCGTCGTCATGCTTGCAGCGGCTCTTGCGGGTCTGTTCTTCACCTGGCGGCGCGGCAGACTGCCGGCCAGCCGAAGCTGGTGGATTCCTCTGGCGCTGATCCCCTTCGCAATTCTGTTTCTCCAACTTCCCATCTCGCTGCCGGCGTGGAATCTGTTGCCCAAGCTCCGGCTCCTGCAGTTTCCGTGGCGCTGGATCGTGGCGCTGGGGGCACCGACGGGCATCTTTCTTGCGTCGGCTGTGTGGGTGACACGTGGATGGCGGCGTGTAGCTGTTGTGGTTGCCTGCACAGTGGTCTTTCTGGGCGCATCGGCGGCAGCAGGGCAATTCTTCTTCCAGGAGTGCGACGACAAGGATGCGGTGGCGAGCATGTTGAGCGTCTATCGCAGCGGCCCAGGCTTCGAGGGAGACGGTGAGTTCGCGCCCCCCGGCACCAATAGTTCCCTGGTCGCGACCGGCCTCCCAGCTGCCTGCCTGGTGCGCGACCCTTCCATCGTGTTGGGCCAGGGATTGGAGGAGACCGTGCCCGCATGGAATGCCAGCCAGGGTAGTTGCGAAGCCACATTTGCAGCGCAGGACCACGGGCCCGAACATCTGCGGATCACGGCCACCACCGGTCATGCCGGCTATTTGGTCCTGCGGCTGCAGAGATTCCCGGCCTGGCGAGTGAATGTGAATGGACGGCTCATCACTCATATGCCAAGGCGCGCCGACGGCCTGATGGCCGTGCCTGTGCCGCAGGGGCCGGTGGACCTGACCGTGGATTGGACCACGACCACAGACGTGGTAATCGGCCGGTGTCTGAGCCTCATCGCCTTTCTGCTGCTCACAGCTTTGTTCCTACTGGAACGAAAGCTATCCCGTTCTCGGTTATCATGATTGGGATGCCAGCCGATGTGAAAACGCTGAAGCAAGAGGCCGTGGAATTGACCGGCCGGGCGCTGGAGGAACTCCTTCCCAGCGTCGATACGGTACCAGTCTCGATTCACAGGGCCATGCGCCACTCCACCTTTGCCGGGGGCAAGCGGCTGCGACCGTTGCTGGCCATGCAGGCCGCCATCACCATCGCTGGCTCGTTGCCCAGGGGAATCGAGCGGCTGGGCGCGGCTCTCGAGATGCTCCACACCTATTCGCTCATCCACGACGATCTGCCCGCCCTGGACAACGACGACTTGCGCCGCGGCAAGCCCACCTGCCACGTGGCCTTCGGCGAGGCTATTGCTATCCTGGCAGGCGACGCCCTCCAGACACGCGCCTTTGAGGTGCTGGCCGGGCTCGACTGCCCGCCCGCGGCCACCGTGCAAATCGTCGGCCTCATCGCCAATGCAGTCGGCACCGTCGAGGGCATGATCGGCGGCCAGGTGCTGGACCTGGAGAGCGAACACCTGAAGCCCACGCCGGAACTGGTGGATGCGATCCACCGCGCCAAGACCGGCGCCCTGATCCGCGTAAGCGTGGTGGCGGGAGGCGTCTATGCGGGGGCCAGCGCGGACGATGTAGCCCGGCTGGATACCTTCGGCCGCAAGGCCGGACTGGCCTTTCAGATCGTGGATGACGTCCTCGACATGACCGTCGATTCGGCCCACCTGGGCAAGACCGCGGGCAAGGACCTGGCCACGGAAAAAGCCACCTGGCCCGCCGTCTACGGCCTCGAACAGAGCCAGCGCGACGCCGCACGCCTCGTCGAAGAGGCTTTTGCGGCACTTGCACCCTACGGCAGCCGCGCCGACGGGCTGAAAACCGTTGCCCGGTACCTGGTTGAGCGGAAAAACTAGTGTGTTGAGTTAGAAGTTGGCTGGAATATTGAAAGAAGGCCGTTGCACGTAAATCGCCGAAGATGCAGGTCCATCAACTCCCCTTCCCCTTCCCCTTCCCCTTCCCCTTCACTCAGCTCAGGGTCATGGTCAGGGTCGCTCAGGATGACAGTTTAACGTTGATGAATTCACAACTTGCACTCGATAGGACGAGCTATAGCTCCCACCAATCGAGCAGCAACATGCGCGGATAGTAGAGGCCGACGCGAATGAGGGAGTCTTTGCCGTGCAGGTTGCGGAGAACCTCGGCGTAGGCTTCGAGTTGGGGCGCGAAGATTTTTCTTAGCTCAGGAAGAATCGCGGCTGGATCAGCATTTTCGGCGTGGGCGGTCTTGTAGTCCACGATCCACCAGCAATCTTCTCCCTCCGACTGAGGCGCTCGCCCGGCGCGAAAGACGCGGTCTACGCGAACCGTGCGCAGTGCGCCTGCGACGACTCCGGCCCAACTCACTTCGCTGGCGGCCTCTGTGTGGGGCGAGAGAATCCATTGGCCAAGGGGGTCATGGGAGGCGTTGAGCGCGTGGTGGAGCGCCTGGGCGGCGATCTGGGCGGCTTGGGCCTGATCGAGACCGGAGGCACGCACCTGAGCGGTGATGCGGGGTTCCAGGCGCTGGAGCGCCTCTCGGGTTGCATTCCAATCGAGTTTATTCCGCAGGTGGGATAACTCTTCCAGGAGCGCATGGACGGCGGTGCCGAGTGCGCGGGAGAGCAGGCCGCCTTCGTGGCGGGGATATTCGTGGTTTCCCACCCTTTCCGCTGAAAGACGCGGAAAGGATGGGGCACGGAGCATTTCTGCGAGGTCAGACGACTCAGATGCTGGTTGCGAAGAGGCCTCGCTTTGTGCGGACTGAAAATCCTGTGGAAGGCGGCGGAGCGGCGTTGGTTTAGCCAGGGGTGGCATCACGATGAGATTGCTCTCGCCGGAGGCAGCGATAGATTCGACTTCCTGGGCCTGGTTGACCTGCGAAACGGCTCTGGTGGCCTTCCACTCCTCGAAGCGGGCGCGGACTTCGTCTTCCAACGCCGGCCAGGCGGTGGCCAGCAGGCTCTTTGAGGGTTCGGCCACGCTGAGAGTCCCATCGCTCTCCGCCTTGCAGGCCGGCCGGGCAAAGAGATGCAACTCCTCGCGTGCGCGCGTGGCGGCAACGTAGAGAATGCGGCGATCCTCCTGCGATTCGCGGTCGCGATAGACATGATCGACCCAGGCCTTTGCCTTGCCGCGATCGGCGCCCTTGGGTTGGAGTGGAGCAACCAGGAATTCAGTAATCTCACCCGAGTCGTCGGGCTCGGCCAGGCCGCGTTCCAACCAGGAGAGCATCTTGACCTTGCCGCGGCCGCTGCCGGCTTGCAATTCGGGCACGATAACCACCTCGAACTCCAGACCCTTGGACTTGTGGATGGTCATCAACTGCATGCCGCAGTCGCCGTTGGCGGCGGGATCGGGAAGTGCGGTCAACTTGTCGAGGGCCGCGTCGAGGACTGGGCCCAGCAAGTCCTGTTCGCCGCCTGGAAGCTGGTCCAGAGAGTTCCACAGGAGGTCGAGGTTGGCGCTGGCGGTTCGATCCACACAGGCCGCGCCGCCGAGACGCAGCCAGATTTGTTGAAGCCAGGTTCCGATGGATGCTGTGGGCTCTCCACCCCACGGACGAAGACCTGTCCGTGGGGACCCCGGTTGAGAGGCGCTCAGTTGGGGCACGGAATCGAGCACATCAAGAACGCGCTGAGCGCCGCGCCGCGCCTCCTCGCCGAGGAGCGGTAGGCGTTCGGCAAGCAACTCCGGCACAGGCCGGGCGAGCAATGCCGGATCGTCTGTGCTGGTGAGCAGGTGAAGGCCGTCAAGCGTAAGCCCGCACCAGGGAGCGCGCAAAACGCCCAGCCAGGCCACGCGGTCCTGGGGATTGAGCAGGGCGCGGGCCAGGGCGAGCGCGTCGAGGACTTCGGGGCGGGCTGCGAGCTTTTCGAGATCGACGGCGCGGAAGGGAATCTGAGCCTCGCGCAGGGCCTGCGCGATGGGAGCGAGGGCATTGCGGGTGCGGCCCAAGACGGCGACGCGATATTTTTCGCCGCTTGCTTTCGCTTCTTCGATGCGGCTCATCTGGCTGCGGATCAGGGCAACAATTTCGTCGATCTGCTTTTCATGAGCGGCATCCTTTTCGCGGATCGCCTCGGGATCGGCGGTTTTGCCCGGCCCAATCTGCGGCACAAATTCGAGATGCAGCGTAAGGCGCGGACCGGCGACGGCTGAGTCTTCGCGAGCGGGGTCGGCGGAGGAGAAGGTGACTCCGCTGCCATCGGGAAGCGCGAATATTTTGTCGAAGGCCTCGTTGAGCTGCCCGACCAGGGACGGCGTAGTGCGGAAGTTGGCCCGGAGGGAAACGAAGTCGAAGAGGAGCGGCTCGTCGCTGGGAATCTTAAGGCCGAGGGTCTTCACGCGCGGGAAGAGCTCGGCGTCGGCGTCGCGGAAGAAGTAGATAGACTGCATAGGGTCGCCGACCACGAAGCTAGTTCTGCCGGTGCGCTCGGGCCACGCGGCGACCAGGCCGGCGAGCAACCGGTGCTGGCGGCAGCTGGTGTCCTGGAACTCGTCCACCAGCAGATGACGAATCCCGTCGGAGACGGCCATGGCGGCGTCGGTGGGCAGTCCGTCAGCGCCTTCCAGCACGCGCTGGGCGATCTGCGCGACCTCGATGAAGTCCACAGCGGCGGCTTCGGCGAAGACGATCTGCAACTCGGCTGCGGCGTGGCGCAAGAGGGTGAAACAGGCCCGGACGATCCGCCAATCGTCTTCTGTATAACGGGCTGGCGGCAGGCCGCTGACGGAGGCGAAGGCGGATTCGAGGCCGGGGATGGTTTTGAACCGGCCGATCAAATCGAGAAGTTGGCCCTTCTCGCGTTTGCGATCGGCGGGGAAGCCCAGGCGCTTATCGACAGACTTGCGGAAGGCGCCATCGCCGGTGAGCAACAGCATGGCCAGACCCAGCCAGGCTTCGCGCGCGTCTTCGAGGTCATCAACGCTTGTGAAGGGGCCGGAGGGGAACTCGGCAAGCTCAGCAAGTTCGCTATGGAGTTGGCCGCCGCTTTGCGTACAGGCGGACCGCGCGAGTTCCAGTGCTTCTTCTCGCGCCTCTGGAATCTGGTCTAGTAGCGTGCTGAGCCTTGTCAGCGTCTCCCGCACGGCATTCGCGAAGGGCCGCTCCAGCCGCTCGCGCAGCGCCTCCCAATCCTGCTCTCGATCGAGGACGAAACCGTGCATCCAGCGGTCGCGCTCTCTGAGCATCTTTACGAGCAGGTCTTCCATCTCCTGCCAGTTGTTGTCGCGCCACTCCAATAGCGCCGCAATAGCTTCGCTCAGCGATGGATCGGGCGTGTCAATCTGTTCCAGCGTCTGGCGGGAGGCGCGGCGATACAAATCCTCGGGCTGTTCGGCGATGGCGAGGCCGCCGCCGAGGCCGGAGAGCAGAGGCTGTTGCAGGGCCAGATCGCGGCAAAAGGAGTCGATGGTCGAGATACGGAGTTGCGCGGGCAGGTCGAGTAGCTTCCAGCCGAGGGCTTGGGAGTGCTCCAACGCGCGGTGGGCCAAGACGTACATTGAGAACTCGTCGTTCGTGGCTGCTGAGCCTTCGTCGCTAACGGCTTTTTCAAGTTCCCCCAGGATGCGGTGACGCATCTCGGCGGCGGCCAAGTTGGTGAATGTGATGGCGACAACCTGACCGGGATCATCGACCTCGGCCAGCAGGCGGAGGAAGCGGCGGGTGAGCAGGTCGGTCTTGCCGGAGCCGGCCGGAGCCTGGACCAAGACGGAGCGGCCGGAGTCGAGGGCGCGCCGGCGCTCAAGCTGATCGGGAGGCGAGGATTGGGCCGCTTGCTTACTCATCGGCGGCCTCCTCCCCATCGGAGTCGTCGTCAGATTCAAGTTGGGCTTGATGCTCCTGGATGCGGCAAAGGGTTTGCAGGCCGCAACGCTCGCAGGTTTTGGGATAGTCGCGTGGGTCCACTTCCGCGCGGCCAGCGAGGAAGTCCCTGGCCAGTTGCTCGATGTGCTCCTTCCAATCGAGGAGCAGTTTGGGGGTAAGGCGGTCCTTGACCAGACTGCTGCCGCCGGAGAGATTGGGCAGCAGGGTAGCTTTGGCATTGCCAACACGCCCGGCGAAGGCGAGATCGCCGGGGCGCACTTTGGCAAAGACCAGCCCACCGAGTTTCTCGTTTGGGTCGAGGGCGAAGCCGGCGTAAAGCGGCAGTTGCACATCGTCGGGACGCGGCAGATCCCACGATTTGGGCGAAACATCGCCGGTTTTGTAGTCGATGACCAGTAGTGATCCGTCGTTGAGTGTGTCTATGCGGTCCAGGCGCAGGTCGAAGGTGAGCCCGGTGAGAGTAACCGTACGTTTAGCCTCTGTTTCAGCGACGGTGAAGGGCAGGCGGGCGGCTTCGTAGTCCAGCCACTCGGTAACCAGGGCGACGAGGCGCTGTTCTTCCAGTTCAAGATAGCGACGGGGCAACTGTTCGCGGAGTTCGGGGCGCAGTTCATCCAGACAGACGCGGTGGACGTGTGTGGCGACAAAGGACCTACGGTCCTTCAGGTTTTGGAGTTCATCCAGCGAACGGATTCCGTCTGGCGGCCCGGCCCAGACAGCGTGAAGCACAGCGTGGAGAAGAATGCCCCTCTGTGAGGCGGTCAGACCGGCCTGAGCTGGCTCCCAGCTTTGCGCGGCGAGACGGGCGGTGGCGAATGCCTTAAAAGGGCATTGGGACTGGGAGGTGAGGACGCTAGAGCCACCGTGAACTGTGCCGCCGGGGAAGGGAATGCGGCTGAAGTCCTTGAATTCGACTGTCAATGGCTCGGGAAGCGGCATCGGGTCCGGCAGCGGCTGGGCGGGCCCGGCAAGCTGCGCGACAAGGCGCGACGGACGGCACTCTACGCCCTCTTTTTGGCGGGCAAAGCTGAAGTGGAGTTCCGGCGCGGAGGCAAGAAGACGCGTGGTGATGGTGTGAGCCAGATCCCAGTCGAGCTGGGGAGTGGCGTGGGGCATGCTGGCCTCGCGCTGCACTTCGGGCGGTAGCAAAGGATGGGAGGAGCCTCTGGCCGGCCATGCGTCCTCGTCGGCGCCCAGGAACCAGACGGCGTCGGCAGCTAGGCCCGCGGATTCTGCCGGACCGGCGATCAGGATCGGCGCATCGCTGGACTCGGGAGCAAAGAGCATTTCGTCCAGGGCGCGAGCCAGCACGGAGAGGAACTCCTGCCAGTCAGCGCGGCGGCTATCGAAGCCCAGCGAGGCGCAGGTTTCGATGGTCTGCCGCCAGCGGTGGTGGACGGCCTGGAATTCGGCGCTTGAAAGCGTGCGCGAGCCAGGCCAGCCGGCAGCTTCGAGCAGATGGGGAATCAGCTCCACCCAATCGGGGAAGCTTTGCAGGCGGCGCGCGAACTCCGCCAGACGGCGCTGGGCTTCGGTCATGCGATTGACCCAGGCAGTGGGCAACAAATTGTCCGGCGGCTGATGGATAAAAGCCGCCAGGGTCCATTGAGGCTGTTGCCGGTTGCCGTGGCGCAGTTTGCGCATGACAGCTTGCAGCGCGGAAGATTCTTGCGGGCTGGCCGCAGCGTGGCCGGTGAAGAGCAGCCAATCGAGTTCGTGTTCGGCAAGCGGACCGGAGAGCCAGCGCAGCAGCAGGTGAGCACTCCGCGCCAAGGCAACCTGGCTGAGCGGAATTCCCAGGGAGAACTCGAAGAGTGGGGGCGAGGCGGAGCCGGCGTGCCTGGACTCCGAGTATTGGAGAAATGCCCGCTCGATTTCGCCGCGACGTTTCGTTATGTCCTGGGTGACGACGAGCAGTCTCGCTTGCGACTTCGTGGCAAGCTGGCGTCTGCACCACAGCGCGCAGGCCGCCAGTTCGGTCTGAGTGTCGGCGGCCTGGTGGAAGAAAATTGGCGAGGCAGGGTTGCCGGGAGCAGCCTTCTGCCACCCGCCCCAGGCGTCGAAGAGGCTGCGTTGCGTGGGCAGAATGCGGTCAAAGCCGACGAGGAGAAGGGGTGGGCGCGCGGCGGGGTCCGCGTTGAGCAAGGGAATCAGTTCAAGCGGCAGGCGGCTGGGGCTGAGCAGGTTGCCGGCGCGGCAGGCATCGTCAAAGGCTGTGAGCCATCCGCTAAAAGCCTCTGTATCCTGCTGCCATCCGGCGCGTGCGGCGGCACGCAGGAATCGCGGAGCGTAGTCACTAAGCAATTCATAGGCTTCCATGGCCAGACCGGCCAGGCGGTGGCGCGGGCCTTCGAGCAGGGTTGCCATGTGCTCGCCGGCGCCTGCGATGCCGGCCCAGAGCGACTGCTCCTGCATGGGATTCAGCAGTAGGCGACTGTCGAGAGAACGGTCTTCCCAGGCGGTGCGGACAAAGCTATTCCAGTCCAGGATGTCGGGCGCTGGCCAGGCGGAAAGTCCCTCGGCGCGCCGGGCGCGGTGAAAGGCAGCAGCAAGGGCGCGCGCAGCACGCTCGCTGGCCGTAACCACCAGACCGCCGCCGCGCAGCCATGCGTCGATTTCAGCAGCAGACCCAGACCCCATTCCAGCGTTATACGCCGCTGGGCGAGGGGAATGCCAGTTGGGGTGACCTACGAATATGGCTTGCTCATAAAAAACAACCGATGCGACAGACGGGGGAGATTCTTACCTCGCTCTTGGATGTGTCCTGTCGTAGACCTGCGTCAACTGCGCGGTGGTGAGCTGCGTATACCGCTGCGTCGTCGAAAGCCGCTCGTGGCCCAGCAGCTCCTGGATGGCGCGCAGGTCGGCGCCCTCCTCCAGCATGTGAGTCCCGAAGGCGTGGCGCAACGTGTGCGGGTGCACGTCGGCCGAAAGTCCGCCCTGTTTAGCAATGCGCTTGACGATGCGGCCCACGCTGCGAGTGGTTAACCGCGCCTCGCCGCCAAGTTTGCTCAGGCCGCGCAACTGCAAATTGACGAACAACGCCGGAGTCGCGAATCCTTTGGCCTCGCCACCCGCGGCCAGCAGCGCCGACCGCTCGGCAAGATAAGCCCGTAACGCTACGGCCGCCGCGTCGCCCAGAGGAACATAACGTTGTTTTTGGCCCTTGCCGCGCACCAGAATCGCCTCGTTTGCCCAGTGGATGTCATCGAGGTTCAAGCCGGTCAACTCCGCATTACGGATACCGCAGCCATAGAGCAACTCGAGGATCGCCGTATCGCGCGCCGGCCAGCTTGCGGCATCGTCGCTCACCGAGTCCACCACCCGGTTCATCTGTTCGATGGATGGTACGCGAGGCAGATGTTTGGGCAGCCGCGGCGTGGCCACCAGCGAGGCCGCATTCTGCTCGACATGACCGCCGCGCGCCAGCCACTTGAACCAACTGCGAATGGCCGCCAGCGCCCGCGCCGCCGAGGCCTTGGAGAGGCCGCGATTATAGAGCGTGCCCAGGTAGGCGCGGATGTGAGTATGCTCGATACTCTCCGGGCCTTGATCGTTGCCGTACATTTCCGCGATATAGGCCGCAAAGTTGTGCAGTTCGCGCCGGTAAGCGCGCATAGTGTGCGCCGAGGCCCCGCGCTCATTGGCCAGCACGCGCAGATAGTCCGCCACCAGAGCATCGATGTGGGGTGCAATCGCCGGTGGCGCTAACGTACTCAAACCGTCTCCTCAGCCGGAAGAGCGCGCGGCTTGGCACGCGGGACAATACGCAGCCCTCCACGCGGTTTTGGACGCGCCTCAACCTCCGACCCGCGCCGCGTCGCGCGCGGATGATGCTTGCGAAGCACGGCCTTCAACCGGCCCAGGGCCAAGTGCGTGTAGACCTGCGTGGTGGAGATATCGGCGTGGCCGAGCAGAATCTGCACACTGCGCAAGTCGGCGCCGTGCTCCACCATGTGAGTAGCGCAACTGTGGCGCAGCCGGTGCGGACTGGCTGCGCAGTTGGCCACCTTTACCAAGCGCCAGACCCATTGCCGCGTCAATGGCATGCCGCGCAATGAGAGAAAGAGCCGAGTAGCATCCTGCCTGGCCGCATCGGCCCCGCGCGCCGAACTGATACGCGCCAAGTGAGGACGGCCTTCGCGCAGATAAGTCTCCAGAGACTCCAGCGCAGTACGCCCCAGCGGCACAATGCGTTCCTTGTCGCCCTTGCCGCGCACCTGCACGCGGCCCGCATCCAGCGCCAGATCGCCGGTGGAGAGCGCCGTCACCTCAGAGACGCGCAGCCCTCCAGCGTAGAGAATCTCCAGAATGGCGCGGTCGCGCAACGCCGTTGCCTTCGCTTGCGGATGCGAGGCAGCCAAGCCGGCCCGATCCAGCATCTCCACAACTTCAAGCTCGGCCAGTGACTTGGGTAGCACCTTCCACGCCTTGGGCGATTCGATGTTCACGGTGGGGTCGTGATGGATGCGACGGTCCAGCAGCAGCCACTTGTAGAAGCCGCGCAGGCAACTCAGCTTGCGCGCTGACGAACGCGAGTCGATGCCATGGCTGCGCAGATGTTCAAGAAAGGCCGCCACATCCTGCTGAACTGCTGTCAACAGTATGCCGTGTCGAAGCTCGATAAACTCGGCGAAGGTCTTCAGATCGCCGTCGTAGGCCTCGCAGGTGAGCGGACGCAATCCCTTCTCCACGCGCAGATACGCCTGATAGTCCTTCAAGAGCGGAAGATTGCTCGCGCTGTCCACACTCTCGATTATCCGCGTCTCAAAGCCATTCCCATCCGTGCCAGGCGGTTTACCGTACCTCGTTCATCATGGAATCAACATCGGCAACAGGCTCGAATCGGAGTGGATTCTCTTGTTTCCTTATCTGGCAGTGGGCGGTTGGCGGAGGCCTGGCTGAGAACCGATTGAAAACCTTCAGATCGGCTTGCACTAATCAATACCTTCACGTGCAAAGACAGGCGGTTTGGAAGAGAATAGAGTTGGATGATTATCGAGCGGGATGAGGAAAGTTTGACGCCGACGCAGATAGAAATTCGCAGGTGGACCGCCCCCGAGTTCGAGCGGCTGGTTTTCGACAGCAAAACCAAAGTTGCGGTCTTCGATTGCGATGGAACGCTGTGGGGCGGCGACGCGGGCTATGGCTTCCTGACCTGGTCCCTCGATCAGGGCCTGGTCTCGCGCTCCACCATCGACTGGATCGATACACGTTACCGGGCATACCAGCAACGCCGCGTGAGCGAATTGGAGATCTGCGGTGAGATGGTGCGGATTTACGCCGGCCTGCGCGAACAGGAGTTGCGCGCCGCCGCGGCCCGATACGTAGGGGAGTTTGTACGGGGCCGCATCTTTCCGGAGATGGCTTCGCTGGTGGCCAGCTTACGGCAAGCCGGCGTTGAGATTTGGGCCGTCAGCTCCACCAACAAATGGGTGGTTGCCGAGGGCGTACGCGACTTCGAGATTCCTGAAAATCGCGTGCTGGCCGCCGAGGTCCGCGTGGTCGAAGGCGTCATCTCCAGCGAGATTGTGGACGTGCCCACCGGCGAAGGCAAGGTGGCCACGCTGCTGCGGATAGGGATTGCACGCCCCGATGCAGCCTTCGGCAACTCCATCCACGACCTGGCCATGCTCAAGATGGCGAGGAACGCCTTCCCGGTGAACCCGTCTCCGGCATTGCTTGCGGCGGCGGCAAAGAACGGCTGGAGCTACTTTCGGCCGGAGTCTGCCGAAGGCGTCGAAGCCGCGGTTGCGGGAGAATAGAGACTTCTTCCAATTAGTTGTTCTAGTGAACTTGGGAATGAGCTTCAGCTCACCAGACAAGCACTACCCAGTCTGGTTCTGCATCCGTTTTGGTGCGTTTACACTAAATATGTGGAAGAAGCCCAGACCCATTCCAACCATCGACCCGCAGGCTCTGCCCTACGCTTCGTGGCGGCCGCGCTGATCGTGTGCGACGGGGAAGTCCTGATCGGCCAGCGCCGTCCCGATCAGCCGATGGCGCGATTGTGGGAGTTTCCCGGCGGCAAGATCGAGGCCGGCGAGAGCCCTGAGCAGGCGCTGGCCCGCGAGTTGGAAGAAGAGCTTGGCATCCAGGCCACTATCGGTCCCCGCGTCACTCGTGTCCGCCACAACTACCGTCATGGCGGCGCCGTGGATTTGCAATTCTATGCCGTGCACGAATTTTCCGGGGAGTTACAGAACCGCATCTATCACGAGGTGCGCTGGGTTCGGCTCGAAGAACTGCCCAGCTACGAGTTTCTGGCCGCCGACCGGGGACTAATTCGGGATTTGGCGGCGGGGAAGCTGCTGTAAACCCCTGCGGTGGGGCAGCCGCCTCCGGCAGGACGTATTGCGATCCTTCGCAGGTCCGAGAAACCGGAGCTTGAGAGGTACCCTGCATCCGGAGCACGAAGTCCGGCTCAAATCGCCCAAAAGACGGATTTTCCTCACCCCAAAGCCCGGATTTCAGGGGTTGCTGTTTACCTTTTAGATAATCTATTTGCATTTTATATTAAACGATAAATATATGATTATAAACATCTTACTATTTTATACTGGGCGAAGATATGACAAATAAAATTGACATTTTGGCAGGGGAGGGGTGGGGGTAAGGGGGTATAAACCGGGCACATCCCTGACAGATTTTGCACACTGGTTTCCTATTTGCCAGTTTGCGCCGATGGAGGGTAATTATCTGCAAAGCCACCTGCTGAGACGGCGTCCCTTCGACAAGTTCAGGGCAGGCTCTGAGACGCCCGGCAGTCAACACAAACCACGGGGGATCACAATGGCCTTGACAAGCGGAGATTCGTTCGATACGATTGCATCATGGTGCAAGTAAGCAAGCATAAAGAGAAACCAGCGCGCGTGGCGCCTTGTTGCAGTGGCCTGGCCCGATTGCTCTCCCCCCGGCTCTTCAAGGCTCTCTCCGATCCCAAGCGCCTTTCCCTGTTTATGCGCCTTATGGAGGATCGAGGCCCGTGTACTGTCAGTCAAGTGGCTCATGGGAGTGACGTAGATTTTTCGGTGGTTTCACGTCACCTCGCGATCTTGCGAGAGGCGGGTATTATTACGTGCGTGAAGCGCGGCAAAGAGGTGTGGTGCACTGTAGAGGTGAAGGCCGTTGCGCAAATCCTGCGCGGCCTTGCCAATGCGCTTGAATCCTGCTGCCCGGAAGGCCACGGCCAAGAAGCGCCTGCTTCCGCGCTCTCCGATCAACGGTCGCGGACCCGAAAAAACCGCGTTCCGCGCATAGAACAAGCTCAATCGGCGTAGGAGGGGGTTAGGCGGAGATCAATTCCCCATTTTGCGCTCACTCGTATGCATGTATGCACAATCAACCAACTAAAAGGAGAAGACAAATGAGCACGAAAGCAGAAGAAATTCGAAGCGAAGTATCGAATCGTTATTCGGAAGCAGTTGCCAGCACCCCAAGAACTAGAAGCGGAAGTGAACCAGCGCCGGCACCGGTACGAAAGGGTTCTTTCGTAGATCTTGCCGGCTACACGGGCGAGGAAGTTGCCTCCTTGCCGGAGTCGGCGGTAGTCGATTCTTTCGGCTGCGGCAATCCGGTCGCATTTAGCGGTCTCAAGCCAGGAGATGTGGTGCTCGATTTAGGATCGGGCGCTGGGATCGACCTGCTTCTGGCGGCCAGGAAGGTGGGGCCGAGCGGCCGGGTGATCGGGGTCGACATGACGGACGAGATGATCTCCAGGGCAAATGAGAACATCCGCGCCGAGAACCTAACCAACGTTGAGGTTCGCAAGGGCATCATCGAAGATCTCCCCATTGAAAGCGCCTCGGTCGATTGGATCATCTCGAATTGCGTAATCAACCTTTCCCCGGAGAAGCCAAAGGTATTTCGCGAGATCGCCCGTGTGCTCAAACCGGGCGGGCAAATGCTGGTTTCCGACATTGTGGCGAACGATATGCCCGAGGAGATTGTCGCCAATGCGGCCCTCTATGTATCCTGTGTCGCGGGCGCAATCAGCGAAGAACTGTACCTGTATGGTTTGCGGTCAGTGGGCCTGACCGACGTTACGGTGCGTGGCCGTCTAGTCTACGACGCCAACCAGATCGAGAGTGCTTACAAAGACTCAAAGGCTCTCTCTCTGCTGTCTCCACAGGACAAAACCATGCTCGATGAGCTTGCACGATCCATGGTGGGAAAGATATGGAGCGCGAAAATATATGCCCGCAAACCTGATTGAGAGCATTAAATGGCCTGTACTCGTCGGGTGCCCCAGGTCTCGACTTTGAGGCCTGGAGTACCGCGAGACGCAGTCCTCAGTGTCCCGGGATCATTCCCCAGAGCATTACCAGGGTCATGCCGATGACGATGATGCTGGTGCTCCATGCAATCACGTTCCAGAGGCGGGAGTTCTTGTGCGCGCCCATCAGGTCGGTGCGGTTGATGAGCATCAGCATGAGGATGATGACCACCGGCAACAGAACGCCGTTCAGCACCTGGGAGAGAATGGCGAAGTTGATCAGTTGCGCGTCGGGCAGCAGCAGCACGGTGAGCGCGCCGCCCGCGATCAGCAACGAGTAGAGCCAGTAGAAGTACGGAGCCTCTTTGAAGCTCTTGTCCACACCTGATTCAACGCCCAGGCCCTCGCAGACCGTGTAAGCAGTGGAAAGCGGCAGGATGGAAGCCGCGAAGAGCGAGGCGTTGAAGAGCCCGAATGCGAAGAGAATGAAGGCGTAATCGCCGGCCAGCGGGCGCATGGCTTCGGCCGCGTCGGCGGCTGTTTGGATGGCCCCCATCCCGTGCACGAAGAGCGTGGCCGCGCAGGCTACGATGATGAACCAGGCCACAATGTCGGTAAACAAGCTGCCCACGATCACATCCAGCCGCGACGCGCCGTAGTCCTTGACGCGAATACCCTTTTCCACGATCGACGATTGCAGGTAGAACTGCATCCAGGGGGCGATGGTGGTGCCTACCACACCGATGGCCATGTACATATAGGCTTTTTCGCTCCAGACCGAGCGGGCCGGCAGCTTGACTGTGGCCAGGAGCGCATCGTGCCAACTGGGCTGCGAGAGCACGCCGGCAAAGATGTAGGAGATATAGACAAGGGAGGCAATGATGAAGATTTTTTCGGTGCTCTTGTAACTGCCTTTCACGACCATGTACCAGACCAACACGGCGCAAAAGGGCACGGAGATGAACTTGGAGACGTGAAAGAGGTGCATGGAGCCGGCGATGCCGATGAACTCGGTGACCACGTTGGTGTAGTTGACCACCACGAGCAGCACCATCAGCACAAAGGTGAGCCTGAGACCGAACTCCTCGCGGATCAGGTCGCTCAAGCCTTTGCCGGTGACCACGCCCATGCGGGCGCACATCTCCTGCACTACGATCAACGCAATGGTGATGGGAATGATGGTCCACAGCAAGGTGTAGCCGTACTGAGCGCCAGCCTGGGAGTAGGTGAGGATGCCGCCGGAGTCGTTGTCTACATTGGCGGTAATGAATCCGGGGCCGAGGACGGCCAGAAACAAGAGTATCCGGATTCGCCAACGCTTCAACATTCGGGCCGGTTCCTATTGTGGAGTCATTGAGATTTCCCTCACTGACCATAACAGGCGAGACGGGGGTGCGGGAATGTTGTGGCCGCAATCTTGCGGATAGGCAATGAAGAATAAGTTGACAGAGCGAAATTAATGTGGTACATTGGTACACATGTACCAGGAGGTACTATGCCGCAAGAACAGCAAAATCGCGAACCCGTTGTAGTTGAGCGCGTCCAGACCGGAGTACGGATGGAAAAGCGCATGTTGAAGGTGCTCAAGGCCATAGCCGAACTGAAGGACATTACGCTCGGCGACCTGCTGGAGGGAATCGTTCTTCATGCCTTCGAGGGCAAAATCGTTCCCTTCTCCGCGCAGACGCTGAAGGAGATCGAGCAGTTCAAAGCGATCTATGGGATGACGTTGAAGGCTAGCGACAGCCACAATCTGAAGGAGCGGAAACGGTGATAACTATTGATCCGGCCCTGTTGGTTGCAACGGAAAAACAAAGATAAGAGCAACCGCAGGTCCTTCGACTCGCTACGCTCGCTCAGGATGACAGACAATATTTGATCGCTCCGGATGACAACGTGATTGTTGCGAATTACTGGGGCAGGGCATTAGATACCTGGTAAATCAGGCGATGGCCAGGACCTGCTCGGGGACAACCTCATTCATGCTTGAACTTTCAGTCAGACTCAACAGTAACTCAATCACATCCGCAGCGCTGTAAGCCGTGCGCCCCGGCGCAAGGAACTGCGCGACGGTATTCAGGTCGTCGCCCACGGTGACCAGAGCCGGCTCAACGGAACCGTCCTTGCGAATCTGCTGATGGCCGATATTGGAGAGGAGCGCGTTGCACAAGCATTTTCTGCCCACCGTGTCCTCGATCTTGCCGCCCTTGGCCAGATAATTGGCCACGGGCTCAGAGGCGCAACGGTAGCCGATTTTGCCTTCCGGAGTGTTGTATGGCTCACGCAGGTAGCCCAGGTCGCAGACGCGCTTCCGCTCTACTGCAACCTCGGGATCGGAATACGAGCCTTGCAAGAGCGCCACCTTGAAGGGAAATCCGGTGGGCGAGGCCAACGGATCGGTGAAGACTTCACCCGTCCCCGTAGCCGCCTGAGCCACAAGCCTCTTCTTCAGGTCAGGCCGCAGACCGGATTCCTGAGAAAAAGCGAAGGCAGTTCCTACCTGCACGCCTGCCGCGCCCTGGTCCAGCGCCTCGCGCACTTTCTCCGCGTTCCCATATCCGCCCGCCAGCCAGAAGGGAACGCCCAGCGTTCGCAACTCCGCAATGTTGACCTGGTCCCGTTCGCCGTAGATCGGTTCTCCGGCTGCGTTGAGCTGAAGCTTGCCGCGCGGGGGCGCATTATGGCCGCCCGCCGTAGGACTTTCGATGACGAATCCGTCCACGCGGCCGTTGGCCCGCCTGAGCATGGACGTGGCCAGCGTGTTGGAGGAGACGATGGCCAGGAACCTGGGCCGGTGAAGGACCGGAAGCGGGCCTTCCGCATAGTCGGCCGGATTGAGCTGCATCTGCGTATCCTGCCCCAGCACCGCGCCTACAACCGACAACTTGTACTCAGCAGCATGTTGCGCCACAAAGGCGTCCAACACGCCGGGAATGTGCAGCGGAATGCCCGCGCCCATCAGCACATATCCCACCCCAGCCAGCATCGCGCCGTAGATCGAAGGTAGATGGGGAAGCTGCACCTTCTCCAGAAAATTGATCCCGACCGGATTCTTGTGCCCTTCACGCGCCAGCCAGACCTCGACAAAGTTGCTCACCATGCACAGTTCGATCATCTTGCGCAGGTCTCGCCGCTGGTGCATCGGCGTGGCCGGATACGGCGTCTCGGCAGCCTTGCCGCCGGGAACGAAGTACTCCTGCCAGATGCGCCTGGCCATATCGGGAAACGGAAATGCATCCAGTCCCCTCTTCATGTGCCCGCCCTGGTCGCCATCGGCGAGCCGGCGTACAAAAAGCTGATCGAGGCACGTTCCGGAGACTACGCCGAGTTGACCGAGCTTGGAGACGGTATTGGCCAGGCGCCAGTTCGATACTCCCACGCCCATGCCGCCCTGAATGATTTTGGGAAACTGCATCATGCCTCGATTCTTTCACACTTCCAGATTTTTCCGGATATTTTGTCTCACACTAATTGTCTATCGGGAAGGGAAGTGAGCAATATTGCACAATAATTGGAGAATCGAGAATCGAGCAGAGGCTTTTCTAAAGGCTTTAGAGCTTTTCGCGCAGGAAACTGATGACGTGATCGGCCTGTACCTCGCCCACCATGCGGCCCTGGGCGTCCACCACAGGCAGCGCGTGCAGGTTGTACTTGTCGAAGAGTTCGGCCAGATCGTTCTGGTGCAGGCCGGCCGGGCAGGAGAGCACTCGGGGCTCGGCCAGCACGGCGAGCCGCGTCTCCGGTTGCGCCATGACCAGACGGGACAGCGAGATCGCCCCGTGCAGCATCCGCTTCTCGTCGAGGAGGTAGATTGCGGTCACACTCTCCGGGTCGCCGTCGAAGCTGCGCAGGGCTTGCACCGCCTGGGCCACGGTGGACTCCATTCCCAGGGAGACGAAGTCGGTGGTCATGCAGCCGGCCGCGGAGTCCTCGTCGAATTCCAACAGTTCCTCGACCTCCTGCCGCTCTTCCGGTTCCATCTCTTCGAGGATGGCGTCGGATTGGTCCTCGGGCAGTTCGGCCAGCAGGTCGGCGGCCGCGCCGGGGTCCATCTCCTCGACGATATCGGCGATCCTTTCCTCGTCCAGCTTCTCCAGCAGGGACTTTTGCATCCTGGGATCGACTTCTTCGAGGGTTTCGGCAGCGACCTCTTCGTCCAGCGCGGTAAAGATCGCTTTGCGCTCGGCCGGGGCCAGATCTTCCAGAATCTCGGCCAGGTCCGAGGGGTGCATTTCGGCCAGCCGCTCGTACTCGATGCGCAGCTTGACCCGCCGCGCCGGATCGACCTCGATCACGTCCACAAATTGCCATGGGATGCCGTGTGCGCCGAGTTTGCGGGAGAGCGTTTCCAGCGCTGCACGCGGCAAGAGCCCTTTGAAAACCCTGCGAAAGGCCCCGCGCAGCCCCACCTCGACCTCGGCCACGCGCAGCAGGTGCGCCGCGCCCCGCCCCAGCCATTCCAGGTCCACGTCGTTTACGCGGACCACCTTACGGCCATGAATATCGATGATCTGCCGGTCCACCAGGTCCTGCTGAAGATAGAGGTGGTTGCCCTCATCCTTGAGCGGAACCAGCGCGCCGGAGGAACGCAACTCAAGCGTGCCGGCGGGCGTCTCCATCACATCCTGAGAGGGGACGATGCACAATCCTGCGCGAGTCTTGAGCACCAGACCCGCCACCTTGCCCGCATCCGGGCCGGTAGCTACGGCAATATCCTTGAGCCGCCCGCGCATGTGCCCCTGGGAATCGGTCACCGGAGTGCCGAGCAGCGCGGTCAGGCTTACGCGGGTGGTGGTGCGAGGCTGCATGAGGTGAGTGTATCGCTTCAGCGCCAATTTATGACAGCCGGCGCATCCGGTTGGGCAACTGCGCAGCCACCCGCTTTTAGCTCTCCTCGGTCCTACCGGGCTTCCTTATTAACCTTTCACTCTTGACCGCCTCGATGGCCCGCTCCAGATGGACTCCGCGGGAGCCTTTGACCAGCACCACATCGCCGGGTTGCAAGGTCTGCTTGAGCCAGCGCCCGGCGGCTTCGGCATCGGGGAGAAAGAGCGCGGCAACCCCGGCGGTGCAGGCGGCGGCGGCCAGGTGTTCGGCATTGCCCTGGACGCCGGCAACCAGGTCGAGGCCGGCCTCGGCGGCGGCGCGTCCGCAGACTGCGTGCAGCGTGGGGCCCTGCTCACCCAGTTCGAGCATCTCCCCGGCCACCAGAATGCGGCGGCGGGCGGGCCTGGCGGCCAGCGTACGAATCATCGAGCGCAGCGCCTCGGGGTTCGAGTTATAGCTGTCGTTCAGCAGGGTAGCTCCACCGATCTCCATCACCTGGCCGCGCTTGTCGCCGGCGGTGAGCGACGCGAGCGCGGTCACGGCCGCATCCAGGTCGACGCCCGCCTCCAAAGCGACGGCGAGCCCAGCTAGCGCGTTCAAGGCGTTGTGCTCGCCCAGCAGGCGGAGCGTGAATTCGCCTTCGCGCTCCCCGGCACGATATTTCACATGCAATCCAGCCAGGTCTTCAGTCACCGAGAGAAGTTGCGGATCGGCGCAAGGGCCGGCGCCGAAGTAAACGGCACGACCGGAAAAGTCGCGGCCAAACTGCGAAACATACGGATCGTCGCAGTTGAGGAAGGCCACGCCGTTAGCCGGCAGCGCGGCCACTATCTCGAACTTGGAACGCGCGATACCGGCCTGTCCCTCGGCAAAGTTTTCAACGTGCGCCATGCCCACGTTGGTCACCACGCTCCAGTCTGGCGCGGCTATGCGCGCCAGCGCCGCGATCTCGCCCGAGTGGTTCATGCCCATCTCGACGACCGCGTACTCGTGCTCCGGCTCCAGCCGCAACAGTTGCAGCGGCAGGCCAAAGGCGTTGTTCAGATTGCCAATGGATTTGAGAACGTTGAACTTCGCGCCCAAGGCCGCCGCCACCGCTTCCTTGGTGGTGGTTTTGCCGGCCGAGCCGGTGATGGCCACCAGGAGCCGGCCCCACCGGCGGCGCACATGCGCTGCCAGGGCCTGTAACGCAACCAGCGGGTCTTCGGCAATCAACAACGGCACGGCCAGTGCCGCGTCGGGCAGAGTGGCTACGCGCTCACGCGAGACCACGGCGGCCACGGCCCCGCGCTCCAGCGCCGCCGTCACAAAGTCGTGCCCGTCCAATCGCGCCCCGCGCACCGCAAAGAATAGCTCGCCCGCGGCCACGGTGCGGGAGTCGATCGAATAGCCGCCCACCACCAACGCGCCCGCGTTCGTCACGTTCGCCGGCGCCTCCAGCACCGCGCCCGTACCCACTGCCGCTTCTGCCAGTGTAAGTTTCATTGCACTCCACCGTAACCCAGTTCGCCGAGCAATGAAAGCGCAATTTCCGCGTCGTCGAAGGGAATCGTGCGTGTGGCGAGGATCTGAACCTTCTCGTGGCCCTTGCCGGCGATCAGCACCACGTCGCCCGCCTTGGCAGACGCAAGCGCCAGTCGAATCGCTTTGGCACGATCCGGCTCGACGGTATAGCGGACTCCGCTGGCTTTGAGGCCTGGCTCGATCTCGGCCAATATCGCCAGCGGCTCCTCGGAGCGCGGATTGTCGCTGGTGGCCACCACAAAATCGCTTCCCGCGCCGGCAGCCTGACCCATCTTGGGGCGCTTGCTGCGGTCGCGGTCACCGCCGCAGCCGAAGACCGTAATCACACGCTTGCCGGTTGGCGCGGTTATATGCCGGACTAAGACAATCAGATTGCGCAAGGCATCGTCGGTGTGCGCATAGTCCACGATGACCGTAAAGGGCTGGCCCGCATTGACAGACTGGAAACGGCCCGGAACCGGCTTCAGGGTGGGGATTGCGGCGATGAGATCGGCGAAGGGAACGCCGCGCGCGTGGGCCGCGGTGAAGGCGGCGAGCAAGTTGAGAATATTCACTTCGCCAGCCAAATGCGAAGTTACTATGGCCGAACCGACCGGCGTTTCCAGCTCCAGCACGGCCCCGCCGGGAGTGAGCGAGTAGCTGGCGGCGCGCCAGTCGCCCTGCCCAATTCCATAGGTGCGCACCTCGGCGCCTGCCTTGCGCGCGGCGGCAGACAATTGCTCTGTGTGCGGATCGTGGGCGTTCAACACTGCTACGCGCGGAGCAGGATAGACGGTACCGTCAAATAACAACAGTTTGGCCGCGAAGTACTTTTCCATCGTCCCGTGATAATCGAGATGGTCCTGGGTCAGGTTGGTAAAGACTGCCACGTCGAAGTTCAAACCGATTGCCCGGCCCTGGTCGAGGGCGTGGCTTGAGACCTCGGTCACCAGCTCGGTGGCGCTTCGACTGACGCCCTCGGCCATCAGTTCAAATAGGTCTCTGGACTCGGGTGTGGTATGGACGGAAGGGCGCACTTCGCCGGCTAGATGATACTCAATGGTGCCAACGAGGACTGTTTTTCGGGCGGCCGCGTTCAGCAGCGCCTCGGCGAGAAATGCCGTGGTGGTTTTGCCGTTGGTTCCGGTGATTCCGGTAACCGCCAGCTTGCGTTCAGGATGACCGAAGAAGGCGGCTGAAGCTTGAGATAACGCGCGGCGGCCATGTTCGACCTCCAGCAACGGCAGGCCAGCCTGAAAGACCAGCAGATGGTCGAAGGTTGGTGCGGAGTCGGTGACGATGCCCAATGCGTCCGCGGCAATGGCTTTGTCCACGTAGCGGTTGCCGTCGGTCGAGCCGCCTTTCATGGCCACAAAAACCGAACCCGGCCGCACCCGCCGCGAGTCGTACTCGACGCCAGTCACGGGCTGCGCAGAGTCGCCGCCCAACCCTACGGCAGTGACTTCTTCAATTAGTTCCTTCCACTTCATCACGTGCTCGATTGTAGTTTCTTTGGCTGTGGTTTGCTTCACCGTCCGCAGCGGGCCACGATCTGCGTTCCAGGCGCGACCATGGTGCCGGGTGCGGGCGCTTGCTCGCGTACCGTGCCGTTGCCGGTAATCTGCACTTCCAATCCCGCGGCGCCGGCCAATTCGATGACCTTGCGAACCGGAAGCCCAATGAGAGATGGAACGCGAAGGGTTTTTGGATCGACAACCATCACCGCCGTCGACTGCTGCTCGGGAGCCCTTGCCGCCGGAGGGGCAGGTTGCGGCGCGTTCGATGCAGTCTGCACACCACCGGGTTTGGCCTTGGCATCCGGGGCTGAATTCGCAGCGTGCTTCGCGGGCTGCGTCGATGTTGGGTTTGCAGTCCCTGTTTGGCCTGCCCCCGCATGCAGGGGGTCGTCGCTGGGCAACTCGTTGGCCGCGGCATAGAGCGCGCCTATATCGCCGCTCTGTTCGTGCGCATCGTCTTCCGCTACCGGCGCATCGGCCTTGGATGATGCGCGTGGCGCGCGCAGATCGATGTCGTGCGGGACGCCCAGGTATTCGAGAATCTGCTGCGCCACCTCGGCAAAGACCGGCGCGGAGACGGAGGCGCCGTAGTAATCTCCTTTGGGCGAATCGATAATCACGGCCACGGCAATCACCGGATTGTTGACCGGCGCGATGCCGGCGAATGAAGCGACGTGCAAGGTCTTCGAATAGAGGCCGGTGGCCGGATCGATCTTCTGCGCCGTGCCGGTTTTTCCGCCGGAGGAGTAGCCGTTGAGCTGAGCCTCCTTGCCGGTGCCGTAGAGCACCACGCTCTCCATCATCTTGCGCATCTGGGCCGCGGTCAGGGTGGAGAGCACGCGGTGCGCGCCGGCCGGGAGCGGATTGGGCAGTTCGGCGCCCGGCTTGAAGGGCGAGGCTTGCAATGCAATTGCCGCGCGCTGAGCCGCCGTTGCCTGGCCGTTGGTGGCGCCATCCACCTGACCCGGCATTAGGACGTGGGGCGGCAGATAAACTCCTCCGTTGGCGATGGTCGAAACCATCGAGACCAGTTGCAGGGGCGTAACGGCGATCTCCTGGCCGATAGCGATCGATCCGATCGACGAGGGACCCCATCGGTTCACCGGGCGCAACAGGCCGCGGGTCTCGCCGGGCATTTCGGCGCCCGTGCGGGCACCGAAGCCGAAGTCGCGGATGTATCGATAAAAGCTGTCCTGGCCCACCTTGAGGGCCAGCTTGATGGCGGCCACACCGCTGGATTTGGCCAGCGCCTGCGTCACTGTTATCCTACCCAGGCCGCGGTCGGACTTGTCGTCGTGAATGACGCGGCCTGCCAGTGTAATCTGGCCGCCTTGGCAGTCGATCATGTCGTCCGGCGAGGTTACGCCCTGCTCCAGGGCCGCCGAATAGGTGACCAGCTTGAAGGTTGAGCCCGGTTCGTAGACGTCGCTGACCGCATGATTGCGCAGCAACTCCGGCGTGGTTCGGCGCGAGAAGTTGGGATTGAAGGTAGGACGAATGGCTAGCGCCAGAATCTGCCCGGTATGAACATCCTGCACTACCACCGTGCCATTGGCCGCCTGGGTTCGCTGCATGGCGTGGTCCAGCGCGCGCTCGGCCAGGAACTGGATATTTTCGTCGATAGTCAGCACCAGGTTCTGTCCCGGCTCGGGCTCGTGTTCGCTCGATCCCAATACCCGTCGGCGCGCATCCATCGCCGTGTACATGCGCCCCGGAACTCCATGCAGTTGCGCCTCGAACTTTTGCTCCAGGCCGCCCAGGCCGTTGTCGTCCGTGCCTACATAACCCAGCACCTGCGCGGCGATCTCGTTGTCCGGATAAAAGCGCTGAAACTCCTTTTGGAAATAAATGCCCTTGACCGTTCCCGACTTGATGAGATCCTTCACGCGGGCCGCCACATCGGGGGTGACGCGGCGCGCCACCCAGGCAAAGTTATGCCCGCTGGTGAGCCGGCCTGCAATCTGCTCCTCGGTGGTTTGCGCATCCTCAGGGTCGGTATGCACCAGCGCTGCCAGGGCATGTGCGGCTGACTGCTTGTCGTCGATCTCAGTGGGCGCGGCGTAGATCGAGTCAACCTGCACGGTCATGGCCAGCTCGTGCAGGTTGCGGTCGTAGAGCACGCCGCGGCGGGGAGCTACCTCAAAGGTGCGCTGCTGCTGCCTCTGGGCACGCTCGATGAACTCCTGATGGCGCACCACTTGTAGCCAATAGAGGCGCGCGGCAATCGCTAACGCCCAGAGCAGAAAGAACAGACAGATCAGCCAGAAGCGCGCCGGTTGGAGCGGTACTTTGCGCGCCGCGGTAGTGCGGTTCCGGTTGGCTCGAGCGGCTGTTTGCATAGCAAATCGCTCCGGGGATCAGACTGCGCCGCCGGCTTACCGCGCGGCGGGCGCCGGAGGAGTTGCTTGCGCGATGGCTGGAGCAGCGGCATCGGGACCGGCGATGGGATGAACCACCTGGCCCGGCTGCGGCTCGGATAGACCCAATTGCCGGGCCATTGAATCGATGCGGCCCGGCTGAGTCAGCTGCGCCTCAGCCAGCCGCAACTGCCGGTTCTCCTCGCGCAACTGGTCGCGCACCTGCTTCTCCGACTCCACGCGGTAACCGCCCTCGATGGCATAGAAGTGCTGCAACCCGTAAATCATCACCAGCGAGAAGAGCGCGGTAACGGCGACGGAAAACCAGCGCATATGGCGAGCCCGCGCCGGATCAGACGCCTTGACCAGCCGCGAATTGTCGAAGTGCTTGGCAAAGCAGAACTCCGGCGTGCACATGCCCCGGCGGCGCAGTTCCTGCTGGGTTATGAGCTCTTCGTTCCGCTCCTTAGCCTGCGCGCTCAAGCGAATGCCTGTCTCAAAATACGTCGCTGCGTATGCCGCCATGGATGCCTCCCGAGCTTCTAGCAACTTTCGCCCGAAACCTTCTGTTCGCGTTGCCTATAACTTCCGTTGCATCGTCCATAACTCTTACAGTCTGCACTTCAAAGCTAGTAGCTAGAGGCTAGTAGCTGTTCTTTCCGCCGCCCTCAGCTTTGCGCTCCGCGAGCGCGGGTTGCGTTCGATTTCATCTTCGCCGGCCGTGACCGGCTTCTTAGTCAGTATTTCCCAAATTCCCTGTTGCGCCCCTTCTCGCAGGCTATCTTTTGCGATACGGTCTTCCAGCGAGTGAAAACTGATAACTACCAATCTTGCGGAGGGCTTAAGCAACTTTGGTGCGGCCTCCAGCAGAGCGTGAATTTCGTCCAACTCGCGATTTACATAGATACGAAGGGCCTGAAATGTTCTGGTTGCAGGGTGAATTCGATCTTTTTTCATTGCTGGGGCGGTTGAAGCAACGATCCTTGCTAACTCAGATGTGCTTGTAATTACCCGCCCCGCAATGGCTCTGGCGATTC
>Ga0182027_10002347_pt1 | contig 30816 bp, 33 predicted proteins | sample 712E1DmetaG_FD_121300 | JGI IMG/M metagenome (GOLD analysis project Ga0182027, IMG submission 121300) | Permafrost microbial communities from Stordalen Mire, Sweden - 712E1D metaG (Illumina Assembly) | ecosystem: Environmental > Terrestrial > Soil > Wetlands > Permafrost | place: Sweden...
ATCCTTTGGCTTCATAGATCTCCTGTTCTTTGTTTGTTCGCTGCTTACAAAGTAACAGTTTTTTCCAAGATCTATGGAGCTTTTTTTATTTTTCCTGTCGCATTAACGATTACAATCTTTAAAACGCAATTTCATTTGTGTCCCTTGCATATACCGGGAAACCATGTCCACTTGACCCCCATGATTATCTTCAACAATTTTCTTAATCACATAAAGGCCAAGCCCCGTGCCTTTTTTACTGGAAAGTTTGGTGGTAAAAAACGGTGTAAATAATTTATACATATCTTCTTCTTTGACACCTATACCATTGTCCTCAAGAATGATCTGCACAAAACCATCTTCTTTTAAAACGCGTACTGTTAAGGTGGGCTGATAATCCGGTTCTTTCTTTTCATTCTTTCTTTGCATCATAGCATCATAGCCATTATCAATTAAATTAAAAAACACTTCCTGCAATTGGGTAAAATTACCTTTTATTTTAGGAATATGTACCGCGTCATAATCACGGATTATTTTTAAATCCCCTGTTTTAATTTTAAACTGGGCCATCTCCAAACCGGATTGAAATGCCGCATCAACATCAACCGCTGTAAATCCTGTTTCACCTTTACGGGTATATCTCAAAAGACCCCGGACAATTTCTCCTCCCTGGACCACGTTATCCTGCACGCGCACCAAAGCGCGGCCTAATTCCGTCATTATTTCCTTCATCTTATCCGACATGGGCTCATTTTGATTTAAATGAATGGTGTCCAAAGCATCCCCGGCAATGAAACCTAATGCATGAAAACGGTTATTAATTTGATGCGAAAGGCCGTCAGCCATAGTACCGATGGTGGCCATTTTTTCAGCCTGAAATAACTGTTCCTGAGTTAATTTTATATCCTCAAAAAACCTGGCATTTTCAATAGCCAAAGCTGTTTGGTTGGCCAAAATACTAAAAACAGCAAGGTCATCATCACTATAAGGTTTACCGGATTCTTTTTGGCCCATAAGAATAATGGCAGTAAGATTCTCATCAATAAAAACAGGAACAACCAAAGCCCCTTCAAGAGAAGAAATAATCTGTGCAATTTTGACCAACTTCAAATCTTTGGAATCCTCTGCTCTTTGTTTGATCTCTTCAAGAACAACAAGGTTCTTATGATTTAATAAATACTCTATTAAAGAAGATTTTTCTTCAATGTTATGAAGGAAACTATTGTGCCCGGATTTTCTTTCAAACGCGCCTAAAACATACTGTTTTTGACCTTCATCATAAATATAAATTAATGTATGTTCTATTTGCACAGCATTTGTCAAAACAGAAACAATCATATTTAACAATTTTTTTAAATCTTTAATTTTCCCCATACCTGCTGAAGCTTGTCGTAAAGTGGCCTGATAACGTCGCTGTTCTTGCAATAAACGATCCTCTGCTCTTCGCTGTAAATAAATAAGTATGAACGGCCCTGCTGATGCCAAAACCAACATGGCCCATGTTGAAATTTGCCACAAATGATATTTATATCCAAAAAGAAAGGGCACTCCTAGAACAAGAGCATATACAGCTATAAAAATAGCTGTATTGGATACAACGATCCGAATATCAAGGATTTGATACCGCAGAATCGCATACGTACTCAGAAAACAATAAAGCGGGATGGTAAAATTTCCAATCGGGTAGAAATTAACATTAAACATAGGAAAAAAATAAGTTATGCCCCCCGAAAACCCAACCAAAAAACCAAATAACAAGTAACTGATTTTCTGTCGATTAATAGCTGTCGCAGTTTTGTAACTCAAAATAAGTTCATAATGCCCCAAAAACACTCCTGTTAACCAGCATAAAATACCAATCGTATAAAAAAGATTGGCCTTGTTGTAATAAAGTGTGCCGAATTTAATCTCAACGGAATTAATAAAGAGAGGAGTGAGATTCGCAATTAAAAAGATGAACGCTTGACCGTATAAAAATATTAGCGTCTTTTTCTTTTTAAGATTGCAAAAAGTGTATATTGTATGATAAAAGAAAACAGGAATAAATATCGAACCAACGTCCGCAAATCTCCACCAGCCTATAGCTATAGATTGATTCTGGGATAAACTTACAAAAAACAACCCTATTGCCCACAAAAAAATTGAAAGATTAAAAAGAACCCATAATTGATGTACTTTGGCTCTTCCAAATTTTAGAATAAAAAGAGCCAGTCCCAGCGAACAAATAGCCAATACCAAACTGGACACGGAAAATAAATTCATTGTATTTTTTTAAATACTCCTGCGGCATTATAACCGGCAAAAGCAGAACATGTTTTGATAACGTTATTTAATTCCAAACTTTTATCTTTCATAACCAAATTAATATTAATCTTAGGATTTATGACTTTTGTATTTAAAATGGCCGGAATATAATTAGCCCCTAAAGCTAATAGCAAAGCAGATGTTTCAATTAATGTGCTCCCTCCTAAATTATGCCCCGTATACGGCTTTAAAGTTGTTACTGGAGTGTTCCGTGCAAAAATATCTTCCACTGCCTTGGCTTCATAATAATCTCCCGCCGGTGCGCCAAAGCCATGCAAACAAACCAAATCTATATCCTGAGGCTTAAGTCCGCTGTTTGCAAGAGCCCCCCTGATAGTTTCATGATACGAATCACCGCCAATTTTAGGCCTTGTGATCTGCCATCCTTCCAATCTAAAACCGCCGCCTAAATATTCTGCATAAATAGTAGCCCCTCTTTTTTTAGCATGTTCATATTCCTCTAACACCAAAGCAGCCGCACCTTCCCCCATAACCAAACCCTGCCCATTGGTTGAAAACGGCTTCATCTTCCCATCATTTTCATACATGCCAAGCATCTTAAACCATAAATGCTTAAAAATATTAGGATGATCTCCGCCAACCACTATCATAATCGGTGTTTTATTGAGCCTGATCATATCACTGGCTGTTTCAATGGCATATAAACCTGAAGCGCAAGCATTATTAATAAATAAAGAGTATTTATGAATATTAAATGTTTTGGCTATATAGAATAACAGCGTAAACGTTTGTGCTTCATGTCCTAACTTCGCGGTCTTGTAATATATATCGCTAAAAAACTCTTTTTTTGTAAGATTTTTTTTCTTATGGCTATTCTTAAATGCTTCCTCTAACATCTTATAAAAAAGATTTTCCGCCCCCGGGCTTTCATTAGTCACAATAATCCCCATGTCTTTTTCATGAACATAATCAACGTGCGCGTCATCAAGAGACAACTTAACTGCGGCTAATAAGTATTGTAAATCTAAATCCAACGGGGATTCTTTCCAATCTTCAATAAACCCCAAAGCATCCTCATCAATACCAAATTCTTTAATATTAAAATCCTTAACTTTATGAACATAAAATTCATCCCAAATTTCTTTATCGATATGTTCTTTGACCAATTCTAGACCTGTTTCCTTATGAAGAAACCCTTTCCAGAATTTGTCCTTCCCTATCCCTGTAGATGCTATTGGCCCGATTCCTGTAATAACCACCCTTTTATGCGTCATTCTTTTTCTCTCTTCTGATAATAATTCTGGCCGTATCCTTGCCTAAGTAAATAACTCCCGAAATACCCTGCACAATACTGGCCCAATGTCCTGTTTGATACAAATTCCTGATAAATGTTGTTTGAGAAAGCCCGGGTAAAGCAAATTGAGAGGGAGTTTCCGCCCACCCATAGGAAGCCCCACGAGAATTACGTGTCCAGCCATACAAAGTATGCGGAGTAGCGACACTCTGGAATATGATGGTATTTTTAATTTCCGGAATAACTTTTATGATTTTTTTTATAAATATCTCTTTTAGTCTTGTCTTGTTTTCCTGCCAATACCGCGCTGTTTTATAAGAAGCAAGAGTCATAGCTAAAATACTTTTCCCATCTGCTAAAACTCGAACTAAAAAACACTGAAAACGGTCAATGCCTTGATCCATGGCTTTATCATAAGATTTATCGAGCTTATAAGTTTCCAGTAACCATATATTTTGCAGGGGCTTTACTGTAGAAATTTTTTTATTTAACCCTAAATACAAAATAAACATAGAATTAGAATGAGTTAATTTATTTATACGCTTAACAATGATTGGGTTGATTTCATTTCTATCTATAAAATCCAAAAATAATTGTTTGGCATCAATGTCGGAAACAACATACTTGCAGGGGACAAAACCGTTTTTCTTTGTAGTAATGCCATAAGCTGTCCCCTTTTGAACGTGGACCTTCTCAACTATATCAGATAATAAAAGCGTCCCTCCTAACTGTTTAAATCTTTCTGCCAATACATCCGGCAAAGCTTGAATACCCCCTTTGGGATAATACCCTCCATCAAGCATAAACTCTTTATAAAACATTACCGCTGTGAATGCGGCGATTCGAGAAGGGGGTAGTCCGGCATTTACCAATACTAAAATCGACAGGATGGCCTTCAGCTGATTATCTCTAAAATAATGATCCAAGATGTCCTGAAATGTTCGTTTGCGAAGAATAGTATAATTTTTTTGATTGCTGTCTAAATACTCAAAAAATCTTTTTATATTTTCTTGTTCCTTAGGAAAATTCCTGGAAAACTCTTTAACAGTTTTATCCAATTCATTCCAAAAATTTATCTTATAATCTTTAGTAACAACCGTGTCCGATGGACTATAACGTTTAATACTGATTCTTTTTGATAGATTCAATTCCTGTAAAATCTCCCTTAAAACGCCTCCTTTGCGCAAACTGCCCAATGAATGCACACAAGCATCAAAATAAAAACCATTAACAGCAAAAGACATGCAGTATCCTCCGGGCCGGGTATTTTTTTCAACTATCAACACCTTCATTCCTGCCTTGGCCAAATAGCACCCGCAAACAAGCCCGCCCATTCCGGCCCCAAGAATCACCACATCATATTTATCATGATTGACTTTTGACAAAACAGGCACCTTATGATTTCTTCTGTTTCTTTTTCAATAATTCTTTAACTAATTCTATAGATTCCCCTACCGTGCGGATTTTGGCCATCTGGCTTTCTTTGACAGTCACCTTATATTTCTGTTCAATGGCCGTGGCAATTTCAATGACCTTTAATGAATCCACCCCCAAGTCCTTGATAATATTCATCTCCGGTTTGATCTCATCCGGCTCAAAACCGGTCATTGTTGATAACATGCTGATAATTTCTTTGTCAATTTCATTCCCCATAAATTAATCCTTCCTTTATTATTTCGAATTGTATTTTTTTAACACTAAACATGCGTTATTCCCTCCAAAAGCAAAGCCATTATTAAAAACAATATCGACTTTTTGTTCCCTGGCTTTATTGGGAACACAATCAATATCACATTCCGGGTCCGGCACCTCAAAATTGATTGTGGGAGGAATTATATCGTTCTCCACAGCCAAACAACAGGCAATGGCTTCAATAGCTGAAGCTGCTCCCATGGTATGCCCCAGCATGGATTTACAGGAATTAACAGCAATTTTTTGATTCTCAAAAACTTGATGAATCGCGCCGCATTCAGCTCTATCATTCTGAACAGTCCCTGTCCCATGCGCGCAAATATAGTCCACATCTTTTTTCTTAATGCCTGAAACATCCAAGGCGTTTTCCATGCACTCGACTATCCCCTCAAGTAAAGGCTGGGTCATATGAAACGCATCACAGCTAAATCCGCATCCCAGGACTTCCGCATAAATATGTGCGCCTCTTTTTTTAGCGCTTTCCAATGTCTCTAAAATCAAAATTCCTGCCCCTTCACCGGGCATCATCCCTTTCCTGTTTTTATCAAACGGCTGGCATTTCTCAGGGGCAATGGCATTGACTTTATCAAAACCGGTAAAAGCTATCCTTGAAAATGAGTCCGACCCGCCAGCAACGACAAAATCACATTCTCCCATCCTTAACAAATCATAACCATAGCTAATCGCATAATTCCCCGCGGCACAGGCTGTGGTAAATATCCGGTTTCTGCCTTTAAGCTTAAATTCAAAAGCGATATTCACCGGTATATTATTGACAAAAGTCTGGGACATAAGCCTTTTGTCCAAATTCTCATAGCTTGTTCCTTTTACCATCTCTTTGTTTAAATCTTCTATAGGTTGAATTTCCCCCATCGTTGTGCCCATACATACAGAAACCACTGATTCAGACAAACCCTTATATTCCAATCCCGCGTCTTCAACAGCCAATTTGCTGGCCGCCACCGCAAACTGAGAAGATCTGCCTAAAAACGGTAAAATCTTCAGTCTTAGGAATTTTCTGGCCTCAAAATCTTTGACTTCACCGCCGTTATGGCTTTGATAATCCGAGGTGTCAAAAAGCTCCACCTTGGAAATCCCTGACTTGCCTTGAATAAGATTAGCCCAGAATTTTTCTTTACCTGTTCCGATCGATGAAATCACCCCTAAACCTGTTATAACAATGCGTTTTAACATATTATTTCACTCGCACAAAAATCATATCGCTTTCAGCAACAGTTTGTTCCTCAACACTTCCTATCGCATGAACATAAGCGTTATCTGCTGTTTTACGTTTACAGGTCAAAACAACTTTTAATTGATCCCCTGGAACAACAGGCTTAATAAATCTTGCTTCTTTGACCATCCCCAGATAAAAACTTAACCTAGGATTCTTTTTTATTTCCGAATAAAACAAAAAAGTGCCGGCCTGGGCCATGATTTCCAGTATCATAGTCCCCGGGACAATGGATCGGTCAGGGAAATGCCCCAAAAAACAAATCTCGTTACCGGTAATATTCTTTATTGCCACAACCTTTTCATTTAGCTTTAATTCTATAATCCGATCCAGCATATAATATGGAAATTTCTGAGGCACAATTTTTTTGATTTCTTCAAAATCAATCATTAGACCCTCCCTGAAATTGTTTTAATATAATCACCGTATTAGCTCCGCTGGGATCAAAACAATTAATCATCATGTGACGGAGCTTTATGTTTTCTATAGTTTGCAAAACAAAATTAAGGGTGCAGTCATCGTCCTTGGTCTGATAATTCTTTATTGCCGGAATAAAACCTTTTTCAAAACTTCCCAAAGCAGCCGCTACATTCATGACTCCTGATGAACTAAATGTTTCACCAATCATAGATTTGATCGCTGTGACAGGTATGTCTTTCACGTGCGTACCAAAAACTTTCTTGATGGCCTTTGTTTCAATAGCGTCCGCGTCTTTTGTTGAATTAGCATTGGCAAAAATACAGCCGATATCCTCTTTTTCCAAGCCCCCGTTGCTGATGGCTGATGCCATGGCCCCTATCATGCCCTCTGCCTTTTTGTTAAATTTATGAAAACAACCGGGATCAAAATTGGATGCAATGGATGCTATCTCAGCATAAATTTTTGCTTTGCGTTTAAGCGCTGATTCTAATGTTTCTAATACAATGACTGTTGACCCTTCGGCAAAAACAATGCCGTCTCTATTTTTATCAAACGGCCTTGATACCGGAGAGAATCCGTTTTTTAACCCGGACAAATATCCTAATTCATAAAACCCCAGGAATGTCTGCAAAGACAATTCCTCAACAGCGCCTGCCAATACCTGTTCAGCTCGATTGAAATTTAACGCGTGAACCGCATAATCTATGGCATCAGCTCCGGCACAAAACCCTGATGAAATTGTGGTATTAAACCCTTTAATCCCAAACCGGATCGCTGCTCTGCTGGCCGGTGAATTAATAACAGTGTTGGGAAAACGTGAAGGATTAACGAATTTAGGCCCCTGAATAAGGCCGGCTTTATCAAACTCTGAAATGCTATTAAGAGTGCCTAACATTGTCCCGACAGAAATACCCATGCGCCGCTTATTATTTTCATTAATGTCTAATCCGGAATCCTGAAGAGCGAATTTCATAGCGCAGGACAATAAGGTCGTTGCCCTGTCCAAGTCAACCAAACCGATCCTGCCTAAAGTTTCTTTGGGGTTAAACTCTGTGATTTCCCCTCCGACTTTGATTTTAAACTTGGCCGTATCAAAAACAGTGATATTTTTTATCCCTGACCGGCCCTCTTTCAGGCCTTGCCAATAATTATCCTTGCCGCTACCAATCGGCGACAAAATTCCAATACCCGTTATGACAATGCGCTGATTTTTCATACTCTCTTTACCGAGTACTCCCCTAGGTCGTACCGTTATATGCCTAATCCCCCATCGATTTGGATGACCTGCCCTGTGATATAAGAGGCTTCTTTTGTAAGCAAAAAATCAACAACTTCTGCCACCTCTGTAGCTTTGCCCAACCGCCCCAGCGGAATTAAATCAATTGTTTTCTTTAAATCCAATCCGGTGACCATCTCTGTTTCAATAAAGCCCGGCGCCACAGCATTGACCCTAATATTAAACGAAGCAACTTCACGGGCCAAAGACCGCGTAAATGCAATAATCCCGCCTTTGGAAGCGGCATAATTAGTTTGCCCGGGAATACCCTTAAGACCGCTCAAAGAGGAAATATTAATAATGTCCCCCTGCCTTTTTTTCACAAATGTAAAAATGGCCGCCCGGGTCATATTGAACGTGCCTTTGAGGTTTGTGTCAAGGACACTGTCCCAATCTTCTTCCGCCATCATCGCCAGCGATTTATCCCTGACGATGCCGGCGTTATTAACTAAAATATCAAACGTATCGAACTTTTCTAAAACAGCGTCTTTCATTTCCTGGACTTTGTTAAAATCTTTGATGTCCGCCTGAAACGACAATACCGAGACGCCCAGTTTTTTTATTTCTTGGCTCAATTCATCCGCAAGCTTCTTATTATTTAAATAATTAAAAGCGATATTGGCCCCTTGCTGGGCCAATTTTAAAGCAATGGCGCGTCCCAGCCCTCTGGTGGCCCCAGTCACAATGGCTGTCCTTCCCTTTAAATGTTTTTGATATATCATATAAATAATTTATCAAAAAAAACAAAATATAAATTTGGATTTATTATACTTCGACGAAGACCAGACGGGAAGAAAAATGAAGATTATTTTTAATACACCGCATCAAAAGCATTTTTGATATGTTGAATGTCAGGTGGGCCTTCTTTATCCTGCAGAATCGAAATCACATCGAACCTCGAAGGGATTTCAAGAGAATGGTATTTATATTTTAGATAAGATGTGGCCATCTGGGAAAGTTTTCGGATTTTCCAGGGATGCACGGCTTCATAAGGCTGGCCTTGGGCGCAGGATTGACGGGTCTTGACCTCAATAAAGCAGATGGTTTGGCCGCTTCGCGCAATCAAATCAATCTCGCCTATTTTATTACGGAAATTTGCCTCCAATATCTGATAGCCCTTAGATTGTAAATATTGCCGGGCCAAGTCTTCACCATGGCCCCCTAAGGTTTTATTGGACATGATTAATGATTATGGCTTCTTTCATAATTTTATAGATAATACGATACCCTCCGGCCCTAAAAGAATATTGGCCTTTAAAGGCATGTTTTAAAGCCTTCCCTTGAAAAGGATTTTCGCTTAGACAAAAAAGCCCCTCCTGGATGCGGTCAAAATGGCTTTTATTCCTGTGGTACAATCTTTGATAAAATTCTTGGGGACCCAGAAGAAACTCAATTTTATACAATGCCCAACTCCTTATGAATTGCCTCCAAGCCTTTGGTCTTACCATTTCTCACATCTTCTTCGGCTTGCTTTAGTCGCTTCATTAATTCCGGGTCAGATTCGATTTCCAGAGTTTCCAGCAAACCCTCATAGTCATCTATACTCATCATGATCACCTCCGGCTTACCGCGTCGGGTTATCACATAGCGGTCAAATTTTTTGTGGATATTATCAATGACTTCGGATAATTGGGAGCGTAATTCTCTAACGGATATAGTTTTGACCATAGTTGTCACCTCTGCTATAAGAGTACTATTATGTGTACACATGTAAGAAAGCGGAAATTTAATGTTCTGTCCGATCATAAATTTATTATTAATTTTGTCCCGCGCTTACTTGTAAGACTAAGAATTCACAATAAAGCCTATTTTAGTTTTCTTATACCCCTCATCTGGGGTACTCATTAGTCTCTTTATCGCCTCAAAAATAGCTCTAATCTCCTGGTCATGCCTGCCCACCTTGCTTTCAAGCTGTTCGATTTTAAGAGCTAAGTCTTTATGAGAAAGCATGGCTTCTTTCAATTTAACAAACACCCGCATAATTTGAATATTAACCTCAATAGCCCTATTGCTATTAAGCACGCTCGATAACATCGCGACGCCCTGTTCAGTAAAAACATAGGGCATATAACGACGCCCTCCCCTGGTTATGTTTGAGGTCGCAAAATGCGACCTCAAATCCCCAAACTCTTCAGGAGTTAACTGAAACATAAAATCATTTGGGAATCTATTCACATTCCTCTTAACTTGTTCATTGAATCTTTTTGTTGTTACACCGTATAATTCAGCTAGATTCTTATCAAACATTACCTTATGTCCACGAATCAAATAAATTTTACTCTGAATTATTTCTACCGGTATCATGCAGAAAGCTTAACAAATGAATGATTATTTGTCAATATATATATTGATTAATTATCAAACTAAGAATGATTCTGCTGCAGGACCAATTGCTTTAAACATTCAATCCAGACGGGATGGGCATTAAGACTTTCTACCATCTGCCAATGTTCTCCCCCATGCTCTTCAAAAAGTCTTTTATATTCTACGCCAATCTCTAAGGTCGTCTCCAAACAGTCCGCCACAAATGACGGAGAAAAAATCAACACACTTTTCACACCCTTTTGAGCCAATTGCTTGACGATTTCATCTGTATAAGGTTTCATCCACGGCATCCATCCTAAACGCGACTGAAAACAAACCGTATACTCCCCCTCTTTTATCCCTAATTCTTTGACTAACAAACGTGTAGTCCCTAAACACTGGACCCCATAGCCATAGTGGAGCTGACGCTCAGGCAATCCATGATAACTAAACAAATAATGGTTATAATGCTTTTGGGCCATATATTTTTGACCCAATTGCGCAAACGTCTTAATAAAAAGCGGATGATCAAAAAATTGGTTAATGACCACGACCTGAGGAATAACTTCCCATTCTTTTATTTCCTTCATCACTGCCTCGAGCGTTGAAACACTGGTAGCGCAAGCATATTGCGGATATAAAGGAATAACAATCAAACTCTTTAGATTTCTGTCCTTAAAGCGGGATAAAACCTCTCTAATGCCCGGGTTTTGATAACGCATGGCTAATTCTACTTGAAAACCTTCCCCCAAAGCCTGTTGGAGAAGTTTTTGAACTTCTTGCCCATAAATTTTTAATGGAAAGCCTTGTTCTTGTTTCCATAATTCACGATAAGCTTGTGCCGACTTAAGAACCCTAAAGGGGACTATGATTAAATGGACCAATAAAAACCTACGCCAAAAAGGGATACCTATGACCCGCGCGTCCATCAAAAATTCACACAAATATTTGCGTACATCCACGACGGACGGACTGTCAGGAGTCCCTAAATTGATAAGCAGAACACCGCTTTTCAAAGGTCACCCTCTCTTAACCCTTCCCCTCGAGGGAGGGGAAATTTCTTATTTATGTATAGAATCCAACGGTGAGGTGACCATATTCAACGTTCCGGTCACAACTTGCTTAGCCATATAAAAGCTTCCCTTCAGCAGGCCTCCGACAAGAGCAAACGGTAAGAACTTCGCATGGGTTGTTTCCGTCTTCACATTATTACTGATTTGCAAAGGGGCCATCATGACATCTTTAAAACCACCCTGAAATTTCCCGGCAGTACCAGCCAAAGACACTGCAGCCTGTGACATCACAGCTAACGCGATAAACAATGAGACCATACGTTTCATACAGGGTCCTTTCTTTCCGGCACCACCTTGGTATGTTTATTCATATTCAAAGCAGTTTTTTCGATGCGGCCTGCCCCCATGGAACATAAATAATGTGTGGTTTTTAAACCTTTTTCCCAAGCATACATATACATATCGCTGATTTTCTGGCCGTTGGGCTTGTTCTGATACAAATTCAAAGACTGCCCCATGTCAATCCACTTCTGACGGCGGCTGGCTGCTTCAATCGTCCATTCATAATCGATTTCAAAACTCGTCGCGTATTTGGCTTTTAAAGATACCGGAATGCGGATGATTTCCTGCACACTGCCGTCAAAATATTTAAGGTCATCTATCATCTCCTGGTCCCAAAGGCCTAATTTTTTAAGGTCTTCCACCAGGTAGGCGTTGATGAGAATAAACTCTCCCCCCAGGCGGCTTTTAACCAACACGTTTTTATACATCGGTTCAATAGACGCAGATACCCCCGTGATATGGCTGATTGTTTCCGTCGGAGCAATAGCCATGATCAAACTATTGCGCAAACCATTGTGTTTAATCGCTAAACGCACCGGCTCCCAATCCATGCGATGAGTACGGTCCATGTCCAAGTATCCGCCGCGTTCTTTCTCTAACAATGCGATCGTATCCATAGGCAAAAAACCGCGGTCCCATTTAGAGGATTTATAACTCACATAGGCCCCCCGCTGGCGGGCCAATTCTGCGTCTGCCAGCAAAGCAAAATAAGAAACAGCTTCCATGCTTTCATCAGCAAAATTCACAGCCTCCGCAGAGGCATAGCTGAGATTAAGCATATACAAAGCATCCTGAAAACCCATGACACCTAAACCTATCGGACGATGGCGAGCGCTGGCCTGCCTGGATTCAACAGTGGGATAATCGTTGATATCAATACTATTATCCAGCATACGCACGGCGGTTGTGACCGTCTCCTTGAGTTTGGGGACATCCATGCCTTTGTCAATCACGTGGGCAGCCAGATTAACAGCCCCCAAATGACAGACGGCTGTTTCATCTTTGGATGTGTTTAATAAAATCCCGGTACATAAATTAGAGCCGTGGACAACCCCGAGGTGATCTTGGGCAGAACGCACATTCGATGGGTCTTTCCACGTCAGCCACGGATGGCCTGTTTCAATGGCCAAGCCCAACATTTTGCGCCACAATTGCACGGCGGACACTGTTTTAAAGTCTTTCAGTTTACCTTCCCGGGCTTTGCGTTCATAATCTTCAAAACGCCTCTCAAAAGCCTTTCCGTAGAGATGATGTAAATCAGGAACATCGGCAGGTGAAAACAATGTCCAATCCGCGTTGTTTTTGACCCTTTTCATAAACAGGTCCGGGATCCACGCGGCCGTATGTATGTCACGCGCGCGGCGGCGCTCATCGCCGGTACTTTTGCGCAGTTGGAGGAATTCCTCGAAATCCCGATGCCAAATTTCCAAATAAGCGCACATGCCCCCCTGATGATGGCCGGCCTGATTGACGGCTAAGCTCGTATCATTGGCCACTTTTAAAAACGGTATGATCCCCTGGGAGACGTTAGTCCAGTCATTACCCAAACCACCGTTTCCCTGGAATATCAAAGCATCATCTTGAATGCATTTAAAAATATGCTGCAAATTATTTTCGATAGTCATTAAAAAGCAGGAAGCCGATTGCGCTTGAGGCGTGCCTAACTTCAATAGCGCCGGGTTAGACAACATAAAACGGAAAGTCGATAGGATATGATAAAATTCAATTGCCCTTGCGTTCTTCGCTTCGCCTTCTTTTAACGCCAGCCCCATGGCCAAGCGCATCCAAAAAATCTGGGGCAATTCCATGCGACGAGCGTCCGTGCGGATAAAATAATGGTCAACCAACGTCTGCAAGCCCATATAACGAAACAGTAAATCACGCTCAGGGACAATGGCGTTGCCTAATAATTTCAAATCAAATGCCTTTAAGGCACCATCCAGCCATTCATACTGGACGGCCTTTTGAATATACGCCGCAAAGTATTGCGGATATAAAGAGCTCATACGTTCAAAAGAAACTTCATGCCCCAAGGCTTGCCCATACTCCATTAACAGCAATAAACGCGCCGCCACAAATCCGTAATTGGGTTCCTTTTCAATAAAAGCGCGCGCGGCCATGATATTCGCCTGACATAATTGGCTCTCTGTCATGCCGTTAAAATAATTCTTGACCGCTTCTTTTAAAAGTTTTTCCGGGGAAACATCCGCCAGAGCTTTACAACAGCCTTCAAACTTAAAACGCACTCCATCCAAATCAATGGGTTGCTGAGAGCCTGTACCGGACTTGACGACCAGGTTCTTGACCCATTCAAGGGAATACTCCATAGGGCCCCTGCCGCGGCTACGACGGGCTTTGGCGCGGTCTTCTCGATAAAGAATATACCGCTTGGCCACCTCATGATACCCTGCGGCCATGATCACTTTTTCCACGATGTCCTGCACTTCTTCAATATGGATAGATTTACCTTCCGGCCAGCGCGAGCAGATTTCACTGACCACCTTCTCGGAAAGCTCATGGGCTTTTTCAATTAAAATTTCATTATAAACACTCTTGTTCTGGGCGACCAAAGCTTTGGCAATGGCCAGAAAAATTTTTTCCTGTTTAAAAGAAACAACCTTGCCGTCACGCTTGATGACGGAATACAATTCAAATAATTTACGCCGCCCGGCATGATGGCGACGATAGCTGGCATAACGCTGGGCCACTTCTTTATGGCCATTTTCATATAATTGGCGGATCACTTCATCTTGGATCTCTTCCACCGTTAAAAAAGGCCTTTGGGCCCCCCGCTCTTTAAGAACAGCCACGACACAATCCGTCACTTTTTGGACATTGTTCATGACGTCAATGGTCAGCTGTGCCTCACGGGGAAGACCGATGTGTTCCTTAAAAGAACCGGCTATGGCATGAGTAATACGGCTGGGGATAAATTCGATGATTTGACCATTACGCTTCTGAATTTTAATGGCGGCATTGATGGCGGCATCCGGGGGCATTCAAAAATTCTCCGTCAGTGTCATTTATTTTTTGACCGCGTTGAAACGTTTTTCAACTTCCTGCCAGTTAACCACATTCCAAAAAGCCGCGATATAATCAGCACGGCGGTTTTGGTAATGCAGATAATAGGCATGCTCCCAAACATCAATGACTAAAATGGGAGTTTTCCCTTCTGTCAAAGGGCTGTCCTGATTAGCACTCGAAGATATTTCCAATTTGCCGTCTTTGGTGACACAAACCCAAGCCCACCCACTGCCAAAACGAGTGGTAGCCGCTTGAGCGAATTTTTCTTTAAACGCATCAAAAGAACCAAAGGCTTGATTAATCGCCGCCGCCACTTGGGCCTGTGGCTGGCCGCCGGCATGAGGGCCGATGACCGTCCAAAAAAACGTATGATTGGCATGCCCTCCGCCATTATTGCGCACGGCCGTGCGAATATCTTCCGGCACGGCATTAAGATTGGCGATTAAATCCTCAACGGATTTTTTTTCCAACTCCGGTTTGCCTTTAATGGCATTGTTGAGGTTATTAACATAGGTTTGATGATGTTTGGAATAGTGAATTTCCATGGTGCGCCCATCGATGTGCGGCTCCAGAGCATTGTACGGATAAGCTAATGGAGGTAATGTGTAAGCCATAGTGTTCTCCCTTCCTGTTAAGAAGCCTTCTACTTTTTGACCGATTTTAAGACATCCTCATAATCCGGTTCATGAGTCACTTCTTTGACCAATTGAGTATAGGTTACTTTACCTTTCTCATCAATCACAAAAATACAACGGGCCAAAAGGCCCAAACCTCTGATCAGCACGCCGTAGGTTTCACCAAAATTGCCCCGATAATCCGACAAGGTTACAACCGCCGTTGTACCGGCCGCACCACACCAGCGCTTTTGCGCAAAAGGCAGATCGCGGCTGACAGTCAAAACCACCACATCCGCCAGCATTGATGCTTCCTTATTAAATCTCCTGGTTTGCAAATCGCACACCGGAGTATCCAGCGATGGGACGACAGACAGGATAATTTTCTTGCCCCTAAATGAGGACAATTTAACTTCGGATAAATCATTGGCCACTAAAACCACATCAGGGGCCTGATCTCCCGGCTTTATTTCAGGGCCGATTAAAGTCAAAGGATTACCCTTCATGGTAATGGCACCTTTACGTTCTACCATAAAAACCTCCTTACACTTTAAATACTTCAAATTTTGACGTATATAGAATACCACAGTCCGAAATATTTGACAAGCAAAGAATTGAAAGACAAACTCCCCATTCCCCCTCTTTACAATAAAGAGGGGGTACCCATGCTATTCCCCTCTTTTTTACAAAGAGGGGCTAGGGGAGTTTATTAACGTTAAGGCAATTTTCTTAAAAATTCCTGACGGGGAATTTTGACCCCCTGGCTGATTAAATCCTGCGGCCAGGGATAAAAAGCTATCGGAATTTTAAAACGCGGTAAATCCGCCTGAAGGCATCCGACCAAATAATCTTGTGCTAACGCCTGCCCTGCGTATTTGATAAAAGCAATGGGCCTGTGGCCGAATGCCTTATCTTCTTTAGGAACAACTACAGCCTCTATGATCCCCTTAATATTCAAAAGAGCTTTCTCAATTTCTTCCGGATGAATATTTTCTCCGCCGGAAATAAACATATTGTCACGCCGCCCGGTCACACTAAGACTCTCCTCTTTGTCTAATTGCCCCATATCGCCGGTGGCAAACCAGCCATCCTTGGTTAATGGCAAATTAAACTTGCCCCCCGCTACATACCCTTTGAATAAAACTTCACCTCTAACCAAAATTTCTCCTTCGGAAGAAATCTGCAACTGCCGATAAGGCAAAACTTTAACACAGGATGGCGCGCCTGCCGCGATTTTACCCGTCGCCACTTGAGAAGACATTTCGGTTAAACCATAACTTAAATAAATATTTAAACCCAAATCCAAAGATTGTTCAATGAGCGCTCGAGGGATAGCGCTACCTCCCAGCAAAATACACTTTAGAAAACGGAGCCTGTCGTGGTTCTTCGTTAAAGATAATAACCTGTACAATTGCGTTGCCACCAAAGACACATGCGTCACTTGGGCCTGTTCAACACAGATAATCACATCGTCATGGGTATCAACTACGAGGCAAGCGCCTGACAATAAACAACGCACCAAAACAGCAATGCCTGAGACATGATATAATGGTAAAGATAAAAGCCAACGGTCAGAGTCTGTTAAAGGAATTATGTCATTGGAACCGCGGGCACTATAATAATGATTGCCCCATGTATGCACCGCAGCCTTGACCTCGCCGCTGGAGCCCGAAGTGGCCATAACCGTCACCGCCTGTTCTAAATCCAAATTTGGGACAGGCTTGGCATCTATTTGCTGGCGGGCGTCAAAACAAACAGCACGCTTAATATCACCGCAACGAAACAAATGCCCGGCATTAATTTTGCTTACATACGAGGCTATGGTTTTGTCCGGCCAGCGCGGACTCACAGGCGCGGCCAGGGCCTTGATCTGCCAAAGGGCCAATAATAAAATAATATACTCAACGCTATTCTCATCACAAATAGCGATGCGATCCCCTGCCTTGATCCCCATCCCTTTTAACTGCTTTATAGCGCAAGCCATGTACCAGGATAGTTGCTGGCTGTTGATTTGGCGCCTGCCCCAAATTATGGAGAAATTATTATTCAGCGTTTCCCCCTCCCTAACCCTCCCCACAAGGGGGAGGGAATCATGCTAAAAATTCTTTTTTGATAATGCCATGCTCATCGGTGATGGGTTTGACATTTTTTAACCAGCGCTCGGTCCCTAAACCTGCTGGTTGACCTGTCAGGCATGCCAGATTGGCCAATACCTTTAAACCTACCGTTGATTCGAAAGAAGAGCTGATGATAACTTTTTTATCCAAACGCTGGGCTTCTTGGATCCAATCTAAAGTCGGAATAATGCCCCCTAAAATCATGGGCTTAAGCACGTAGGCACGGACAGCCTCGTGTTGGGACAGAGTCGCCAAAGAGCTCGTCATAGCATGCGTGCCGCTTAGGCCCCCAAACAAAGTTTCATCTAAAGCCACGGACATATGCGTCTGCTGATAAAATTGGTCCAATTGACTGATATCCCTTAAAGGCTCTTCAATAAATTCAATTTTTTGCCGGCCGGCCAATTCAAAAAAAATGCAAGCTTCCTTTAAACTCCATATGCGGTTGCCGTCTAAACGTAACCGCCCCTCCCTCGGCAATAACATCCGGATATCCCCCACTTTCTTGACGTCTAAAGCAATATTGCGGTCGCCTACCTTTAATTTAAAAACCGTATATCCTTGCTCTACAAATTTCTTAACATCCGCCATCACTTGAGTGACTGCCCCTTGCAGCAAGGCTGCGGTCGTAACATCCTGAAGCTGGCCTCCTAAAAATTGGGCCAAACTTTGTCCGCAAGCCCGCGCCGCCAACATCATTAAAGCGGACTCAACCCCAAATCTCGCCGATGGGCATAAATTAAGAATATGCGGCTCACGACGCAAAAGAGCTATTAAACCATCTTTATCCAGCGGTACTTCTAACTCCATCAAGTAGGAACGGATTTCCGTTAAATCATGACGGACACGGCGAATGGTCTCCGGACTTATGCCGGCCAAGGGTGCCGCCTCGCCTTTAGCCTCAAGACCATTACGGGTCTTCAACGTCAAATAAAAACCGCTGCGTTCAGTAATGGTGGTGGGCGTTGAGACGGCAAGAGCCAAGGGAAAAGGTTGATGAAAAGAAATTTTGTAAGAAGACAAATCAGACTGGCAAATAATTAGCGGCTGCACAAAACCCACCCTATGGAAAACAATGCACTATAAACCAAAGTCAAACGGCCGGTGGCAACCAAAACCCGGTTAAGACTTGGGCCATCTGTATGTGTGAATGCCGCTTGAACACAGCCAATAGCCAAAAAACCAACCAAAGAGGCCGCGGCTATACCTTGATGATCATCGGTAATAAGAAACACGGCAAAAGGTATTAGGCAGGCCGCGATGATACAAAAAAGATATTCGCTCATGACAAAAGAACGGCCGAAACGCACCGCCAGTGTCAGTTTGTTGGCTCTCCTATCCGTATCAATGTCGCGTAGGTTATTGACCGCTAAAATAGCCATGGATAAAAGACCGGGAGCAAATCCCGCGACGATGACCGCCCAATTAATTTCCAGAGTCTGCACAAAATAAGTCCCTCCCACAGCCACAGGCCCGAAAAAAATCAGCACAAATAAATCTCCCAGTCCCAAATATCCCAAAGGCCGCGGTCCTGCCGTATAAAAAATCCCGGAAATAATAGAAGCTGCCGCAATAATGGGAATACACATCCCCGCGCGATACGTAAGATAAACGGATGCTAAAGCCGCTAAGGCGAAAAAAAATAGCGCTGCCCATAAAACCACGCGTGGCGTAATCAAGCCGGTTTGCGTCACCCGTTGCGGTCCCAGGCGGTCAGCCCTGTCCGCGCCTTTTTTAAAATCAAAATAATCATTGGCTAAATTAGTCCCGATTTGAATAGACAAAGCCGCTAATAAAGCCACCAAGGCCGAAGGCGCATGAAAACCGCCGTCGCCAAAAGCCATGGCCGAGCCTATCAAAACCGGGGCTATGGCCGCGGGCAAGGTATGAGGACGGATGGCTAATAACCAGTTTTTTAACATAATCTAAATTTCATGCCCCCTCCCTAACCCTCCCCACAAGGGGGAGGGAAATAAGAGGAGAGAATTCCTTACGGCCGTTTCGGGAATTTGGAAAAATTAGGTTTGCGTTTTTGCACAAAAGCGTCCCTGCCTTCTTGGGCTTCCGGTGTCATATAAAACAACATGGTGGTGTTCCCGGCCAATTCCTGCAAACCCGCCTGGCCGTCACAATCCGCGTTTAAGGCAGCCTTAAGACAACGGATCGCCAAAGGCGAATGCTGCAGGATTTCCCGGCACCAGAGCACGGTTTCTTCTTCCAATTTCTTATAGGGGACAACGGCATTGACCAAACCCATATCCAACGCCTGCAGCGCGCTGTACCGGCGGCAGAGAAACCAAATCTCACGGGCTTTTCTTTGACCGACGATACGCGCCATATAGCTTGAGCCATAACCACCGTCGAACGAACCCACCTTGGGGCCGGTCTGACCGAATACCGCATTGTCCGCGGCGATAGATAAATCACACATCATCTGCAAAATCTGCCCACCGCCCACCGCGAAACCCGCCACCATGGCAATAACCGGTTTAGGACAACTACGGATTTGCCGCTGAAGGTCCAATACGTTCAAACGATTGACGCCATCCTTGTCCTTATAGCCGGCGTCCCCACGGATTTTCTGGTCTCCTCCGGAACAAAAGGCTTCTTTGCCTTCCCCTGTTAAAATGATCACGCCTATTCTTTCATCGTCACGGGCATCCGTCATCGCATGCATCATTTCATTGACCGTCACTGGCGTAAAAGCATTGTGCCTCGTCGGACGGTTGATGGTGATTTTGGCCATCCCCTCCATCTTATGATATTTGATTTCTGCGTAAGACCTCACTTCTTTCCAGGGAAATTTAGGCATAAAGAGCTCCCGTAGGATTTAATGCATCAATGTTTTTGGATTAAATGGCTGGCCTTCATACCGGGGAAGCAAATGGACATGCGCGTGCATCACAATTTGGCCGGCAGCCGCACCGCAGTTGGCCGCGATATTAAAACCGTCCGGTTGGTATTTTTTTAACAACAATTCACGACCCTTGTAGATCAACTCAAAAATAGCCTTTAGCTCGTCGGAGGTTGATTCAAAAAGTGTCAAAAAATGGCGCTTGGGGATAACCAGCGTGTGCCCTTGAGTCACAGGGTTAATGTCGTATAAAGCGAAAGCCAATTCGTTTTCCATCACCTTCGGTAAATTTTTACAAAATATACAATCAGGCATGAGGCCTCACTAATGTGTCTCCCCTCTTTAACATAAAGAGGGGGTCGGGGGAGTTTTTTAAACTTTTAAACTGCGTTCGAGCTCTTCGATGTCTTTTTTGGCTTTAGTGGGCATGGTATGAAAAATCTCGCAATAAAGCTGAATGGCCAATTCCTTCTCGCCTTCCATCAATAAATGACGGACATCGAACATCGTGGCCTTGCCACGGCCGGGCAGCTTGCCGCAACGGCGAAGATCTAGTAAAAACCAGACACGATTAGCGCTTAAAAAAACCAAAACACAGACTAAAATAATGAGGGTTATATATAAAAAAATCATAACTTATCCCTTTTCCGATTCTTTGTCGAAATCCTCAACCACCTGCTTAACTTCCATCTCAGCCTTGTCGATCTTGGCTTTGCACAGCTTAATTAAATTCACAGCTTCCTTGACCCTAAGGGAGAGTTCATCAACGTCAATAGCGTCGCTTTCAATTTTACTGATAATTTCATCCAACCGCTCGATAGCTTTGCTGTATTTCACATCAGCCATATCAATTTTTCCCCTCTTTAACGTCACTTTGAATTAACCCATCCACCAATTGGGTGCACAGGGCCTTAACCCCTTGGACATCTTTAACACTGCGTATCAAACGCCCCTCACGGCTGCGGGTGATACTAAACCCGCGTTTCAATGTATTTTGAGGATCTGCCAATTCTGCCATCTTTTGGAACTGATTCATTTTAGTCCTTGAATTTTGAAGGTGCAAATAAATTATTTTCTTTAAATGATTATGCTGCTCCGAAAGCGTCCTTCTGGACTCCTTGAGCAAAGAGGCCTGAAGGCGCTTTAAGCCCTCCTTCATGCCAGCTAGCTTTTGATGATGGCTTTTAATCAACCCTTGAGTCTGGGAGTGCAAAACCATACTGGCCTCTTTAAGATGATGATGACGACCCGCCAGCACCCCGCGGGCACCCTCCATGATCCTTGTCTGACGCTCATCCATACGGCGCAAAAATTCTTCCAGGCGCTCCACTAAAAATCTGGCTATGGCGGTAGGCGTCTTGACAAAGGTATGGGCCGCCAAATCGGTCACCGTGGTGTTAATTTCATGGCCTATGGCGCTTAAAACCGGCAGACGGGATTGGGCAATGGCCGTAGCTATTTTTTCGCTGTCAAAACAGCTTAACTCAGCGATAGACCCCCCGCCGCGGGTGATGACAATCACATCTATCTCATCCATGCCCTGCAGGCGGCTTAACGCTTGAATAACGGAACCCTCCGTATTTTTTCCCTGCATAACAGAATTCAACATAAATACTCTAAACGCATAACCGCTGTTTTTAAGCTCTGATAGTAAATCATGATACGCTGCGGAATCGTAGGAAGTGATGAGGCCGATGTTTAACAAAACCATCGGCAGTTCTAAACCCTTGTTCTTGTCTAAAATCCCTTTGCCTTTGAGCAAGGCTATCAAACGCTGACGATCCTGGGCAATTTTACCTAAGGTATAAACCGGGTCTATGCTTTCCACGATTAAACGCACCTGGCCGTGCCCCGGATAAAAATCCACTTTACACAAAAATTTGACTTCAATATCATCTTTCAGGGCAAAAGCGTTTTCCGCCTGCTTGAGAATGGCGTCAATGTGAGGACGGACTTGGGCAAAAATGACTAATCCGATGCGGGCGATGATGTCGCGGGTCTCAGAGTCTTTTTCACAGAGTTCAAAGAATACGTGCTTTTTATCTTTGCCGCGATCGTATCCTTGTATTTCGCCGCAAACCCATACGGCTCGCGGGAAACCGCTCTTGAGGACATCGCGGATAAAATTATTTAACTCTGATACTGTAAGGAATTCGTCGCTCATGCTTTTAATAAACCTAATGACAGCATTTCCCGCTCCAGGGCCTGGCCGGCGCTGATGATCACAGCTTCCATGTCGAGTAGCTTTTTGTCCAATCCCTCTTTGAGAGTATGCAGCTTGCGGGCATTTTCAGGATTTCTATTTTTCATGTCCCCTGAGTACCAAGCCTCATATTCTTTATACGCCTTAAAAGAATGGTTAAAATCCTCGACGGCTTTAGCATAAATGCCGATAGCTTCATGCCGCTTGATCATATCCAAATCACGCACCCGCGGCCAAATATCCGACAAAAATCCGCTGGTAATAAACTGGCGCTGGTCCGCCACATAAAACAGTTCCATGTTCTTGTCCATCTGTGCCCAAAAAGCGAATATATCCTTTTTTAACTGCTGTTCTTCAGGGTTTTTATTAAATATTGAAAACATACCCCCCTCCCTGCCCCTCCCCACAAGGGGGAGGGAAAAATTACCAGGTCAACGGCTTAAAAGTTCTAAGGGCCGTGGCCAGCTCTTCCATATTGATAATAGGCAAAATCGTGGAGTAATCATCGCTCCATACGCGTTGTTGACCTGAAAATTCTGTATCCAGCGGCGTCCAATCTTCTTTCGTAATCAATCTTAAAAACCGCTTATCGTCCCACGTTAAAATACACCAGAGGGAACGCATGTTCCAACCCCCATCCGGCACAATTTTAACAGCCGCATAGGCCCCTGTCACTGCTGCAATTTTAGCTAATACCGGCTGTAAATTCAAATACCGATTTGTAATATGAAAAACCACCGCGCCGCGAAGAGAAAGCTTCTGACGATATTTGAGCAACACATCTTTATTGACTAAATGGGTGGGAATAGCATCTCCGCTAAACGCATCAATGACCAAAAGATCATAGGCCGCATCCGGCGCCTTTTCTAATGACAGGCGGGCATCGCCTAAAATCACATGGACACTCCCCCCAGCTTGTGCCAAATACCAAAAATACTTTGACGCAAGCGTGTAAACGTCGCCATCCAATTCATAAAAATCTATCGGGCATGAAGGTTTGGCATACATAGATAATGTCCCCGTCCCCAGCCCCACGACCCCCACCCTTTTCGCCTGAAATACATCGGCAATCAATAAACTGCCGATAGCGGAAGTCGGACTGTAATAGCCTAAGGGGATACTGCGCTTGTCTTCATCAATGAATTCAACCCCGTGCAAGGTTGTGCCATGCACTAATGCCCTGACTCCATGTACGGAATCATACACTTCATAAATCCCATAATAATTCCTCTTCTTTATAATAAAATGCTCATTCTGCCAAATAGGTTCCAGCCAAGGGGTCGCTATAATAATACCGGCTAAAACAGCCATAAAAGCTTTTCTTTCTGTGGCCAACCCCAAAAAGGAAAACCAAACCACAACCCATAATAAAACAAAAGGCAGTGCATGATAGTCTTTGAAACTCTGCGGCCAAACAAAAAAGGCTAAAATAACTATTCCCACACATCCCCATAGCCTCCACGCCGGCACTCTCGCCACAGAGGCGGGCATCATTAAAGCCACCAAAAATAACCCGACCAAATATTCCATGAGCGTATTGGAAACCAACGGAATAATCCAACTGGTGAGCATACCGCCTAAAAATCCTCCCAGTGCAATCATCACATAAAATAAAGTCATTTGTCTGTTTGAGGAGGGTTTGGATGAGATCAATTGATGTTGGATGTACATGCATATAAAAAATAAAAAACTGCATAGCAGTACAATCATGACGAGAGTGGGCAAAACATGTTTTTGGGACAAGAAATACATCATCGCCTGCAGCCCAATGATAGGGCCGATGAAACGCACCATCCACGACGGGCACCACGGGTCTTTTTTAAAATTCAGGACAAAAGCCATTAAATAAACACCTAAAGGAATCACCCATAACAAAGGCACGGGAGCCACTTCATAAGTCATGATGTTAGTCACCGATAAAAACATCACCACACCGGCGGCCCCCAAACATAACCACCGCAGAATTTGTCGGCCCCCTATAGCAGCGGCAGGAGAAACATCTGTTTCAGGGAAAAGTGATTTATCCGCTTTGACGCGCCCCCACGCCCATAAATTAGCTGCTACTAAAATGACATATAACAGGCGCCATATCTGCAATTGTTCGGTATTGGTCAAAAACGGCTCAAAGAAAAACGGATAACTCAAGAGTGCCGCAAAAGAACCCAAATTCGATACGGCGTACAGACTATAAGGGTTATGTCGCTGTTTTAAATTGGAGCTTGCCAGCCAGCTTTGGGTCACCAGGCTCATGGTGGAAAGCACTAAAAAAACAGGGCCGATGGTCACACTTAGGCGTCCAAATATGTCTAAAACCAAAGGCAACACACTGCTGCTGTGAGAAAGATGGATCTCGCGTAAAGGAAAAAACAAGAACGGGATGAATAAAAGCCCCAGGTGGATTTTTAAATAACGCTGCACGCCTTGGCGGCGTAAAAGCACATGGGCCAAACAATAACCCGCCAGCAAAACCGCCTGAAAAAAAACAATACACGCCCCCCACACCAGAAAGCTCCCGCCATAATTCGGCAAGAACAATTTCGCGATGATCAATTCGATCTGAAATAATAAAAAGGCGGAAAGAAAAGTAATGGATGCCAATAAAGCCATGGGGACATATTAAAGGCAAATAAAGGCTTTGTCATTGAAAAAAAATATCATTACTGGTAAAATTCCCAAAATGAAAATTGCCGGCCGGTTTAAAAAATACCCCCTAAGAACAAGGGTCATCCCAAGAATCGAAGCCATATCCCCCGAAGAATTCAACAGGATATTCCCCCATGTGCCGGAAAGATACCATTTTTTCAAAACACTGGACGAATCCGGGTTTGATCAATTTTCCTTTTATTATATCCTCGTTTATGAGCACAAACAATTGGGTCCTCATACCGGACACTCGTCATTACTCGTCGCCGCCGCCCCCTGCTTTTCGGTCAATTATTCTCTGGACACCAGCATCAACGGCCCTTTACGTGGGTTGTCTAATGCGATCAAAAAGGTTTTCCCTAATTGCTTTAGCATCAAAGCCCTGGTTTGCGGCATCCCCATGGGCCAAGGACAAATGGGTATATCCAAAAGCTCGATGGATCAACTCAAAGCCATTGCACAGCGCATGGAAGCTCTTGCCCATAAAATCCATGCCCCCATCATCGCCTTCAAAGACTTTGACCAATCCTATGACGATTGCCTTCATCCTCTCTTAAAAAAGGATTTTTTAAAAATAGACAGTTTACCCATGACTCGTCTTAAGCTCGACTTTGCTAACTTTGAAGAGTATTTAAAGACTCTGAGCTCCGCCACCCGTTATGATTTTCGCAGAAAACTTAAAAAAGCTTCCACAGCCCCCATCGAATCATCTCTGGTCACTTCTCTGGATGAAAAAACCCTGGATGAGGTCTACCATTTATACCTCCAGGCCGTTAAAACACACGATATGGGTTTTGAAATCGTCCCCAAAGATTTCTTCAGATTAATTTCAAAGAACATGCCCCAAGAGGCCAAATTTTTTCTATGGCGGATCAATGGCCAACTAGCCGCCTTCGTCTTCTGCCTGGTTTCAGAGGGTGTTTTGCTTGATTATTATTTAGGCTTTGACTATGCCCTGGCCCATGAGTATCATCTGTATTTTGTCAAATTTAAAGAAGTGATGAATTGGTGCCTGAGTCACGGCGTTAAAACCTACGAGATGGGCACCACCGGCTATGAGCCCAAACGCCGTCTTAACTTTAATTTTGTACCGGTCTATCTTTATGTCAAAATCCGTTATAGAATAATGCGCCCCTTTTTGAAATGTTTATGCGCTATACTGAAATTCGAAAATTTTGACCCGGAACTCAAACGATGGAAAAAATCATTAAAATAGGACATCTGCCGCTGAAAATATTGCTGTTGGTCATGACCAATGACCTGCTGGACACCTGTGCCCAACTATTGATGAAAAAAGGGGTCCACCATCTCTTTAATTTCGCCCATCACGACTTTTTTCTGTTTTGGGCCGGAGTCCTTATCTATCTTTTTAATTTCTTTTTATGGATGACAATCCTTGCCAAAATAGATTTGAGCGTGGCCCTGCCTTTGGCCGGCAGCAGCTATATTTTAGTACCCATCGCAGCGGTTTTCTTCCTGCATGAGGTTGTAAAACCCCTGCGCTGGCTGGGGCTTGTTTTGATCGTGCTGGGCATATACTTTATTTCCAAAAGCAAACCCTCCCCCATCAAGGGGGAGCATAAAAGGCACTTATGAATAAAGCTCTTGTTTTTGTCCTCATCGCTGAATGTTGGATAACCATAGGCCATATTTGTTTTAAAAAAAGCGCCAATCGTCTCAACACAGAACAAAGCGGTGAAAAACCATGGCTTATCCACTTATGGGGAAACATTTTCCGGTACCCCGTTCTTTGGGGTGGAGCCATGACCATGCTGGTAGGACTCTTCTTTTGGTTCGCTGCCTTGGCCCGTGGTGATTTAAGCCTGGTCTATTTGTTGGGAAGTATTCAATACATATTTGCGCTTTTGGCGGCACATTTTTTTCTACAAGAAAAAATCAATACCACGAAATTAATCGGCACATTACTGGTCACTCTAGGAATTATTTTGGCAGCGGCCAGTTAAAATAATATGATGCAATGTTCTTTCAGGTGCATTGACGTACCTGAATCTTTCCAAAACGCATTGACGCGTTCAGGTTGCCACAGCAATACGTGGAGTATTCTTTATTACCTCAAATAAGAAAATTAGGAGAAAAAAATGAATAGTCTTCCTGTTAATACGGTTGATACGCTGTTTGTATTGATATCCGCGGCCCTGGTCATGCTCATGACGCCGGGATTGGCATTATTCTACGGAGGCATGGTCCGTCGTAAAAACATTTTAAGCATGCTGATGCAATGTTTTGCCGCTATGTGTGTTTTAAATATATGGTGGATCCTGATAGGTTATAGCCTCTCTTTTTGCCCAAGCAATGGATTCTGGGGCGGATTGGGCTGGATGGGATTAAAGGATGTAGGATATTCCCCCATGCCCGATTATTCCTCTACCATACCCAATAGAGTTTTCATGATCTTTCAAGCCATGTTTGCTGTTATTACGCCTGCTCTAATTATCGGGGCTTTTGCGGAACGCATGAAATTTTCCGCCTATCTCATTTTTACGCTGCTTTGGGCCACTTTTGTTTATGCTCCTGTATGCCATTGGGTATGGGGAAGCGGCGGATGGCTTAAACAAATGGGAGTATTGGACTTTGCCGGCGGCATTGTGGTTCACACCATCGCCGGAGTTGCTGCTTTGGTCACGACCATCATTATAGGTAAACGCAAGAACCTTAATCACTCTCCGGCGCCGCATAATCTGCCGCTGGTCGTATTAGGCACAGGATTATTATGGTTTGGCTGGTTTGGTTTTAATGCCGGCAGCGCTCTTAGCGTCAATAGCGTCGCGGTCAATGCTTTTATCACCACCAATACCGCTGCCGCCGCCGCAGGGATTACTTGGATTTTGCTGGAATGGATCCGCAATGGCAGGCCTACGGTCTTTGGCATTGTCACCGGCTGTGTAGCGGGACTCGCCACCATCACGCCGGGTGCCGGCTATGTAGGTATAGGCTCGGCCTTACTGATAGGCATGATGGCCAGTATCCTTTGTTTTATCGCCGTGGCCGTTGTTAAACCGAAATACGGATACGATGATTCGCTGGATGTTTTTGGCGTCCATGGAATCGGCGGCATTTTGGGGACCATCTGTGTGGGACTTTTTGCCTCAAAAGCTGTTAATCCTCAAGGGGCCGACGGATTGTTCTTCGGGAATCCGCATTTCCTGATCACACAGGCCATCGCCGTGCTGGTGGCCGTAGCCTATACCGTGATAGTAACATTTGTCATCTACAAATTTATCGATATCTTTTTAGGTGTGAGGATTAATGAACAGGAAGAAAGCATCGGCGTTGACTTAAGTCAGCATCGCGAGCATGCTTATACTATTTTGGAATAAAAAGCTTATACTGTGTCATTGCGAGCCCTGCTTTTAGGGCGTGGCAATCTTTTAAAGGAGAGAACACCATGAAACTTATTATTGCAATTATTCAACCTTACCGCTTAGAAGAAGTCAAACAAGCCTTGTACGACGCCAATGTGAACTTGATCACAGTCAGCGAAGTACTCGGCCATGGCCGGCAAAAAGGTGTGACGGAATATTATCGGGGGGTCAAAGAAACCGGAAATCTCTTGAGAAAAATCCGTCTGGAGATTGCCGTGAATGAAAATTTCGTCGATCCGACCATTAATGCCATCATGAAGAGTGCAAAAACAGGTAAGACCGGAGACGGCAAAATCTTTGTGTTGGATCTCAAGGAGTGTATCCGGATTCGCACCGGTGATCGGGGAACAGAAGCTATCGGGTAAGAGATAAGGTGGAGATAAGGTGACACACACTTTGAGATAAGGTGACACACACTTAGGAGATAAGGTGACACACACTTAATTCCTATAGAATTAAGTGTGTGTCACCTTATCTCCTACAACTGCAGGTCTTTAATAATTTTTATAAAAGCATCAACTACTTGGGGATCGAACTGCGAACCGCTACCCTGTTTGATAATTTTTAAAGCCTCTTGTTTGCTATAGGCTTTACGGTAAGGACGGTCTGAAACCAACGCCTGATAGACATCGGCCACAGCCACAATCCTCGCCCCCATAGGGATCTGGTCACCTTTTAAACCGCTACAATAGCCCTTGCCATCATAACGTTCATGATGATAAAGGATAATCGGAATGACCCCGCTTAAAGAATGCACCGGACGGATAATTTCAGCACCAATTTGAGGATGTTTTTGAATTTCTTTATATTCACCATTCGAAAGTTTATTTTTCTTATGTAAAATCCGATCTGAAATCCCCACTTTTCCCAAATCATGTAAGACAGCCGCATGTCCCAAATCTTCAATCTCTTTGGGGGATAACCCCAACTTCTGCCCCATACGGGTGGCCAGCACAATTAATTTCTTGGAATGGTCCCCTGTGGAAGAATCCCGGGCTTCGATTGTTTTACTAAAGGCATAAATAGATTCAAGAAGAGAATGGCTGATCCTCTGGGCCATTTTAGAAAGTTTATTTTTTAATTTCTCAACACTCTCCGGGCCCCCCTTGTCTAATTCCGGTCTAATGCCCTTCTGATAGTCCTCCTGGGCCGCACAAATCCTGTTGCCCCCCTCTTCTTTAGCAAGGGCAAGGGCCCTATCCGCGGCATCAATAATACCATCATCCGTATCTGTCCGCGGGTCCTCCGGAAAACAAGCAAGCCCCATACTAATTTTCAGATTGATCTTATTGCCGTTCTCGTCAAAAATTTTCTCATTGATCTTCTCCAGCAAACGGCGGCCAAACACCATGGCCCCTGCTTTATCCGTATCTAACAGCAAAAAAACAAATTCCTCTCCGCCGTATCGCACCACCACGTCAGAGCCGCGAACAAATTTCAACAGAAACTGCCCGAAACTTTTTAAAATAACGTCCCCGTACTGATGCCCATAAACATCATTAATGGACTTAAAATAATCAATGTCCATCATGATTAAAGAAATCGGCACGGCATGACGTTTAGATCGGCTTAACTCCTTATCCAACAGCCGCTTTAAATAGCGATAGTTATAAAGACCGGTATGCGGATCTATCAAGCTCAGGTCCTGAAGCTGCTTTAATAAAGAATGGTTCTCAAAAGTCAACGACTGCATCTGAAGGGCCTTTTGAATAGTCAACTTTAACTCGGTAGGATTAAGCGGTTTTTGTAAATAAGCAAAGGCCCCTTCATTCAAAGCCGTAATAGCGGTATCCATCGATGCAAATGCCGTAAAAATAATGACAAATGTGTCCGGATGAGGGGCTTTAACAGCCTTTAATACCTCCAACCCCGAACCATCCTTTAATTTTAAATCTACCAAAACAATGTTATGAAACTGCTCCTTCGTCTTCATCTTGGCTGCAGCCAGCGTTTCAGCCTTGGAAACACGGTAACCTTCCTCACTTAAAATATCAATTAACGTGCCGCATATTTTGGGATTATCATCAACGACAAGAATTGTAATATCTTTAGCTGGAGGTAATGCGTTATTCATTGTTCATTCCCCGCATGGCAACGCTTCTGACAGTATCCAGGCGTTGCAAAAGTTGAGGAATATCCAAAGGCTTATACAAAACAGC
>Ga0182027_10002349_pt1 | contig 30809 bp, 24 predicted proteins | sample 712E1DmetaG_FD_121300 | JGI IMG/M metagenome (GOLD analysis project Ga0182027, IMG submission 121300) | Permafrost microbial communities from Stordalen Mire, Sweden - 712E1D metaG (Illumina Assembly) | ecosystem: Environmental > Terrestrial > Soil > Wetlands > Permafrost | place: Sweden...
CTCAGGAAAACCTGGCGACCGTTTGTCATATTGAAACTGGATGCTATTTGAAAAATCCAAACGGCATTCGAGTCGCCTTGAGCATCGAGAGTAAGATCGCCTGACGTTATTTCAAGCGTGCCGTTGGATTTATACAGACCGGAGTAGAGCGTTCGTCCGCCGAGATTTCCGGACACACCGATAGGATCTACCGTTCGTCCGGCGGCATCGTTATATGCAATCGTCAAATCACCCATTGCCTGAGTTAACATAGTAGCAGCAGGCACCGAACCCGTAGGACCTGTAGCGTCAACTCCGTAGATCGTTCCGACCACGTTGGATGGGTCAAATCCGGTCATGTAAGAACCGGCGAGGGGACTCACTCCAACATCTCCGGTAATACTCGTAGGACCGGTATTGCTGATTCCAGCGTACGACAGAATCGCAAATCCGCCGGTCGAACCAAGAGTTACCGGCAAAAGAGGTGTTGTCGGCGTAGAGTTCCATGTCGTAAAACTTCGACTCGTTGAATAAGCGCTCGTTCCGCCGGCGTTAGCACTATCTTTCACGCTCACACGCCAGTAATATTTCGTTGTATTCCTCAAACCGGTGATTATATGCGAGACGCCCGTAAGCGTCGAGTCGTTATAAACCGTAGTGCTAAAAACGTTACTCGTATCAATTTGCAAATGATACACGCTGTCTCCCGCCGCGGCAACCCAACTCAACGTCGGACTCGTTGAGACATTGACCGCTGTATTCACAGGCAAATTTAACACCGGTGCTGACTGAGAAAAAGCAGCGACAGGCACCATCAAAGCAAGCGTCAGCATCGCTCCAAGGAAACGCGTCCACCCGCCTAAGACAGTTATTGAATTTTTTGCATTGATATTCATAAAAACCTCCATGGAGTAAATGGGAATGAAATACGACATGCTTTACAACGTAAGAAAATCCGCCTGCTTACGGTGCAGGTTTTACAATAGTATTGCCTGCTAATGTTACCGCCCCAATCCGTGCCACCAATCTGCCTTCAACTGTTGCCCCGGTATTCAAGGAGATTGACTGATCAGCCATTATTGTCCCCTTGAAGACCGAGGTCGTTCCAAGGGTCGCTGAAGTGCCGACCTGCCAAAAAATGTTCGAGGCCTTTGCGCTGCCGCTTAAAACAATCTGGCGACCCGATGTTGTGTTGAGCGTGGATGCTATCTGTATGATGAAAACCGCATTGGCATCCCCCTTGGCATCGAAGGTGAGATCGCCTGACGATATTTCAAGCGAGCCGCTCGATTTGTAAAGCCCGGGTGTGAGTGTCAGTCCGCCGATATTTCCGGCAAGAAGTACTATATCTGTTGCTATGCGTGCAGCGGCATCGTTATACGCCGTCGTCAGGTCACCCTTGGCCGTCGTGAGCATAGTAGCAGCAGGCACCGAACCGGTAGGACCGCTTGCATCGACCGTGTAGATTGTCCCGGTTACTTCGGTTAAACCAAACCCGGTTATATTACTGCCGGCCGCCGGACTCAATCCGATATCTCCGGTAATGGCGGATGTTGGAATGTTGGAAATTAACGAACCGGCAAGAATCACAAAACCTACGTTTGAGCGAAGGTCGACCGCTGCCTGCACGGTAGTTTGAAGAGGTATGGTTATTGATGATGGACCTCCGGTAGTAGTATTATTTGTACAACCCGCTATGAAAAGCAGCAAGGGTACCGCAGCGGCCAATCCCCCTTTTCGCACTACCCAGCCCCAGATCGATGTTTGACTGTGCATAGAAATCCTCCTATAATTAAAAGTGTATCGGGTCCCTCGCTCATGCAATTCGGTGCTGTAAAGCGAGTTCAATCCTGATTTTATAAAGTTCACCACCACATGTGCAAGCTCCCTATGTGGATGCTTGACTGGGGACCGAAAATTCTAAATGCATTCAACATCCATGCCATCACTATGATGACCACCACCACATTCAAAATCGTCTTGATTTTCCTGTCCATGGGGATGAACGTATTAATGAGCCACAGCACGACACCGGCAATGACAAGAGCGATAAGGATAGATAAAAGTGACATGATTGGTTCCTTTCCGAAAGGGTGACTACAATTTTATCCGGCGTAGGCACATACCATCGAATCTTCCCGGAGTACCTGACCTGACATTTCTTTCTCCTATGGTCGTTGGCGGCCGGCGCTTCTTTACTTTTGGGAGCTGATGATGCTTTGCTGGGCCAGCTCGGATATAACAAGGCCGGCAATCCCTCGTTGCGCATCCGGCAAGGAACCGGGATCGGGTGTTCTGCTCTTCGCACTCCAGATCATTCGGCCCCCGTTTCCGGTGGTGGTGACGTCAATGGCGCAAATGGCGACCGTCTGAGAATCAACGTATCCCGGATGTTCTATTTCGCGGTAATAGGTCCCGTATCTTTGCCAATAAGAGAGGGAATTCACATTCTCTTCTACGGTTGTATACCCTTGGACATAGTGAGTATTCGTCTCTTTTGGGAGCCTGAGAACAACCAAAATGCCGTCAAAACCGTTCGCTTGCACGGTCGTTATGACCTGATTCGTGTCCGGGGGTGCATCAGGAAACAAACTGTACGACGATGTAGCCGCCACGCCATGTTTTACAAGCTCACCGGTGAAAGCATCTTCCCAGATGCGACGTTTTGTCGCTTCCTTTCTCACCGCAATAACCAGCATCTTGCTGAGCGGCGGAGCTTTAAAAGAGGGATCATGCCATTTATCGACAAGGGTTGACGATGCGCAGCCGCACATCAGGCTCAGTAAACAACCGAGCGCTCCCACTGCAACTGCTTTTCCCAGCAAATTCATAATTCAATCCTTTCTTTCGAGATACGGGAATCGAAAGTATCACATTCTGACATCTTTGCGATTAATCCTTAACTCACGTAGACGGTGATTGCGATCCGATCACGGGGATGCCTGCGGTTGTACATGTAATAACCGCCCCCGACATAGTCGATATACACATCATCGTTTTCGTACCAGTCGGCCGACCAGTATTCCGGCCACGGGTCGACAACACAGAACCAATAACCTTCGTACTGAAAACGGGGATGCCCGCCAAAAATCTCCAAAGAGAGGTTGTAGATGCGGAACCCGTGGTCCCGGCCAAAGTAGCCGTGGAAATGGTCTTCAGGAATTCGGTAGCCGTTGTAGCCGCCGCGTTGCAGCCAAGTGCGGTGCTCGGTCTGCCAGCTGCTTGCGCGATGCTGCTGCCAAACGACGCGCTGTTCATTTTTTTGAACTGGTTGCACTTTCTGTGAAAGCTGCGTGGCCTGCTTTTGTTGCTTTTTGAGACCCGCCGCTTGCCGTGGTTGTTGCGTTTGCTGGGCCTTGGGTTGCAGCACATTAGCTTGCTTATGCTGATCCTTGACCTGCTGTTCTTGCTGACTTTTGGCTTGCTCTTGCTGTTGCAGCACCTTGGCTGGCTTTTGCTGATCCTTGGCCTGTTGCTGTTGTTGAACCTTTGGTTGTTGCTCTTGCCGATCCTTTGCCTGCGGCTGTTGCGCCTGCTCATGCCGCTCCTTTGTTTTTTGCTGTTGCGGCTGCTCTTGCTGATCCTTTGCCTGCTGCTGTTGCGGCTCTTCCTTACCCTTTTCTTGTTGTTGTTTCTGTTCTTGCTGATCATTTCCCTGTTGCTGCTCTTGCCGATCCTTTGCTTGCGGTTGTTGCTCCTTTTGAGCGTAGGTCGGAGCAACGGTTCCGAGAATAAGGAACAGAACTCCCGTGACGACTGTCTTGATTATAGTTTTAAAATTGAACCTTTTCATACTGTGGTCTCCTTTACTTACCGGATTGCGCCACTCCCGCCAGGTCGTCAACAAGAACGAGGCGGTGAAAACCGGGGTTGGCGAAGTGATGGTTTTTTTACGGCTCGACAAGACCTTTACGCGCTGGCCTGCCGGCGCTTCTTTACTTTTTGGAGTTAATGATACTTTGCTGCGCCAGATCGTCTATCACAAGGCCGGCAATCCCTCGTTGCGCATCCGGCACGGAACCGGGATCGGGTGTTCTGCTCTTCGCACTCCAGATCATTCGACCGCCGTTTCCGATTGAGGTGACGTCAATGGCCCGAATGTCGACAGATTGAGAGTCAACGTATCCCGGATGTTCTATTTCACGATAATAGGTATAGTATCTTTGCCAATACGAACCGGAAGATGGACTGTAATGAAGATCCCGTTCCGTTGTGGTATAGGTGGTATACCCATGTACATATTTTGTATCCATTTCCGTTGGGAGCCTGAGAACGACCAGAATGCCATCGAAACCGTTCGCTTGCACCGTTGCAATGACCTGATTGGTGTCCGGGGGTGCATCAGGGAACAAACTATACGACGATGTCGCCACTACGCCATGCTTTACAAGCTCACCGGCAAAGGCATCTTCCCAGATGCGGCGTTTTGTCGCATTCTTTCTCACCGCGATGACCAGCATTTTTCCCAACGGCGGGGCTTTGAAAGAAGGATCATGCCATTTATCGACAAGGTTGGACGATGCGCAGCCGCACATAAGGCCCATCAAACAACCGAGCGCCGCGGTTACAACCGCTTTCCCTAATGAATTCATAATTGGGGCCTTCCTAAGGAGAAAAGTGAATCAAGAATATTAAACCTCGATCACAATCCGAATCGTAGACCGAAGCTGCAATGAATACATCAAATAACCTTTCTCCCTTGAATGAGCCTGACCAGCACGACGACGATGGCAATTACCAGAAGAATGTGGATGAAACCTCCCATGGTATAGGAAGTAACCAACCCTAAGAGCCATAAAACTGTTAAAATAACGGCAATAATGTAAAGCATTGCTAGTATCCTTTCATGTTCTTTTTTAAAAAGTTAGTCGGGGCTTTTTATTACATCTTTTCAATCAGATTGCGTATTTCTTCCTTTGATTTTCCAAGTTTCTTTTGTAATCTTCCCACCAATTCCTCCTCCTTTCCTTCTTTCAAAAGCAAATCATCGTCTGTCAAATTAGCATATTTTTGTTTGAGTTTACCCGCCGCTTCATTCCAGTTTCCTTTAATACTGAGTTTATTCATAAAATGACTCCTCTATTTTTATTTGTAGTGTCTTTTTTAATCTGCTTTATCTTGAATCCCGCAGTTGGAGAAGGCGCGCCACACTTATTACTTGAGCGCAAAGCCTCTTCTTCCCATCTGCGGAATTCAGGTTTATTTCTGTCCCTTCCGAAACGCGCTGCGATCATCAAATCTGATGGATAATTAGCCCTACCATACTTGGCTGTACTGCATCAGCGCGTCCTTGTTTATAACACGCAACTCAACTCTGCGGTTTGACTGTCTGCCTTCTTTCGTGTTATTGTCCGCCTTAGGCATGCTCATTCCGTACCCATGTGCGCTCAACGTTGAATTTAAAGCAGGATAGACCATGGTCAGATAATTGCGTACTGATGCTGACCGGCCCTGGCTGAGATTGTTATTGTAATCTTCACTGCCAACATTGTCGGTATGTCCTGCCACCTCGATCTGCAATTTCGGATATTTAAGAAGCATCTTGCCGATAATATTGAGGTATGGTTTTGAGTTGATAGATATGTCAGTTTTTCCCGTATTGAAGTATACGGCATCAAGGAGCAGTTCACCGGTTGAAAGCAATTGCTTTTCTGCGTCACTACGTTTTCCCTTCTCATAAGCTAGAGCGTTTGCAGACTGAAGGAGTGCGAGTGAGTCGGCAGTAGTCTTTGCTGCGAGTACCTTGGCTGCTGCAATTGAATCAGCGTTTGCCTTTGCCGCTAGGGCATCGGCTGTTGCCTTGTTCGCTTGTTCATTGTCATAGGCCTGCCTTTGCATAGCATCCATATGCATGCGGTCCCTGTTCTTTTCTTTGGCAAGGGCGATGGAATCGTTTACTGTTTTCGCGGCTAAATCCTGGGCCGACTGGGCGGCTTTATGTTCCAGGTCGATTTTCTCCTGTGCTTCCTTTTGCCTCCGCGCAAGCTCGGCATTTCTTCTGCCTGCCAACATGTCAAATGAGAATGCCAGGGCGCCAAAAATACGATAGGGTTCGAGCGCCCGCGGATTGTTATCAGGTCGGTCCGCGGAAAGTGAAACATCGACTCCCGCCATGACATTCATCTGATACGGCGTACGAAGGTGGACTGAGGGTGTGATCCACAGGGGATCGGTCCCAAAGGACATATCGTTGAATCTGGTACGGGAGTTTAATTCCATACCAAGAACCACAAAGCCTAGGTTACCTTGTAAACCGGCGCCAAGGAGAAATAATGCAGGTTCATATCTGGCAATACTGACAACTCCCCCTTCGTTTAAATGCAACTTCATTCCCCAGTCTTCGCTGCCGAACTGGACTGTTTGCAGGAGTTTACCCAAAAAATCATAACCTGTACGGGTCTCGAAATAATTGTAGCCATCGGCCCTGTACGTGTTGATCTGGTTCTGGGCCGTGCCCATGATAACCTCTGTTTGGCCGCCCATTCGAATAAAGGCATACTTGGGAAAAGGCAACGAACCCTGGGCTCCTGCACGAATCGTGCCCAGGCCGTAGCTCCTATTGGTGTTGAGATAATTACTTGACCCGTATCCCGCCACGGACGCAAAAAGGTCGACATAGGAATTGACACCGTAAGAAAAAGCCCCGGCGGGTGTAAAAATGTTAGCGCCGGCGTTCGGTGTATTGAGGAATCCTATTCGCTGGTTATACCATGGCACCAAAACGTTGAAGGTAATGCGGCCGGCGCCCATGGACTCTGCTGAGCCGATGGTGCTCAAACCTCGCATTGCCCCACCATTAACCACCGGCGAATACACGGGCGTACTGCCGCCAGATTCCGCCCTCACCGTGTACGGAAACAAGCAGGATGCGAGAAACAGCGTTACTGCGCAAAACCTGGACATAACAGAATTTGAACATAACATGCTAACTCCTTTTATTTAAAACAGGTACCGTCAACATCTCTTTTTAGGGGGGTAGATTGGCCTGGTTTGAAATGAGCCTGCGTTCAATCTGCCCCTCGGCTCCATCCATGACTGCTTTCTTTTACGAAAGCTTTTTTGCTCGTGCAAACTCCTAGTGCCCTATTTCACTGACTCGATCGTTATCTTGTTTTTTAGGCCTTTCACGCCTTTTATATCGTTTACGAGCTTGCCCACCAGTTCCTTTTCCGCGCTGTTCTTGGCCATACCGCTTACCGTGACGACACCATCTTTTGTTTCAACCTTTGTTTTAATGACGCTGGTCGAGCGATGAAACAGCAATGCAAGTTTGACCTGTGCGGTAATGGATGCATCGTCAATAAACTCGCCCACTTTTTCAAGGGTCGCATTCTTGATTTTTTCAACGGTCATGTCATTTTGAACGCTTTTTACGCCTTCAACATCCTTGACATATTCGGTCGTTAATTCTTTTTGCGCTTCGGTTGACGCTTGTCCGTGAAGCGTAACAATCCCGTCTTTTACATCAACCTCGGTTTTAAGGTTGCTCACATTTCGGTGGAACAGAAGCATGAATTTTACTTTTATGCCGACCCAGTTGTCCGAAATTTCATTGGGTTGCCCGCCTTTTGCTTCCAGTTTATTGTCCACGCGCTTGACGCCGGGAAGTCCGGCGACCGTTTCTTCGGCCAGCGACCGGTGGGACCAGTCGGATACCGTTCCTGTCAAGATAACAACACTGTCTTTCATTGTCTGGATGTTAATATCATCACCTTTCAAATAGGTCATAAACACATAGGACTTTTTCGCGGATGATTCAACACGATCACTCATTTGGGTTGCAAGCAGGGCGCCGCTGGTCCCCAGAATAACAACCGAGGCCAAAATCATCATTACAGGATTATGACATTTCATGAGACAGTCTCCTCTTTGTATAGGTGGTTAATTTTCCGTGATAAGGCGGTGGACGCTATTGGATGACAAGGTAATGCGCAAGAACCATGCCGCATGCCCCTCTTACGATGGGCTGGGTGGATCTGGAGTGGCGTTGCGCAGCAGCAACGTTAATAATCTTTATTCCATGGAAAGAATTATTGCTAGTAAGAATGTGTGTCTTATTAATAGGAATGGAGCGTTCCCCGCGGCGGACAATCCCGCAAGTAGACTGCCGAAGATGCAGCAAGGTGGCTGCTCGTGCGCCATCGATGGGGATTTTTATGATGTGGAGGTGATGGCATTGCAATTGCGTCTGTTTTTCATCACATCGTATAACCGCTATGGAAGAATTGACGGATGTAAGTGCGGGACTATTACGATAAGTCCTTTAATAGGGGATTTGTTTTAAACGCCTAAAAGGATTGTGACCATGAAATCAATTGACACCATTTCATTTTCGGCCGAAAATACCTACTGTTCCGAAGAATACTTCCAGCGGATGCTGGTTCTCGAACGGTTGAGGAGCAAAAAGACCGGGAAACCGTTCACGTTAATCCTTTTGGACATCGGCAAATTAACAAAGGGAAAGCGGACGGAAAAAGCATTCGTCCTGCGTAAGCTGGTGTCGGTGTTGGACTCTTCAACGCGCGATATCGACATAAAGGTAAAAGGATGGTACATGTTTGATTCGATAATAGGTATTATTTGTCAGGACGTCCAGGAGAAGCACCGCAAAAATGTCACCGGGAGACTAAAGGAAAAGCTCTGTAAAGAAGGTGTTTTCCATCTGGATGGAAATACATCCGATGTAATCAAATTGCTCTGTTGTTAATACCCCGATTCATAGGGAGGTCGGCCGTTGGGCATGTGAGCGGTTCGCGGGATGTCCTAGCGGGACGCGGAAATTTTGGCCAGCCTTCGATAGAGAGATGAAATGGAAAGACCGAGGGCTTCACACGTTTTACTTTTGTTGCCGTTGAATTTTTCCAGGACCTGCAGAATATGTTCATCTTCCAGACCTTCAAGTTTCTGTGATTTCTCACTTTCAAACCCCGGGGCAAGGTCGGGAAAATAGCGGTCCGTAAGGACCTCGCCTTGCGCAAGCAGCTGCGCCCGTTCCAGCATGTTTTTAAGTTCCCGAATATTGCCCGGCCAGGGGTAGTCGGTAAGCAGGCGGGAAACATCCGGATGAAGGGGAAGATGCTCGTAGCCTGAATTCGTCAGGAAATACTCGATGAACCCGGATATTTCCTCTTTTCGTTTTCTCAGCGGAAGCAAGGTGATCGGGAAAAGGTTGATACGGAAGTAAAGGTCCCTTCTGAATTCCTTCGTCTCCACCTTCAAATCGCGGTTTGTGGCGCATATCAATCTGAAATCGCTATTCCGAAGCGTGTTATCTCCCACGCGCCGGAACGATTTCTCCTCGATGGTTTTGAGCAATTGGGCCTGGGCCGCCGAATCCATGTCTCCAATCTCGTCAAGGAACAGCGTTCCGCCGTCGGCCAATTCGATGAGTCCTTCCCGGTCCTTTACAGCGGAAGTGAAAGCGCCCCGGGCATGTCCGAAGAGCTCGCTGCGAAGGAGTTCACCTTTTAGAATGGAACAGTTTACTTCGATAAATGGCTCCGACTTGCGTTCGCTGTTATAGTGGACCCATCGCGCCAGTACCCCCTTACCCGTGCCTGTCTCGCCCTCCAGAAGCAAGACCGTTTCGCTCTTCGTGGCGATTTTCGCGAGTTCCAGCATTTTGTCGGTCGTCATGCTTTTTCCGAAATACGGTGAGGCTTGATTGAGCAGACGTTGCTGAATCCTGTCGCGCTTGCGTACGGCCTCAAGTTCGATGCATCTCTCTAATATTACCTGAAGATCGTTCATCTCCACCGGCTTGGCGAGAAAGTTCTCCGCACCGTATTTCATTGCTTTTACCGCGGTGGGAATATCGCCTATGCCGGTTATGATAATAATCGGCATGCCCGGATGGGAGCTTCTCAATTCAGGGACCCACTCGATGGATTGACCGTCAGGAAGGCTCACGTCGAGGATCATCGCATCGAACCGTTCCGAGGCGATGACGGTTTTCGCCGCTTTCAGGGTGCTTGCGCAGGCGATTTGATATTCGCTCTTCGCAAAATACTGCGTATAGGCGTATTGCACGGATTCGTCGTCGTCAACGAGAAAAATCCGACGCGCCTTCATAGAACACCGTATAGGTTTGTGGTAGTTGCCAAAAGCAATTTCCTGAGAAGTGCTGCTCTATTATAAATAGAAAGTTTTATTTTTCAGGAGCGGGCGGGGGCTACTATACGTTTTAATACATGCTCTAAACTTTTCGCCCTTTTCTCCCTTTATCGTCTATTCCTCAGACAGGTTCAAAAAAGAAAATAATTACTTCGGCTTATTATAGTCAATCGAAGTAAAACGATATTTTGGGTTATTACACCATTCGGGTAACACCAGCTACAAGAAACCCCACCATCATCCGCATCATTTTTGTTTGCAAAATCATGGCCAACCGACTTATAAGGAATTTACTGATAGGAGGTTTGATTTTTCCTCAACCTGCGGGCGCACCCACAAAGCCTTTTAATAACCGGGCTATTGCTCCCTTCTCCTGACTTTTCATTGGCAAACGAAGTGGCAAAAAAGCCTTTTTTTAATCTCAACCAATTAACATAACAATAAAAACGTTTCGTTTTAAAACACACTCTATAGCTGCCTTATATATAAATATTCATTAATCTATATTGTACATTTTTATTTTAATATTAGCCTTCTATTTTATAAATATTAAAGATACTGTTCCCATAATAGTCACAAAATATAGGAACATTATACTTAAGCAATTCTCTTTAAACACTCATCATGTCAATAATTAATTTATTATTTGTATTAATTTTGTATCCTATTATAATTCATGCTGTTGCAATCCTTATTTTACCCTATGTTTATTACTAATAGCTTGACGGATGAAATGTATATATATATTTTGAAAAGTTCTTATTGATTAATATTCCCCACCTCGTCCAGGAGCGGTAATCTTGAAAAAGACAGAAAAACACGAGGCAGCCAAACAAAAAGCTGCAAAACAACACACAACGCAAAAAAAACCGGAAGCCCGGAAAACCGCACCGCTAAAGTCCACCTTTGTAATTCCAGTGGCAAAGCCCGCAAACCTGCCCCGTGAATTAAAGCCATGGGCAATATGGATTTGGAACCTTTCCATTTCAAAGGAAGAAATTGCAAGCCAAATGGCCTTCTTTATTGAACAAGGTTTCGGTGGCGTGGCCATTAAAGCGGGCAGGGACATGACGCCCTCTTTCCTGTCCGAGGAATTCTTCGCGCACTTCCTTTTTGCGCTCCAGACGGCCCAGAAGGCAAAAATCGGGATACGACTTGCCGAAGACTTTTCACTTCCCTGGAATGGTGCTTTCGACAGCATCGCGAGTCAAAACCGGCAGTTGCGGGCCCAGTGCCTTGTCCTTGAACACTCCGAGGTCATACACAGCAAAACGGTGTTTGAGAAAAAAATCTCTGATCCCCAAAACGCCATTGTTCAAATCGGCAAAGTCGAAAACGACAGGGTCATTGTTTCCAAAACAAAAACAATTCCTGTTTCGCCGGAAAAAGACATCGTTTCGTGGAAGGCCCCGGCAGGCTCATGGCAGGTAATGATATTTAGGAAAAAATACGTGTCAGACCCGGTCTGCACCTATGTTCCCAATGCATTCAGAGAGCAGACCGCGCGCTTGTATTTAGAAACAGTGTGGGAGGCCTTTAAAAAAAGATTTTCAAAATTCATGCCTTTGACGTTTGAAGGCTTCATTATCGAGGTCCCCGCATGCCTGCCTGCGGACAATTCCATACCGTGGGACGATGACCTTGTGGTGAAATACAGGTCCAAATACAAGAAAAACCTTATTTCCCTTCTGCCCAGCCTGTTCTTCAACTCCGAAGCTGCTCACGTTAAAAACAGACCGCATGTTTACTCGTTTCTGGCCCAGTCGCTTCACGAACGGTTCACGATGGTGCTCGACAAATGGTGCAGGAAATACAGGCTGTCCAACTGGGTGCTGAGCGCCGAGCGCCCGATTCAGAAATCCGCAAACATGCTCCGCGACTGCACCGTGATTCCTTTTCAGAGTTTTACCTCCGTGGGCATCCAGAACCAGGAGGGCAGCGATGAAAACGCCGGCATCGTGCGGGCAATGGCAGACGCAAACGCAAAGGAATTCAGGCGCGAGACCATCACCGTGATCGGCAGGAACCGCCAGGGGAACGCCGCGACCATGCAGAGCCTTAAAAGCGAAATAGACCAGAGCGTGCTTTCGGGCCCATCGCGCATCGTTCTTGACGGGTGCTTCTTTTCCGTTGACCATAGAAGCTATATCAAGACGCCCTACAACCCGTCGTGGTATTCGCCCGGCGCCGATAAAATGTTTTTGCTGTGCGATTATGCCGCCCGCGTGAAAAAGCTTGTTGGACCGCTCCAGCTTTCGCGCCAGGTGGCCGTACTCTTGCCGTCAAACTCCATCATGGCCGACTACCTGCCGGGCAACGACGAGGCGGTGCGCAAGGGAATGCTCGCCCTTCACAAGACCATGGATGAAATGTCGCACCTCAACCTGGACTTCGACATCATCAGCGAAGAACAGCTGCTTTCGTGTTCTCTTTTTTCAAACGGCGAATTCAACACGCCGAGCAAGGTGAGAAAAGGGAATTACCAGGCCCTCCTCATCCCCTGTTCAAGGCTTGTCTCCAAAAACCTTTTTGTCTACCTCGAAAAGATGGCAAGCAAAAAATCAACGATCGTCTTCATTGACGAGGCGCCGCAGGGCACCATCGACGACGGCATCACGCCGTCATTTACGTCCCGGGTGAACAAGATCGTGCATTCAAAATCGGGCAGGGTGTATGTGTCGCCGGCAAGCAACCTCGAAAGCATGCTCACGCATATCGCGCCTGTGGTGTCCGTTACGGTGCAGGGGAAGAAATGCCCGGACATCGTTGCTTCCGCGGGAAGCGCGGGGAGCCAGACCGTGTACTGCCTGCAGAACAAGTCCGATTCGCTCGACTATTTCGCCACGGCCGAGGTACCCGAAGAGAAATATTTCTACCTTTCGGACTGCGCTACAGGCGAAACGCACGAGATTCTCGACGTCCAGAGAAAGGACGATACCTGCAGGATCAACCTCAATTTCTCGCCGCGTCAGACCTACTTTATCCTCGCGTCGTCCCAGAAACAGGCCGTCTCGCCGCTCCCAAAAGGAAAGCGTCACCCTATCAACGTCATAGGGACCGTGCAGCGCAATTACCGTATCGTGCTTAAAGACCAGTGGCAGTTTTCGGCGTGCTCCCTTAACGTGCTGCCGCTGGCGGCATGGAACACGAGGATCGGATTATCACGGGAATTCGGCGGGTACTCACATTTCTACGAGACCTATTTCGAGGTAAAGGAGCTCCCGACCGTGTGCGTGTTCTCTCTGTGCGGCGTAGGCGGCGCATGCGCCGCGACCGCAAAAGGAGAAAAATCAGTCGAGGTGAATATCAACGGCACCCGCATCAACGAGCAGGGCCTGCTCACCCCTGCCGGCCTTCTTTCCCTGTTTCCGCCGCCAGACCCTTTGCAGTCGCCTACGGGCCCCGCTCACCCGCCGTCTCCGGCGGAACTCGGCCACAAGCCATGCCTGGAACTTTTTTGCAAAAACGTGCTCTGTTTTAACGTCAAGGATTCGCTGCGAAAAGGGCTCAATAGGATTTCCATCAGAACGCTCGGCATGGTTTTTGATCCCATGACCATCACCTATCCGCCGCTCATCGCCGGCACCTTCAACATTGTCAAGGGCTCCAACGGGTGGGTCATCGATACGCAGGCGCCTATGATGGGCCATGATTCATGGACAAAATACGGGTATCCCTACATGAGCGGCTGCGGCACCTACAAACAGGTATTTGAGATCCCAAGCGACTACAACAGGCTCGTGCTCAAATTTTCCCAAGTGTCGGGCCCCGTTTCGGTGGCGCTGAACACCACGAAGCTCGGTACATTTACCTGGCATCCCATAGAAATGGACATCACCGACGTGTGCGAGTCAAAGCGAAACGAGCTGTCGGTGAGCGTGATGAACACGATAGACAACATCATCAGGATGAACGGAAGGCCGTCCGGACTTATCGGCGAAGCGCATCTGGACGTGTACTGAAAAAATTTCAAATTCATTGAGCGATACCGTTTTTTAATCTGTACTTTGTAATTTTCACTTTGTAATTTTTGTTTTCTCCGGAGGATTTCGGTGTCAACCCTCACCTATAAATTCGGCGAAAAAATCTTTCTGGGCAATGCCGACGCCCTGAGCGTGATCGTGGACAAGATTTTCGAAAACAAAGACGCGGCAACGGTGGTGTTCGACATGGAAAATGTCAAACTCTGCGACTCGTACGGCCTTAAATTTCTCATCAATTACCAGCGCAGGGCCAACACCACGGGCAAGAAACTGGTCCTTTACAGGCCCGATCAATTCCTCAAGGAAATGCTCGCCAGCACTAAGCTTCTGCATTTCTTCAGCGTTTCGGACACGCTTGAAGGCGACGCTCCGGGCAACGTCTGACCCGCTGGAAAAAATCCTGAGCTGTCTCAATAAAAAGAGGCGGACCGCATTCGCGGCCCGCCTCTTTGCCTTTTCCCTTTTCGGGAGACGCCCTGTTACTTTTTAGTAATGTAGATATCGTCCACGGTGTACTTGGACCCAACCACGTAGGTTCCGCCGGCCACGGCAGGACACTTGAAGCCGACAAGCATGGTCACGGCCGTGAAATCCACCTGCGACGCCCAGGTCGAAAGAGGGATCCACACGTCATGCCATTTGCCGTCCGCCACATACCCGAAATCGGTCGCCTTGACAAATAGTGTATCAGTGCCGGCAGCCGAGGCCATCCCGATCCCGATCTCAGGCGTGCCCCCCATCAACGCGACATGCATTTTCCCGCTCGTATAGAGGGAAAGATCTGCTGTGGAATACGATTGGAACCCCCATTCAGAATAGACCGCGCCGTTCGTGGTCAACTCGTACGCTTTGGTCCCTTCGAAATGGTCATAAGGCGTCCAATTGAAGTATGTTTTGTTGCCGGCGGAATCCGGCTGGTCCCAGACAGAATAACTGCTCCCAAGAACACCGTCTGTTGAGGGACGTTCGGAGAATATCACGGCGCCGTTGATAGTATCGGTCTTGCTTACCCTGATGGTAAACAGCTTCTGAAAAACGGCGCCCTTGCCATCGGAGGCTTTTACCGTTATTGAAGAGGAACTGTCCAATCCCCAGTTAAGCAGGGTTTTCGTGTTCACCGCGCCCCAGGCTATACCGAAGGTACCGGTGTCTCCGCCCACGAGGGAAAATGTATATGATTCGGTGGCCGAATCTTTGTCCACCGCATGCAGTATTCCAACGGAAGTTCCTATTGTCGCGCTTTCATTGATAACCGAATTGCTCAACAGGATGTTGGTCGGAGAATGAACAAGGGTGATGATGAACGCGGAATCGGCCGTTGCGCCCGAATCGTCCGCCGCCCTTATGCGGATCGTGTCCAACGCCTTGACATTTGCGTCAAGCGCGGCATTCACCAGGAGCGAATCGTTCCTGACGGTAAAGCTCGCGTTGTCGCTTGAGCCGGCGCCTGCCGCGAGCGTATAGGTGTGCTTGTCGGCCGCGTCCCTGTCGGTCGCGGAGAGCTTCCCCACAAACGCGCCCGGCGCGATTGTGTCGACGACCGCGGCATTGCTCAGCGCAACCGCCGCGGGAGCGTGATTGGCGTGCACAACCGTTACCGTGAATGCCTGCTGCACTGCGGCCCCCGAATCGTCCTGCGCCTTGACCCTTACCGTGAATGATGCCTTGACAGAAGCGTCGAACGCGGCGGCGGATAAGAGGGTGTCTCCCCTTACGGTGAAACTGGCGTTGTCGTCGGAACCGGCGCCCGCCACCAGCGTAAACGTGTGGTGGTCTGCGGCGTCCTTGTCGGTGGCGGCAAGGATGCCCGCCATCGTCCCTGCTGTGGCATTATCGGAAATCACCACGGTGCCGAGCGTGACCGCGGTCGGCGCATGGTTGACATGGAGAACGGTGATGGTGAACGTGGTGTCGAAAGCGGCCTGGTTCTGGTCTTTGGTTTGGACGCGGATCGAACAGGTCTTGTTGACATTATAATCGAACGACGTGGCGGTAAGAAGGGTGTCTGTGCGGATGATGAAACTGGCGTTGTCGGCGGCGCCCGAACCCGCGACAAGCGAATAGGTGAACACATTGCCGGCATCGGCGTCCTGTGTGGCAAACATACCTACCACCGTGTTGGCGGCTGCGTCTTCGATGATGGTCGCCTTCGAAAGCGATAGGTTAGTAGGAGGGTTGTTCGCTTTTGTGGGAGAACACCCGGAAAACGTGAGCGCAGCAACAGCCAAGGCGCAACAGATCAGAAATAACTTTTTAATCATGCAACCTCCCTTTTAAATAGTTTTTATACACGGATCAGAACAATAGCCTTTTGACAAGCCGCGGCACCGACCCGATCCACCCCTGAGGGCCGATAATTTTCATCACCTGCCTGTGGTTGTGCACATAGTCGCGGAACCATTTCATCCGCTTTGCGCCGCGGCTTCCGCCGGCGGACACCTCGTGGTGGATGACAATGGCGTTGCCGAGATAGGTCCCGAGTTTTCCCTGACGCGCCATGCGCAGGCCGAATTCGACTTCGAACAGGTAGCCGTTGCCGATGATGTTGGGGCTGAACCCTCCGGCGGCGAGGAACATGTCGCGCCGCACCGCCATGTTGCAGCCGCGCGCGCTGTTGATCCGGCAGGTGCCCGGCATGTCGAAATTGCCGAAGAAAAGCCCCAGCCAGTTGAACCAGCTCACGATACGGCCATTGATTTTCTTGTCGGACGAGAGGAACAGCCCGAAAAAGGCCTCCACCATGATCCGCACCCATTGAGAAAACGCGGATATGCCCTTTGACAAGCGGACTTCCCTGCCGCCGGCATAGGCCAGGTCCGGGTCGTTTTCGAAGGCGGCCGCATGCGCTTCCATCCATCCGTGAACCGGCACGGCGTCGTCGTCAAGGATCAGGATGATATCGGCCGCAGAGCTTTTGATGCACGCTGTCAGGGTTATGGTGGAGCTTGGAAAGGCCATTTTTTCGATACGCAGGTTGGGGTCGGCCAAAAGCTCCTGTTGCAGCTCCTGCCCCGGCATTTCGCCCTGAAGGCCGAGGCAGATTTTAATGGCCGGATACAATTGCCGTATGCCGGCAACCGTATTCATAAGATTTTCAAGCCTCTTATAGCTTGGTATTACAACTTCACACGACAACCGCGGCGCCATTTTGGTCCCAGGAGATATTGTTTCGTATGCTATCAAATATATTTTGTGTATCGGAAGACGAAAAGCCCATATCTTTTTTTACCTTTTGGAGGACCCCGCATGATACGGAACCCGTTTCTCATCCTGTGCGCTTTATTCCTTCAGGCCTTCCCTGCCTATCATGCCCTGAGTGCAGACACCTTGTCGGCATGGATAACAAACGGTCCGCCTTTCAGTTTTATCCTCATTGACGTGCGCGATTCGAGCGAGGTTGACACGGTGATGGGAACATCAGCTTGCCGCCCGTACCACATGTCCCTCAACCAGGGCGTATTTGCAGACAGCTACGCTTTGGTCCCAAAAACCAGCAATGTCATTCTCTATTGCAAATCGGGCGGCCGCAGCGGCCAGGCCGCGGCAACACTTGACGCCGCAGGCTACACAAGCGTCTATACCCTGTCCAGCGGATTCAGCTCGTTTAAAGGACCGAAACAGCTGCGGGCCGGCATTCTGCCCCTTTCCGATTTGCCGAACAACTCCATGACAGCCGGATCGCCGGTAATTTTATCAACGACCGCCGGGTTTCGAAATATACAAACCCGCGCTGGCGTGTCTCATCGAATTGCAGGAAATCGCTATCGTATTGCCTATAATAATCCTGCAAACGGCTCAACTCAATATTTTGACGCAAAAGGCAAGATAACAATATCCGCCCGATAAAGAAGGTCTTCCATGATCCGCCATGCGCATTTCAGATTCTGCCCAAAATGCGGCAGACGCGGCATTGCCGCAATTGACAAAAAAAGCATACGCTGCGGAGCGTGCGGGTATGTGTATTTCCACAACTGCGCGGCGGCCGTTGCCGGGATCGTAATGGCCCCCGGGGGCATCATCCTCACTGTCCGGAACGCGGACCCCAAAAAAGGACGGCTTGACCTTCCCGGGGGCTTTGTCGATTACAGCGAATCCCTGGAAGATGCGCTTGAGAGGGAAATAAAGGAGGAGCTGAACATCGGAATTTCCATTTTAAACTATTTCGGCTCGTTTCCCAATGTCTACCGCTATAAAAACGTCACCTATTTCACTGTTGATGCAATTTTTATCTGCAAGGCAAAAAGCCTTTCTCCGCTGCGGCCGAACAATGAAATAGCCGGCATCCGCATTACAAAACGGTGCGACGTAGATTTTTCCAGGATCGGTTTTCCGTCCACCCGCAGCGCGTTGAAACGCTACACGGCCGCCTATTTATAAAACCTTCCCGCCCACAGCCTGCCGCTTTTGTCAATAAGCAGCGACTTGACGCACCGGCCGTTAAACCCGATGCGCTGCGCGCTGTCGCTTCCGGGGGAAACGCGAAAAAGCCCTTTCTGCGTGCCTAGAAAAAGCGTGTCGCGCGTACCCTTTTCTATGGACCACACCATGTTGCCTTTTGGTTCCAGCACGATGTTCCTGCACCTGTCCTTGGTGAGGACCGCGCAGAGGCCAAGCCCGCCCACCACGAGAACGGAATCATAGCAGGTCACCGCCCAGCACACGACGCCTTTGCAGTATTCACGCGTGCAATTTCCGCTTTTCCTGTCGAACACCGATACGCCCTGCATATGCGCCACGGCGACCTCGCCGCCGAGAAACGCGATGTCATGCGCGTCAAGAAGGGCCTTGAATAAAATCATGCTGTCGTTGCGCTCGAAAAAGACCCCCCTTGTGCCGGCAAGCCAGAGCGAGCCTTTTTCGTCCTGCTTCATTGACCATGCCGGGTACTGGGCCCACAGCACCGGCAGCAGCGTGTCTTTTTCCGCATAGTAAACGCCGGAGTAATAGGAAGACGCATACAGCCTCCCGTCCTCTCTAAATACAAGGGACCTGAACGGGAGCCTTCCGCTCCTCGCAACGCGGCACAGCGTTTCGGGATGGTCCGGATGAAACTGAAAGATGCCGTCTTCGGACGTGGAGAAATATATCGAATCGTTGTGCTGCTTGATGCTGTAGACCCAGGTGCGGGGGATGAGGCGATAAGGGTACCCGGCTTCTCTTTCCGAGCAGGCTGTGAGAAATAACGATAGGCCGATAATAAGAATAATTGTTTTAATTTTCATGAATCCCACAGCGAGCGCATTCCCCGAAGCTTGCTGCGGGGTTAGCGAGCGACTATAAGTATGTTTTCTTTCCATAGGGATGGAAGATTCCCCGCAGCTTGCTGCGGGGTTCTTCAATGTTCCGCGACTGTCAATATAGGTTTAAAATAAACGATAGACCTCTGGATGGTTATATCATTCGCAAAATCACTATTCGCTGGTACCTGACTATATATACAATTATTTTACAAAAACCTGCCCGTTTTTTTTAATTTTTTTTAAGGGATGGACCTGCATCATGGCCGTTACCCATGGCGTTCCCGCCGAATTCATCAACGCTCTCTTTAAAAAAGACGCGGTCATAGCCCTCCGCTTTGAGCAGTTCACGTGCGAATCGCTGCTTGGCTCCGGCGGGCTGGGCGTGGTAATCAAGGCGAAAAAATCAACAGGCCTTTCGGTCGCCCTCAAGTTCCTCTACACCCAGGCCGAGGGGAACGCCGACGACGTTTTGGAGCGGTTCAAGCGGGAAATTCGCGCGACCAAGATCGTGGGCGACATTTCCGACGCCTGCGTGCGCGTGTACGAATGCGGCGAATATCAGCTTCAGCCGTTCGGCCCCATCCCGTTTTTCAGCATGGAATATGTTCCGGGCCTGAGCCTGGAAGACTTCATCCTCCTGCGGGAGACGCCGTTCACCCCGCTTGAGATATGGGTGCTTGCACGTCAGATCGCCGCGGCCCTCGACGACATCCACGCCAAAGGCATCGTGCACCGCGATATAAAGCCCAGCAACATCCTCGTGCACGAGACACGGCGCATCATGAAGGTCACGGATTTCGGCATCTCCCGGGACATCGCCTCGGACACGGGCGTCACCCTGGCGATGGACGACGGCATGCCGGTGATCCTGGGCACCCCCAATTACCTTTCGCGCTATTACTTCGACACGGTGCCTGTTGACAAAAGCGATGTGTGCGAAAAGAGCGCCGGCCGCTTCGTGCGGAAATCCACGGGCGAGCACGTTACGGTGGACTCCGCGGGGCGCTACGTGTGCGCCTATAAGGGCGAGAAACTCGACATAAGCGTGCTGGCGTCCACCATTCTCTTCGAGCTCGCCACCCGCGTCAACCCCTTTGCGGGCTCGCCGCTCCCCTCCATCCTCACCGACATCATGCGCGGCACGCGGCTCGACCTCAAAACGTTCTTTCGCGACCATCCCGATTTTTTTCACGAGCAGGCGCGGAAAAAACCGGCCTTTGTGGAACGCCTCAACCGTATCGTCAGAAAAGGGTACAACGCGCCGCGCGCCAGGACCTACCAGAGCGCCGGCGAGCTGATCCGCGACCTTGACAATGCAATAAAGTCATTCTGCGGCCGCGTGCCCGGCGCCGCCGAAAAGGACGACATCATGGCCACCATCCTCGGCAGGACGCTTGTTGACGAATACGAGCACGTGCTGCGGCGGTGCGAGCGCGCCGTGCGCGACAATGCCGAGGCGGACGACCGGATCAACATCAACCGGCTCATGCTGCTGTACAAGCTCAAGAAAACGGAGCGGCTCATGGCGTGCCTCGACCTGCTCCACGCAAAAACCGCGGAGCTTGCCCGGAAAATAGAGCCCGAACGGAAAGACTGCGCGTTTCTGCTGGAATTGTGGGAGAAACTCGAGCGCTTCGGCATCGAGGACAGGTACCGGGAAAATAGCTCGCTGCTTAAAACCGCGCTGCAGCGTGCTGTGTAAAAATAAAATTCACCACAGAGACACAGAGAAAAATTGTTGAAAGTTTAAAGTTGACAGTTGAAAGCTGGTCGTTTGTGCTTCAAACTTTCCACACTGTCTTTTATTCTCCGTGCTCTCTGTGTCTCAATGGTGATTCTTTTAAAGAATAAAACAGGGATTTCCTAATGTCCGACAACAGCGTCAAGCATGTTACCGAACGGTTCGCAGAATCGCTTGCGCTTGAGAACATCTCGAGCGTGTGCCCGGGCTTTGTGCGCGCCACGCAGGTCCTCAAAATCGACAGGGAAGCGATTGCGTCGGACGAGGTCCTTATAGAAGAGGTCGCGTATCCCTCGCTGGAGAAAATGAATGCCGAGCTCAAGAGCTTCAGCCTCAAGGCAGGGCTGATTTCATCGTTCGAGCACATGTCGGTACCCCCGCCCAAATACGCCTTTACCGACACCAGGCAGCTGCTCGCCTGGTTTGTAACGCCCGTGCCGCACGTCACACTCGCCATGCTCTTTGACGAAATCAGGAAACAGTTTCCTCCCCATTATACCTGGGACAGGATGAGGTTTGTCCGCGACACCATTGCCGCGGTGCGCTCAAGCTTCCGCCTGTCGTTCCGGGTCCGCAGAAATCCCCTCATCGCCCTGAGGGACGCTTTTACCACGGCGCACCGTTCCCTGCCGCAGCGGCTCAGGCCCAGAGAGCGGCTCGCGCTGGTTGCTTCGCTTGTTGATATTATGCGAATAAAACACGCCGCCGGCATTTTTCACAACAACATCACCCCGGACACTGTTTTTTTCTCCCAGGCGACTAAGCCAAGGTTCCTCAATAATTTTTCAGGCCTTGAGCCCGCGGTAATGGCGCAGTATATTCCCCCGGCAATAGCGCACAGGGACGCCGCGCTCTCCTTCGGCGCGCAGTCGCAGGACACCTATTGCGTCGCGCTCGCCGCATACGAACTCATCACCGGCGAGACGCTCAACGGACCCGCATTCGAACTCGACGCGGCGGTGCCCTTCAACCGGCCCGCGCCCGCCATCCTTGAAAAACACCTTGCCGGCGTGTTTTCGTTTATCAACCCGAGCATCGCCTTCATCCGGACGCTGTGGTGCGCGGCCTTCAGGCTCTATGACGAATTTACGGCAACGCTCAACGAATCCAATTGGCCGCGCTTCCGCAGGCTCAACGCGGCAACCGGCTCGTTTGCGCGCTCAATCCCGTTCGTGCGGAAATTCCTCAACATCTGGCTCCCCACAAAAACCGCGTGGGCGCTGCGCGTCATCCTCGATTACCGCACCAACGAAAGCATCTTCAGCACTGCGGGGAAACTGAAGAACCCCGCCCAGGCCAAAAGAAACGCGGACTGCTCGTTTCTGGGGCACGCGCTGCCTAAAAAGGCGTTTTCCGGGAAATCAAGACTGGCCAGGCTGATACAGGAAATCATTGATGAGAATACAATAAGAGAAAATTGAAAAAACTCTGGTGGGGGCACCGCTTAGAGGTTTTTATTAAGAGTTGGTCGTTACCCTCACTTCGCTCGGGTCGGCCCTCGCTCCGGTCGTGGTCAGGCCGCACCGCGCTCCAGCGCGGCCTCCGTTCCTGCCTAACGCGAAAACAAAAACCAAGATGTCGAGAGACTGCGATTAGTCCGCCTTTACGGTGTTTCCATGAGGAAAACACTTTTTAAAAAAGCCTTTTGCATTTTTCGCCTTTTTGGTGTACATTTAAGGATAGAGAATACCCATGCCGGACATTTTTACAAATACCGATTGCCGGAAATTCCTGGCTGATTACTACACCTGGAACAAGGAGTGGTCATAATGAAAAAGCTGTTGATAGTGCTGGCAATATATTCAATGTCGTATGCCCTTCAGGCGCCGTATCTGATAAGCACTACGGCGTTGAGCGACAGCAGCGTGGGCCTTGCATGGCGGAACAACGACGTCGCAACAACAGGATTTATTGTCCAGCGAAAAGACTCGACGGGAACCAACTATAAATTCCTTGATTCTGTGAAATCAGCGACAATTCTTTCCTATATGGATATGAAGGGGCTGCAGCCGGCAACGCTCTATACGTATCAGGTGATTGCATACAGCGCGACGGAAGTATCGGACACATCGAACAGCTCGAAAGTGACGACACCGAGGACAGCGCCAATTCTGACAAGCGCAACCGCATTGAGCCGGAACAGAGTTAATATTGGCTGGAGTGATAAAAGCAAAGCCATGGGTTTTATAATTCAACGAAAAGATTCGACGGAAACCATTTATCAATTCATCGATTCAATTAAATCGGCGGGGACATTCACCTACACGGATACAATCGGGTTGCAATCGGGGACGATTTACACCTATCGGGTCATTGCGTACGACGCAATGAATGTTCAGGACACATCAAACACCGTGCAAGTAACGACAAAACCTGACATTTTCAATCGCCCGAACATTTCCGTTTCTTGGAATTTTGAAAATCCATCATCCGTTCAAATAACAATCACCGACAGTTCTAATTGTGAAATCGGATATCGTATTTATCGTAGCAATGGTTTTAATTCCAGCTTCAATCCTGTTGCCACTATACTCAGTACGCGCCCGGACAGTATGGGAGCAATTATAGGGAAAGATAATACGATTGCATCAAACAAATGGTACACGTATAAAGTCGCCGTTTACAAAACCGACAGTTCGATTTTTTCCGATTCAATTTCAACGTATACTTTACAATCTGTACCTATGAGCACCAAGGTAATATTTCAAAAACTAAGCGACATTCCAATCAGCTTGGCAGGGTTGTCCGCAAAGGCGGGAGATTCTATTATTCTCAAGGAGGCCCCCTCTCCGGCGGGAAAATATACAGTAATAAACGTCAATAACCCTATGCTTCCTAAATTTGACGGATACATAGACTCTGCCGTACTATTATCATATCCACAACAAACACTGATTCCCGCTTTTCTACGATTCGGCGTCTATAACGGCTTATCACTTGCACATGTAATTCATTATAAAAACAGGATGCTGATTTTGCAGGGTAATGGTGTGGACATGTACCAAATTCAGAATAACAATCTGGTTTTTGTAGATACTTTTATGCTGCCATCAACGATGCCAATTAGCCAAATGTTATTGCTAAACGATTCGCTTTTAGCTGTCGTTGCCGATTCTTCTTTTTCCTCTAACAGTATTTTTGGGTACGGAAGTTCAATCTCCGGTCGTCACAGCTATATGTATTCTTTCCAACTAGCCAATTCAGGTTTTTCATCTTTTCCCGCGTACACTGTTCCAGAAAATAACTATCATAGTTTCGGTCAAGGGCCCACAAGCTCTTATTGGAATTCTGATTCGTCCGGTTATTCATATATTCGCGGGTTTTATAATGATGGTATACTAATTTCAATTAAACAATTTAATTCCTCCGCAAGTCGCAACGGTGGGGGGACCAGCACCTCTTCACGCGATTCATCAGCCTCCGTAGCAGTGGTCAATGGAAACCTAGGGATGGTTTACTCCAGGAGTAATCCGAATGCCGGCTGGTTTGATTCATCCACATCCAACACCGGCCATTATCTCTCTCCGACGGAAAATCTTTGCTCTGCGGGCCCGGCTTTATTCGTGTCGGACATCAGGGACCTTTCCGACGGCTATCACACGGCTTTGGCAAATAATGCCGTTTATCAGGACAGTGCAGCCGGTGCGCCGCGGAACATCCTGCTCGACACTCTCCATAAAATGGCATATCTTTTCTATGACAGTAAATTGTCAATTCTTACCTATCAACGCCAGATTGTCGGGGTCGCCAATCAGTCAAATAAGCCTTCCGGCCTAAAAAATATTTCTATTGTTCCCAACGCTTCTCGCTCCGGCGTGACCATTGTTCTGCCGGCAGCCAGCTATAACGCTGATCTTTTTATCTATGACCTTTCGGGACGAGTCGTGGATAAAATTAGGCGCATTACTTCCAATGCGGTTTTCTGGAGGCCAAAGAGCAAATCGATGAATTTTTATATTGTTGTTGTCAAGAGCGGCAAGGAACAATATCTTTCAAAATTTATAGTGCGGTAAAAAGAAACGCAGAAAACGCAAGCCCGCGGTTGCGGCCAGCCGGTTATTGATTTGTCCCACTCATTTTTTTCCCACGCTCGGGAACCGTCCCATGTCGGTATGCGGCAGAAACAGCGCGGCCACGTACGCGTCCATGTACCGGTTGTCGGCCGAAAGGTCGATGTAGGTCATTCGTTTGGCCAGCGCGGCGAGCTCGTCGCGCCGCGACTTTGACAAAAGCGCAAGCGTCGCGCCGGTGAGCGAGGAATTGCCGAGGTACGAAAACCTCTCGCGGGGAATGTCGGGCAGCATGCCGATGCGCACCGCGTGCTCGATGTTGATGAACCTTCCGAACCCGCCCGCGATGTACACTTGCGTTATGCTCTGGAAGGTGAGGCCGATGTTCGACAGCATGAGGTCGCAGGCGGCATAGATCGCGCCCTTGGTGCGGATGAGATTTTCGATGTCGGCCTCGGTGATCACGATCTCCCGGTTCGCATACGCGGCGGCTGACTTGACAAGAACGAGTCCCCTGACTCCCTCTATCTTCGGGACGCGCGACACCGGCACGCTGTCGGCTATCTTTCCGTCCCTGTCGATGAGCCCCTTGGTATACAGCTCGCCGAGCAGCGAAATGAGCCCCGAGCCGCAGATGCCTTTGGGCTTTCCGCCGCCGATCACACTGTACTTCACATTCTGCATTTTCGGGTCGATCTCAAACGATTCTATGGCCCCTGCGGCGGCCCGCATGCCGCACTTGATGCCCGAGCCCTCGAATGCCGGGCCCGCGGAGCAGGCAGCGGCCATGAGGAATTCCGCGTTGCCGATCACGATTTCGCCGTTGGTGCCGATGTCCATGAACAGGCTGATGTTTTTTTTGTCATTGATCATCGGCGTGGCGAGCAGGCCCGAGGTGATGTCGCCGCCCACATAGCTGCCAACGCCCGGCGCGAACGACACCGCCGCCAGCGGATGGGCGTGGAGCCCGATTTCCCCCGCCGCCACGATGCCCGGCGCATTGACAACCGGCACATACGGGCTCTCGCGGATGCTCTGGGGCTGCAGGCCCAGCAGGAGGTGCACCATGGTGGTGTTGCCCGCAATTGCGATGTTGTACACGGAGCCGGCGGGCATTTTTATTTCCCTGAGGCATTCGTCAATGAGGCCGTTTATGGTGGCAAGGACAAGCGAGCGCATTTCCTCCAGGCGCCGTTCCGTCTTTGCGTATTCGATCCGCGCAATGACGTCGGCGCCGCGCCGGACCTGGCCGTTATAGTCCGATTTGCTGGCAAGGATTTTTCCGGTATCCATGTCAACGCAATGTACGGAGACCGTGGTGGTGCCGATGTCGCAGGCAATGCCGATGGAGCGTTGGGGTGTGTCCCCCGCTTCAACCGACTCAACGATAACGCCGGCGCCTTCATCTCTTGCGCGGACCGTCACTTGACCGTTCTGCGCGCGAAGCGCTTCCGGGAGCTTTTTAAGCGCCGGCAGTTCGCACCGCATCCCGGCGGCGGAATCCACAACTTTCCCCAATTGTTTTTCGAGGCGTTGAAAATCAGTGCCGTTGTTTTCAGGCGTTGGAGGATCAACGGTCAGGGAATACGCCTTGACGATGGGCGAAATGTCTTTTGCGGCGGGCAATAATTCCGGGGCAATCGCCATGATGTCTTTTCCAAGCGACATCGTGGCCGCCTCTTCGGTCTTGCCGGACACGATTGAAAATACGGCGTCCCCGCACACGATTGACTGGCACGAAAGAACCTTCAGAGGTCCGGAAATTTCCCGTCCTTTGATTTCAACGCGGCCCTCGACAAGCTCCACAAGGCATTTGTGGCAGGTGCCCTTGCCCCCGCATTCCATGAAGAGGCCATTCTCGCCAAGCATGGTCGCGGTGTCGGTAAGCCTCGTGCCAACCGGGACCGTACCGGTTATTTTTGAAGGCAGAAAGGTGATGGAGGGCATGAAGGAAAAATACAAAGCGCCGAAGCGCCAAGGGAGATATGGCGGAGAGAGGAGACGGTGGGATGAGGTCAATTCATTTCGCAAGCTTCTTCATGAAAGGCGCGATGTCCGACGCCTCCTGCGGCCCAACGAGCACTTCCCAACCGGGCATGGCTTCCTCGAGCTCGCCCGAAATGGACGCCACGTAGCCCGGAATGATGATTTTCCGCGACGCGAATTGCCTGTCAACGTCCTTGCTTTTAAGGAAGGCCCCTATTTTCTCGCCGTTGAATTTGCGCGCGGCCCAGGCCGTGAGCACCGACATCCCTTCGGCGTCCACGATGGCGAGGTGCACGGGTACGCCAGCGTTTTCGAGCTCGCCGCTCACGATGAAATACGTGAGCGAAAAATTGGTGGTCACCACCAGCGGCGCGTCGGGCGCGGGCTCTCCTATTTTGTAAATGCCCGCGTCGACCTGTATGGGCTTCTGCGGGTCGGTGAAGATGTTTTGGCGCAGCATGACCAGGGGCAAAAGCGTTTCTTTTTCTATCCTGTCAATGACAAGAATGGATGCATATTTGCATAACAGGCTCGAAGCGTCCGCTATGGTTTCACCTTCTGATGCCCTGCCGGTGACGAAATTGATAACAGGGAACCCCATGGGTTTCACCGCCCCGGCGATGGCCGCCTTGCGGACCACGGTATTGTTCTGCACCATCGCGGCGGCATTTCCCGCTGCGACATCGATAACGATATCGCGCTGTCCCATTCCAATAAGTTTATCCGTAAGAGTATACGCCTCATCTATAGTGACAGCACACACGCAAACCGGCAATTTCGACTTGAGGGAAAAGGGAGCAAGCTCGCCGAGATTCCCATTCGTAATCGCGTGCAGAAGTGGAGCCCTGTCCATAATTGCTTTTGAGCATTCAATCAGGTTCTTTGCGGATTGGCTTTTAAGAATAAGCGCGCCCTTGAAATGTCCGGACGCCGCCTGAATCGCATCTTTGAATTTTTGTATGTCCCCGCTCGCATTGTTGACACACAGCATGTCGACCCGCAGGGTCTCGCCCACGCGCACGATGGCGTATGACTCCAGGTCCGACGCGAGCCGGATTATTTCGTCCTGCGGCAACGTGTCGTCGACCTGCACCGCGAGTGCGGCCTGATGAACGAATGTCTTGTCGTGCCTGAACATCACGGTTTCATTGCCGACGGACACGCACCGCCCCCCCATGCCTATCTTTACAAGCCGTATAGGCGGCTCGCTCGCCGCGCCGATCACCTTTTTCGCCTCGTCGGACGCATACGGACACTGCGACAGCTCCGCGTTCTTCTGCGCGAGCTTCATGGCGAATGCCATGCATGTGGCAACGCCGCATTCGCCGCAGTTGGTCTTGGGCAGCAGCTTGAAGATGTCCATGCCGGTCAGTTTTTTTGCCATTATTTATTCCTCATTTTATCAATCACGCTTTTTACCGTGGCCACCGCCTCCGGATAATACATGATGAGCAAATCCGCCCCGGCATTGACAAGCGCCATGGCGGCACTAATCTCAAGATTGGCTCCGCGTTTTGCCGCATCACCCCACATTGAAAATTCCTGACCCGCAGCATTGGCCTCCTTGCATTTTGCCGTCTCGAACCCGATGGCGGAGACAAAGGGCATGGCGAGCATTTCGTCGCCGCCGAGCGCGCCCAGCCTGATGCGCTCCATCACCGAATAGCTGTATTCGAGGCCATAACCGAGAGCGCCGGTCATGGGATCGATAACAATCTTGTCCGGCTTGATTCCCATTGTGGTAAGCAGGATGTTGAGCTGCTTGGCCATGTTGACGTCGATGGGCGACTGCGCCGCGACGCAGTGGCCGTACCCCATGGCCGCGCCGGCAATGGTCTTGTAGTTGTCGGTTTCCGCCCAGTTGAGCAGCAGGTTTTCGCCCGCGAAACCGGCCGCTATTGTTTTCATCACCTCGTTGCGCTTGTCAAAATGCGCAGGCCCACTCACGATGAGGGGCACGCCCACGGCCGCAAGCACCGCGGCAACCGTGTCGGCCGCAGCCTTGGGCGAGCGGTCGCCCTTGTCCGGATGGCACCCGTCAAGCCGCACGCTTATGGCCCGGGCCCCGAGCTTTTCCACGCAGTGCCGCGCCATTGCGGCAGGGTCGGAAATCATGTTCCCGAAATAGTCGCGAAGTGTTTGCGGATATTTTTCCGGCGGAACGTCGAACACTTCCATGGCGATGGCCGGCGGATTGCCGGGTTCTCCTTCCATGTAACGGAAGGGCAGTATCTTTTCGCCGCCGATGACAAGGCTGCTGGTGCGGGTCCCGCTCCCGCCGAGCGTGACTGCGTGCACGCGGCCGGAAAACGGCTCTTTCGCATGCGTGAACTTTGCCGGAAGAACAATGTCCGGCGCTGATTCTTGAGGACCTTTGGCGGATGAAGTTTTTGCGCCTCCGCTGAGTGAATGTAGCATTGTTGTTGACGCGAGAACGACTTTCACGGCGTCAAGGACCTGGGAATCAACTTCTCCTGAAGTTGCTTTCCGCGAAATGTCCGCAACCACGGCCCTGATATAGGTAAGCGATTCCGGCAGCGATGCCTGCGGGCCCGGCGTTGGCGGCACTTCAAGGGGTTCTTCAATGACAACAGTCTTGGCCGCGGCAGAGGTTTTTGCAACAGGCGCAGTCTTTGTTTCCTTTGCGGTAACAGGTGCGCCCTGCATTGCCGCGCGCACCTCGTCCGCCTTCTCCGCCTCGGCGCTCGGAGCGGTGATATCCCACATATCAAGCGCAGGGTGCCTCTTTTCCTTCAAATAGGCAAGGATGCTTTTCGTGTCAACGCCCGTTGTTTCGTCGGCCATCCTGTCGAGCAGGTCGGGCCATTGCGTGCGCTTCGCCGCTATCTCAAGATCTTCCTTCATCTGACTCTTGAGCTGTGACGGCATCCACACCACCCGGCCGAACCCGCCTTCGGCGGACAAAAATTTCTTCGACAATAAAAAGCTCTTGCCGCAGCCGATGAACCCGGGAGTCTGCTGGCCGCCGCCTACGTTGCCCGCGAGCGTTGAGAACTTCATGCCGAGCGGCGTGTCGCCCGGATACTCGCGGTTGACCACGATTACGCCGTTGAGCTCCGGCACCACGGCGCAGATGGCCTCGAAGCAGCCGCACGAGGTCATGGGGTTCTTCATGATCGAGTACATGGTGATTTCTTCGACCGCCTTGTTCGAATGCTTGTACACGTAGTCGTTGATGTCCTTCCACACGCCGCGCACCGGGTCGAGTAATTCCCCTTTGGTAAGGGGCTGATTGGGGCCGGTGGGGTCGATTTCGTAGGCGGCCTTGCCGTCGAGCCAGTTGTACGCTCCGCACAGGCCAAGACGCTCGGGCGTGATCACGCACACGTGGTTGGGCGCGAACGACTGGCACAGGAGACAGCTGTAGAAGATGTCGGCGTTTTCGTCGGTCATGGATTCGAGGCGCAGGTTCCGCTCGCGGTACACGCGCCGCGCCTCCGTCACGAGCTCCTCCACCTTTGCGGCGTCGGTGTACAGCGTCACCTGCACTTTGTCAACAATTGCCGGGTATTCGCTCAAATATTTTGCCCTGACGATTTCCCCGAGGTGCCTGATGCGGAAGCCCTTTGCAAACGCGTCTTTGCTGATGCGCACCCAGATGATGTCGCGCTGCCCCATGTGCCATATGCCTTCGGCGCCGTTGATCAGATGGTGCACCTGGCGCTCGAGGATCGGCTCGAAGTCGGGCTGCATCTTGCGTCCCGCGACTTCTATCCAGATGGCGAGCGGCAGCTGC
>Ga0182027_10002350_pt1 | contig 30799 bp, 31 predicted proteins | sample 712E1DmetaG_FD_121300 | JGI IMG/M metagenome (GOLD analysis project Ga0182027, IMG submission 121300) | Permafrost microbial communities from Stordalen Mire, Sweden - 712E1D metaG (Illumina Assembly) | ecosystem: Environmental > Terrestrial > Soil > Wetlands > Permafrost | place: Sweden...
AGGCTCACGCCCAATCAGGTATACTTCCATCGCCTGCCAGAGTCCATGGCAGCCTAAACCGAAAAACAGAACTTCCACTTAAGAAACAACAAAAACTGTCCAAACAAACGGAGCCACCTCAGTATGCCCGGTAACATTCGGTTTGATCGTAGAAGATTTTATGTCATTTCCACTGATTCACCGAAAATTTATGACAGGGGCAAGAATAGGCATTAAATCTGGCAAACTACTCACGAGTGGGTGCCCAAGTAAGCCGTATTTTGTGCCTTTTCAAAATATAATTAAGATTATTACCGACTACACTCCAAGGGGTGGGAAAGCGAATTTCTACTTTGGGTTGAATAAACCTTTCTCGGAATACGCTCTTGCCTTATTCAAGCAAATTAAGAAGTATCACTATGAGGCTCTTGCATTTTCAACATGGAAATCGAGAGACCGTTTAGGAAAATTCTTTTTCCCACTCGCCGAAGTTACAGCCCCGTTGCAAGCTGCTGACCTCTTAGTACATCTTTCCTATCGACACATGGAAGCGTGGTTTACTAAAGAACCCCTTCCTGCGTGGATTTCGGAATTGCTAAACATTTGTCTAACTAACATGGCATGCAGCAAAGACCATGTATATCAAGATCGAGAAGGTTTGCAGAAAATGATAGATGATGCTCGCGCATTAGTGCCTGGGTGGGATGAAAGATAAAGTCGTTCTTACTCGTAGCGAAGCGCCTCGGCGGGCAGCACTCTTGCGGCGGCCGACGACGGATACAGCGTGGCCAGCAGCGATATTCCGATGGAGACCGCTGCCACGATTACTCCGTCCAGTACACGCGGGGCGAAGGGCAGCGTGTCAATGGAGTAGACTTCGGCGGATAAGTGGATGAAGTGGTAGTGCCCGCCGGCCCAGGCGGCAAGATAGCCGAGCAGCAGGCCCAATGCGGTGCCGATGAGGCTGATGAGGAAGCCTTGCAGCAGGAAGATGCGCCGCACCTGAGCAGGCGCGACGCCGAAGCTCATCATCACGGCGATGTCCCGCGTCTTCTCCATCACCATCATAGTGAGCGCGATGAGAATGTTAAGCGCGGCCACCAGCACGATGAGGGCGATTACGATGAAGGTGACCACCTGCTCGAGCTTGAGGGCGCGGAATAGCTCGCGGTTCTGCTCCATCCAGTTGGTGGTCATATAGCCGCGGCCGGCGGCCTGCTCGATGGAGCGGCCGATCTCCGGAGCGCGGTCCAAATCGTCCACCTTGAAGCTGATGACCGAGAGCAGGTCCGGTTCGCTGAAGAGCCGCTGCGCGTCGCTGAGGCGCATGAAGGCCATAGCTGCGTCGTATTGGTAGAAGCCGGAATGAAAGATGCCGGCCACGCGGAAGCGCTGGTACTTGGGCGCGAGGCCGAGGGGGGTCAACTCGCCCTGGGGACTGGTGACCAGCACACTGTCGCCTACCTGAGCGCCGATCTGCTCTGCAATATCCCTGCCCAGAACCAGGGCAGGGTAGGGCATATTGGCGGCGCTCTGACCGGGAACCGGGTAGGAGGTCCGGTTTGGCGCTTCGGGTTCGAGGTCTTTGGCAGAGCCGGAGACGATGGTCTCCAGCAGGCTGCTCACAGTTCGCTCCTGAGCGGGGACGATGCCCTTGATCAACGCGAAGCCGGCGCGCGGACCGCGTGAAACCAGCACTTGGCCGTAGATTCCCGGCGCGGCGGCGGTTACATGAGGAACTTTGCGCAGCCGTTCCAATAGCGGCTGCCAATCGCGGATGCCGTCCGACTCCACGCGCATCAGGTCAACGTGCGCCGAGGCTCCCAGCAGACGGTCCTGCAAGTCGCGCCTCATGCCGTTGGTGATGGCCAGAGCGATGATCAGCGCGGCTACACCAGCGGCCACCCCGGCGATGGAGATGGTGGTCACGACGCCCACCACGGCCTGTCGCCGTTTGGCCTTCAGGTACCGCGCCGCCAGAAACAGCTCAAATCGCATAGCGCCTACTCCTTTTTCTCTTGTGCGGCGGCTATTTGGGCTGCGGCAGACTCGGGAAGGTACGACGGAGGACAAATGCGACGAATTGTGCAGGTTACGATAAGCATCCTGCCGTTGAGTCTACTAAAAGTGGCTGGACCGGGCAGGTTACGGACGAGAGCCATGCGGGACAGTGCAGAGCGATTCTCCAATTCACGGGTTTTTGCCGACCTTACAACCCTTTGCAAGCGGAAACCCTGTATTCTGCGTCTACAGAACGCAATCGCAGATAAAACCATTGAAGGTCGGACAATTCATGAGCTCTCGCCTTTCTCGCATGATTCTCGCAGGCGTTTTTCTTTGTACCATTCCATTGTTCGCGCAGATTCATCACCCACGCCATTCCCGCTATCCCAACTCTCCTTCCAATGACCCGCAGTTGCAGCTTCCCGGCGATCAAGCACAGTTCTGCTTCACGCCGGAGAGCAGCCTCACTGGTTATGAGCAGTATCAGCAGTTCGATACCTTTCCTCAGCCGGCCAGCAAAGGTTATCTGTGCATCAACATTCCGGCAGGCAGGACGTTTGTTATCGACCATCTCTTTGCCGAGGCCGATTACGATGCAGTGCTGCCCACGGAAGCCGAGTGGTATCTGGACACGGTGGTTGGAAGCTATGAGCAGTTGACCGGCTTCGCGGCCAACAGAGTTGGTTCCGCGACTGCGAATCCCCATTACGTCCTTTCGCAGCCCGTGCATCTGGCGGTGGCGGGAGGAACCAGGGTGACTCTGATCATGCATAGCTATTACGTCAATACCAACAGCTCGATTACCGAAACGCCGGGGACCGCCAGCTTCTCATTGATCGGACATTGGGAATAATGGGATTGATGCTGCGCTGATTTATCTTCCGCCGCGGAATTGAATGATGCGCCGGCGATCGCGCTTCGAGGGACGGTGCTCCGGCAGGGGCGCGAATTCCTGCATCGCTCTGCGCTCGGCGGCCGCTTTGAGCCGGGCCGCGATACTGGCTTCAGTCTCGTGATAGAGCGTTTGCGCTACCGCTGCCGGCCCGCGCATCTGGCTGAACGCGAGCACCTCGATGTGGAACTCGCCGCCCTCGTTCCTCACTTGCAGCATGTCGCCGACGCGAACCTCGCGGGCAGGCTTGGCCTGGATTCCGTTGGAGTAAATGCGGCCCAGGTCGCAAGCCTTGGAGGCCTGCGCACGCGTCTTGAAGAAGCGCGCCGCCCAGAGCCATTTGTCGATGCGCCCGGAGGCCATGTTTTCAACTGTCACTTTCCCTCCACTTGCCGGGTTTCTTCGCTGCGATCTTTGGCCTGATCGGCGAGAGCGAAGGCTTCATTCTCCGGCAATTGCAACTCCAGCTTCGAGATCGCCTCCACCTGGGCGGTTCCACTCACAAGCGTCAGTTTCAGCACGTGGCCGCCGTGTTTGCGGTCCTGGGTCAGAAAGTGCCAGTGGTAGCCCGGAACGCTGATGCCTTTGCTAAAGGCGGGGCTACGAATGCCGATCAGGGTCCCGCGCGTCGTGGGGTAGTCGTGTACCGATTGAGTCTTGACCACCTCGGCCAGCGCTTTATAGGGCTTAACCTGGGGAGCGATGGCGCGCACCGATACGTCGCGAAATTCGCCTTCGATCCGGACAGCATAGAAGAGATTGAGGTTCGTCAAGCGGCCATCCAGCCAGTTCTCCAGTTCATTTAGAGGGAGAGCCCTTTCGGCTTTGATGGTTTGGGCCGGACGAAACCGTGTTACGTAAGCCAGCGGCGTGTGATCATCGGGGCTGGCTACGGAGACCGAGCCGTCGGCCCTGGCGCGATAGAAGACACCGTCCACGGCGATCATTTCGCCGTCGATCCGGTTAAAGGTGCCAATCCCGAAGTCGCCTTTTGCGCGGAGTTCCCGGATTGTCAGGTCGCCGTCGTATGTTCCGGCCAGCAGCGCATCGATGGTCGAATAGATATAGAGAGAAGGCTCCGTCTGGGCGTTTGCGCGCCATCCGGCAACCAAAATCGTAACGGCCAGCATCAACCACATGGCCGGTCTGGGCAAAGCGAATCTCATCGATGATGTCCGGTGGAGCGCATGGATTGCCTGTGGCTGACCGTTGACGGTCAACCGTACTTGCAGGCGTAAAAACCATGACTTCCGCCATTTATAATAAGCGACGGAAGGGCGCGCAGTGTGAGCGCCGGGGTCAAGGAGAGAGATGGCGGATTTGCAGGGAAGAATCGCTCTGGTGACAGGGGCTTCGCAGGGGATTGGCCGGGCTTGCGCGCTGGAGCTGGCGCGGGCCGGCGCCACGCTGGCCGTTTCGGACATCAACGAGGTCAAACTGGCCGATGTAGCGGCTGAGATTCAGGTGGCCGGCGGCCAGGCGGCAACGTTTCGGCTGGATGTGAGCAACGAGGAGTCGATCGAAGCCGGCGCCAAAGCGGTGCTCGAGCGCTTCGGCAAAGTGGAGATCCTGGTGAACAACGCCGGCATCACCCGCGACGGGCTGATGATGCGCATGAAGCGCGCCGATTGGGATCTGGTTCTGGACATCAACCTGACTGGGGCGTTTCTGCTGACGCAGGCGCTGCTGAGCCCCATGCTCAAGAACCGCTGGGGGCGGATTGTCAATATGGCCAGCGTGGTGGGGCGGGCGGGGCAGGCGGGCCAGGTGAATTACGCGGCCTCGAAGGCCGGGCTAATCGGGCTGACGCGGTCGCTGGCGCGCGAGGTGGCTTCGCGCGGAATCACGGTGAACGCCGTGGCGCCGGGCTTTATTGAAACGCCGATGACGGCGGTACTGAGCGAGCAGCAGAGTACGGCGATGCTGGCGCAGATTCCGCTGGGCCGGCGGGGGACAGCCGAAGATATTGCGCAGGCGGTCAAGTTCCTGGCCTCGGATGCGGCGAGCTACATTACCGGGCACGTGCTGGACGTGAACGGCGGCATGTTCATGGGCGGCTGAGTTCGAGCGCCTGCCCGGCACATGCAGTTTTGCGGCAAACGATCCTAGATTCCCAAACGAGATTTGAGAATGCGCACGCGGTCGCGCGCGACGGGCAGTTGCGTGCGCTGCGGATCTTTGAGCGAGAGGATGACCTTGCCTGCGAACCAGGAGTTCACCTCGTGAATCCAGTCCACGTTGACCAGCGCTGAGCGGTGAATGCGCAGGAACCGGGCGGGGTCGAGTCGGCGTTCCAATTCGGCGACAGTCTGATCGACACAGTGCCGATGGCCGTTGACGACGGCGTAGGTGAGCTTGTCCTGGGCGACAAAATGGGTCACGGTGTCGAGATCGAGAAACGCGATGCGCTCGCCGAGACGGGAGGCGATACGTCGCGGGTAATCGGGCCGTTCGCCGCGTAGCGATGCGGCCAGTTCCTTGAGAAGAACGGGCAGATCGGGGTTGCGCTGCCAGTCCGGTTTTTGGATGGGGCGGAGCCGGTCGAGCTTTTTAATCGCGCGCGCCAGTTGTTCGAGCTCGATGGGCTTCACGAGGTAGTCGATGGAGTTGACCTGGAAGGCTCGCAGCGCATATTCGTCGTAGGCTGTGGTGAAGACGACGAAGGGCTGCTCGTTGAGCCGAGACAGCAGCTCAAAGCCGTTCATGCCGGGCATCTGAATGTCGAGGAAGAGCACGTCAATGGATTTGGCTTCGCCGTTCAGGAATTCGAGAGCATGAGCGGGATCGGTCGAACTGCCGGCGATGCGGAGGCCGTCGAAGTCGGCCAGCAGCCGCTCCAGCCGCTCAATTGCCAGCGGTTCATCGTCGACTAGATAGGCGCGAAGCGGAGCGGTTTCCATAGCTCTATCCAATCATGCCGGAAAGGTCAGGCGGACAATCGTCTTTTCGTTTTCGCGGAAGACTTCAAGCTGTCCGGCTCCGCCGTAGAGGAGTTCCAGGCGCGCGACGAGATTTCCCAGGCCATGTTCCGGCGTGATGGCATCGAGCGAGAAGCCGGGGCCGTCGTCGATCACTTCGAGACGAATGCGCCCTGCGTCCGCTGCTCCCCTTAGCTGAATTGTGGCGCCATGGGTGCGTTGCGAGACCACATGCTTGACGGAGTTCTCGACCAGAGACTGAAGCGCCAGCGGAGGGACCTTGACGCCGTCCAGAGCATCGGGAACGGCAATCTCATAGCGCAGGCGCGCGCCGAAGCGGGTCTTCTCGATTTCCAGATAGTCGCGGACGATCTTGAGTTCCTGACTGAGCGGAACGAGCCTGCTGTGATTGGCATTCAGCGAAAAGCGCAGCAGCGAGGCCAGCTTGCCCACCGTATCTTCGGCGCGCGCGGGATCGGAGGGAATGAGAGCCGCGATGGAGTTGAGCGTGTTGAAGAGAAAGTGCGGATGGATGCGGGATTCGAGCGAGGAGAGCTGGGCCTCGGCAAGGAGCTTGTAGGCGCGCTCCTGCTCGACCTGGCGAGTGCGCAGTTCCAGCTTGGTTGCCTGGAGCTTGTAGCGCAGCGTTTCATAGGTTGCCATGCTCAACCCAATCATGAGCGAGATGACGACGCTGAACGGCGCCGAGGACCGGAATTCACTCCAATAATAGCTCCGCGGAATAAGCCCAACGATCTGGAACACGAGTCCCGCGGCGAGGCTGCCGGCGATTGCCGTGCAAACCAGCACACCAGCCTGCATGAGAACAATGAGCCTGGGAAACCTCTCGGTATAACGATGCGAGATACGGGTGAGAAGAACGATGGAAGGCCAGGCGATCAGCGCGCAATAGACGAAAGCGATCAGAAGTTCGCGGCCGGTTTCCGACAGCCTGAACCGCCCCAAAGAGAGAAAGAGCAGAAAGATCAGCAGCGTGGCGCACGCCGCGATCGATATGGCTCTCAGGATGTGAGAGACGTAGTTCTCATGTTGCCAGCGGTTTACCGGCTGTGCGGATCGTTGCGTGCTGGTTTCGTTGTTCATAGCTGGAAGCGGACTCCGATGGAAGTGGCTGCGGAGTAGGGAGTTGCGCCGTAATCCGATGTGCTGCTGCCGGCCGGTATTTGCAGGTGCAGATAGGAAGAGAAGCGCTTGCCGAACCTTCGATTGGCGTCGAAGAGGACGGTGAAGCTCCGGTCGTTGAGATTAGTAACCATATAGGCGCTCAGGTCCCATTCTTTCCATCCGGGCAGCTCGCGGAGCCGGTTCTTTCCGGCGTCGAGAAAGAGATAGTTCTGGCGTCCGGCAAGAGGGGAGATCGACATATCCCGATAGTACGCGATGTTGGGCGGGGTAAAGAACTCGCCGATGAATGTGATACCGTTCGCGGTTGTGTACTTGCCGCCAATCAGGACTGCCTCGTGCTCCCGCCAGGCAGCCTCGCCGTGCATCTCCCAAGCCTGGCCGAAGACGCGAGTGAAGGCCAGCGCGCCAAAGGCGTCTCCGCCGCGGTCGTCGCCGGCGATAAAAGCAGTATCGAAGCCATGCACCAGAACGTTATACCGGAAGGCGGTTGTGTCGTGCAGGTTTGCCGAGGCGGGAGCCAGCGCGGCGCTGGACCAGGCGAGGGTGAAGGCGTGCGGCCCGTGGACATAATCGGCCTTGATCATATCGCGGCCTTCATTGATGTTGAGCCGGTCGGTGGGGTTTGTGGGTATGCGGGGCGGGTCAAGAACGCCGGCCGCGGTGAATGCGTAGCCGGTACCCCAGCGCACGATGCGGCGGCCCAGCATGAAATCGAAGTCTCCGGCGGAGAGGCCGGCATACGTCTCTTTGACGCGAAGCTGGACGTGCGTGCCGGTATACGCGTCAAGCCCGGCGTCAAGGGCAGAGGCGGCAGCGCTGTTGCCCGGCGGGAGATCGAAGTCCGCGGCGGAGAGGCCGCGATACGACGCGGCCACGCCCACCACGCTCGATGCGACGCTCCAGCGGGAGCGGTAGCGAAGAGTGAACGAAGGCTCAATAAGCAACTGATTCTGAAACAGAGTGACTATCGGGTCGTTCAGCAACTGGTTTATCGGCGCGGGCAGCGGCGGCTGAAAGTTGCTATAGAAGGTTGCGTCGTCGATAACCGCGAAGGAGTAACGGAAATCGTAGCGGCTCTCGGTGGGCGGAGCATCCTGGGCCGGATTATCCTGGCTTGCTTTGTCCTGGACTGGGTTGTCTTGGGCCGCCAATTGCAAGGAAGCTGAGAGGAGAATTGCCATGATGAGGAGACGATGCTTCATCGCGATTCACACCCTGGGGCGCAGTTGCAGCAGCTCGCGTCCGCCCATGTCCAGTCCCCAGGACGACGAGAGTGTGTTTGTAGGACATGCGCTGATGCAGGTATTACACAAGATGCATTCGGTGGAGAGAACCCGCTGGCCCGCCATCACGTAATCGGGAATGCGAATATCCATAGGACAGACTTTTACACAGGCCATGCACTGGTTACAGCTCTCGCTCGCACCGGAGATCTTAAGCAGCGCGAAGCGCGAGCCCAGTTTCATCAGCACCGGAACCGGGCACAGGTACTTACAGAAAGCGCGGTTATCCTTGAGCAGGAAGGCCATTGGAATAGCGGCGGCATAGTAGAGCAGGTTGCCTGCGATCAGCCACCAAAGCGGCGCCAGCCCCCAGGGCCGGTAACCGAAGAGAAAGACTAGCGCCGCCACCAGGCTCAGGCTCAGCGCGAAATGCACGTAGCGCATCCATTTCCACGGGCCGGGAACCCAGCCCTTGCTCTTGTCGTAGGGCAGCAGGTCGATGACCATCGCCGTCCAGCACGCCCATCCGCAGAAGCCGCGGCCGAATATGAGCGGTCCAAAGAGCTTGGCGATCGAGTAATGAATGATGGCGCCGGAAACGATGCCGGTGCAAACAAAGAAAAAGAGCCCTTCGAGTTGCATGTTCTGGAGAACGAACAGCTCAAGAAATCCGACCATGTAAACGCCGATCAGGAACTGAGCCAGGCGTCGGCCGATGGGCTTTTTGCTGCGCGGGAGCAGAGCGTAGATTCCCGTTCCCACGCCCAGCGAGGTTCCGATGTAGCCGATGTCGAAGAGGAAGAAAATCGCCCCCGTCCTACGCCACAGCGTGAAAGCCACCGCCCAGAAGATCAGCATCAGAGCGGCCGGGGTGCGAAGTTTTCTAAGCCGGCCAGGCTCGGCGGGTTGGGTGTGTGGCTTTGCCGAGCCGTTCTCGTTCTCTCGCTCGTCGCGAATCGCTAGTTCTTTCTTAGTCATCACAGTCATCTCGATCGTTCAGAATCTGTCCGTCCGTCCCTGATAGAAGAGTTTGTCGGGCAACTCGCGCGGTGCGATGTTGGAGTAATTGAGCACGCTGTGGGAGTTATGCCGGATTTCATCGTAGAGCGTCAGGCGGCGCAGTTGGACTCTGTCGCCTACCGACATGAATTCGTCGAAGGTGGCGGATTTGATGTGCTTGCCCGAGGTGAGATAGAACTCAGCCCTCACCGGGCGCGCGTCCTGAACCCGCAGCCAGTAAACGATGCGCTGATAGGTGGCGCCCTTGCGCTTGGCGGTGAGATCGAGAACGTAGCAATCTTCGGTCCCCACCTTCTCGGCGCGCAGATAGACGGGGTTGTAATCGATGGCGTAGTTGGTGCGGGCCACGTCGCCGTTGGAGGCGTCGCCGGAGAGGCGTTCGAGCGGCGTGATGCGTACCGGGCGGCTGGTGTCGGGCAGATAGACCCACATATCGTCGCCCAGCATCAGCAGGTGCTCACCTTTTTCGCGGGGGCTCAGGAACTCGACGTAGGTTTTTTCGGTGCCTTTCTGCGAGACTTCGTAGAGCTTCTCCTCGTCTGCCTTGCCGGATTCGTAGTTTGTGATCTTGACCTTCAGCACATACGAGGGCCAGCCGTTGCGGTAGGAGTCGGAGCGTTTCAGCAGGGCTTCGGCGTCGGGGGTCGCGGCGCGGCTGACCAGCACGCATGTGAGCAGAAAGCCGATGAGCAGGACAAACAGGAATGTGCGCAATATGCAGTTGATCTTAGACATGGGCCAATGCCTCCGTAATTTGCAGCCGGGACGCGCGGATCGCCGGCAGGATAGATGCCAATGCCAAGGAGACGATGACCAGCAGCGAAGCTCCGATCATCTGACCGGGCACGTGGCGAACCATGAAGGGCATGGGAAGCGTGTACCCCGGCGGCGGCGGTAGATGCAAGCCCGAAGAGTTGAGCAGCGCGCCCAGCAGATTGCCGCCTATTACGCCAACGATGGCGCCCATGGCGCCAAGCAGCGTAGCCTCCAGCATGAACAGCGCCACGATCCAGATGCGGGGCGTGCCCATGGCCAGCATGGTGCCGATTTCGCGGGTGCGCTCCAGCATGGCCATCAGCAGCGTGTTGACGCTGGACATGAGGACCATGAAGAAGACAATGACGCCCATGAAGAGAAAGATGCCGTTGAACATGGTATTCACCTGCTTGTAGTAGGTGGCCAGGTCGATCCACTTCTTGAGCGTCATCTGCTGGGGCAGGCCGCTGAGGCGCGGCGTCAGTTCCGCGTATGCACGGTCGGTATTATTCGTAGAATCCAGGCCAATCACCAGGTTGGTGACGCGATCGCTTTGCAGCAGCCGCTGGGCCGCTGGCAGAGTGATGCGCACATAGCGTGCATCCAGTTGTGCGGCGCCGGAGTTGACGATACCCACGATCTGAACATCGACGCCGTTGAGCGCGCCGTCGGAGGTCATGGCCAGAATCGTCAATCCGTCGCCGACTTTGACGCTCATCGACTTGGCCAAACCGATTCCGATAAGCGCCTCAACTTCGCCTGATGGCTTGGCATCCAGATCTCTGCCCGTAACCACATTGGTGACGAACCCGAGGCTTTTTTCCGCAACCGGATCTACGGCGCTGCCCATGAATCCGGCGGCCTTGGTTCCGTTGGAGACCATGCCGTAAAACTCGATACGGGGGGCGACGCCGCGCACGTGCTGTGCCGAGCCGACATTTGCGGCTACCTGACGCCAGTTTTCGATGCCGGTATCGAGGACGCGGACTTCATCGCGCTTGAAGTAATCGGCGGTAAAAATCTGTAGGTGGCCGAGGCCGTTGTTGATGGTGTTTTCACGCAGGCCGTGCGTCATGAAGGCGAAGTAACCGCCGGCCAACAGCAGGCCCGCCACGCCTCCGCCGACCACGATCAGGGTCATGATGGTGCGGCGGCGGTTGCGAAAGATGTTTCTAAAGGCTAAGAGCAGGAACTTGCCCATGGCTGCCTCCTTCGGATTGGCTGTCTGAAACGACTTGTCCGTCGGTGAGGCGGACGATGCGGCCGGCATGTTCGAGCAGGCGCTGATCGTGGGTGGAGAAGATGAAGGTGAGACCGAGGCGGCGGTTGAGGTCGTGCATCAGGTCAATGAGCTGCGTGGCGTTGTGCGTGTCGAGATTGGCAGTGGGCTCGTCGGCCAGCACCAGGGCGGGGCGATGGACGATGGCGCGGGCCACCGCGACGCGTTGACGCTCGCCGCCGGAGAGCAGGTCGGGGCGCTGATTGGCACGAGCCGAGAGGCCGACGCTTTCCAGGGCCGCGGCAACCCGTTGACGGCGCTCTTGGGCGCTGAAGCCCTGCACCAGCAGCGGAAACTCGACGTTCTCAGCGGCGGTGAAGACGGGGATGAGGTTGAAGGTTTGAAAGACAAAGCCGATCTTCTCGCGGCGCAGCGCGGTCATGCGGTTGGGATTCAGTGTGGAGGTATCTACGCCTCCAACGAGAATCCGGCCGCTGGTCGGCTTGTCGATGCAGCCGATCAGGTTGAGAAGGGTGGTCTTGCCGCTTCCGCTGGGGCCTGAGATCGCCAGAAACTCACCGGCGGCAACGCTCAGGCTGGCGTCGTTGACCGCGCTGACGAAGCTGTGATCCATAGGGAATCTTCGGGTGACCGATTCAACCTTGACGAGTTCATTTATTTCATCCATATGCCGTTCCCTTTCCGGAGCGGTTTTTGCTCTACGGGAAAGGTATAGGCGTTTGGGCGAACGGTCGCGCGATTCCGGACGAAGGGTTGGGAAAGCGGATGAAGGGCGGGAATGGGGGGATGAACAGTTGTCAGGGAGTAGGGAGTAGGGAGCAGGGACTAGTGGACTAGGTGTGGAGTCTCCCAGGTTACGCAAGTTAGACCTGGGAGACCGGATGGGCTACTAGGACTAGGGAGCGGGCGGGGTGTTGCGAGGCACGGTTGGAGTTCCAGCCGGGGGCATGCCCATGATGTTGACGGCCGTGGCTATGAAGATTCCATCCTTGACCTCGCCCTCGGCGCGCACCATGTCTCCCACTTGCACATCGGCCAGGGTGACGGGTTCGCGGCGCTTGCGGAAGGTGGTGTTCTCGTCAGCCACAAAGACGTGGGCGACGCTGTCGATGGAACCCAGTAGCGTAACTTTGACGCCGTCGACGGCTGTAACCTTGCCAGCAAGCCAGGTCTTGCCGTAGTTGGCCTGCATCTCGCGCATCTGTTTGGCGCGCTCGGGGTCCAGTTGCATGACGATCATGGCGCCCACGGATTTGGCAGTTGCATCTACTTCGCCCATGGCGGCGATGGCGTCGCCCACCTTGATGTCTGTGGCTTTGATCTGCTGCGGAGGACTGCCGCCGGCTCCGGCGCCCATGCCTTGTCTGCTCTCGCCGGGCTCGCGCGTTCCCGCCATCTGCTTCATAATACGGATGTTGGCGCTGAAGTGTACGGTGTAAATATCGCCCGTGTCGGTCTTCACCGTGTAGTGGTCCGCAGCGACCGCGGTAACGGTTCCGGTAAGGCCGCGGCCCATCATGCCGGCTCCCATGCCCATTCCGCCGCCACGCCCGCCGCGCTGGCCCTGACCGCCGCCTTGGCCACGTCCCTCGGCCGAGGTTTGACTGGTGGGTGCATCCTGACTATATGCGGCTGTGGCGAGCGCCAGGCTGAAGGCGATTGCGGACAAAAAACGGATTTTCATGACAACTCCAAAAGGCGAGAAAACAACTGCCTACAGCATAGACGGTAAAAGCCCCCAGTAGTTCAGTCCGGTTCCAACCTACGGGGCGCCCTGCGCGGCCATTAGCTGATCGAAGGCTGGAATGCCGCGCAGATTGGCAAATTCGCTGTCGGCGGCGATCTTCTTGGGGGTGGTGAACCCCTCGTTGAGCGCCATGCGCAGGTAGTCGATGGCGCGGTCGTTCATGCCGGCGCGCACGCAGCCCTTGGCCATGTAGAAGTTCATGGCGCCGCGGTCCTGATTGGAGGTCGGGTTTTCGACTCTGGGGCCGACATTGTTTTCGAAGATATGCGGATCGACGGCCAGCGCGGCCTGATAAACCGCCCAGCCTTTTTTGTACTGGTGCTGGGCCAGCAGATTGGTGCCTAGATTCTTGAGAATCACGGCGGACCGAGGATCGAGTTTGAGCGCCCTGCGGTACATGCGCTCGGCGCTACGGTATTGCTTAAGCGAGTCGTAGACGGTGCCCAGATTGTTTACAACACTGGCGTTGCGGGGATCGAGCTTCAACGAAGCCTGATAGCAGCGGGTGGCGTCTTGCATGTTGAACATCATCTGGTAGGCAATGCCCGTCTTGTTCCATAGAACAGCGGAGTCGCGCGGACCCTTTTTGTAAGCCTCGATGGCGGCCTGATAGCGCTGGTGCGCAAAGAGCGTGTCGCCCAGTTCCTCGGGAGTTGGCTCCGGCTGCGACTTGATTGCCTGAGGCGGGGCAGGGGCCGCGGGGGACGGAGCCGGAGTCTGCGAGAAGGCAGCGGGGGCTGCGGTTGCAAGGGCTGCGAGGACGACCATGACCGGCAGCCATCGGTGTCGATTGAAGCTGCACATATTCCCTCCTGTCGAAGGAATCCGCCGACGATCGACCGGGTTCATTGTCTGCTCAGATTAGAGCACCGGTCAAGGCCGATTCGTCAAGAGAAGCGGACTATTGGCGTGAAACGGCTGCGAAAAAAGGCAGGCGAGGCCGTGGCGGCGGGAGATCGACACGCGCCTTTTCCGGTTCCTGCGATGCGGCAGTTCTGCCCTGAACGAGAGAAGTTCTATTTTGGCGCCTCGATGCGCACCAGCAGCACGTCGTGACTGGGAATTTCGAGGGGCATGTTTTGGGTGAGGGTGACGGGCTTGCCGGTCCAGAGATCTTTGGCCTGCAATGGGCCGTGAAGACCCAGTTTGGCCAGATCGAGGTGGAAGGGGTGGGTGGAGTAGCGGTTGTCACCGGCGTTGAGAACGGCAATGGCGATGGCGCCTCCGGAGAGATTGCGACTCCAGACTTCGACTTCGCCGTCGGAGTAGACGCGGCTGGCCTGCTTGCCGAGTCGGTCCTGGTCGATGGCGATGACGTCGCGGTTGGTGAGGATGGCCCTGATCTCCGGCTTCATGTTGGGCAGGTCGTTGCCGGCCAGAAGAGGCGCGGCCAGCATGGCCCACATGGAGAAGTGAGAGCGATTCTCAGCCGGAGTCAGCTTGCCGTTGCCCACTTCAAGCATGTCGGGATCGTTCCAGTGGCCGGGGCCGGCGTATTTCTCCAGACCCGCCTGCTGCTCGAGGAGGTCGTAGATGCGGTCCCAGTTGGGCTGAATGTCGCCTGTGGTGCGCCAGAGATTGCCGCCTACTGAAGGCGCCCACTCCCAGACCGCATCCCAGCCGTACTGGCAGAACGAGTAGACAATGGGCCGCCCAGTGGCCTTCAGAGCCTTATTCATCTTGTCATAGGCGGCGATCATCATGCGCATCTGTGCGGCCTTGTCATCCGGAGTTTGCTTCATCATCACATCGGGGATGAAGCTGCACAGATCGTACTTGAGATAGTCAATGCCCCACTGAGCATAAAGTTGAGCGTCCTGCTCCTCGTGGCCCAGCGAACCCGCGTAGCCGGCGCAGGTTTTGGGACCCGGCGAAGAGTAGATGCCGATCTTCAGCCCCTTGGAGTGGACGTAATCGGCCAGCGCCTTCATGTCGGGGAACTTGGCGTTGGTGTGCAGTACACCGCTCGCGTCGCGCTCGCCCTCCCAGGTGTCGTCGATGTTCACGTAGATGTAGCCGGCGTCTTTCATGCCGGTCGAGGCGATCTGGTCGGCGGAGTTGCGAATGTCCTTGTCCGTGACCTTCTCGAAGAAGAAGTTCCAGCTATTCCAGCCCATAGGCGGGGTCTGGGCGACCACCTGCGGTGGGGCTAACTGCGCCTTCGGCGCGCGGGGGGATTGCGATGAAGCGGTGAAAGAAGCCAGGGCAAGAACGGCGAGAGAGAGCGGAGTAAGGATGCGCATAGGTGTCCTCAGCGGAAATAAATCCAGCGAGAATAGTATTTCGTGGGAGCGGTTTCGGCAATCGAACTTGAATTCATCGCAATCCAATTTTGAGAAGATATCGCCTCCACACGGGCATTGTGCGGTAATCTAACGTCGATAGTACGGAAGAGACAATGGAAAACGCACAGAATGAATATGGCCGTGGCAACCGCAGGATGCTCGTCCGCCTCTGGCTGCGGCTTGAAGCCCTGTACGACCTGTTCTTTTCCGACGCCAACAAGGCGATGCTCCGGCAGTTGGTCATCTTCCTGGGAATTGCCGGTTTCGCGATTCATTTGATGCTGATCTTTCTTGCCCGCTCGCTCGCGCATCCTCCGTTGCTGATTGCCGGGGCCGGACAAAATTACCTTACCGCGATCTCAACGCCATTCAATTTCATTCTTTTTTACGAGGTGTTGATCCTCATTGCGGCGCTGCCTGCATCGACGACACGCTCAATAGCCAACCAGTTCGAGATCGTGTCGCTGATTTTTATTCGCGATGTCTTCAAAGACATTGCCGCAGCCAGCGATATGGTTACCGGGCACCAGTTGACCATGAAGGCGCTACCCGCCTTTTTCGATATGTGGGGCGGGTTCCTGATGTTCTTTCTGGTTGGCGTCTTTAAGCATGTGGCGCAGCAGCGAGTACGGCCCTCGGGAACTGCGATCCCATCGCGCGGAGCGGCGCGCTTCATTGCGCAAAAGAAGGTGGTTTCTATCGGACTCGGCACACTGCTGCTTGGGATGGCCGTTTACAACCTCGGTCTTCTTGTCATGGCCATCCACAGCACCGTCCAGGGCGGGCATGTGCCCATCGAATCGGCAACTACGTTTTATAACGACATGTTTACCGTGATGATCTTCACCGATGTTTTGATACTGATTCTGTCGCTGGTGGTCTCCGGGCAATATGAATTGGTCTTTCGCAACGCGGCGTTCGTGGTCTCAACCATCCTGATCCGCTTATCGCTGACTGAAGGGTATCCCTTCGGCGCGCCCCTGGCGCTGCTGGCTATGGTCTTTGGAGTCCTCACCCTGCTAGCGTTCAACTACCATATGCGTTTGAACAAAGCCCCGGCAGGATGAGGCGGCAATCCTATTTGGAGTAGCGCCTATTTTAACGAACTCATATCGATCACGAAGCGATACTTCACGTCCTGCCGTAACATGCGCTCGTAGGCTTCGTTGATTTTCTGAATCGGGATAACTTCGATTTCCGAGACGATGTTGTGCGCTCCGCAGTAGTCGAGCATCTGCTGCGTCTCGGGCATGCCGCCAATCATCGATCCGGAGAGTGCGGCGCGCTTGAAGATGAGGTTGCCCACGTTCACCACCGGGAACTTCTCCGGCAGTCCGACCAGGCACATAGTGGCGTCCTGCTTGAGCAGGGCGGTGTAGGGGTCCAGCGAGTGCGGAGCGGCGGCGGCGTCGAGGATGAAGTCGAAGGACTTGAAGTGGGGCTGCATGGCGCCCTCGTCCGTCGAGAGCACAACTTCATCCGCGCCCAGCTTAAGGGCGTCTTCGCGCTTGCGGAGATTTGTAGTGAACTGGACGACGTGCGCGCCGAAGGAGTGAGCAAACTTGAGCGCCATGTGGCCGAGGCCGCCGAGACCGACAATGCCCACCTTCATGCCGGGGCCAACCTTCCAGTGGCGCAGCGGCGAGTACGTAGTGATGCCAGCGCAGAGCAGCGGAGCGACAGCGGCCAGGTTCAAGTTCGACGGCACGGTGTGGGCGAAGCGCTCGTCCACGACGTAATTGTTCGAGTAGCCGCCCATGGTGATGGAGCCGTCGACACGGTCCTTGTTGGCGTAGGTGAGCGTGGCGCCCTCATCGCAGAAGTGCTCCTCGCCGCGCTTGCAGGGGACGCACTGGCGGCAGGAGTCCACAATGACGCCGATGGCCGCTATGCCGCCCACCTTGAACTTGGTGACAGCGCTGCCGGCGGCGGTGACGCGTCCCACGATCTCATGGCCGGGGACCAGGGGATAAATCGCGTTGCCCCACTCGTTGCGGGCCATGTGCAGGTCGGAGTGGCAGACGCCGCAATAGAGGATTTCGACGGCGATTTCAGTAGGGCCGGGCTCGCGGCGCGAGAAGGTGAAAGGAGCCAGCGGGGATTGCGCATCGGGTGTTGCATAGCCTTTGGAGGTGGGCATGGGAAGATTCCTTTCCGGAGAAGAGTCTACAACAACGGCATGAATGGAGGGGAGCTAGCAAATCCGCGGCAACTGCTCCCCGATTTGGATGGGGATCACGCGATTCGCGCCTATCGCGGTGCGCGCCACCAGCATCCGCTTGTGCTCGGCCGTCACCTGGCCGATGCGGGCAGCGTCCTTGCCCAGCGGATGCGCGCGCAGCACGGCCAACACCTGTTCAGCGGCTTCGGGCGCGACAAAAAACACCGCGTTGCCCTCGTTGGCCACGTACACCGGGTCAAGCCCCAGCAACTCGCAGGCCGACTGCACCTCGGGCCGCACCGGCAAGCTGGCCTCATTGATCGCCATGCCCACGCCGGAGGCCTGCGCAATCTCATTCAAAGTCGAGGCCAGTCCGCCGCGGGTTGGGTCGCGCATGGCGTGGACCGATGCGCCGGCCGCGTCCAATACCTCGGCGATCATCCCGTTCAGCGCCGCGCAATCGGAGCGAATCTGGCTCTCGAACTCCAAGCCCTCGCGCACGCTCATGATGGCCATGCCGTGGTCGCCGATGAAGCCCGAAACCAGAATCGCGTCGCCCGGCTGGGCGCGGTGCGGACCTACTTGAATCCCCGCCCGCAGCAGGCCGATTCCCGCCGTATTGATGTAGCAGCCGTCCCCGTGACCGCGCTCGACAACCTTGGTGTCGCCGGTGACGATCTGCACGCCCGCCGTTGCCGCTGCCGCAGCCATCGCATCCACAATCGCCGCCAACTGCGCCAGCGGAAATCCCTCTTCCAGGATGAAGCTGGCGCTCAGGTAGCGCGGCACGGCGCCGGAGACGGCCAGATCGTTCACCGTTCCGTTCACCGCCAGCTCGCCGATCGATCCGCCGGGAAAAAACAGCGGTTGCACCACATACGAATCGGTACTCATGGCCAGCCGTTCGCCCGCCAACTCAAGCACCGCCGCGTCGCCCAGGTTTTCCAGGGCGGGGTTGCGGAAGGCGGGCAGAAACAGGTGCTCGACGAGCTCGTTGCCCAGCTTGCCGCCTCCGCCGTGGCCCATCACGATGGTGGGGTAGCCGACAAGGGGCAGCGGACAACTCCAATTCGAGAAATCCGGCGCGCCGGGATTCGCGTGCTCAGCCATGCGTCAGCCCCGATCCCGCGCTGGCCAGCTCTTCCGCCGACAAAAATCGCCCATAGTTGTAATACGCGGCGCAAGCGCCCTCGCTTGAGACCATGGTCGCCCCCAGCGGATGCCGCGGCGTGCATTCCTTGCCGAAGGCCGCGCACTCAGCCGGTTTGATCGCTCCCCGCAACACCTCTCCGGCCCGGCACAACGCCGACTCCTGCGTATGAATGCCGGCGATCTGGAAGCGCTCCTCGGCGTCGAATTCCCGATAAGCCGCGCTCAGCCGCCAGCCGCTTCTGGGAATCACGCCGATGCCCCGCCAGGCTCGGTCCGTTACCTCGAAGACCTCTGCCAGCAGCCGCTGCGCCGCGCGGTTTCCCTCGAAGGTGACCACCCGTTCGTAGGCGTTTTCCACCTCGTGACGGCCAGCCTCCAACTGCACGACTGCGCGGCGAATCCCGTCGAGCAGGTCGAGAGGCTCAAAGCCGGTGACCACCATAGGAACCTTGTATTTGGCCGCAAGCGGCGGATACTCCCAGTAGCCCATTACGCTGCACACGTGCCCCGCTAACAGAAACCCTTGCACCTGGTTACCGGTAGATTCGAGGATGGCTGCAATGGCCGGCGGGACCAGAACATGGGAGACGAGCAGCGAAAAGTTCTTCAACCCCTGCCGCTTGGCCAAGTGAACGCTCATCGCATTGGCTGGGGCCGTGGTCTCGAAGCCCACGCCGAAGAAGACAACCTGCTTGTCGGGATTTTTAACCGCCAGATCCACCGCGTCCAAGGGGGAATAAACCACCCGCACGTCGCCGCCCGCGCCCTTGACTTGAAATAAGTCGCCTTCAGTTCCCGGAACGCGCAACATGTCGCCGAAGGAGCAGAAGATCACGCCCGGCTGCGCCGCAATGGCCAGCGCCTTGTCGATCAACTCCAGCGGGGTAACGCAGACCGGGCACCCCGGCCCGTGAATCATCTCGATTCCGGCGGGGAGCATCTGGTCGATGCCGTTCTTGATGATGGAGTGCGTCTGTCCTCCGCATACCTCCATGATCTTCCACGGCCGCGTCGTAATGGCGTGAATCTCCCCCGCCATCCGCTGCGCGATCTCACCGTTCCGGAACTCGGTCAGGTATTTCATTGGCTGGAGCAGCTCCCGTCGGGACAGGAGGATTGCGGGGCGGCAGCCGCCCGTGCAAAGGCCTCTTCCTCGCCAGCCAGCTCCTCGTCCAGCACGCCCATCTCGCGGAAGTCGGCCAGCGTCTGCCGGGCTGTCTCCTCGTCGATCTTTGAGAGCGCAAACCCAACGTGGACAATGGTATAGTCGCCCACCTCGACCTCCGGCACGTAGTCCAGGCAGACCCGCTTGACCACACCGCCAAAGTTCACCCGCCCCATCCGAAGGCCGCCCTCGGTGGTAATCTCTTCCACTTTTCCTGGAATCGCTAGACACATGGCAACTACCTTATACCGCGTTGGGGGCCGCGTATAGTGTGATTTAAATCACTTGAAAATCAGTCCCACGCAGCCTGAATGACAGGAAGTGTAAGGCAGGTGTGAGAGTTGGACGACAACGCATAGGGATTGGCGCAGCCATCAAGCTCTATCCAGTATTGGCTTCGAGCAAGGCCCGCGGAAGTTGAAGCTCAAGGCAGCCCCGGGAACTTGATACAGTTTCGGTGTACAAATCTAGGAGCTTGCGGCGGTGCCAGTTATGAAGCGCCTGACCTCCGATGATACGTGTACCCATCGAAACTGGTATCCCAATAAGGGTCGCGTGTGTAGCGGCAACAGCAACCCACCCAGCGCCGGTGGCAATCACCGCCAAGGCACTTCGCTCGCTAACATTGCGTAGAGCTTGCTCCAACGTGACATCGCCCTTACGATAACGATGGAAATTCTGACCCGCCGCAAACGCTATAGCGATGATCGGGAAGTGGAAATGAATTCCCGCGACTTCGGCGTGGTCCGTGGCCCCGGCAACCTCTCCTGTCAGATGATGTAAGGACTCATGACCATCCATCAAATGACTGAGCATCTCTGGGTGATTGCCCAATTGTGCATATAGCTCGGGTGGCACAACTACATCGATATTGGGATGGGCAGCAATCGCCTCCCTCACGTAAGCTAGGCTTTCTGACGCTTTGAGTTGAAGTACATCGCTTATATGCCCATGTGCGTCACGAATGGAAATATCCCATGCTGGATTATTAGCATGATGCGCCAGTTCTGCAGTCCACCCAGAAGGAAGATGACCACGGTTGAGCCATGCTGCATAATCGATCTCAAATAACTTGCCCTTGACCCCGTTGACGAGTCCCATGAGTTTTTCCGGATCTCCAGATAGGCGATTTACTGCATCAACGAAGCTCAATCCATGTTGAGGAAATTGGGCATGAAATGCATCAAGTACAGGCTGCGGTATCTGAGATTCGGATATTTGCCCGGTGAGGATGTGTGCAACGTCAACTCCCCCTATAACCGCCGCGTCAACGAAATCTTCCGATGAAACGGCTCTCCGAAGGAGATCTTGCGGGCTCTTAAGCGGGCCATCGTGCCTTCGAATCTCCAACTCCCAACGTTCGCGGTAATCAGGCTTCACAACTCGACCTTCTTATTACGAGAATTCCAGCGAGTACGAATACTGCTGTGGCGACGCAAGGAGTCCATACTGGCAGGACTAAGCGAAATGTAAACCAGACTATCCATGCAACCGCAATCCAGGAGAGAGCTGACGCGCAGACAGTCCATTTGACTACATTCTGAAAATACATGGCCGCATCTATTCTCTTGCGCTCAGCCGCCTCCGCGAGTTCGCAAGCAGCCATCAATCTATCCTGAGCAGTTGTCAAATTCTGTTCAACACGTCTCGCCCTCTCGCGAATTTCTCCTTTAATGCCATCAATGTTGTCCAGCAGTTCAATCAGTTTAGTCGAGAAAACATCGTTCCATTTGTCCTGTTCATCAATGCGGGCCAAGGTCTTTTTCACCACTTCGGCATCTTCCGCAGTAAACATTTTAAGAAATTCTGTCCACAAACTCATGTGCGCCTCGCAATCTCCAACCCAAATCAACGATTGAAAGTCACAAAATCAACACTTGGCGTCTGAACGGCCTTGCATTGTATGTGACGTCGGCCTACTGCTGGAGTATTTGCGAACACTGTAACAGAGTCATGCAGAAGTTGTAACTCGAAAGACTCTGGCAGAGTTCCTCACGCGCCCTGCCCTATCCGTTTCTGCTCCAGATACGCCAGCCACTCCTCCATCCCCACCCCGGTCTTCACGGACGTCTCAAAGATCCGTATCCCCGGCCGTATCTCATTGATATTCTTGAGCGCCGCCCAGCGGTCGAAGCCACAGGGCACCGCCAGGTCCATCTTGGTAATTACCGCCGCATCCGCCGAGTTGAACATCGCCGGATATTTCAGAGGCTTGTCCTCGCCCTCGGTCACGCTCAGCAGGACCACCCGGATCGCCTCGCCCAGGTCGTAGCTCGACGGGCAAACCAGGTTGCCTACATTCTCGATAAACAGATAATCCAACCCGCCCAGCTTTACGCCCTCCCAACTCTCGATGTGCTTGCCGATCATCTCCGCGTCCAGGTGGCAGATTCCATGGGTATTGATCTGGCGGACCGGGGCGCCGCTGGACGCCAGCCGCCGCGCGTCGTTGTCGGTCTCCAGGTCGCCCACCAGCGCCGCAACCCGCGCCCCGCGTTTCCGCAGTTCCGTGAGTGTCCACTCCAGGAACGCCGTTTTGCCCGAACCAGGGCTCGAAACCAGGTTCAGCACCAGCACGCCGGCCGCCGCGTAGCGCTCCCGCAGTCCTGCCGCCAACTCGTCGTTCTTTTTGAGAATCCCCCGCCGCAGCTCCACAATCCGGGTGGTCATATCTTCACCTCATCAGCTTCCTCAATCTCGATGGAATCGATCTCCAGCTCCCGCCCTTGCCGCAGGTCACTGCATGGATCGCCGCATTGGGGGCAGCGGAAGCTCTGCACGCCCTCCAGCGTCACATCCTGACCGCACGGCACGCAGTGCATCACCACCGGCAGCACATTCACCACCAGCCTGGACCCCTCCAGCGGCGTCCCATCGGTAGCAATCCCGTAGCAGAACTCCAGCGACTCGCGGACCACCGACGCCAGCGCCCCCACGCGCAGACGCACCTCTTTGACGCGCGCGCCCGGATAGGCCGCCAGCGACTCGGTTACCGTATCGACGACGCTGGAAACGATGGAAAGCTCATGCATAGAAGATGAATTTTACGCTTCCGCCCCAGCCGCGGTGAAAATCCGCCGCTCTTCCGCTTCGTCACAAGAGGCCACGGCCACGACAATGCCAGTGCATGGCTGCGGAGTTTTTAGCGTTCACAATAACTCGGCGGACGGAGTTATTGACTAAGTATTAACCCTGAATGGTTACCTTGCCGCCGGAAAAACAGCGACTCCTATTTTTCTCAAACAATCTCACAAAAACTTCTTGACAGATTCTGTGGACGGGCGCAATATCGGCCTAATTTTCCAGGCCCCTTCGTAATTGACGGCAAAGCGCAAAGGCTTGCGTCTTAGCTGCTGCCGACAAGCCATCGCCGGTCTCAGGACGCGGAAACCAAATCGTCGACGGCGAAGGGGTGGAAGCAGTGTCCGAGGAATCGGCGAGCGAGATTCTCAACCAAGCGGCCAACGTCAGGATTTTACGCGGTCGCTTTGTTTTGCGAAATCGGTCACTGCCTTCTATGACCACCTTATAAGGAGACAACCCATGCCCATGCAACAGTGCATGTCCTATCTCACGGGCTTGGCCGGCTTGGCCGCCCTATGGCTCATCGTTCTCATGGCCACAAACAAGCATCCCTGGGCGCTGGTTATCGGAGAAGACGGCCGGCCCAGCACCAGCAAGTTTCAGATGATGATTTGGACTGCCGCGGCCGTCTTTTCCTATCTGGCCATCTACCAGATTCGATTCAGCAGCGGCTTCGGTCAGGATTTGCCCGCCACCCCCACCAACCTGCTCATTGCCATGGGCATTAGCGTCGTGACCGCGGTCTCCGCCAAGTCGATTGCCGTCGGTACCCAGGCGAGAAACAACGTCGCTGTCGCCAAAGCTGTTGCTGCGGGCGTCCCTGTAGCTGCTAAGCCAGCCAGCCTGAGCGGTATATTCGCCGACGATTCCGGTAAGCCGGATTTGGGCAAGGTGCAAGTTGTCTTATGGACCGTGATTGCCGTCGGAGTCTTTTTGTCCAATGTATTCGTGCTCATTCACTCTCCCGGCTGTCCACATATCGACCCTCAAACCAAAATTGCCACCTACCCTCTGGGCTTGCCCGATATTAGTCAAACGCTGATGATCTTGATGGGCCTCGGCCATGGCGCTTACATCGGCAAGAAGATCGCGGAGAGCTAGCGCCGGCTCTCTCCTAGATGAGCGAATCAGGAACTGTAAGGCCGCGCAGCAGTTGCGCGACCCTTCAAATCACTGTTGAATAAGGAGATCTAAAGTGACGCCACCCACTCTTGCAGTCCAAGGCAACCCCGTGCCTCCGCAACCAACCACCGTTCGTGGACGGGTTTTATTGCTCGTGAAAAAGTGGGCCAAGCTCGAGAAACTTCCCAAAGATACTGACCTGCTTACAGTCCTTTGGGCACCCCAGGCCGATCCATACAATCCAGATGGAGCTCAAAGCCTGGTCGAGGCGATACAGACAGAGTTTGCCGCGCCTCCGGTCATCTGCCAGTGCATCACTGTCACTGATCTCACACAAAAAATCACGACGGTCGCCAAACTTGTAGAAGCCGTTCCAGAGTGTCCTCAATAATGAAGAAAACAACCCGCAACCGCCTTTACCCCCATCTGAGTTTGCTTGCCGTTCTCGCCGCACTGCTCGCAGCCGCGCCGGCCTGTTACTCCGCAACACCACAAACGCTATGCTCCGTAACTGATTACAAGATCCTCAACCCCAACTCGATCGCCATCCAGTGCGGAGACGTGATAACCACAGCCGGAATTTCAGGAAAGGGAGGGAAGGTTTATCTTGGCACTGACCTCTCCTCTCCCCTTCCGGTTACGTTCACGGCAAATTCTTATGCCGACAATTGGCTCTTCCTGTTATTCACCCCGGATTCCGGACCCATGCAAGCCGTTTTTAAGGAACAGACCAAATACACCATCACAATCACACTTTCCTCCACTGCGGGAGGTGTCCCCTTGAGTCTTCCCACATCGACGACGATCGACACTTCTGCATCCATCACCTTGGCGGCGGCGCTCGTTGGAGGACCCAATAATTATCTGGTCAGCTCCCATCTCGCGTTCCAGGGTCTCGGTCTTGGATCGGGAAAAACGCTCAGTTGCAGTCTTATCGTGCAGAATTACACCGGAACTTTCACCACAAGGCAAGCAAAGTGCAGACAAATGCAAGCAGATATGTCAGGCGGCCGCTCGGGACTTCCAGACCCTGGAACGGTTGGCTCGCTTGAGCTTCAGACGGATGGCAACGACGTAGCCACGCAAGGCATCCCATACAAAATCGTCGAGCTGCAGAATATCTTTGGGGCGCCGATGACGTTAGACCCCAAATCGCGGCTCGGCCAGGATAAGGCTCCGGCAACAAAGGATGCGTCCAGCTACTATTTGAATGGAAGTTACGCTGCGGGACGCGGAACGAAGCCCGCATGGGTATTGGACGCGAAAGCGGCTCCTCGAATCGGCCGATTGTACAACGGGTGGCAATTTTCCCCCACGGTCACGGCGAATATCGGAAGTAACTCAATCTCCGGTAAGACCTACACCGACACAATCGACTTTGGGCTTACTGAGACGCGCCCCTTTAGGCTTCCAAGTGCTCTCCAGGAGATCTACGCCTCAGAGAGCGCAATCTATGAGACAGACAAGGAGTTCGACCGCGACAATGTTACAGATGTTGCGGACCTCCGTTACAATTTCAGGGGTCTTTATAGCCCTAGAGCCGTAGAAGCTCTCAGAAACTTCCAGGCCCAGCAAAAGACCGCCCAAGCGAACGGAATCACCCTCCAGCCAAGTGACGTATCGCCACCGTTCTTTGGCTATGCCTTCGATATTCATACCGGCGTTGAATTTGGCGGCGCCATCGTCGACACGACAGTTAAGGCTACGACTGGCAAGGCAACCATCGATTTGCCGACATATTCGATTTTCCGTATCGTACCCCAGGTACACGGCCTTCTGGAAATGGGCCGCCTGAGTATAGATGCGGTCGGGACTCCGAGATATTTGACTGCCACGGAGAGTACAGTAGTTCAGCTTCCTAACAATTCACTGCAACTTAAGACTGTGCATGGATGGAATGGCTATGGCGTCATAACTTCCACCTGCAGCCTTGACCCCGCGGGCCATTTCTCCTTGAGCGCAACGTATAAAAATGGATTTGCCCCTCCAAAATACTCCCGGATCAACGCGGTCCAATTAGGGATTTTGGTGATGTTTTGAGACGGGCGGCCTACCCTTATTCGTCGACACACAAAGCCATCATCGCAGCACTCCGGTAGACTGGTAGGGCGATGATTAGGGTGTATCGATTTGGCTGGGCCGGGTTGCCGGTTGCGCTGGCTGCCGGGCTGGTCCTCTCCGGTTGCGGCACGCCGGGTGCGCCGCTGCCGCCCTCGCTCAACCTGCCGGAGTGCGTGACAGACCTCGCCGCCACCCGCACGGGCGATCAGGTCTCGCTCACCTGGACCATGCCCCAAAAGAATACCGACAAATTGCTGCTGAAGGGCAGTCTTCCGGTGCGCGTTTGCCGCAGCACCTGTGGTGCGGCTGGTGACGCCTGCGGTGCGGCCAGTGTAACTTGCGGTGCAGTTGGCTCTGAACTTTTCCTGGCTCCGGGAACCGAGGGCGCATTTACCGAAACGCTGCCTGCGGCGCTGTCCTCGGGCACGCCCCGCGCCGTTGCTTACTTTGTTGAGCTCAGGAACCGCAATGGCCGCTCGGCGGGTTTGTCGAATGCCGCCGTGGCGCTGGCCGGGGAGGCGCCCGCACCCGTGACCGGCCTGGTTGCACAGGTGCGCAAGGACGGCGTGGTCGTGCGCTGGACGCCCGAAAGCGGAACAGACGCCATCCGCCTGCACCGCAAGCTGCTGACGCCCGAGCACACCGCAATGCCCAAATCACAGCAGGGTTTGCAGGCCGCGTTGCCTGAGCCGGAGGAGCAAAGCCTGCTGGTCGAGGCAGGCGAGCAGGCCGGGCACGCTCCGGATCGAGCGCTGGACAAGGAGATACACTTTGGCCAAGTCTATGAATATCGTGCCCAGCGCGTGGCTCGCGTAACAGTGGAAGGACGCGCACTGGAGCTGGCCGGCCCACTCTCCGCGCCGGTGCGCGTCGAGGTTCTGGACGTGTTTCCGCCTGACGTGCCTACCGGCCTGGCGGCCGTGGCCACCGCGGCAGGCGCCGGCACGGAAGCGTCGATCGATCTGAGCTGGCAGCCCGGCACGGAAGCCGACCTGGCCGGCTATGCGGTTTACCGCCGCGAAGGCGACGGCGGCTGGCAGCGCATCTCGCCCGCGGAGCCGCTGATCGCACCGGCCTTCCGCGACGGCCATGTCCAGCCCGGCCATACCTACCGCTATGCCGTCAGCGCTATCGACCAGGGCGGTCATGAGAGCGTGCGCTCGGCGGAGGCCGAAGAGACGGCGCCCAACCCATAGTCGTTTTCCGAGTATCTGGAGAGATTTCCCCATGAAATACTGCCGCTTTTTGCTCGATGACCAAACCCACTATGGCGCCGTGGAAGATCGCGGCGGCGAACTGTGGATTGTGGACCTGGCCCGAGCCCCGGAAGAGGATCTGTCTTTCCGGCTGGAGCACGGGCGAGCCACATCTTGGAGCTTCAGCTTCGAGGCCATGCCCCTGAGCGCAGCCGAACTGCTACCGCCGGTCACGCCCTCGAAGATTGTCTGCGTGGGCCGCAACTACCGCGAGCACGTGAAGGAGATGGGCAGCGAGCTTCCCGCCGAGCCGCTACTCTTCCTGAAGCCGCCGTCGGCGCTGCTCAAACCGGGGGGCGTGGTGCGCATGCCGGCCATCTCAGAGCGCGTGGACTTTGAAGGTGAGCTGGCGCTGGTCATCGGCCGCCGAGTCCGCCATATGAAAGAAGAAGACTGGCGCTCGGCCCTGTGCGGATACACGCTGGCAAACGACGTGACCGCCCGCGATCTGCAGAACAAAGACGGCCAGTGGACCCGCGCCAAGGGCTTCGATACATTTTGCCCCGTGGGACCGATCGTAAGCGACGAACTGGACCTCGAGGCCGGCCTGACCATCGAAACCCGCGTCAACGGCGCGGTGCGCCAGCACAGCTCGACACTGGACTTCATCTTTCCCATTCCCAGGCTGCTGGCCCACATCACCGCCGCCATGACACTGGAAGCCGGCGACCTGGTGCTGACCGGAACCCCCGCAGGAGTGGGTCCGCTCAAGGCAGGGGATCGCGTCGAGGTAAGCATTCCCGGCCTGGGCGTGCTGGCCAACACTTTCCAGCCGGACGCAAACTGAGCACGAACCGCCCCCGGTGTGCATCAGGTATTCATCTGGCGAATCAAAAAAGAGCGGTAAACTGGAGCCGAACGCGCTCGAAAACCAAAGCGCCCTTCCCCCGGAGGAATCATGCCGCAGAATCTGCTCGAGCAATTGCGCAAGTTCACCGTGGTCGTCGCCGACACCGGCGACATCGAGGCGATGGAGAAGTTTCGCCCTCAGGACGCGACCACCAACCCCTCGCTGATTACCGCAGCGGCGCAGTTGCCGCAGTACCGGCCTATTGTGGACGGCGTGTTGCTTGCCGCACGCAAAGAACTAGGCGTGGGCGCGACCGAACAGGCTGTGGCCAACCTGGCCTTCCAGCGGCTGGCTATCGCCTTCGGCAAGAAGATTCTGGCTATCGTTCCCGGCCGCGTCTCGACGGAAGTGGACGCGCGCCTCTCCTATGACACACAGGCCACCATTGCGCAGGCGCGCAGCATTATTGCGCAATACGACAAGGAAGGCATCGGCCGCAAGCGCATTCTGGTCAAGATCGCCTCCACCTGGGAAGGCATTCGCGCCGCCGAGGTACTGGAGAAGGAAGGCATCCACTGCAACCTGACGCTGCTTTTTGGGCTGCACCAAGCCATCGCGGCGGCCGAGGCCGGCGTCACGCTCGTTTCGCCCTTCGTGGGCCGCATCCTCGACTGGTACAAGAAAGACACCGGCAAGGATTTCCACGGCGCAGACGATCCCGGCGTACAGTCCGTGACCGCGGTCTACAACTATTACAAAAAGTTCGGCTATAAGACCCAGGTGATGGGCGCCAGCTTCCGCAATATCGGCGAGATTATTGAGTTAGCCGGATGCGATCTGCTGACGATCTCGCCGCAATTGCTGGCCGAACTGGAAGCGACCGAGGGCGAGTTGCCCCGCAAGCTGGACCCCAAGGCAGCCAAAAAGCTGGCTCTCAAAAAGATCGTTGTGGACAAGGCAGCCTTTGACCGGATGCATGCCGCCGACCGCATGGCCACCGATAAGCTGAAGGAAGGCATTGAAGGCTTTTCGGCCGCGCTGGTCAAGCTGGAGACGCTGCTGGTCAAGCGCATGGCCGAGATAGAATACCGCGCCACCGCCGCTATGTAGCGCAACGCATAGTGATGGCCTGGTGCCCCAGGTTTCGTCCGTTGGTGCGAACGAAACCTGGGAGACTGCAAGTTACGCCTGACTGAACGATCTATTCCGACCAGACGCCCAGTAAATTGCCTGCGCCGTCGGAGAAGTGGAAGCGCCGCCCGCCGGGAAACTCGAAGGTGGGCGTAACGATGCTGCCGCCCGCGGCCACAACCGCGCGCTCCGTGGCCGCCAGGTCCGACGAGTAGAGTACGGCCATCGGCGCAAACTTGCCCGGCCCGTCGTGCGGTTCGCCCTTCGCAAAGCCGATGGCAAGCCCGGAGTCAGCGGCGGTGCAGTCGATGTAATCCGGACCCCAGTCCTTGAAAGTCCAGCCAAAGACAGTCGAGTAGAATTTCTTGGTCCGTTCGATGTCGTTCGTATAGAACTCAATGTAATTGATCTTATGGTGCTGTGCGGCGTTGCTCATGGCTTCTCTCCTTTGCGTTGGATGCGTGGAGTCGAGGGAAAGGGGGCGCTGAACTCGGGGCGCGGACACACCTTTCTCAGGCGTGCTTCTGAAGCGCCCCCATCCACATTCCCTCAGAAGCGGGGGAGTGCAGGTAGAGCCCGCTGATTACTTGCGGTGCGCGGACTCGCGAGGTACGAGACGAAAGTAGCAGAAGCCTGCGCGATGTGCAATTGGAAAAAGCGGCTGCTTGCTACAGAATGTACCGGCTCAGGTCCTGATCCTTCACAATTGTCGCGACCATCTGTTTTACATACTCGGCGCTGATCAGGAAGACCTTTTCCGGGCCGGAGGCGGTCATCCGTTCCTGGTAAGGCAGAGGCGTGGAAGACTCTGCTTTGATGGCCTCGGAGAGCGTTGCGGCCTTCTCCTCGTCCGGCAAGTGGCGGGCCACGTCCGGCGCCAGGAAGCTCACATCCTCCAGCACCCGCTCCATGATGGTGTGCAGCCGGCGCGCGCCGATGTTTTCGGTTTGCTCGTTCACCTTGAAGGCAAACTCCGCCATCTCGCGCAGGGCCTCGGGAGCAAACTCCAGCCTTACGCCCTCGGTTTCGAGCAGTGCCGAGTATTGCTTGGTAAGCGACGCTTTGGGCTCGGTCAAAATGCGCAGAAAGTCATCCACGGTGAGCGATTGCAACTCGACGCGGATGGGAAAGCGTCCCTGCAGTTCGGGGATCAGATCGCTGGGCTTGGAAACGTGGAATGCGCCGGCGGCGATGAAGAGAATATGGTCGGTGCGCACCATGCCGTAGCGCGTATTCACTGTGGTGCCCTCCACGATGGGCAAGATGTCGCGCTGCACGCCCTCGCGCGAGACATCGGGTCCGTGGCCGCCCTCGCGCCCGGCAATCTTGTCGATCTCATCCAAAAAGACGATGCCGTTGGACTCGACCCGCTCAGTAGCCGTCCGGTTCACCTGGTCCATATCGATCAGGCGGCCCTCTTCTTCCTGCACCAGGTAGTCGAAGGCGTCGGCCACCTTCATCTTCCGCCTTTTCGAGGCGCCGCCGAAGATGTTGGGCAGCATGTCCTTGAGGCTCATCTCCATGTCTTCAAGGTTCTGGTTGCTGATGATGCCGAACTGCGGCGTGCCGCGGTCGCGCACGTCCAACTCCACCTGCCGCTCGTCGAGCTTGCCCTCGCGGAACTGCTGACGCAGCTTTTCGCGCGAGCGCTGGTAGCTCTCAGCGCC
>Ga0182027_10002351_pt1 | contig 30796 bp, 80 predicted proteins | sample 712E1DmetaG_FD_121300 | JGI IMG/M metagenome (GOLD analysis project Ga0182027, IMG submission 121300) | Permafrost microbial communities from Stordalen Mire, Sweden - 712E1D metaG (Illumina Assembly) | ecosystem: Environmental > Terrestrial > Soil > Wetlands > Permafrost | place: Sweden...
AAACAGCTCCAAAGCTAATAAATAAATATTTCTTTGTGGGATCCTCAATTAACTATTGATTGACAAACCATATAACCAAGGTATAGTTTCATCATGAAAGCCAGAAAAAATAAGAAGAAGCATCAAAAGCAAAGCCGCAACATGATTGTTCTTGGAATGCTTCTCACAACCAAAATCCAAAAGTTTCATCATAAGTGTGAGGAACGCGGGGGTGATAAAAATCTCCAGCGCGAATTCCAAAAGGAAATAGAATGATCCCGTTTAAAACTACACCTGAGCAAATTAAAGAAATTCCGCAAATTGCAATGAAAATGCTATTGTGCGGACTGGATATTGGTTTTGTTAATGAAGCCGCTAATTTGGCAAAATTTGATCAGGGGATTTTTGATTTAATGGATTTGTGGGATTTTTCAGTTGGATGTGAAGAAGAAAGAATTGATATTCTTGCGGATATTAAAGATTTACTTAATGATTATTCCCCTTTAAAATAAATCCTAATTTCGGCTCTGGATTCTTCTCTTCTTTCTTTAAAGATTATAATTTAATTTTGCTGGGAATTTGTAAATTCGGTGATACATTAACGTATATCAACTCCATTTTTGAAATGAATTTAATTCGACTTCTTTTAGAAATAAAATGACAAGTTGGGAATTAATATGAAGTTTGGCTCAAATATTTTGATCCTGCGTGGTGGTGATAGTTGCCCAGCAGGGACCCCAGGTTGCCTTAGAAAAGTTTGCGGAGCGTTGGCTTGGGCAAAGGCAATGATCGTTGGGTTCGTTTATTATAGGACTACCCGCTTGATACAGGAATATTTGAAATTTAAGGTAAGGACTTAATTGAAATGGTAAAAATATGAAAGACATATATCCTGGACAATTGATAAATTATCACGATAAGGAATATTTAATTCTTGCGACATTTTCTGAAAAAAGAAATGATGATATTCATTCGATTTTAATTCAGGATGATCGTTTTGAAAATACTAAACTTATTGCCTCACGTATCCAAAATTGGGATTTGGATTCTGGGGAATATTTGCTTTTAGAAAGCATCAGGGAATATATTGGGGAAAAAGTATTTTGGATTTATATCAGAACTTTTAAGTCATATATAAAGTTTTTGTAGTGGTTGTTTCTTGTTTACAAGCCGGATCTGCGTGTTATGATTGGTTATTGCTTGGATGAATAGGAAACCAATCAAAAGGAAAAAACAATGAGAACATTGGTTAAAGATTTGCCGGCTTCTATTTCTGCTGTTATTCGCGAGTTGGGTTGTGGGAAAGCTGATATTGAATTTGAAATTATTGAGAAGATTTCTCCTCATTATTCAGCAAGTGATGGTTGTCGTGGTGTGTTTGCTATGGTGGATATCGCCACCGGAAAGTCGCAAATTGCTCACGGTGATTGGGGCGGGGCTAACTTTTTTTCACAAAAACTGGTGGACTTGTTGCAAGATGATATTGTTATTCCTGAAAATGTTGCGGTAATTAAAGGACAGGTTGGCGGGGTTAATTGTTTGACACTTTATCTAAATCCGATTAATGCGGTTAAGCTTCTACCTCCCGCATCAGAAAATTTGGTAAATAAGGCAGAGGCGTGTTGCCTTTATGCACATAAGGGCTTGAAGCCGGCTTATCGAAAAGGAACTTATACAGCGGAATCCCTTGAAAGTTGTATTCAAAAAAAGTTGATTACCCGAAATAAGGTGGGGACAAAAGTTACCGTTGAAGGTAGAAATGCTTTTGAATTTTGGTGCGACGCAAATAATCAATCAAAGTTTTCAATGCCGAGGTGATAGGGGAAAGAAATGAATAAATTAACTTCAATGGTAAATTTTAATGAGATCAGACTTCTTTTCATTAAGGATTGTAATAAAAACAATCAGTGGGACGTTTCTGAATTGATTGATCCATATTGTGGTGATACTTATTTTCTCATTAAGAATGAATTTGTTTCAACAACAGTTTCTTTGGGACTGGGTGGTTCATTAAAGCATCCATTTGTGATTGATATTGGGAATAGATATTATCATCAAACACAAATGCGCTCTGATGCTGCTGGCAAATTCCAACCAAAAAACATTGTTAATTCAATTAATTCAATTTTGCGAAGCAAACTTCGTGATTATGAAATTAAAGCAGAGCAAACCAAGCGCGCGTTGGACGAACAAAATAAGAGGGAAGAAAGAAGAATTGAACAATGCGGATATATCTTAAACATTTACAAGCTTGGGATTGATGAATTTTTTGTCAAAAAATTGATTCAATCAAAATTTGCCCCAAATTATTTTCATCATGTAATTTGTGGCGTTATATGCCCTCGATGTAAAACGGTATTGCCCTGGCGCGGTTATGACTCCTCCTCAATTAATTTTAGGGATAGATTTGATTCAAATGATCAATCGCAAATTTGTATAACTTGCGCTTTGAATATTGAGGCGTATGGCACGGGATTAAAAGTTTGGGGTTCTGATTCGAGGAATAAGTAATTTTTGAAAGGTTTTACTTTAATGAAAGTTAAAATTAATGACGATCCAATTTTTGGCAAGGTAGAAATCCGTTTTGGAATCGCTGGAAGGCACTCCGTTAAAGTTGAAAGAGATCAACACGGGAAGGTTTACATTTCGGTTGTAGACGAATTCCAAAATAAAGTGGAAACGATTGAATTGCTTGGATATGGAAAATAATATGGATCCAACGATTAAAAACAAATTTATTGTTCAGCCGACACCATGGAATGTGAAACAGCGAAGTAAAATCCTTAAAAGGATTTACCTTCTTTCATATGAGAAGTATCAATTGATGTTAACGCGAGCATCAATTCTGGAATCCAGATATGGCGGAAAAACGCAAAAAGATGAAATGGTTCTTATTTCTGCGGCAAAAGATATATTTCTTTTTAATGAGGAAATGAATTTTTTGCATGATACATGCTTGGCTGCTGGTATTCCTGATGAATATATAAGGGAATTTTATTTTTATAATCGGGAATGTTGGGAGGAGAAAACTGAGCCAAAGTTTCCAGGATATTTACATGCGAGATAAAAGCTTATTAAGCAAAAGTTATTTGTTAGATTCGGATCGAATGAAAATTATTTTTCCTGATGGGGAAATATCTTCCGATAATAGAAGATTAATTTTTCTTGGGGAAAGATGGAAATCCAAATATTGGGGAAAAGAAGTAGAAGTTGTTGAGATGAATGAAGATGAGGCATGGGTTGAGGAAGTAATTAGGAAGTAATTAAAATGAAAAATTATTTTAAATATATGCCGTTGGTTTTTCTTTGTGGTTGTGCGGGGTTGGCAAGGGATTGTTCTTCTTGCAATGCGGAGAGTTTTGGAAGCCAATGGATAATTGTTCAATATGGGTTTGATGGAACGCCAATTAATTGTTGGCAGGAAATGAACGCTGCTGTTTCAAATGAATCAGGCACAGATGGAATTTATTGGAAACATGGACCTCATTTAGTTCATATTAGTGGATTTTATTCTCGCGTGCAAGTTGCCAATAATGATTTTTCAAGCGCGGCTAACGCAATTGGCATTGATTTGGCGCGTTGTTCAGGTGGTATTTACAAAAAGTAAGGGAAAAATTATGGAACCGGATCAATTTTCATTTCAAACTCTTTTGGAAGAAACCAGTTATATCCCGCAAAGTTATAGCGGGCGAGGAATGTATGGGCGCACGTGTCTATCCGTTTCTCTAAACAAGGAAACTACAATTGGAATGTTTGTTGGCTCTATTTTAGAAACATTGCAATATAATATTGAATCATATGATTATGATATGGATATTTTCAACGAGGTTAGAGAGGCATTTTTAAACATGCAAACAGATCAAATGGGTATGGGAATTGTTGTTTATTTTCCAGAGATTAAATATATTTCTTGCGAGGAAGATTCAGCGGAAGATTCCGATTAAAAAATTTTGGAATAAAATTATGACGAACGAACAATTTGAGATTCATTGTGAATGGTTAAAAATGATTCTTGGTGAACAAAGGAACATCAATAATCATCTTAATAAATTAAGAAGCGATACGTTTTGGATTCTTTTGGTTATGATTTTGCCATTGATTTTTGTCATTATTGGGGCAATTGTTGGAGTATTAAAATTTTTCTTATGAAGCAATCAATAACAATTAATTACCCCAATAATAAAATAATGACCACCTATTTTGAGAGTGATTATTTCTTTATTGGGCGCAGATGGTATGATTGGGATAATTTTTGTTGGTTGGAAGTTGCTGAAATGTCGGGTGATAAAAAAGAAATTTATTTGGAACTTATATAATAAATAGGGAAGAAATTTTATGAAAAAGCAGAATAAAAATTCGTCGGAAATTAAAACTCCATTTGATATTTTTGTGAATTCATTAAAAAATATTGATATTTATATTGATGAAGATTCATTAAATGTTGAATGGTCAACGGGCGGAATTTCTGGTGGAAGTTGTTGGGACGATGGGGAGAAAGATAATCATAGGGCTGAGCCGGGAGAAGAGGAACCAGAGTTTGAATCACTTGATAAAATATTTGAAATGTATTGGGAGGATATTCCCTGGTTGAAGTATAAAAGATTTTGCCAAGAATTCATTAAACGCAATACTCGCACCTCTTATGAATATTACGGTAACAGCGCAAATTATGCTTCAAAAAAAGTCTTGCTTTCGGATCTTTACAATTTTCTTATTGCTAACGGAAAAATTCCTTCTAATTGGAAAACTCCTTAATGACAACAATTATCGCGATTGCTGGCTGCCCAGGTGCTGGAAAATCATTTTTGGGGGAAATGATTGCGGAAGAAACTGGATATCAATTTATTGATGATATTGATGATAAGTCGCTGTTTTTTCTTAAACAATTAATTCAAGTAAAAGTTGATGGGGTTATTGTTGCAGATCCTAAATTTTGTATGGAACATTACCAAAAGAAGGCGGCTTTATTTTTTAAAAAATTTGAACATGTTAATGTTCAATGGATATTTTTTGAGAATGATCCAGAGCAATGTCGAAAAAATGTTGAAAAAAGAAATGATGGGCGGGCGGTTAATGAATTTATAAATGTGTTTTCGCGTTTTTATAAAATTCCAAAGGGGGCTTTTGTTCATAAGGTTTGGAAGCCGGAATGATTTATCCTTGACAACCCGAATGTTTGTGGTATCATCCTTTTAGGAAATAGAAAATGATTTATAATAAATTTTTGTTTGTGTTATGTATATGTGCTGGATTATCCATATCAAATAACGTATCATCCGCAGACCCAGTTCCAGCAGCAAAACCAATTATATGGTCATTAAATGTTGACACGCTTAAATCTAATGATAGTTATTTATTGCAACAAGGTGGGGGAATTGTCCCCAATAGTAGTTTTGGTTTGATTTGCTTACAAAACCCAATTGCTATGTCAACTAGTGGAAATTATGAGTTTGTATCAATTGCTTGTCAGTATTCTGGTGGAAATTTACTTTTTTCCACAAAATGTAATAAATTTTTAAGCAATTCTAATATGGCAATTGTTAGACTTGGCTATGGTTTTGGCAATGTGACTTTTGCACTATCATGTTCTAATTTGTGAAAATGTTTTGCCCCTGTAGCTCAAGTGGAAGAGCAGGAAATTTCTAATTTTCAGGTTGCAGATTCGAGTTCTGCCAGGGGTACTATTATGAAATAAGGATTTATTTTAAATGTTTTATAAAATTGTTTTTCCAGACGGTATTGATAATGATATTGGGTTAAGTATTCAGGATAAAAATGGACCTCGTATAGGATATATTTTTAAAAATACTTTTATATGGAAGCTCAGTCGTATTCCAAATAGAAAATGGGAAGTTGTTGAAATTTGCAAGGATCCACCAACAGTATGGGTAGAGGAAATTAAAGAATGTTTGCCATAAATTTTACAGCCATTTACCCAAATGGGAAAGAGGAGGTGTGGTGCTGGGACCCTTTAAAATTAGGGAATCTTATTAGGGCTCATGATCATTCTCTCTCCACAAATAATACAGAAATATGCATGTGGGAGGTGGTAGAAATCTCTGAAGATAAATTAACAGTTTGGATTGAGAAAGTTGAATGAATTCAATATTTTATAATAAAGCATTAGAAATTGCTGTTAACTCCTATTATAATTATGGTGATGCTTGTGAAGCTTATGTTGTGCGTAGTGCGTTAATTGAATATCTTTCTTTTGTTGAGCCGGATTTTTCCAAAAAAGAATTTGAAAGAGATATTTATGCAATGCTTGATGCGCGGGAAAAAGCGTTGGATGAAAAAGAAAATTTGAATAATAAATATTGTCCATATTGTGGCGAAGATAATTGCAATAGTTGTTCAAAGGATTTATCGGTGCCGGTTAAACGTAGCCATAGATATAGTGAAAAAATTTATTGAAGGATTATTATGATAAAACTTGGGGATTATATAACTACAAAAGAAACTCGGTATCATAATGAGCACGCGCTTCCTTCAACTGGAAGTTTAATTATTGGCGTTGAAACCTCTCATTTTGTTAATGGTTTAGCTGCAAGGGTTTTGTGTGTTAGCAATAATGGCTGGGAATTGAATTCTTATTTGGATGGTTATTTGCGAAGCGATAAATATTCCTTTTGCGAAAATATTAAAGATTTTGAAAACAAAGAAGTTTGGTGGTATGATCTTCGTGAGGTTCAATTAATTGAATCGGTAATTGTAAATTTTACGAAAGGATTGCCAACTATAATAAATGTTATTCCTAATATAAAAATTGGTGAAATTTTTAAAATAAAAAATACAAGCTGGGAAATTGTAGAAATATCTGGCGACAAAAAAGAAATTTGGGTTGAATGAATAGGAATATTTCCTTATCTTTACAAGGGAGATAATGAAATATATAAATAACAAAAATAATGCGAACGAATTGCTTGGGGCAATGGATGGTTTTTTGAAAGCAGCACAACAACAAAATCCATATGTGAGCAAACAAAATATCAATACATATAATACAGATTCAATCATTGGTGTTATAGAAGGTATGGATAAATCTCATGTGGACCATCTTCATGAAAATGATTTAAAGCTTTTTAGCAAAAGATCCATTTTATACCAATAAAATTCAAGACGCCTTGAATAAAAAAAATCCAACTTTATCAGCTCAAAATGTAATTTACAACAATTACTCAAATCTTGTAAAGGTTTTATCATCTTTGGGCTTAGCAATTAAACCCGGAAATTACAATCCAAAAGGCGTAGAAATCGGTTGGTGAATTAAATACATTTTGACATCACAGTAATCCATGATAGGATTGCATTATGTGTTGGGATTCTTTCCTGGCGAAGAAGAAAGGTATTACTTTAATGCGCGAAAAGTGTTCCAAAAAAATTATTTTTCCTGATGGATCAATTCAAACTATTGATATAGTGGACGATGCTACCCAACCAAAAATTGATAGCATTTTATCTTTTTGTGAAATGAATTATATGCGATATCCTAGTGCTGCGTGTGATGGCTGTTCCTCTTGCCAGAGATATATTTTGATTGAGGCGAGCGAAGATACATATTGGGTGGAAAAAATTCAATAAGTTTTAGCGAAAGAAAAAAATGAAAAATCAATATTCGCAAGAGCAGCAAAAAGAGATTGAAGAGATGGCATTTCTGGTAAAGGATCTTGTGGGCGTAAAAAACCGGCTCAAGATTTGGGTGGAAATTCGCGAAAGTGGAATGCGTGGGGATGTTGCTTTGGAAGTGTTGCGTGAATTGGGGCTTTTTGAAGGATGATTAAAATGGGATTTAATAGTTGCACAAAATGCGGCAATCTATTGCAGGAAATTTCTTCCCAGCAAGAAATAAAAATCGGGGAAATTTTATATAGCGCACCGATTACGGAACATAAATGCAATTTTTGCGATAAAAATTTAATTTTTACTTTTTCGTGGAATTTTGAAACTTGGGAAAAGGAGATTTCAAATCAGATTGTGAATGGTAAAGAAATTATAACATCTGAGCATTATAAATTTGTAAGGAAAAGTTATGGTATGCCAAAAGAAATTAGCAGGTGGCTTGTGAAGAATAGGCGATGTGATGGGCTTATTTGATTGAGGATTTGAATAATGATTAATATTGGTGACCGAGTTATAAATAATGAAGGTTTTATTGCTGAAACGAAAATTTCGTCAAAAGCTGGCTGCCTTGTAATTGCGCTTAATAACGGCGGAAATTATGCCTTAGTTTGTAGGAAACAAGAACAAGAACAAGAACAAGAACAAGAACAGGGGCAAGACGATTTTTATTGGGTATTATCGGCTGGAGCGTTTTTTGCAAGTGATTATACAATAACAAATATTTCTCGATTTTATGGTAAAAGAGTTTATTGGTATAATACTATTGATTTAAAGAAAATTGATTTTTTGTGCGAAATAAATTTTCCAGATGGAACAAAAATTAAAGAAACTTTTTTCCCAAAACTTGGGGAAATGCTGCCATTTGAAAAATATGCAATGTTTAAAATTGTCGAATTATCTTTTGATAATAAAGAAGCTTGGGTTGAAAATATTTTGTAATGAATTTTATATTAAACATAACAGACCCCGACGGCACTTATCGTGAAAATGTAAATTGGGGCACTATTAAACCGAAAATTGGTTATAAATATTGGCATCCTTATACTGATTCTTATGTGGAAATTATTGGAATATCTCAAGATTTATCAGAAGTGGTGCTGGATTTTTGTGAAGAAACTCTCTGCCCCGAGTGCAGGCGTCCTTGGCGTGAGTGTGGTGGAAGATGCCAGGGTATGCCGCCAATGCAATTCTGGGTATAAGAAATATCTTGACAAGATGGTTGTCTGTGGTATAGTTTTAATATTGCTTTTCATACAAGAAAGAATTATAATGTCTTCCAACAAATCACGTTCACTTCGACAAGAAAGGCGCGCATTAAAATTTGATCGCGTTCTTGTAACGAAAGATGACCTTCAATATGTTATTGGAAAAACGCTTGTTGAAGCCATTGAATATGTGAACGAAAAAAAATTAATATTGGTTGTGAAATTCTTGATTACAGGCGGTGAATATATTTATAATTTTAGCGATGATGTCTTACAAAAGACATGTGCTGGACCAAATATAATTCATGTTGACATGGTGGAAAAGGATGGTAATATGGTTGTAGGTAAAGCTTGTACCACAAGAAGATTTGTTTAAAATCAATGAAATCTTTATATAAATATACCGTTCCCATTTATGCAGTCGCAACAAATGAGGAAGACGCCAATAAAATTATGCAGGAATTTTTGGCAAAGCATTTTGATATAACAGATATGAGTCAACAATTAATTATTAATCCGGAAGAAATTCCATATAAGGACGGAAAGAAAACTAATTAGATGTATGAAATAAAAGCAAATTTTCCTAATGGAAAACAAGAAACAATTGCTTGGTTTGTATTTCCCAAAATAGGTTCGGTTTGGAATCATCGGGTTGATGAATTAAACTGGAAAACTTTTTCTGTTGTGGAAATATCAGAAGATAAAATGGAATTATGGTTTGAATTATGCGTGTAATAATAAATTATCCTGATGGCTCTAAAAATGATTTTGGCAGTTTTTCGTTCTCTTCATTAAGACTTGGTTTTGTTTGGCGGTCATATTTTTATAGCCACAAAGTAAGACAATTGGAAATTGTAGAAATATCAAATGATAAAAAAGAAATCTGGACAGAAGAAACAAAAAACATAAGGTAATTTAAAATGTCAAATAAGGATTTATCATTAAAATTCAATACGAATTGTGCATTTAAGAAGTGGTCGATTGGTATTGACTCCAGTGGGAATGTTGTGATAGAGTTTAATCGTCATCCAAATTATGGGTTGATCACTCTGGGTGATACGTCGGTTGATGATTTGAAAAATTTAGGTGAGATGTTTTTGTCGGCAGCAAATTTAAAATAATGAGTCAATTCATAATAACAAGATTATTTCTTGATGGGAAATTGGTTGGAGAAAATTTTGGTTTTACAAGAAGACCATATATGGGGCGAAAATTTAAATGGAATAATGATGGGCAAAATCCATGCCGGGTTGTTATTGTTGAAATAACCCCGGTTTGTGAAACCAATTATTATGGGGGCAATCTTTCAGAAGTTTACGAGGAAGTTTCAATGGAAACGGTAGAAAAATTATAATGGCTTATTTTGTTAAAAATATGATTTTTTCAGGGAAACCTACTCGCAAGAATGTTGACTGGGTAAATAAACCATTTATTGGGGAAAAGTTTAAATATTATGATTTTGGAGAAAATTATTTAATTGAAGTGGTAGAAATAATGATTGGAGATATTCCCCAAAAAGAAAATGTTATCTTTATTGAAGAAGTAACCGTGGAAAAATCTATATGAAATATATGGTAAGGAAATATATTTTGCCTAGTGGACAAATTCAGGAATATGTTCCATGGAAACAAAAGCCCAAACTTGGTTTAAGATTTATATATCATTATGCTTGCAAATTCTCAAAAGAGGTAGAAGTTGTTGAAATTGTTTTGGGCAATTTAGAAAAATATAAAAGTGCATATGATGAATATACATACATTGATGAGGTTTTGATAGAGGAAACTAATAATAATGTTTAACGTTTTAAAATTTGTTAATGCTGACGGCACTGTTTTTAGAGACGTAAAACTTAAACAATGTTTTATTGGGCATTGTTTTCACAATAATTGTGGTTTAGTTGAAATTGTTGAAATGACCAATCCTGTGGAGTCAATTTATAAACGGCTATACTTTGAAGTTGAAGAGGTTATTTTGGATTATAGCGGAAAATAATAATGGATTTTTTAGCTAAAAAATTAATTTTACCGGATGGCATTTGCCTTGAAAATGTGAGTTTTTCTAAATGGTTAAAAATTGGATATAAATATACGGAATGGCGTTTTAAATTAATAAGTAATCAAGTTGAAGTTGTAGAAATGTCTTCAGATATAGCCGGGCAAGATTTTGGTAGGAACATAATAAACGAAGTTGTTTTGGATTATGTTAAATGAGTTTTTTAATTAAAAAATTGATCAATGCAAATGGGGCAATTTATAATAATTCCGAATTTTGTGATTGCTATTTGGAATATACATTTGTTAATAATTGTGGTTTGGTTAAAATTGTTGAGATGACGCCTCCTTTACTATTATCTAATGGTCAGTTCATTGTTGAAGAAGTTATTTTGGAAAAGGTAAATAATCAAAGGTAAATAATCATGGATCATAATGCGCCGGAAGAGATAGAGAAGCGGGCAACACAAGAGGACCCAATCGTTCTTTATATTATCGTAAGGGAAAGTCTCGGCATGAGTGTTGGCAAAATTGGGGCGCAATGCGCTCATGCTTCGCAAATAATTCTTTTGAATTATTATGATCAGAAGGAAAATATTGACGGGTTAAAAGCTTTTGGCTGGACACCAAGTTTTGATGGATGTGGATTTACAGCTGAAACTTATAAAATAATGGAGGATTGGCTTCGGGGTAGTTTTAGAAAAGTCGTATTAACGGCAAATGAAAGTGAGTGGAATAAGGTTTTAGCGGAAAATGTAGGAAAAGTTATTGTTACCGATGCTGGGCTAACTGAGTTAGCCGCTAATACCGACACAGTGATCGGGCTTTATCCAATGCGAAAAAGTGAACGTCCAAAAATTATTAAAAGGTTGCAGGCGCTAAAATGAAATTTGAAAAATTAATTGATTTTATAAATTCAATGCCAAGAAGTATTATGTATTGTGAAATTCCGTATGATGTTTTGGCAAATGGAACCACCAATTGGGCAGTGGTTCATTATCCTAACGGGTTAATCAAATTAATAGATAGGCGTTATGATGACCCTAAAAGATGGACTCTTGGACATAGTTTTAATTCCGGAGTAATTGAAGGAACAGTTTGTGTGGTTGAAGTTTCGGTAGATGGAAAAGAAATCTGGCTTGAATATAAAAAATAATATTTCTTTTTTTATTGACAGCCAACAAACACATGATACACTTCTTCTATGGGTGAGCTAACAATTTTGGGTATTGGTGGGCGATGAGAATCATTTCAAGTTTTTATGATTACTATGACAAGGGCGTTGCATATGGAATTGATCCAAAGCAAATTTATGCCCGCGAAACAAAAGAAATTGTTTATGAACATAATGATCATGGTAATAATGAGGTGAATAACGAGTTGTTCCTTGCGGCAAAAAACATGCCGAAGTTTTCAGATTATAATTGTGGGGTAATTGGTTTCTGCGGTAAAATTTATCCTTGGTATACCATTTCTGTTTCCAGTTTATTTGGAACGTTTTATCACAAAACGTATTATTCCATTATTGCGATGCAAAAAGATATTTTGGGCGAAACCTTTAAAGAGAGGGTTTTGAATTTTCTTTGGGATGGGAAATCAATTCCGGGGAAAAAGGGAATTATTTCAGATATTGAAAAATTGCAAAATGAATTTACAACGTTTCTTAACGGAAAAGTTAAACATTATTGGCATTGGACGAAAGTTTCCCCAAAACATTTTGATAAGGAATATGTCGGTAAAGAAATTGGGGATTCCTTATTCATTAAATATAATTCGCCAATTTTATTGGTTTATGGAATTGGTTTTTCCAACTGTGAAAGAACAATTTATATTAACCCTAAATTGTATGAATTCACTTTTATAACTCAATTTGATCCCATTGCCGCATTTCAAGAAATTTCCATGTATATCGGGAATAATATGGCAAAGCAAGCTGATCCCAATGATAAATTTACGGATAATGAAAAAAGAGACCAAGCTGGTTTCGATAATTGGAGTTTCCGAAAACACAAATTTGATAAAAGGAATCTCAAATGAGAAACAAAGGAATGCTTCCTTCAAAAGGGCTTATAGAAAAAAATATTAAAAAATTCAATTATGTATTATTGATTTATCCCGACGGGGAAAATTGGTATTTTGATAGGAAAAATGTTCAAATTGGATATTCGTGGCTTGATCCGTATTGGGAAACTTATATGGAAATTGTGGAATTTTCGCAAGATATTTGTTGGTGTGATGAAAGAGGGGTAAAATAATGAATCCTGTATATTCAATTCTTTGGTTTGTTATTGGTTGTTCTCTTGGCAGTATTACTTTGGGGATGCTGGTTTGGGCAGAGGAACTAAAAAGTAAAAATCTTAATCGTTTATTGGTTAATTCGTTAAAGCTCAGGGTTAAGACACAGCTTGATCATCAGGTTGAAATTGAATCATTAAAAATTCATTATGAAAATAAGTTATTGAATGTTCAACGGTCAATGCCTGCGCAAAGGATTATAAATAAGGTGATGAATTAAGATGAGAAATATACATGTTTTACCAAACAAAATTTCATTAGAAAGGGCGTTGACTAATGGCGCCGCTTTGGTAATTTATCCAGATGGCAAAAAGTGGTTTTCACATAATCCTCTCCCATATATTGGGATGACTTGGTATTCGACATATTGGAACGAAATGGTGGAAATTGTTGAATTATCAGGGGATAAAAAAACTTGTTGGGTGGAAGAAATAAGTTAAAACTTGCAATGTGGGGTTGTTGTTCCTCTTATTGCTTCCTACTTAAGCGTTTAAAGATTTTGCGCAAAGTAGAAAAAATAAATCTTAATTTTAAAATTATGGTAAAAATATTATTTAATGATGGTGGTTGGCATTTTACAAAAATACTTTTTCATAGGTTTTCTTTAGGAGAAATTATATATGCTTTTTTTGGGCAGTCCAGTCCCAAATTTTGGAAAGTTGTTGAAATTTCAGGGGATAAAACAGAAGTGTGGGTAGAAAATGTTTAATATATTAACAGCAGAGCAGGCAAGTGACATTTCTTTGTCGTATAATAATAATTATATTTTGAAAATTGAAGCTCAAGTAGAAACTTTGCTTTTAAGTATTATGGAAAAAATTGAAATAGCGGCAAATAATGGTTCTTATTATGTTTTTTATGATGCGTCATCATATAATTATTTTGCGGTAAGTAAAGCTTCTGATATTTTAATCAAAAATAAATATCAAGTCAGGAATAAATGGTCAGTGTTTGATTCGCAAGAAAATCCATATAACTTACATATTGGCTGGGGAAAATAATGGGAACAATAATTGGAATCAGCGGTGGATTTTCATTTCCAATTGAGGAATTTATTGTTAAATCCGCAAATAAACCAAATCCAAAAATTCTTTTCATTCCAACTGCGAGCGCTGATAATTTGGATTATATAATTTCCCTTTATAATTTATTTGGAAGGCAACTTGGTTGCAAATGTGATATTTTATCATTGATTTTTCATAAATTTTCCCAACAGGAATTACAAAAAAAGTTTTTAGCTGCGGATATTATTTATGTTGGTGGTGGTTCCGCTTATGATATGTTTGAAATCTGGCGGGAATATAATTTGGAAAAATTTATAAAGGAAGCATATGATAAAGGCACAGTTTTAGCGGGGACTTCAGCCGGCGCAATTTGTTGGTTTAAGTATGGTAATGGCGATTCCAATTTCCATTATGGAAAAAAGGGTCTTGAATATAGGAAAGTTGTGGGAACGGGAATAATCAATGCAATGTGTTATCCTCATTATGATTGCGCCCAAGATAAAACTCTTGAAAAACTATTAAAATTTTATGATAAAAACACGCCGGTAATTGCTATTGAGGATAATGCCGCGATCGTAATTATAAATGATAAGTATAAAATTGTAAGAACGGATAACTTCGCAAAGGCATATAAAATATCACTTGACGGTTCATTTTTTACTAAGCGCCCAATCGTTTGGGATAATTTTATGGACATAAAGGGTTTAATTTAATGCAATCAATAAATGATTTAACACTTTTAGTTCCAGAAGCTTCTGAATATGATTTTCCTTGGGATAGGATATGCTGGCGCGGTAATTTAATTGCGGCAATACAGCCAGTAATTGAATCTGATAATTGTTATTTAACTTTTGTTAAAGTTAAAGAAATGGCAATTTTTTCTTTAAAGGAATGGGCGGATAATCCGGAATTGGATTGGGAATATATACTCCCGCAATGGGTGGCTTGTGAGTTTTCAACAGAAGACGGAATGTTTACGCATCGAATATTTGAAAATATGAAATTTGGAGAGTTTTCAATGACAGTTCAAACTAACATCTTAATGGATTTCATTAAAAGATTTAATTTCGTATGCGTTTGACAACTAAGCAAAGAGTGGTATCTTTCTGCTGAAAGGGAATGCCGTGAATAATATTGATTCAATTTTAACTTATGCTCAACACGCAAAATCTTTTGCTGAAAAGAAAGATGAATCTGGTTTGCTTGAATGTTATGCAACAATGCTTCTTCACCTTAGCAGTGAGCTTAGAAATCTTGGATTAGATGGCACCCAAGCGGAGCATCTTTCATTTAATTTAAGTTTTGCATCGGTGAAAAAGAGGAATGGTTAAGGATGAAAATCATGCGTAATTGGCAGTCTTTACCAGACAAAAGAACTGTTCAAAATATAAAAGACGGGATATCTTTTTGTGATAGGGCTATAATTATTTTCCCAGATGGGGAGGAGTCGTTTAAATATAATCAACATTTAGTAATTGGTTACAGTTGGTTTTCCGCATATTGGGGAGAATTTGTTTCTATTGTTGAGTTATCTGAAGATAAAAAATACTGCTGGGTTGAAGGAAAAAATGATGGCAAAAAAACGTAATCCGTGTCCCATTTGTGATTTGGAAATTCCAAAATTATTTAAATTGAAAATTGAAAATCACAATTTTTGTTCATCATTTTGTGCGCTTTCTTATTCTAAGAAAAGGATTGACGAATTAAATATTTCACTTGCAAAATGGAAGGATGCGTGGTTTGAAAACCGAGAAATTATTGGGCGGATTGGTAATGAATTTATTATAAAGCCGCGATATCAGAAAAATTTTAATAATTTTGAAATGATTATTGATGCCAAACGTTAAAATTATATTCCCGGACCTCTATTCTAGAAATCAATATTTTTCTGATAGAAGTCTTCATATTGGATTTCGGTGGGTATGCATTGATTATTTTAGAAATGTAGAGATTGTAGAAATGACAGAAGACAAAAAAATTGCTTGGGTTGAATTCACAAAGGATTTTTCATGATTAAAATAACTGAAACAGTTTTTTCCATCTGGGAAGTTATGGCGGATAACTCATTAATTATAAAATGCATTCTTTGTCATAAAGCAAATGCTGATGCTTTTTGTGGCGCTTATAACGAAAATTATAAGCCAAGGAAATTTAAGGTATATCAATCAACTCTTTCTACTGGAGATGATTAATCATTTGACAAGCTGAGAGGTGATGATATTATGGTTGAGTGGTTCAAATGAACGAAAGGAATGTTTAAATGAAGAATAGTCAATCCGCAAAAAATTTGATTGCTGGTATTAGGGAAGTTGTTGAATTAATTGAAGATGGTGGTTTGGACCATCCGGATGATATTTTGGATCATCTTCATGAATTGCTTGATGATAATGAAGAAGACAATGATGATGAGGATGATTGTGAGGATGATGATTAAACGGTTGTTCCACGGTTAATAGCTTATTGGCTGCGTGTGATATTAGCCGTGTATTTTTGGCGGGTTCGTCTAATTGGAAATATCGGCTTCAAAAGCCGATATGAGGACGGATTTTCTCTCGAAAATCAAATTGAGGTTCGACTCCTTACCCCGTCGCCATGAATTTTGCGGGCAAAATGAAACAAATCATTTTCGCTTTTTTATAAAAGCCGAGCGCCTGCCGGGCTCACCCGCATTTTTCAGCCAATTTTTTTGAAAGGAAAAATTATGCTTTCAAATAATGAGTGGAAAAATATTCAAAAGCAGCCAAAAAACAATCAAATCGATATTATTGCATTTATTGTTATTTTGATTATGGTAATTGGTTTTGTTCGTTGTTTTCAATAAAAGATAATAAAATGGTTTTGAACAAGCAAACATTAAGCCCAGCAAAATATGACAATCTTTTTAGATTGGCAATTTTTTTAAATCTTCCAATTGATATATCTTTTTCAAAGCGGCATCTCATTAAATTCATTTGTTGGAAATTGCGAAAAGGAAAAATTCGGCAGGGTGATTGGTGAAAAAGGAAAATTAAAATGAATAATGAAAAAATTACAAATGAGGAAGAAAAGTGTATCGAGGAATTTTCAACTGCGGAAAGCAAGCAAATAAATATTGACAAATTAGTTAGTTGGTTGGAAACGCTCGAACCGGAGCCTTTGCTTTATATTGCAAAGGAACTTTATAGGGACGCATTAAATAAACAGACGGACCAAGAAATATATAATTTGTGCGAGTCAATTTCTGAAGAAGAAGAAGAGGAATCTTCCGAAACAGATTAGTTAATAATATGGATATTAATATTGGAGATTTGGTTTTATTTAAAAATAAACCCGGCATTGTTATTGCTGGTTTCTTTAAAGATAGTTATTCCTTATATTTTCCCCAAGAAGTTTTTGTGGCTTTTGCCGATGAAAATTTAGCATCCACAGTAATAGTGGAAGAGTTTAAAGATATATGGAGGAAAACTTGTAGTGAAGATTATTATTACGAGTTTTGCGAAGATATCTCCAAATATTGCGGGAAATTTGGTCTTTGGATTGATTCGCACAGGGTGAAAAAAATAAATGAATAATAAAAAACCGAAAATTAAAATGAAGCAATTTTTAACAAAGGATATTAATCCTGGTGATGAAATTATTATTAAAAATATTAATTATTTAGTTATAATGACCTATTTCCATAATAAAATGGACAAATATCCAAATTCCATTTCAATTGTTTCTTCATCGGAATATGAAAGCATTTTGACGCAAGAAAGAGTTGATGAGTATTCAACAAGAAAACTTTCTGAATTTTTATTTATTGGCAATCTTTCTGAATATTTTGGGAAAAGGTATAGCTGGAGAGGGAATTCAAAAGGATTTTTCATTAAATCCGGTTAAAATAATTTTTGACAGTCAATCGTTTCATGATACCATTCTTGAATGAAAGGGTAAATCAATGAACAATCTTGTATTTCCATCACTTTTGGAACTGGTAGAAACCTGGCTGCGTGTTTGGTATAAAGGCTCAGTTGTTGTGGTTTTTATTGGGCGGGGTTGTCATTATAAAAAGTATATCCAAAATAGATTTGGCGTGGATATGGGTGAATATGATCTTTGCGGTAATAGAATTTTTATTTGTAAAACCGATTCTCTTGAAGCCGCTGTAAAAATCCAAAATGAAACGGAAAAGAATAATCCATATTCATTTATTTTTACTGGACAGCGAATTTTGGTTCGAGGGGAATAATCATGGGAAAAAATAAAAAAGCAATCAAAAAGATTAAAAATCTTTTGAAGAGGTGGGATGGTTTGTGTGTTATTTGTGGGGAGCCGTTTGTTAGCTTAGAATCAGTTACCAAGGAGCATATTATTCCGGCAAGTTTAGGCGGTTTAGATAGTTCTTGTAACATTGCGGCATCACATTATAATTGCAATAAGCTGCGCGGATCGCGGTCACTTCTTTTGGTTGCTAAAGTGATTGAGAAGAAAAAAGAAAAAATGGGGAAATCCTTTTTGTCGTGGGTTAACAAAGGGGTTCCAAATAGGTTTGCAAATTAACATGGCAATTTTTATTTTGGAAAACGGTAAGAAATATGAGATTGGGGATATTACTCATAGAGTTTCAGAAAAAATTGATAGTTTATTTTTTAAATTAAATGATCATTTCTATCTTAGAAACATTAATGACAATTGTATAAAATATAAAGTTGTAGAAAAATCACAAGATGATTTGATTTTTTGGTTGGAAGAAGTTAAAGATTGACAGCGAATCATTGTGTGGTATGATTGCTTTACCTTAATGAAAAGGTTTTAGGAAGGGGTTTTGAAATGAAATCGTTTTGTTTGTTTGCGGCAGCTTCTATTTTGCTTATGAATTGTGGAGATAATTCGGAAGCTTTATTTGGAACAACAGGTTCTAGCGGATCATCTTCTACTTCTGGTTCGGCAGGAACAGGCGGAAATAATACTGGTGGGGTTGGTGGCACCAGCGGAACTGGTGGAATTTCGGGCAGTTCTGGGTCGAGTGGTTCTTTGAGTGGGTCCTCTGGGGTGGCAGGAACAATTATTACTGGAGGGAATTCTGGAACAGCAGGAACAGTTGGGAATTCCGGAACATCTGGAAATTCTGGAACTGGTGGCGAATCTGGAACGGGCGGCTCTGGTGGAAATAGCGGCTCCGGTGGAACAAGCGGGACAGGTGGAAACTCGGGAATGAGCGGAACGGGCGGAGTTGTTATAACTGGCGGAACGGCTGGAACAGGCGGCGTTGAAACTGGAGGGACAGGAGGAGCAGGCGGGGTGGGTGGCACGGGAGGTGCCTTAACAGGAGGAACGGGCGGCTCCGCAACGGGCGGAACCGCTGGAACCGCTGGAAGTTCACCAGCTTGTATTCCAGATTTTGCAGCTCGTTCTTGTAATGATTTAGTTTTTGGTTTTCTTCAATACGCATCCGGTGTATATTGTTTGGATCTTGATGGGGCTGGACCTCTAAAAGCACAAAAGGTTTCTTGTCTGATGACTGGAAATGGTGGGGTAGGTGGCTGGACATTATTTTATAATACTATTCAAGATGATTATTGCCCAATTGAAGGGGAAGTTTCTTGGGATAAAGCTTCCTATATGAATATTGTATTAATGGAAATGGTAGCCTATGTTTCTACAGAGGTATATATTACCAGTTCAAATCTTGAGGAGCGTTGGGTTAAAAGTGTTGCTAATTCAACCCCCATTAAAAATCTTCGTAAGGGAAATATTTTGGATGAAGATTTTTCAATTTTTGATTGGACTGGTCCTTTTGCAAATTATCAAAGACTTGGGACTGAAATGGCGAATGGTGATTATCCAGACATTTATTGGGCAAATAACAATACAGACGGGCTTCAACTTGGTGCCAAAAATTGCGTTTCTTATTGGGGCGATGTAAAACCATCTCTAAATGAACCAATTTCAGTTTATATGAAATGATCAAAATAATGGGAAAAGCAAAAGCTTATTTTTCAAATGGAGATCCAGTTATTGGATATTTGGGAGATGCGCCGTTTTCTATTGGCGAAAAATGGCACCCCAATTTTAATGGGCGAAGAATTGCTGTTGAAGTTGTTGAAATGACAGAGGATAGATTAACAGCTTGGGTTGAGGAAGTGAAAGAGTGAAATGGTTTATATTGACACAGATATTATTTTTTTGGCGAAAATCGCAATTATGCGAGAAGCCATGAACCATGATGATGAATTTTTCAATACAAAAATTGCTGCGGAAGCAAATTTATACAAAATGGTTAATTGGTCTCCAGTTTCTTATTATGAAAAGAAACAAAATTCATATTCCCATGAAGATACAGAAACGATTTTGTCAATGATTTTTGAAAAATTTCTTAAAAAAGATATAGATAAAAAAAATAAAGATGAAATTCCATTCTCCATTTTGAATTTGGCGGAGCTTTCTTTGGAATTACAAGCGGAAGAAAATAAAACAAATAAAAATATTGCAATAAATAATTTATTTAAGATGGCGGGTTGGTCGGAAAAAGATTTTTTTGAAAAACAAATGGAAAAGTTTCCAGTTAATATTTTAGCTGAAAAATTATCATTGGCGGTTATAGATTTTGCGAAACAGATATAGGTTTCAAATATGAATATTATTATGGGTTATAAAAGTTTTCGTCCACTTGATGTATATTTAATTGTTTTGGTGAATGGCACATTTGAGTGTAATGGATTAAAAAATATAGAAATGAATGCTTTTGCTAAATATTCATTTTATGATTTACTCGAAGGAAAAGTTAAAATTCCATTTGAATATTTCAAATTTAGGGATGAATATACAATATTTGTATGTGCAGATGATTCTGGTTGGTATCCGGAAGGTGTTGACGTTGCAGTGGGACACCCGTCAGTTTTTCCAAGGGTGAAATTAATTGATTTTTTAACGGAAAATGGCGCAATTTTTTAAAGGAATAAAATGAAAATTGGCGATAAAGTATTTGTGAATAATTCCTTTATTTGTTTTATTGTTGGGATAGGCGGAATTAGAAAAGGCGGGAAATTTGAAAGAGTTTTTCTTGTAGAGGCTGGAAATACTATTTTTGCCGTAAAACCGTCTGTTGTCTCACTTGCTAAAAATATGTGATTTTTGTTGACAAAGCAACAGTTTATGCTATTATCTTTTTCATAGGATTTTAAATGAGTAGTGATATAATAAATATTATTATCCCAAACACTTTGGAATTTGTTGCAAGGAAGCTTGCCGTTTTTTCAATTGTTAAAAATTTTTCTTTTAATGAAAACCCAGAAAATTTGCAACAAAAACTTAAAGTTGAAACACAAATCATTTTAAATGATTTAGAAAATATCTCGGTAAAAACACAAATTTTGCTTATTGAAAAATTTTCATCTTTATTGGAAGATGCCGAATCTTTTTCAAAAGAGGATGTCGAAGAAAAAGATTGACAGAAAAAGTTCATCTGCTATAGTGCATGAAGAAACAAATAACAAGGAGAAAAAACATGTGGGAAGCTGTAAAATCGGTTGGCAAGTTAGTTGCGGTTGTTGCTGTTGCGACTGGAGTTCAAACTTTTGTCGCTTCTTCAATTAAAAATTTCCTTGATAAGGGGGAGAAGAAAGTAGTAAGCAAGGTGAAGTCTTCAAAGAAGAGCTGAGATACATTTTTTCATTGACAACAAAAACTTCTGAGCTACAATGATTCAAGTAAGTTTGGCGGGTTCGTCTAATTGGATGTAAATCCGGGGTTTGCTATCGCTGTCCCCCGGATTTCAGGACAGATTTTCTCTCGAAAATCAAATTGAGGTTCGAGCCCTTACCCCGTCACCGCGTTAACCATAACATTAACAATAAAAGGAAAAAACAATGATTACCGTAACTTCTACTAAGCAAAATTCATCTTCGCAATATGGCGCTTACCTCAAGTTTGGCTCATTGGATTTCGTTAGAAGCGATGAAACCAATGGGATTTTTTCCGTCACAGTAAAGATGCTGAATGTTAAAATGAGTTATAAGGTAGCTGCCGATAACAAGGCAGAGATGGATGTTATTGAGAAGTTTTCGCTCGCACTGAGCAGGGCTTTTAAGTAAAAAAAAAGTTCTTGACAAACCATAATGAACATGGTATTGTTGCTTATAATAACGACCCCTAAAAAAGGAATAATAAAATGGCTGATTTAAGTTTTGCTGAATATTTTGAAGGCTCTAACGCTGAAAGCGGCAAAGATATTATTGCGAATAGTATTATCGAAAAGCTTGATGGTCAAAGCTACCCATTCGGGTCTTTTGTTCGCAACAAAATTGCTGGAGATGACTTTCGGGAGATGGAAGTCTTTTTTGGCGGAGACGGCTGCGGAGCACAAAAACTTTTTATTGACAAGATGCGAGCGGCAGGGTATACTGCTGTCAAGTTGAAGACAGAAAGTCCCCCGGAATATCCAACGGGCGTAAAACTTGCGAAATCAAAATGGCGCATTGATGACGAAAATGGGGATGCCGTTCGGGTAATTTGTTGGTCTGCGCCGGATGCAGCAGAAGATGATGACCATCCTTTTCAGTTTGAGGATTTTGACGTAAATCAACTTTATGTTGACCCTCATGATAAAAATACCATTTATTCCCACTCTCTCGTTGGTGAGAGAACGGAGAGAGAAACACTTCAAATTCTTGATAAGGCGGAGAATAAAACTTATACCCCAAACAGGCAAGCCCCAGCACAAAAGCTGGAAAAGCTAATGGAAAAAGGATATGAGGAATTTGTTCCTATCAAAAAGGAATTCAAAAAAGTACAGGGTCCGACAGCTATTAAACCACCAATGCAAAATCAATCGAAACCACAGGAGAAGAAAATGGATAAACTGAATAATAAGGGCGGATTTGTTGATATGATGAAGGCGGACAGCAAAAGTGCCGCATATCGAGTTACTGCAACTCAAATGACAAAAGGCGTTAAGGCTGGAATTCTCCTTCTTATGAAGGACAAAGGAATGCCTGGCGAGAAACTTGAGATTGTTCGCGAGGTTCTTGAGTCAGAGATTGGCTCAGCGCTAATTTCAATGGCGCTTGGATATGGAATGACTTATATTCCAGTGTTCCAGGCTGATGCCCGCGCAGCACAACTTGCTGGGGAATTCCGAATTACTGGAATGGCAACTGTTGGTAACGAGGTTATTGGAAATGCCGTCCAATATCTGCTTCCAGCAGTGATGGGCGCAATGGAAATGTTGCCCCCGGCAGACAAGATCCGAATTAGTGAGGGCTCTCACGAAGAGGAGGAAACTGAGGAGGAGCAAGAGCATGAGGAGGAGGAGGAGGAGAAGGTTAAGCCAAAAGCCGCTCAAATGTAAGATTGCTTAACTAAGCAAACGGATTGTGCCATGTCAAATAAACATTTGGCATGGCGCATCTCCCCATTTAAAGGTGGTATTATTATGTTTTATAAGTTTTCCAGAATTCTTGGGAAAAAAGGATTTTCTTTAATCAAAAAAGCTTATTTGATTTCCAATTCAAAATGGGATTTGAATAAAATCTTGGAAGCAAGAAACATTCTCTCCGCTTTAACCCCAAGAAAATCAGCATTATATTTTATCCATACGGCTAAAAGTTTTGTTTCTCTTGATATTGAAAGTAAAACTAAAATATCAATCGATTTGAAGAAGCAAATTCAAGAGGCGGAATTAATATTAGAAGATATTTTATTTAAAATCCGCAAGCTAGAAAATTCAATTATTGATGGCGAGAAATCTCTTGACGTTTTGCGTAAAACGATGTATGATCTGGAAATGTTAGAAGTAAAAGTTAATAATAAACCGGATTAAATGTTAAATATTCATTCATTGATAAAAATTTTACTGGCTTATAATAAAGCTGATTTGAAGCCGAAGTTTCCTTATATATTGGAGAATAAAAATATGTTCAAAAAAGGGTCAATAACTCATTTAAGATTGAACAGGATTATTACAAGGCTTCAAAGAAATAATTTTATTGAAAAGCTTCGCAATTATAGTGGCGATATTCAGTTTCTACTGGAAACAATTTATCATTTACAAGCACAACTTGAAAAATACGAGCCAACAGCTAAAACGGTAAAAGCCTCAGCCCCCGCTCCATCCAAAAAGGCGACTAATGCTTTTTCATCGTTTTCTAATCGCTAATTTTAGAAAGGTATTTCAAATGGTTATATCTGATATAGTTTCTTTTACTGGGCATAAACGCATTGCTGATGGGGAAACTGGTAAAATTACGCGATTTATTAATGATGGGCGAGTTGCCGAAGTAAAACTTGATAGCGGATCAAAGGTATGCACCCCAATTGAAAAATTGGAAATTTTAACTGCCGCGCAAACTATTGGCGAAAAACCGCCAATTGAAGTTATTTATCGGCAAGCGCCAACTATGGTAAAAGCTGAATATAGGGCTGATATGATTTTTGCGGCGGCTGTTGATGTTGAAGCTATTGAAGATGAGAAAATATCAATTGATCAAAACATTGATGAATATAAAAAGAAAATCCTTCGTCTTTTGGAAGATAAAAAAAGGATTAATAAGGTTATTGAAATCGCGAAAATGCATTCGCGTCGGGTTTCAAAAATGAAAATTTCTGATGCGGCGGCTATTGTTGAGGTAAAAAACATTCCTGAAGTAAATCCGTATTCAAAATGAAAAATTAAATGGATAATCATCAAAAAATTATTTGGGATGAGCAAGATGATGGCGGTTTTTGCGCGGAGCATTCCGGATATACTATTTGTGTTTATCCGGCATTGTGTTGGAATGGTAACACGCCCTGTGTCTTTATAAAAGACGCGTTAAAATATGAATCGCGGTCACCAATTTATAGGAGCGATTGCATTTCCGTTGAAGATGGAAAAATTTTGGCGATCAAATGGATTGAAAATGCTAAAACTACTTTGTGAAATACTTGCGGTTGTTTCAAATTATAGATTTAGAAATAGGGGATTACTTTTAATTGAAAAAGATGATTTTGGAATTTTGGTAAAATTTGTAGTTAAAGCCAAACGCCTTGATAATATGGTTTTGAATCAACCAAAAACCTTAATTTTTATTGCAAAAATTCCCGATAAAACATATCCAAGTGATTATAGGGTTAAAAGTTCTCCGGAAAATGCTATTATTCGTTTGATTCAAGATCAAATTATTACGGATACTTGTAAGGTTTCAGTGCCAGTTGGGCTTATTGAAATTTGCGAAAAGCTTTCCATTGAAGATATCTGCGCGAATCAGAATTAAAAATTGATGAATAATTTTATTAGAAAAAGCGATGTTCCCCTTGTGAAATATAGAAAACTTATTTCTCTTATTAAAGATTATTTTACTTATTCCTTTAACAAGTTTTTTGTTTACGATGTTTCGGAAATTACAGTAAGCAGCTATCCAAAGTTTTTAGCTTTATTCCTTATAAAATATAAGGGGCATTGCGTCGCAATGGTTTCTTTGGCGCAAGGGAATCTCTCGCCGTATTTGTTTACAATTTCAAATTGGGGAAAAGACAAGTCAAGAATTTATGGTTATGTTGATTTGAAATATTCAATTGTTAAACAAATGGCATTATATATATCTTATTTCATTAAAGACACAGTGATAGATTCAATTAAGGATTAAACCAATCAATATTAATCAATTCTATAATCAAGGAAATTTTTGGAAAGACATTTTTCTGGGATTCAATCATTTACACGAGAGGATTATAATGGAAAAATTTCAAAATAAAAAGACAACCGGTTGGAAATTTTCTGCATTTAAAAATGGAATTCGCACCCAGGTAAATTTGAAAGTTTTTTCGGATAAGGGATATATTTTTGTCGCGCCAAATGAAAGTTTTATAGAAATTCTTTGTAAAGAAAGTCAAAAAATAGATGTTAGTTAAAATTTTACCATGGTGTGATGACTTCCTTATTGATAAAATTTTAGAAGAGAAGTTTCAATATAAACGAGATTTTTCTTCCCTTGCGGAAATTGATTTATCGTTGGAATTAATTGAGGCTTTTACAGAGAAGGGTTATCAAGTAATGATTAAAAATCATTATAGACTTGGAATGATGCTCCAGGTGGATAAAAATGAGTTTATTCCAAAATGACAAAATAGAACTGTAGTGTAGCGGTAACACAGAAGACTTTGGCTCTTCTATCTTTGGTTCAAATCCAAACGGTTCTGCTGCAATTAATTTAATTTGACATCTTTTGATGGCGTGGTAATCTCTTGTTTGTTCAGCAATATATAGGAAGAAAAAGTAAAACATGCTCCCTCAAGTTCATTATAAGGCACTTATGGATTATGATCCCCTTCCAATTTCTGAAGATATCATAACCAAAGTTACAGAGGTAATGGCTATGCTGAAAGGTATGGAACGGGATAAGGTTGGTGTTCGCCTCATTAAGGATGAACTTAAACCAAAGGAACCATATAAGATTTTTGTTTATAAGAAACCAGAAGTTTATGTTCCACCAATAAATACTAACGCTTTAAATAGCGTTGGCGCATCTGCTGATGCACTTTGTCGGCATAATCCTAATGCCGCTTATAATAATTACAATGGTCATTATCCTTATAATGATTTTGTTTTTTCGATGGAAGATGCAACTGGGGAAACTGCCGAAAAGGCAATTTCAAAATTTTTTGATGATATGCAAAAATCGGCGGAAAAAACAAAAAAAATGAAGGAAAGGGATTTTGCGAAATCGGAAAAGGATCTTGCCGCAATTAACTATATTTTGAATAAAATTGATAATTTCAAGAAGGAACTTTAAAGGGTTAATGAAAACCTACGCTTTAATTAAACGGCTAATTGCTGTTAGCAATAAGGACTGGCGCGCTTGTGATAAGGAATGCCCAAATCTTCTTTATCCAGGGTGTAATGAGTGTGAACTTTTTGGGAAACTCCTGAAGACAGGGGAATTTATTTTGCGGGCGGAAGATTGCTTGCGCTGTGAAGAAGCAAGTGATGCATTAATTAATGTTTCAAGATTGATTAGTTGAAATGAATTGACAAGAAGAAAGGTTGGGTAATAAAAATGGTGGTTGACAGATGAATAGTTAGTGATAAGATGGGTGCAGTTGGATAGTATTTGGAGTAATAGCTCAGCTGGTTAGAGCAAAAAACTCATAATTTTTAGGTCCCCGGTCCGAATCCGGGTTACTCCACAAAAAGCAGGGATTTATTCAATAAAATGAAAAAAACAGACTTGAACAGAATTGAATATCCGAAAGGAATTTCCGGATCGGACAAAGCTTTTGTTAGAAGGATTATTAATCATGTAAGAGATTTTATCAATAAAAACAATCTTACAAAATTAGCAATTGCCTGTTCTGCTGGGTTGGATTCCACTTGCTTGGCAGATATTTGTCACAAGGTTTCCATTATTAATGGAACAAAATTTTACGCAATTTATGTTAATCATGGCTTGCGCCCAGATGAAAATGATAAAGAAATTGAATTGATTTCTAAATTACCAATTTCATATCTAATTGCTGATGGTTTAGTTCAACATGGAACTAATTTGGAAGCAAGAGCTAGAGATATTCGTTATTCAAAGTTTGCTTTAGTTTGTTCACAAATGCAATATAATTCAATTTTTGTTGCGCATAATGCTGATGAGGATTTGGAAACAATGATTATGCGTATTGCTGATAATAGATATAATCGTATTGAAAGCAAAAATTCATTTCAGAGAGTTGTTTATGGAATTAAGCCGCATTCCATTATTAATGGATTGAATGTTTATAGACCGCTCCTTTCTTTTACAAAAGATGATTTGCGGCGATATAATAAAATTATGGGTGTTGCTTGGCTTGAAGATTCAAGCAATTCATCTCTTCAATTTGAAAGAAATGTTATTAGGCACAAAGTAATGCCAACATTAAAAAATATTAGGGCAAATAAGGCGGTATGTGCATGAGGTTCGATTCCTCCTCGGTGGACTGTTTATTTAATAATTAATTAGTTATATTCCCTATGACTAATCTTCCATAATATTATGGAACAAAAAAGCTGTTTAATTTGTAAAAATTATTAGATTTAGTTAAATTTCGCAAGTCAAAGTCAAAACATGGAAATAAAATATATTATAGCAAAGTATGCCAATATTGCCACAATCAAAAATATAAAAAATTTCGTAATGAATATTATAAGAAAAAACGAAAAGAATGCCCTGGTTGTGATTTAAAATATAAAAAGAAATATTTAAATCCTGAAAAAGGAAAATTAAAAACAAAAGAATATTCTTTAACAAATAAAGATAAAATTAAAAAAGTAAGCAATGATTGGTATAAAAATAATAAAGCTAGAAAAAGACAAAAAAGTATAGAGTGGATTAAAAATAATCCAGAAAGATATAAAGTTCTTTGTGCTAGATCTAATAAAAAAAGACAGGAAGATCCATTGCGTAATTTCTCTATGAGAATTAGATCTTTAATAAGTTCTGCCTTTAGAAGATGTTTCTTTATTAAAAGAAAAAGAACATTTGAGTATTTAGGATATTCAAATAAAGATTTATTTGATCATTTAAAAAAATTTTTGCAATGTCCTTGTGTTGTGTGTGGTCTAATATTCATAGAAATGAATAATTCTCATATAGATCATATTATACCGGTTTGTGTAGCAAAATCAGAAGAAGATATAATAAAATTAAATCAATTATATAACCTTCGTTTAATTTGTAAAAAGTGTAATTTAAATAAAATTTCTAGTGATTTACAAATGAAAAAGGAAGTAAATAATGACAGAATGGAATAATTTAGTTGTCCGTATAGAAAAGATAGACCGCCATCCTAATGGCGACAATCTTGATATTGCCATAGTTAATGGAAATTATCCCGTTATTATTAAAAGAGATCAGTATTTTGTTGGGCAACTGGTAAGCTACATTAGTATAGATTCTATTGTCAATTTGTTACTTCCAGAGTTTTCATTTCTTGATCGTCCCAGAATCCGAGCGCGAAAATTGCGAGGAATTTACAGTCAAGGACTTCTTGTTGATGCTCCCGCTGGATTTAAAGAGGGTGATTCGCTTTTGGATCATTTTGGATTGAAGAAATTTGTATATCCAGAAGAGGTAGAAGATTTAATGAATCTTCCGGAAGAGGAAAAGAAGTATTATCTTTTCCCAAAGATTGATCAACAATTCCTTGCAAAGGTTAAAGGAAGAAATGCAGCGCCACCTCCTAAAGGTTGGACCGCTTTATATTATGATTTAGATAGTGTTAGAAAATACGGTCATCTTTTTATTGATGGAGAAACTGTTATTTGTACTGAGAAGTGTGATGGCTGTTCAGCCTTTTTTAGATATGATGGCGAGCAATTTTATGTTAAATCACGAAATTGGTTTAAGAAAAAGCCAGATGATCCTAAAAGTGATACATGGTGGGAAGTTGCAACTCAATTAAATCTAGAAGAAAAACTCTCTAAGTTTACAGATTATGGGATTTATGGGGAGATTTACGGTCATGTGACACCATTCTTTTATGATTGTAAAGTTATTGATTCAAAGATTGAACATAAGTTTAGGATTTTTGATATTTATGATTTTAAAAATAATAAATATTTGGATTATGATGACATGGTTGACATTGCTAACCAACTTGGAATTAAAACAATGCCCTTGGTTTACGAGGGACCATGGAAAGCTGACAAATCGCTTTACGCATTAGCGGAACAAGACACATTTTTTGAAACATTTATTCCACAAGCAACGAAAATTATGGAAGGAATTGTTATTCGTCCTAAATTTGAAAGGGTTGAATCACATGTCGGGCGTGTTATTTTAAAATTAAAGTCAGAGAGATATAATTTGGCAAAGAAATAACCCTTGACAACTGATTGATTTGACGATACCTTATTGAAACCAAACAAGCAAACGAAAGGCAAATTAAAATGAATGATCTTCTAAAGTCACTTGGCGCGGCGGCAATTGTAACGGCAGTCACCGCTACTATCGCGACGTTCGTCTCAGAAAAGGTTAAGAAACATCTTGATAAGAAGGCGCTTGTTCCTAAAACAAATGTTCCAGTTGTTGATGCGGAATTTGTTGATTGATTTAAAATTTGGCGGCTTCGTCTAATTGGGCAAATCCGGAGGCAACCCCGGATTTTAGGACGGGTTTCTCTCCGAAACCAAATGGTGGTTCGAGTCCATCCGCCGTCGCTAATTTCTTATTGAATTGAAAGGAAAATTATGAACAAGCATCTTGAAGAAAAAATTAAAAAGGGTATTTCTATAATTTTAAATTGCGAACAAAAAAACGTAGTGATTTCACATACTTGGCAGAATTTTTCGCATTACTTATCCCTTTTTGTGCGGGACCAAAGCGGATCTGATATGCCAATTAGATCATTTTCCGCGAAGAATTATGTGAAATTGGAATGGCAAATAAATGAATGGATGGTTGGTTCGCTTCATCGTTCATTAAAGGTAGCCAATGAAAAAGTTTTAAAGGAAAAATCCAGATTTGATGAAGTTAAATCATGCATGGAAGAAAATTTTAATGTTAAATTTGGAGTGGCAAATGGAAAATGATAAAAAGCCAGTTGTGAAAATTACTTCATATACAGATAGAGATGGAAGGATAGAAGATATCAATATTTCAATTGATGATGATTTTGTTGGAATGGGATCCTTTGGTGGCGAGCCTGAAGATAACTTGGAAAGTCGTGATTATAAGTGGGTAATTCCTCTAATTAGAAAATTAGCAACAGCATTGGGCGCCGAAGTTGTAAAAGAAAA
>Ga0182027_10002352_pt1 | contig 30787 bp, 17 predicted proteins | sample 712E1DmetaG_FD_121300 | JGI IMG/M metagenome (GOLD analysis project Ga0182027, IMG submission 121300) | Permafrost microbial communities from Stordalen Mire, Sweden - 712E1D metaG (Illumina Assembly) | ecosystem: Environmental > Terrestrial > Soil > Wetlands > Permafrost | place: Sweden...
GCCCAATCGACCCGAACAGAATTGACCTGAAGCAGCACAGGAAGTTAAAGAGTTTCAAGGACGCCACCTTCCAAAGGGCGCTTACGAGCGGGTTCAGCCGTGTCGATGAGCTGCGACAGACACTTTTGCGCGACCTGATGAGCCAGGTCCGGGAATTGAACGCGAGCCGACCCACCCACCGGAGCGCGAAGCTCGATAAGGCATCCAAAATCACTAACCTGATTCTTACTCATCGACAGAATAAAATAACGCCCGAGGAATTCCAGGTTTACAGTGATGCGCTCTTGGGACCGAGGCGTCGCTCAACGGCCGAAACAACAGACCCGGTAGAACAGGGAGAGGTTGGACCCAATGGCTATAGAGTCGGCTACACCAAGGAGGGGGATAAAGCTGAATGGCTGCCGGACGAAGAGCGTCCCGGCAAGGAATGGCCGATGATTCTTCGGCGGAATGATAATGCGATCCTTTCGGCGCAACAAGAATTCTGGGATAAGGTATGGTGGAATCGTCACCAAAACTGGCTCTACAGAATCAAGTCTGGGAAAGAGCCGTTGACCGAAAAGCAGAAGCCTATCCTAGAGCAAGCCAAGAAGGCAGCTCGACGAGTCGAGCGAAAGTATGGCCGGAAGAATCTCGGATGGGATGACTTCGAGTGGGGCCTGCTCAGTGGAAAGTTATCAGCCCTTGCATGGGTGATGGGTGCCGAATGGGAAGAGTCGCTTGATACCTAAGTATCGTTCGCTAATGAAACGAGACAGAGGATTGGCGGCGAGGGAACTGGGGGCGGCGCTATGTATTTGCACAGCGTAAGTATCATTGGATTCAGGATTTTCGAGAGTTTCTCGGTAGTCCTGGACAGAAATCTGAACATTATCGTAGGGGAAAACAACTCAGGAAAGACCGCGCTAATCGACGCCATCCGGTACGCGCTGAGTACGAATTCGCTGGACTGGATTCGCGTGCAGGAAAGCGACTTTCGCAGCGGGCACACAAAGTTTTCGATTCAACTGAAATTTGATGATGTGACGGCGAGACAGGCGGCTGTTTTCGCGGAACACCTGACGCATGAACTGCTGGCGGACGGCCGCAGCCGGAAGTCGGTCCTCTACGTCATCGCTTCAGGTTCATATGCCATGCCCGCCAGCCTAGCAGAGTTCTCACCACACTGCACATTCGTGTGCTGACGGAGAAGGACTAGTTTGCCAGTCCGCCAGAGTCTTCGTATCCCCCAGAAGGGAATGAGCTTGGAATATCGGACATCCAAATCGCATGGACCAAAGCGTTGCATTCGAATGGGCCGAGGCATCTGCGAGTCTGCTTTAAGCCTAAGAGAAAGGCGGCAACTCGGTTCGGAATGATTCCTGCCATTGTCGAATGGGATTCCTGGGTCTGCGGGATTGTCATTTCTCTACAGGATGGATAAAATGGTCGGAAAACGTAAGCAGTCTCCGAGGTATCTATCCATGATTGCCAAAACGAATATTGAGACCGCAAGTGAGCGCGCAGTGAGGCTCTTTCAGGAGCATGGAGGCATTCTCAACACAAAAAAGGCGATCGAGCTGGGTATACACTCCCGAACTCTTTACGCTCTTCGTGACGACGCCAGGCTGGAGCGAATGGAGCGAGGACTCTACCGGCTCGCTGATGCCGCTCCCCTCGGAAACTCGGATTTCGTAACTGTAGCCCTCAAAGTCCCAAGAGGTGTCGTCTGCCTTATTTCAGCCCTGGCCTATCATCAGATGACCACACAGATCCCGCACGCTGTGTATCTGGCGATCGGGGCAAATGACCAGGCTCCTGCACTTCGCTACCCTCCGCTTCGCCTCTTCTGGTATTCCAAAGCGGTTCACGAGAGCGGTATCAGCGAGACAAAGATGGATGGTACGACAGTCCGAATTTACTCAGCAGAGAAGACACTAGTCGATTGCTTCAAGTTCCGAAACAAGATCGGGATTGACGTTTGCGTGGAAGCCCTCAACCTGTATCGCCGACGTGGCCGCATGCGACTGGACCTCATTGAGCGGTATGCGAAGCTGTGCCGTGTCCAAAGCGTCATGCGTCCCTATCTGGAGGTGACACAATGACCGTAGCCATCGTTAAAAACATGGGGGCATCGGTACGACAGAGGTTGTTGAATTATGGAAAAGCTACGGGCAAGCCATTCTCAGAAGTGCTCCAGTATTACGCGATGGAACGCTTTCTGTACCGCCTCTCGGTTTCACCCCACGCCGACAAGTTTCTTCTGAAAGGCGCCCTGCTGCTGACAGCATGGCAGTCCCCAATCTCGCGCCCAACGATGGATATCGACCTTTTAGGGCGGACCGATAACGGCGTTGACGCCATCGTGGGACTGATGCGAGATGTGGCCCAATTTGATGTTGAGGATGATGGAATTGTGTTTGACCCCTCATCCTTCTCCGGTGGTGCCATCCGGGAGGATGCCGACTACGCCGGAGTTCGCACCAGGTTTACCGGACGGTTGTCCGCAGCCCGTGTGCCCATGCAGATCGACATCGGATTTGGTGACGTGGTGACTCCCGGGCCAGAGCAACTCAATTACCCGACCATCCTTGATTTCCCGGCACCGGTTCTTTCCGGCTATAGCAGGGAAACGGTAGTGGCCGAGAAGCTCCAAGCCTTGACGCAACTTCGCATGTCCAATACCAGGATGAAAGACTACTTTGATCTTTGGCTGCTCTCACGACAGCCAGAGTTGAACAAAGCCATCCTCCGCAAAGCTATTGAGCGAACGTTTGAGAATCGCAGGATGGCGATTGAAACAGAGCCCGTCGGACTGTCCAATGCGTTCGGAACAGACCCCGTGAAACAGATACAGTGGAAAACCTTTCTCAAGCGCTCTGCACTCACAACAGCACCGGACAGTCTGACTGACGTGGTAGAGGAGATTCGACTTTTCTTCGAGCCAATCCTGCGGCAATAATCCTGACGTTTCAACAGGGAATCGCTATGCGCCGACGATGGCCAACCCAGCTTCCCCTGTAGATGCAGCTTTTTCCTGCTCTCGGCGGTACTCGGCTAATCTGTCTACCGCCGCCAGCTTGTGCGCTGGCGCAAGATGGGCATAGCGAACGGTCATCTTGATGTCTTTGTGTCCGGCAAGCTCCTGCACTGTCCTCAGATCAACACCGGCCATCACGAGTCGAGAGATGTATGTGTGCCGAAAAATGTGCCACGTAACGTCCTTAAGCGAAGAATTCTTCTTTACTGCTTCCTCCATGACCAACTCAAACCAGGCACGGGGCGAGACCATAGGCTCGCCATAGCGGGTGAGGCATACCTTGGACGAATCTGGGTTCCGGCGCTTCCGTAATTCCTCAAGGCCGCTCACGGCGGCGGCGGTGAGAATCACAACACGTGCTGTTCCGTTCTTGGTCTTTAGCAGCAGTAGCTGCCTGCGGTCCAGATCGACGCGGTCCCAATCGAGCGAGTACAGCTCTCCCCGCCGCATTCCTGTTTCGAGGGCCAGGGTCAACTCGGGTTCATGGATTGGGCACCGCTCGCGAATGATGGCGCGAATGACCGCCTCTTCTGGATAGGTGATAAATCGAACCCTGCTGTTATCCTCCCGGTGCAGGCGCACCATGCGTGCGGGGTTGGCCTTCGCTTTGCCGTTGCGGATGGCCTCCTGGAAGATCATCGATATGGTCCCGCGGTAACGGTTGATCGTCGTTTTAGTCAAATCGGCTCGCGTATCCAGGTACGCTTTGATTGTCTGCGGAGTGATGTCGTCGATGGGAACTTTGCCGAAGACGGGCAGGAGCTTCCCGACCGTCGAGCGGTCGCCAGGGTACGAGGCTTTGTGCTCCTTCGAGTAGACAAGAGCATCCGCCGCAATCTCTTCAAAGAGCACCGCACGCCGAGCCCGAACCTCCGGCATCTTGATACCCATCCGTGCATCGGTCTTGCGGCGCTGATAGAGGGCAACGGCGTCTGATCGGCGGCCAACTTTCTCTCGATGCCGGTTTCCCACGACGTAATAATTGATCCACCAGATGCCACTTCCGGCGGGGTGTTCGAAGACTCCTCTAACCGGTTTTGGTTTCTTCAGTGACGCGTTTGCCATCGGGCCAACTCCTTGGTTTGCTGGAAATAATTATGACACCGAAGGTGGGTAGTGGTGGCTGTTTTGGTGGCTGTTATAATTGAGATTTTATGCGCCTCGGTGCGACTTTCTGCGAGTGACTGTCTAATAAGTTTTTTATCATCAGCATAAATGCGACGTTCTGCAATGGCCTGCAAACTCAAAAATTCCCCTGTTAACCGAAGGGTTGTAGGTTCGAGTCCTACCTGAGGAGCCAAAGAATCAATAACTTAGCTTACATTGCGCTCTGTCTGCGCTCCAATTCCCTGAAAAGCAAGCTGAACGACTTTGGCCCTTGCGGTGGTCATCTCGCCTTTCACTTCATTCCCGTAAATGTTCATGGTGGTTCTGATGTTCGCATGGCGCATCATTTTTTGCTGGACGGCCACTGAGGCGCCCAAAGCGTCAAGCCATGAGCGGTGGGTGTGCCGGAAAGAGTGCGTCCCAAGGTCCCGATCTCCGCGGCGCTTGCGGCCCGCTCAAGTTCACGCCACACGCCTGTGCAGGAGTACGGGAGCCTGCCGAGTTTGATCGGGCTTGCGAAAATCCAGTCCTCAGCTCCCGAGAATTCGGACCACTGCTTGCAGGACTTCAGGCGCTCCAGCAATTCGCCGGTGAGATTGAAGGTCCGGGCAGAGCCTTCCGTCTTCACATCGGCTACAACCTGCTCCACAATATCCTCACAGAACCGAGTATGACTTTGTATTCGAAGAAAAGCAGAGGATGTCGATAAGCAGGCAGATAAAGTTGCAGATGATCTCTCTGCTTTGCCGCCAAGTGTGGCTAAAACACTAAAGCCCCCGGCTTTGCCGGGGGCTTTGACTGGATCTCTATTTATGTGTAGGGGGGGATTTAAGGCCCTCTCCAAGATTAGAAGCGATGCTACTGCGCACCCTGCGCGGATTTAACTGCGTCGGCCGGCTTGGGCGGGGAGATTAACGGCGCCGGGGTAGGTTTTACCTGCGAGATATCGCCTACTACTGGCTGCGATGGGGATTTTGATGCAGAATGAGATTCTGAGCCAACGGTTGGCTGTGCCGGGGTTGCGGTGGATGGAACCGGCGCTTTGGTTACCGGTTGGCCCGATGGCGGCTGCGATGCAGGCAGAGCGGGAGTAGCATTAACTGAACCGCTTCTGGGATTATCTTTCCGGTAGGTTACAGAGTTAGCTGTACCTACATCAACTATCTTGAGGTTTTGATCCAATACCTCTCCACCGCGAATAATGTGAGGAGTTATGGCGAATACGATCTCACTCTGCTGGCGCTCCTTGGTCTCCTGACCGAATAAATATTTCAGGATTGGCATCTTTATAATACCCGGATATCCACTCATGGAGTTGGTGTCGCTATCTTCGAGAATACCTCCAATCAAGTTGACTTCGCCATCCGATAACCGTGCATCATGCTCGATTCTACGTTGACCAATAGTTGGCTGATTAAAGCCTCCAATATTTTGCACGCCGGTTACAGAAGAAATCTCCATAGACATCTTGAGAGTTACCTCGTTATTGGCATGCACGTAAGGAGTTATGTCAATATTCACCCCGACATCCAGGTACTGGAACTGAGTATTGACAGATCCTCCGAGGCCGCTCTGGAACGATCCGGTCGCGATCGGAACGCGATTGCCGATTTTAAGTGAAGCTTTCTCGCTGTCCATAGCTCTAATTTCGGGGTGCTGGATAACCTTTGTGTTGCTGTCAGAAGCGAGAAAAGATAAGGAAGCTCCCGGGATCGATACAGAAAAAGCGCCCGCATTCAGCGATTTAAGGGAGCTTAAGGTAAGCGAGGAAGAGGAAGACGATGAGCTCGATGAACTAGTCCCTGTAAGCGTCACACTGGCGCTTGTAGGCAGGTTAGTTCCTATAGTGTGCAATTTGTCGCGACTGACTTCCATTACGGTAATATCAATCATTACCTCGGCTTTTGGCTTGTCGATATCCCCAAGCAATTTCTGAGCGAGCACCAACTGATCGGGAGTGCAACGCAAGGTCAGGGATCTTTGCTCAGGAGTTATCTGGATGCGGTTGATGTCGAGGATCGATTTGAGCGTACCTGCTGCCTGCTGCAAATCGCTCTGCGTGGCCGCGTTTCGCAGGTAGAACGTCGTCATTACATTTTGTTCAAGTTCCTTCCGCTTGGATGCGTTGTCGGCCGCAACCATAATCGTATTCGACGACAACGGCCGCCAAAAAGTTCTGGATTGCAAGGCGAGCATATCAATAGCCTCGCGAATGCTGACGTCTTTCAAATCGAAACTTATTTTTTGAGGTTTATACTCAGGATCGATCAGCACATTGATCCCCGCAAGTTTTGCGATTGTTTTATAGACCACGTCAGTGGTTGTATCCAGATGCAGAGTGACGGGCATTTCCGATTTGAAATCCAGTGTCACCGGCCCGGCCGCGCTGGCAGCATCCTTCTCCAATGAATTAGGCGCTTTTTGATTGAAGTTCTCTTTTGCTTCAGTCTGCTTTCTTAGCATTTCGAAAGCGCGCCGAATATCCTGGAGCGCCTCTGGGTTTGTGTCATCGATATCTGCGGCATGGTGAAACTCGACCAACGCTTCCTGCAATTTTCCGTCGTTGAGCAACTGCTCGCCTGCATGAACGTGCTGCGCGCCTGCGTAGAATCGCACTCGGAGATAGGCAACCGAGTATTTGGGGTCAGAGAGTTTTTGCTCATGAGCCCGCTTGAACGCTTGATAAGCGGCATCGTAGTCGTTCTGTTTCTCAGCCTTCTCGCCAATCTTGTATGCGTGTTCGGCGCTTTCAGCCGCAACAGGAATTACAGGAATTCCTATTGTCACCGCTAACAGCAAAACTATCGAATGTTTCATATCGCCTCATACCCGGTAGCGCTCAAAACTTACCTTCTTACAATGAGTTGCAATTGGCAGGAACACCTTGCTTAAGGTCAAGGAGCGGAGATTCTGAACGATTCATCACGCTCCGAACATCTCTGACCAAGTTGACCTGTCATAGAGCAAGATGATCGTGAATCGAACGAAGCTCAACAAAATTAGGCCTCTTTGCGTTAACGCAAACTTTGCATATAAGCAATCTTTGCGTTTTTACAATACACCAGGTTCTGCATGACTTGAGACTAGGTGAAAACCATGGGACGGCGGTAAGAATACCCGCTACAAGAAGATAGAGGCCGTCGGCGGGGAAGAGGAGGACGCATGTCGAGCAGAATCGCGGGATTAATTCTGTGTGTATTGGCGCTTATCTGTGTTGCCACGCTACAAGCAAACGCTCAATCATTCAGGGTTCAATGTCCCACCAGCACAATCACTCACCCTGATCCAACCAATTCCGGCCTGAACAGCACGGAGCCAGGGTATGTCGGCCCGACCACATTCACAAGCACGAATACCGGTAATCCGGCATTCGGCTACCAGGTGCCAAGTGGGAATGTGAATGGGGCAATCAAGTGCCAACAGATATCCGGCGGCGACGGTTACTCGACGATGGGAGACGGCTCACAAACATATATGTTCTCGTTCGGCCCACTGTCCGGTCTCACAGACATCTCCAACGGCCTGCCCGGCACCCAATTCCCCAGTGTATTCAATACTGTGGCAACGGCGACGTTGCTGCCCGGCGATCCCGCCACAACGGGCGTCTCCTTTAACGGCGCGGTGGGTCTTGTCCCCGATCCGAACGTGGCAGACGACCCAGCGTGCAGCTCAACGGCTCCGCCCGCCTACTGCATAGCCAGCTCTCCGAATTATGGCTTGAACGGACATGTGGATCCCCGCCCCATCATGGATGTTGGGGTCATGAACGGGAACATCCCGGCTCCTCTGATGGCTATCGATGAGGATGACGAATATTTTCTGACCCTCTCGAATGTGGGCATGATCATGCGGCCCGACCTTTTTGAACAACACACGGTTCACTTCCATGGCTATCCCAACGCCTCAGCGTTCTACGACGGCGTACCGGATGCATCGGTTGCCATCAACATCGGCGGCAGCTTTACTTACTACTACCTTTCGCCCGACGCCGGCACCTATTTCTGGCACTGCCATATTACGCCACCCGAGCACCTGCAGATGGGCATGGTCGGCCAAATTTATGTGCGCCCGCGGCAGAATCGGGTTCCGCCTGCACTGACCCTCTTTCAAGCGTTGCAGAACCAGCAGAACGATCTGCGCACGGCCTGCAATTCCAGCAGCGATGTCCTATGCACGAACCCCCTACCATACGCGATCGTTCACGGATCGGATAACTCTCCCAAGGGGGGCTACGACTTAAGCAAAACTGACCCGCAGACCAAGAAGTATGCCTATAACGACGGTGACGGTTCAACGGCGTATGACGTCGAGTATCCGCTCCAGATCCACGGCTTCGACCCCAACTTCCATTTTGTCGGCATGACCTTCAACCCGGAAGGCTTTGCGGACATGAAGGATAAGTACTTCCTGCTGAACGGGCGCAGCTATCCCGACACCGTAACCCCGGGCCCGTTGGAGACGATGTCGGCGGATGGACAAAAGCACTTCTCTCAGCCATTGCCATCGATCATCGGCATAACCGCAGGTCAAAAGGCGCTGCTTCGCATTTCAGACTTGGATGTAAGCGAGTACCAGACGCTGGCTTCGCTGGGGATTCCGATGAAGGTTGTCGGATACAACGCCAAACTGCTGCGGGATCAGGCCGGGAACAATATGTATTACAACACGAATTCGATAACACTCGCCGGAGGCGAGTCGCTGGACGTAATTCTTGACGCCAGCGACACAACAAAGTACTCGAAGGGCCAAGTGTATTACCTCTACACCCCTCAACTCGACCACCTCGCGAATGACGCCGAAAACTTCGGCGGACTCATGACCGAGATTCACATTCTTTAGGAGATCAGCAATGAGGCCGATAAATATGAAAAGCGCGTTTATGAAGACGAGACTGCTTCTTGCCGCGATGGTGGCAGTGGCTACGCTCACGGCGACGGCTTATGCTGCGGCTCCAGGCATTACCGGTACCGGTACTACCGGTGTATTCAACCTGACGGCGCAACCCGCCTATCTCACCCAGCCGGATGGTCAGTCGATTTACTCCTGGGGATACGGTTGTAGCACCACGCCGGCTACGAATAATTTCGTTCCCTCGACGATCACCTCGGGGTTCTGCAACACAATGCAGGTTCCCGGTCCGACGCTGATCGTCACTGAAGGACAAACGGTTACAGTGAATCTGACCAACAATCTGCCTACGTCAGCCGGCAATACATCGATACTGTTTCCCGGATTCCAGGTGACAACCTCGAACGGCGTACCTGGCCTGCTGACACAGGAGGCTGCTTCCGGCAGTTCGGTGACATATTCGTTTGTTGCCTCCACGCCGGGAACTCATTCCTATTACAGCGGGACACAGGGCGATCTGCAGGTGGAGATGGGGCTTTACGGAGCCATCATTGTGCTCCCGAAGACCATAGCCACTGAATGCACCTCTGGCCTGGCTGCCAACAATCTGCTCGCTGAAGCCCACTGGAGCGAGAAGGACTTCAGGCTTGCGCCTGCCGCTTACGATCACGCCAAGACGTGTTACGACCGCGAGTATCTATTCCAGTTCAGCGAGATGGATCCGAGGATCCACATTCAAGCGCAGGCGCAGGTAGCCACTGCGGGTAGCTGCACCGCTGGAGCACCAGGATGCAGTCTCCAGATAGCAACCGAACCCTACCATCCCGCCTACTTCATGATCAATGGCCGCTCGATGCCGGATGACATGGATCCAAACTATTCGTACCAGTATCCGCACCAGCCCTATAACGGCAATCCGCACCTGCATCCGGGCGAGATCATCCTTTTGCGCATTATCGGCCAAGGCAGATGGCAACATCCGTTCCATGAGCACGCCAATCATGTGCGCATCCTGGCCCGCGACGGGAACCTGATTCTTAGCCAGACCGATCCGAAGTTGCTGGCTGGTCCGGCACTATTTACGACTACGACGACTCCCGGAGCCACCATGGACGGTCTCTTCTACTACACAGGCAGAGGCCTGAACTGGGACATGTATGCTCACAACCCCAATTCGGGGGATGCTACCGCCAAACTCTCTTGCACTCCGGATGCCAACGGCTACAACACCGGCGATCCGACAGCAATCAACTACTACGAGTGGTGCGCGGATCACAATAAACCTCTCCAGGTCGCGCCCTTTGGCGATGTTGCGAGCGGCGGCCCCGCGACTTTACCCGATCCAAACATTCTGACCAATGGCGCGTGGTACGGCGGAAGCCCATATCTTGGGCCGAATGCGACCACGCGCGCCACCAGTTCCACGGGGGTAGCTCCTCCGTCAGGCACCGTTGTGAACTCGCCAAACAGCGAGGCGGGCTTTGCGTTTATGTGGCACTCGCACAATGAGCGCGAGATCACAACCAACAATGCTTTCCCAGGCGGAATGATGATGATGATGTTGGTCGATTCCCGGGAATTCGTAATTGACGAATCAAACTAGCTAGGAGAACAGAAATGAGATTTAACGTACTCAAAGCAAATCTGGCGAAAGTGACGCTGGGAGCATTTGTTCTCCTTCTTGTCCTTCTTGGAGCGGGCTCGGCAGCCGCGCAGCAACAGATCAACCTGACAGCCGGACCGGCCAATGCGCTTCTTCCGGACGGTTCATCGGTGCCCATGTGGAGTTACAGTTGCGGTGCATCCGTGTCCGGTTCAACCGCGACCTGCGCTGCTCTGAATCAGGGCGCGGGTGGGTCTTGGTCTCCGGTTTTGGTCACCGTTCCTACGGGTGAAGATCTTGCCATCAACCTCACCAACAATCTCAAATTTGGGGCCAACGGCATTCCGACTTCGCTGGTTATCATTGGCCAGTTGGGTGGCGGACTGGGGACATCGGCTACATCCACTCCCAGCCCGGACCACACCGGCGCTCAGGCGGCAACGACGTGGCCCATCGCCAGCGCGGGTCCATCGGGCAATCCGCCAGCGCAGGGCAATCGCGTGCGATCGTTTGCAACTGAAGTTGCGGCTGGGGATACGACCCAACTGGTCTGGAAGGCTCCGCGACCCGGCACCTACCTCATTGAATCCGGCACCCATCCATCCATACAGGGCACGATGGGTCTGTATGGAATCCTCGTTGTCACGAGCGCGCCGGGAACTTCAACGGGTACAGCTTACCCCGGCGTGAGTTACAGCGCGGATGTGCCGCTGATCTTCAGCGAGATCGATCCGATTCAAAATAAAGCTGTGAATACTGCGGTGAATACCGCTGGTTTCAGCGAGACCATGGTGTGGTCCGGCCTGCCAGGCGGCTGTGCCGATCCCAACTCCGCGACTTACCAGCAATGCTATCCGCCAGTGGTAAATTACACTCCCCTCTATTACCTCATTAATGGGGTAGCATTCAACAAGACGAATCCATCCGCCTCGCTGTTTTCGGTGTTGCCTGTTTCCGAGGTAACCGGAAACGTGCTGGTTCGCCTTGTCAATGCGGGAGCACACATGCATGTTCCTGCCATTGTTGGATCGCAGACAGGGACGCCCGCAACAACAGGCTTCTCGCTGATCGCGGAAGACGGAAACCCGCTTCCCGGAATTCCACGCGTTCAGAACGAAGTGTTTCTTGCCGCGGGCAAGACCTACGACGTCATGATCGACGCGCCTCCGTCCAGTGGAACGGCTCTGCCTGTATATGACCGCGAACTGAGCCTTTCCGGCGGGGCGATCAACCGCGATGCCGGCATGTTGGCTTACATTAGTGTCAACGGAGCGACTCTTCCAGCAGCCAGCGGACTCGGGGTCGCAGTCGCTCGCCCGGATATATACACCGCCTTGGTTGCTGGACAGACTCTCGCCGTGGCAGATCCAGCCAAGGGCGTGATCGCCAACGATACGAATGTATTAGGCGTCACTCTCCTTTCACAGGCTGCCTCTGGAACGGTTACGCTCAATGCGAATGGAACATTTGAATATGTTCCCAACTCCGGAAGCACGGCCACCTCAGACTCGTTCAGCTATTGCGCGAACGGCAGCGCCGTTCCTGTAACCACCGCCAATCCAACAGGGTGCTCATCCGGAATCATCGCCTCAGTGACGCTGAGTCCGTCGAACATCATCGACGGCGGCATTACTTGCTCTGCCGGCACGTTCAACTCGAATATAGCCACCTACCTGGCCGTCAAGACCCCCGGCGTTCTGGCGAATTGTAAAGACGCGGCAAATCTTCCTCTCACTGTTGACACATCTGCTGTCACAGCGTCTGGGATGACAATCGTACCGGATGTCAACGGCGGGTTTACCGCTGTGGCGCCTGGGGCTGGCGCCTACACCTTCTCCTTCCAGGCAATGAACACCCTGGGAACGCACAGCGCGGCCGCCAGCGTGACGGTTGTATTCCCGCAGGGAAGCAACCTTCAGGTGAAGGTTCTGGATGGGGCAGACAAGACAACGGTGATTTCCGACTACCGGTGGATCATCGAAGAGGATCGCACGGCCTATATCGATCCGGTTTGCGCACAGGCCCAGGGTCAAACACTGCCTGCCGGCTGCCCGGCAACCCCCATCAACTTCGGCACTAACTTCCACACCAGCTTTATGCCGGTCATCGCGACCGGATGCACAGGGCCTATCTCCTGCGCGGACAATCAGACCGTTCTTGGTAAAGCGGTGACGCCTCAGGCTAAGACCCATCCGGGCGATGTTGCGTTGGACGACACCAAGCGGTACTACATCTCCGTTTTGCCGGGCGATGCGGCTCAGCCGTTCATTGCCGGCTATAGCGGCTCGCCCGACTGCACGGCTGCAGGCGCGGCGAAGGGAAAATGCGGCCATGGCATGGGCGGCGTTGAAATTCCGACGGTTCTCAATGGCACGCACAGCGGTCAGTCGGTATTAGTTTGGACGGAGCCTAGCCCGTATCCTCCGGCTACGTTATCGGTGTTTGTCTTCGAGGATGATTATCCTCTGAACGGCGAGCACGATGCAGGCGGCGGCGTTGACGTGCTTTCGCCGAATGAACCCGGTCTCGGCGGCTTCCAGATCACCTTGGATGACAGTGCGGGCGGCACGGGAGATCCAACCGGTACGCCAACATACGACATGTTCAATATGCCGCTGAGCAACAGCCTGGCGGGAACAATCGACCCGACCTCCAAGCTGGACGCATGCCCAATCGCTGCCCAGGTTACGACAGCCTCTCAAAGCGGCGACAGTTCGCAGAACGGCATCGTAGGCATGATCGTCACCTGCCCGAAATACGAGTCGGATGGCAAGACGCTCTCTCCGCTCGCGGGCCAGGCAATGGTGAAGAACCTGTATCCAGGCCGCTACGGCGTCATTGCCAACCCCGGCGCGGACCGGATAGGGCGCGGTGAAGAATGGGTCCAGACCAATACGCTGGATGGACAGAAGGCGCACGATTCGTTCATGCGCATCGGCGAGCCGGGATACTTCCAGGAGTTCGGACCCGCGGGGTACCACGTCACAATCGGCTTCGCGAATCCCAAAATCATTTCCGATCGCGGCAAAGCGATGTGCCAACCGGTTAGTGCCGGCGGGCAGGGGCTTGATTGCGCGCATGAGGTCAAGGGGCACGTCACCACGGCCCGCATGAGCCGTACTCCGGATGAGCGGCTTTATGGCAGCGGGAACCACGATGCCTATGCCTTTACCCAGTGCTACGTCAGCATCGGCGACCCCGATGGCGCGGATTTCGGTTTCACTAAATGCGACGCAAATGGGAATTTCGATTTTCCGTCGGGGAGCGTTCCGGCCGGAAACTGGAAGATTACCACCTTTGACCAGTGGAATGACCAGGTGGTGGACGGCATCACCACGCCGGTTGGCATGTGCACCCCAGGGACAACCACCAACTGCAAGGCAACGGTGGACATGGGTGAAGTTGCCGTGCACCAGTGGCAGTCAAACATCTACACGCGCACCTTCCTGGATACGGACGGCAGCGGCGTCTCGACCAGCGATAAACTCGGACTGGCGCTTGTTCCGACAAACATTCGCTTCCGCGACGGCAGCTTCTCGAATTACAACACCACCGATCTGAACGGCAATGCCAACTTCAATGAGGTGTTCCCGCTCTTTAACTGGTACGTGGTCGAAACCGATTCCGCGCGCTACAAGAATACGGGCATTCACGTGGTCTACGACGCCGGCGGCCCGGACGATGGCACCTCGCCCAATGGAGTAGCGTGCAGCACAGGCACCACCACAAAGCCTTGCGGAAGCTCCGTTATCGGCGCAAATCTTGCGAACACGTACGAACCCAATCCGCTTCCGGCGAACCTGTCGGTTCCGGGCTCCGTGTACTGCGACAATGCGGACTGCACCGGTTTCTCCATTGCAAATGGACCAACTCCCAGCTCGACGACTAACCACTCCACAGGCCGCATCGATGCGCCCTGGGTGGACGCCTACGGTTGGCAGGGATACTCAGGCCAAAGCAACTTCCTTGAATTCGGCAAGAAGCCTTTTGCGCCAGGAGAAAACGGCGGCATCCATGGACATGTGGTCTACGCCTCAACCCGGCCGTTCGACAACCCGCAACTGCAAGCTCAGAACAAATGGGAACCGCTGGTTCCACACGTGAGGATCAATCTCTACCAGGTGGGGACCGCAGCGGACGGCATCACCCAGACTTTGACGCTGGTCGACCACACCGAGACCTCCAGCTTCGACGACTGGGCTCAGGGATTCCGCACGGATGGCATCCCGAACATGAACTGCCCCGGCCAAGGAACCAACACCAGTACGCCTGCGTCAGATCCTTACTTCTGGTTCACTTTGCAGGGGCAGCCCCAATGGCTCGACTGGTACAACGCGCAGCACGGCGGCTCCGCGGTAACTCCGTTGCCCTACAACTCTCAGTTCAAGTGCTACGACGGCATGCACAACTGGAACCAACTGCAGCCGGCGCCGTATGACGGCATGTACAAGTTCCCGAGCGTTCTGGGCATCAATCCAACTACCGGAAATACGACCGGCACAAACTGCGCCATCTGCGTCAAGAATACGGATTCTACCGACCCGTTCCGGTACAACAAGGAAGATATGCTGCCTGACGGAAAGTACGTCGTCGAGGTGGTTGTGCCGCAGGGTTATGAACTGGTCAAGGAGGAGGACAAAAACATCCTCATTGGCGACAACTTCATCGCTCCCGTGACAGAGCAGTTTGGCCCATTAGGCAGTATCTTCATCCTGCCCGACCAGGCGGAGATTGCCGCTTACTACAATGCAAACAATGCCCAAAACTCGACCGACACCCTGGGCAGACTTCCCGATCTTTCCACTCATGAGGCGGATACCCATACACAAGAGGCGTACTGGCCCTGCGTGGGAGAGGAGCGTGTGGTCCCCGACTACATCAGCCTCTTCCCAGGCTCGAACGAAGTGGCTCCCTTTGCCGGAGCAACGCGCCACCTCTGCGACCGCAAGGAAGTATCTCTTGATGACCAGACGGCCGTGCTCACCAAGTTCTACATCTTCACTCAGACTCACGCGGCCTCGCATTTCACGGGACAGATCACGGATGACTTCGCCGCGGAATTCGATCCCTTCTCGCCGGCATTCGGTGAGAAGTTCGCACCCGCTTACCTGCCCGTCAGTTTCAAGGATTGGGCTGGAAACGAAGTCAATCGCGTGTATGCGGATCAGTGGGGCGTCTACAACGGCCTGAACTACTCTACATGGGAAGTGAACCCGCCAAACCCAACCGGCTACGCTCCCACCATGATGGTTAGCTGCATGAACGACGCCGGGCCAATCCCCGACCCGAACCATCCGGGCCAGACGATGATTGATCCCCTCTATCAGAGCGGCTATAGCGATTTCTGCTATGAGCTGGCGTTCATGCCGGGGGAGACCGGGTACTTCGATACCCCTGTTGTGCCAACCTCCGCTTTCGCTGGAGACTACAACACTCCGGACTGCGCCTATCCCGACGCCACACCCGCAATTGCGGAAGTGGACGGCGATGGTGTTGGTCCCTGGGTGGCCGGCCTCAAGGGAAGTGTGATCGCAGCGCAGGTAACTACCCCGGGCAGCGGTTATACGAGCACTCCCTCTGTGAGCTTTACAGGGGGTGGTGGAACGGGAGCTGCCGCGATGGCTGTACTCTCCGGATCCGTCACGTCGGTATCTGTGAGCAACCATGGGCGCGGCTACACCAGCACTCCGGCAGTCACCTTCACCAGCGTCAGCGGCAGCGGCGCCAGTGCAACTGCCAACATGACCGGCTCGGTTTCATCGGTCAGGATTATCAGTGGCGGCTCGTACTTGGGCACACCTGGGATTACATTCTCAGCGCCAAGTGCTGGAACAAGAGCTACGGGTTCGGTGCAGACTTCCCTTATCCGCGGCACATCTAGACGGACAATCACCGGGGTCACCATCATCAACGCCGGCTCCGGATATACCGGTACTGCGACTGCGACGATCTCTATTAACGGCAGCCCCAGCGCCATCTACACCGTAAACATGGCTCAGTCGGTGCTGAATGTAACCCTCAACAGCGGCGGTTCGGGCTATACAAGCGCCCCGACGGTCTCGTTTGATGCAGCTCCCGGCAACGGACAAACTGCCACCGGCAGCGCCATCGAATCCGCATCGGTTGTTGCGGTAAACATCACCAATGCCGGCTCCGGCTACACATCCGCGCCAGCCGTTAGTATCACCGGTGGCAGCGGATCAGGGGCCGCGGCAACCGTCTCGTTTGAAACGACGGGAACGCTGGCGATTCATGCGCTCGGCGATCAGAATGTGGACAACTACGAATACTCCGGGCCGTCTGCAACCGCGGCGCCATACAACCAGCAGAGGGTGACGCGCCATTACGTCTTTGGCGCCGCACCTACAGACTTTACCAAGTACCCCGCCCTTACGGGAGGACAGACCTATTCCTGCAACAGCAGCTCGAGCACGGCGGTCTGCCCGTATGTAACGATCGGCGGCCAGGCCATGACAGGAGTTTCATGGTCTCCAACGACCATCACCGGCTTTGTGCCTTCCGGCGTGCCAGCGTGCACACTGCAGCAGCAAGCGCAGTACGGTGGCTCGAATGCGCAATGCGGTCAACTGGTGGTTACGGCAAGCAACGGCAAGCAGTCAGTCGATACCGTTACGGTTACGGTTGGCGGCAAGGCTCCCACACATGTAGCGGCATCGCAAACTATCCAAAGTGCGATCGATGCGGCCAATCCGGGCGATCTGCTCATAATCGATCCGACGTGCAATGCAGGTACCGGTGCGGTTTCCTGCGACGTCACCACGGGCTCGACCATCGCGAAGAACCCAGCCGTCACCGGCACAAGCAACTCAGCTCATGCCGAGATGCTGCTGATGTGGAAGCCTCTGCGTCTGCAGGGAGTTGGAGCAGCTTCGAGCATCATCGACGCCAATCCGCACCCGGCCGGCAAACTGGATCCATGGCGCCGTCAGGTCGTATGCCTCTTCGGCCTTGCGCTGAACGGCACTCCGATCGTCGACCCCACGACGGGAAATGCCGGTAACGTCTACGATCCTTCGAAGACATTCACTTGCAATTCGAGCATGCGGTTCTCGGTCGATCGCCTGCCGCTCGAAGCTACAGTTGGATGGGATGCCACTCTCAATGGGAACCTGGCGGAACAACTGATCGAGCCCACTATTATGGGAGCCTATGAAGGCGCGGGTATCACCGTGCTCTCCAAGGGCGTGAAATTCCCGGTCGGCTCCGATCCATTTGCCTCCGACATATTCCCGACGGGAACGCTGCTTCTGACATCCGCCGACTGCGGCGCCTCAAACGGCAATAACCCGTACCCGAGCAACTTCTTGTGCAATCCGTCTTCGATCGACGGCCTGACAGTCAAGAATAGTTCGCAGGGTGGCGGCGGCATTCTGGTTCACGGCTGGGGCCACGGTCTCCAGATCGCCAACAACCGCGTGCTGAATAATCAGGGAACGCTCTCGGGCGGCATTACGATCGGCCAGGGCGAACACCCCGATTCCTTCCAGGTAGGAGGAGCCGCCACCGCGACGGTTCCCGGCTCCTGCATCATCAATACCGGCAACGCGCCGACAAACATGGACCTGCCCTTCTGCTTCGATATGGATGTGAGCGTCCATAACAACGCAGTCACGCAGAACTCCTCGCTCGGCGACGAACTCTTCTCGTCCACTCCTGCCGGCGCCGGTGGCGTCACCTTCTGCAACGGCAGCGACTACTACAAGTTCAACTACAACTGGGTGTGCGGCAACATGAGCACCGGCGACGGCGCGGGCTTTGCACACATCGGTTACAGTTACGACGGAGACATCGAACACAACACCATCCTCTTCAACCAGAGCACGAATCCGACAATCACGACCAACGGCGGCGGCTTGCTCGTCATGGGCGCGCCTGACCAGGATCCTCCATGCGCCCTCCTGAACGACAATGATTGCCTCTCGGCTCCGGGAACGATCTCGCCCAGCGATGGCACCGGCCCTGGACTCGTAATCAACGCAAACCTGATTCTGGGCAACTCCGCCGACAGCGGTAGCGGCGGCGGCTTGAGATTGCAGCACATCAATGGAACCGATGTACTCAATTTCCCCAAGGGCAATGTAGCTGCTCAGTGGCCGAGCGTCCCAGGGCATCCGGCACATCCTGCATTCCAATTGCAGACTCCCTGGAACGCGGTGCAGGTAACCAACAACATCATCGCCAATAACGTGGCCGGTTGGGACGGAGGCGGTATATCCCTTCAGGACGCGCTGGCAACAGACTTGATCAACAACACGGTCGTTTCCAACAACTCCACAGCCTCTTCAGGAGTGCTGTTCCAATCCTTGTTCGCGCCTCTGGCAAGCACACCGGGGGTTAACTGCACCGCAAACAACGGGTCAAACTCTTGCCCGCAGGTTGCAGGCATGGTAAGCGTCACAAACAGTGCGGTACTTGTGGCCAACATCAGCCAACTGGCTGGAGGCACCGGCTCTGTCAGTTGCCCGATGAACCATGGCGCGAACACAACCAATTCGGCGTCGAATTGCACAAAGTACTCGGTTCCGGTACTTTACAACGATATCTTCTGGAAGAACCGCTCTTTCATGATTGGGGTAGGCGGTTTGGCCAGCGGTATGACAAACCAAAACAGCCAGGTGACACTGTACAACTCGCCCTTTGGAGGAACTATTGCTTCTGCGGCAGCGAGCCAGGGATCCACGGGCGCCTGCGACGACACGAAAGCCAGCTATTGGGATATCGGCGTGCGCGGGGACCTGGCGCCTGGTAATCACTCAGCAGGCACGTTAGCTCCGTTCTACTCGGCACTAACCAATTCCGGGGCACTGTCAGAGGCCGGAGGCGGCTCAAACAACCTGCTTGCACCCACCGTGCTAGTTGGCAGCATTTATTGCGATGGCTCGCGCGTGCCGGTCGAAGCAGTTACATCGGGCGGCGTACCATTTGGTGCGGGCTGGCAGGTGCCGCCGGGAACGAATGAGTCCAATGGACTTCCGGCGCCGGCGTTCACACTTAGCCCGGCCGCAACTGTGGACGAGGGCAACAACTGGGTGAATCTCCGGTGGGGGCCACTCGCGATGAATGTAACCAATGCATCGGGAAATTCGGTCTTTACCTTTGACCCGTCGCCGGTCATCACTTCGCAAGCGGTCAACGCCGTTCCACTTGCATCCGTACAGGGAATTGCGGCGCCGAGCAGCGACTTCTACGGCAACCCGCGCAAGCAAACCGGAAACCCGGTAGACATGGGGGCGATCGAGGTGCCGCCGCCGCCAGTGCCCGTTCTATCCTCGATTGCACCGAGTTCGGGATATCGCGGCAGAAACGTACCAGTCACTATTACTGGAACCAACCTGACTGGCGCGAGTGCGATCACGGTCTCCGGCAATGGTGTCACCGTCAGCGGGATCACTGTGGTGAACAGCACGACAGTCACGGCTACCTTCGCAATTTCAGGTAACGCGGCTACCGGGGCCAGGACCGTAAGCGTAACAGCGCCAGGCGGCACAAGCAATACTGTGACGTTCACGATCAACACTCCACCGGCGTCAACGTTGACTTCGATCGCTCCTAACTCCGGAACTCGTGGAACCAGCGTACCGGTCACCCTTACTGGAACCAACCTGACCGGCACTAATGCGATCACGATCTCCGGTAATGGAGTCACTGTCAGCGGGATCACTGTGGTGAACAGCACGACAGTCAAGGCTACCTTCTCAATTTCAGGTAACGCGGCAACCGGGGCCAGGACCGTCAGCGTAACAACGCCGGGCGGCACGAGCAATACTGTGACGTTCACGATCAACACTCCACCGGCGCCAACGCTGACTTCGATCGATCCTAACTCCGGCACTCATGGAACCAGAGTATTGGTCACCCTTACTGGAACCAACCTGACCGGCGCGAGTGCGATCACGGTTTCCGGTACCGGAGTCACCGTTAGCGGGATCACTGTGGTGAACAGCACGACAGTCGCGGCGAATGTTGTAATTGGATTCACTGCTACACGCTCCACCAGGAATGTGACCATTACAACCCCTGGCGGAATAAGTAACATTGTTACCTTTACGGTGAACTAAACATGCACGAAGGCCGGACAACTCAACCAAGGTGTCCGGCCCATTTACGAGGAGAGAGGAACGTGATGACTCGTTCGATAATTCTTGATGATCGCAATGCAATGCAACGCTGGGCGATATTGCTGTCACTGGAAGTTCTTATCAGCGGCATGCTTGTTTCAGCGCTACACTCTCAATCAACTACTCCATCTTCCATACATTCTCAAGCTGTACGTCAGTCTGCAACACCCGCACCGGTTAAGACAGAGTATGTGGCAAAGCCTGCCGTGGCCAGCACTCCAACCCGCTATCAGCCCGATCCGTTTGCGGGGAAGGCAGGCAGGTATTACAGAGACGTATGGGGTGTCGATTCGTTGAACGTCAAGGCCGTGGAGTCTGGGGAACTTATTCGTTTTACTTACCGGGTATTAAACCCACAAAAGGCCAAGACGTTCAACGACAAGAAAATCGAGGCCTTCCTGAATTCCCCTGAACATCGCATCCAGCTCGTTATCCCTTCGCTGGAAAAGGTCGGGCAATTACGCCAAAGTAATACGCCCGAAGCAGGAGTTTCTTACTGGATGGCATTCTCGAATCCAGGCAGAAGGGTGAAGCGCGGAGACCGCGTCAACATTGTGATCGGGCAATTCCATGCAGATGGCCTGGTCGTAGAGTAGTTTGACTGTTTAGTTGGTTCTCCGCCTGCGCAGATAAGCCGGGAGAACGAAACGGATAAATCAGCCTAGCCTCAACAGGCCTGGCCAAAACTTCTATCAGTGAGGGCGCAAGATGCTTGGAAAGTTCATAGTAGTTGCAACGATGTTTGTGTTTTCGATTGCTGCTGCAGCCGAGAATGCGCAGCCCCGAGTTAACCTATCAGCCTCGGATATCGTAAGCAAGAACGTGGCAGCCCGCGGCGGATTGCAGGCATGGAGATCGGTTCATGCAATGAAGTGGACGGGCAAACTAGGCGTTGGAGGGAATCAGCGGGCTACCATTTCAACTCCGTTGCCAGAAAAGAAAGGCGCTGCACTTACCACCGATCCACGGACCAAGGACGAGGTTCAACTGCTCTTTGTCATGGAAATGCAACGGCCCCGCAAAGTGCGTTATGAGCTCCAGTTCAATAAACAGAACGCGGTTCAGACTTATGACGGCGTCAACGGCTGGAAGTTGAGGCCGTTTCTCAATCGTCTTGAAGTTGAGCCCTTTACACAGGAAGAATTGAAAGCATCCTCACTCCAGTCAGATCTCGATGGTTCACTTGTAGATTATGCGGCCAAGGGCACACGAATCGAGCTTGAGGGCATAGAAAAAGTCGATAACCGTGACGCCTACAAGCTCAAACTGACAATGAAAGACGGTCATTCCATCTATGAGTGGATTGACGCGCAGACCTTCCTGGAAACCAAGACAGAAGGGGTTCCAAGGAGACTCGATGGCGTCGAACATCCGGTCGAGGTCTATTACAGCGATTATCGGCCGGTGAACGGCCTTCAGATTCCTTTTATTCTGGAGACGAGAGTATTGCAGGTAACTCACGCAGCATCGAGCACCGGCAGTTCAGCCATACCGGTTGAAAGGATAGTCCTCAATAAAGTTGAGGTGAACCCGATCCTCGAAGAGTCGCTATTTTCGAAACCGAATGTCCAAGATGCATCGTTAGTTCGCCACCAGGGGAATTAAGCAGACCCGATTCGTGCAAGACCAGGACAGCGCACTCAACCAGGCAGCCGCTAACACCAATGCGGCTGCCTCAATCATTATTTCGATTATGAGGTATCTCATGAAGTTCATCAGGAAGGGAATTGCTGTGCTAGCGGTCACGTTTCTGTTGGCAGGATGCAAGAATTTCTGGCTGACGACATCACCAGGCGGCTGTACCACCAATTGCTCAACCGTATCCAGTGGCGTCTTCTATCTTCTGAACTCCAACATCGGCCAGGTAGCGCTTGAAGGCTATTCGATCGTCAATGGCTCGCTGACTGCGCTCGCCGGAAGCCCCTACAGCCTGTCCTCCACTCCTTATGCCATAGCCGTGGCGCCCAACAATCGCTTTCTCTATGTGAGCACCGCGTCCGGTATTTATCTCTATACCATCGGCACAAGCGGCGCACTGACTCTGTCGAGCACAACTCCCATCATCACCGATTTTGCAGCATATAGCATACAGGTAGATGCAACCAACACGTGGCTTGTGGATGCCTCCGAGTCGGGGTACTTATACGCCATTCCCATCAACTCATCAACTGGACAGACAAGCGGCGCGGTGCAGCAGCTGTCACTCGCTGGAATAGCGTCGCGCCACGTGGCTATCTCACCGGACAATACCTATATATTTGTGGCACTGGGAATCAATGGCACGGAAGTAATTCCATTCAGTGCAGCCAGCACTAACCCGCTTCCGACATCAGTAAAAACCCTGATCGCAACTAAAAACGCAGGAGGGGCCTCACTTTCGGTTGCGGTAGATCCCGGTAACCGGCTTTTCTATATTGGCGAAACCCTGGGTACATCCTCAAGCGCCAACACTGGCGTGCTTCGCGCTTTTAGTTATGCCTCACTCAGCAGTACCTTAACGGAAGCAACCGGCTCTCCTTATGCGAGCGGAGGACTGACGCCTGTCTCCATTCTGCCGATCGCGTCTGGGGGGTACGTTTATGTTGCCAACTCGACTGTAAGCAACAGCACCACAGGCAGCATTACCGGATTTGCAGTGCCAGTCAATGGGAGCGCATATTCCCTGACACAGCTCAACAGCAGCGCCTCAACGGGTGTCAGCCCGGCATGCCTGGCAGAAGACTCAACTGGTTTAGTTGTGTTGCTGGTCAACTCGGGCGGGAGTCCGGATTTGAATGTGTACACCTTCGATGCCAATACTCCTGGCAATCTGGATTCCGTGCTCACATTCGCTACCGGTACTGACCCTGTCGCTGCCTTGGCGATTGCCGCTGCGCCTTAAGAGCGCATGCAGAAATCACAAGTAAAGAAATATACGAGTAACTCATAACCGCGCCGCAGGACGCGGGTAGCTATGGTTGCGTGGATGCTGGAGTTGAACTCTGATTCTGAGTTTGGTTCATCTGGCGACGCTGTACAAACATCTGTTGCATTTCCGCGATTCTTTCGGCGGTGCTTTTATCCGGATTGACAACCGGGCTGGGATCGGAAGCAGTTGCGGCGATCGGTGCTATCGGCGCAGGTGATAAGACGGTGTTATCAGTAGGGGCTACAGGAGTATCAGAAGCAGGAGGCGCAGTGTTACTGGCCGGTGTGGGCGCAACATCATCTGTATGTGTGTAATCGGATGATTCAACCGCAGCCTGCGTAGTATCGTCGCTGAAATTAGCGGCAGGCCTGCCATTTTGGCGGCTCTGAAGCCATGCGCGTCGCGCCGGAGTGAGTGCACGGTCTGTATTTGCGGCTTCAATATTATCGATTTTATCGGTTGACCGCAACAACAGAAAAACAGAATCAACCTTCTGCGGGTCTGACGTTGACAACCCAATTGCGAAGTTGAATTCCGTTCCACTCAGCAACGACTCCAGTACATCTCGTGCAGGCCCAGGCCCAAGATTCTCAAATACTCTTCTGCCAGTCGCACCTTCCGGAATATCGACCTTAACGCCGATACAAGAATGAACAGCGGCCAAAACATCGCCCAGCGTTGAATTATCAGCCGCAATAGCCAACTGGTTTTTGTCGCAGGTGACTTTGGGAGCCCTGGGCTCCGCCATGATGGCGAATTGCGCCGGAGCAGGGGGGATTGTTGCAGAGCCGACCTCTTCACTTGAAACACTGTTTACCGCCGACGCTTTCTGAGCGCCGGATGCAGAAGCCAGCATAACGGCCACAATCCCGATTGCAAGCAGTCGAATTGAATTGTTGCTACTCACGATCCACCTCCCAATCCACTTTCACATGTCTTGACGTTGTATCTGGCTTTCATTCAATCTCGTACTCCTAGCATAGCCATTGCCGGTGCGGCCTGATGCTCCCCGATTGCTGCGATCTTTTGATGCGCGAATGGCTCTAAAGATGTATTGCTTTTCCAAAACTCATAAACCAGTGGATAGATCAGCAATTCCAAAACAAACGACGTAAAAATGCCTCCCACCATTGGGGCGGCAATTCGCTTCATTACATCTGAACCTGCGCCGATGGACCACATCACCGGAAGCAGGCCGATGCATGTGGTTGCAAACGTCATGAACTTAGGACGCAACCTCTTTGCGGCGCCGTATACGATGGCCTCGCGTAAATCGCCCAGTGTATTGAGGTGTCCGCTCTTGCGGGCTTCTTCATATGCGAGATCAAGATACAAGAGCATGAAAACTCCGGTTTCAGCATCTATGCTCAGCAATGCTATAAGGCCCACCCATACTGCCACGCTCATGTTGTAATGAAGGATGTAAAGAGCCCAGACAGATCCAATAGCCGAAAACGGCACGGCCAGAAGTATGATCATAGTCTTGGCGAATGAGCGCGTGTTGAAGTAGATAAGGAACATCACCAGGATAATTGTTGCCGGCACGACGATGCGCAGGCGTTGATTCGCCCGCTCGATGGACTCGTATTGCCCCCCCCAGGAAAGAGCATATCCAGGCGGCAGTATGATCTTCTCATGCAATACGCGCCCGGCTTCGGCTATGTAACTACCGGTATCGCGATTAGCAAGATCCACAAAAACGTACCCTGTCAAAAGGCCATTTTCGTTGCGAAGCATTGCCGGGCCATTGCTCACCTGAATTGTTGCCAATTCACCGATGGTTGCCTGACGTTCTCCGCTACCTGGGACCAGGATGTGACCGATGGAATCGATACTGCTACGGAAATCGCGCATATAGCGCACGTTGACCGAGTAACGTTCCGCCCCGAGATAGACAGTGGAGATGTTGTCGCCGCCGATAGAATTATTCAGAACCTCCTCTGCTTTTTCCATGCTGATGCCATAACTGGCGAGCTGTTCGCGCTGCCAATGAATGTCAAGGAAGTATCCCTCGTTAGTGCGCTCTGAGAATACCCCGCGGGTACCTGGGACCGAGCGCAGAATCTCTTGAACCTGTTGTCCGATCTCTTCGATGGTCTTTGGGTCATCGCCGGAGATCTTCAAACCTACAGGTGTCCGGATACCACTGGTCAACATATCGATGCGGCCCTTGATAGGCATTGTCCAGGCGTTGCGCAATCCGGGAACCTTGATAGCCGAATCCATCTCGCTTATCAACTCTTCGGTTGATATTGAGTCTGGAGTGATATGGCGGAAAATGCGCTTGGCCCATTCCGGAGACCAGGAAGAGTACCATGTATCAACTTTGCGCCACTGAGATATTGGTTTTAACGTGATCATCGTCTCGAGCATTGAAAGTGGGGCCGGATCTGTAGCGGATTCAGCGCGACCCGCCTTGCCCAAAACCTGATCAACTTCGGGAAACTGTTTAATAATTAAATCCGTAGCCTGTAACACGCGCTGCGCTTGGGCGATTGAAATGCCGGGCATGGCCGTGGGCATGTAAAGAATGTCGCCTTCGTCCATTGGCGGCATGAATTCCGATCCGAGTTGACGAGCAATCGGAATCGTTATCACAATTAACACGCCAGCAGCCGCAAGTACTACCCATTTCGAGCGCAAAGTCCATCTGACCACCGGCTCATAAATGCGCATCAAAAAGCCGCTAATAGGATTCCGTTCCTCAGGCCGGATGCGTCCAACAAGCAGTGCATTGGTAAGCCTGCACGCCCACTTTGGACGAAAGTCGAAGCGCTTGACGCGCGTCAGCAATAGGCGTAGAGCAGGGTCCAGAGTGATGGCCAGAGCAGCGGCAACAATCATTGCCAGGGTCTTGGTGTAAGCCAACGGCCGGAACATGCGCCCTTCCTGGCCCTGGAGCGTGAGGACAGGCAGGAACGAAATCGCGATCACAAGCAATGTAAAGAATGTTGGACCTGCTACTTCTTTCACTGCGGAGAGGACGACGTCACGATGCTTGCCCGGACAACCGGCTTTATGCCACTGCTCAAGCTTTTTGTGGGTTTGTTCCACTACCACGATGGATGCATCGATCAATTCTCCAAATGCAATCGCTACACCGGCAAGGGACATGACGTTGACGCTAATGCCCATCAAGCGCAGGGGAATAAACGAAAGCAGCACAGCAGCCGGCATGGTAATCAGGGGAACCGCGGCGCTGGGGAAGTGCCACAGAAAGACCAAAATGATGAGAACTACAGTGACAACCACCTCGATGATCGTTTCCCGGGCACTGCCGATGGTGCGATGAATCAACTGGGAACGATCATATATGGGGATGATCTTAACCCCTGCGGGCAAACTGGGTTCGATTTCCTTCAGCCGCGTCTTTACTCGGTCAATCACTTCAAGCGCATTCTCACCGCTGCGCATGATAACGACACCGGAAACCACTTCTCCGGCGCCATTCAGGTCGCTGGTTCCGCGACGCAGGTCGGGTCCTTCGACAACTTCGCCCAGGTCCTTGACGCGGATCGGCGCTCCGTCTTCCGGAGTTGCAACCACAATATTCTGAAAATCTTCAATCGTGGTTGCATATCCCCTGCCGCGGACCATGTACTCTGACCCCCCAAAATCGAGTAGTCGCGCCGTTGTTTCGTTGTTACCCTGTCTAACGGAGTCGACAACCTGCGAGATAGGGATGCGATACCCTTGCAACTTGTTTGGATCGAGGTTTACCTGGTATTGACGGGTGTATCCGCCAACAGGAGCGATATCGGAAACGCCATGCACTGACCTGAGGTAATAACGCAGCTTCCAATCCTGGAGCGAGCGCAAATCCGCCAGGCTATGCTGGCCGGTTGTATCAACAAGAGCGTATTGATACACCCACCCGAGGCTGGTCGCATCCGGTCCGAGTTCCGTCTTGACACCTTCGGGAAGTCGCGAAAGCACGCCGGCCATATATTCCAAAGTCCGTGAGCGCGCCCAGTAAAGATCTGTTCCGTCCTCGAAGATCACGTAGACATAAGAGTATCCAAAATCTGAGACGCCACGCACCGCCTTTACGTGTGGTGCGCCAAGCATTGCAGTTACAATTGGATACGTAATCTGTTTTTCAACAAGGTCGGGACTGCGATCCCAGCGAGACAGAATTATAACCTGGGTATCGCCCAAATCCGGAATAGCATCCAGATGAGTGTGGGCAATAGACCACCAACCGAAGATGCATCCAGCTGCCACAGCCAGAAAAATCGCCAGTTTATGCCGAACAGAAAAGTCGATTATCCGGTTGATCACTGTATACGCCTCCACCCAATTACGCGGATAACTCCGGCTCTCTTAGACACCTGACGATGTATGTCTTGCAGCGATTTGCCTTCAGATTATTCTGCGGATCAGTTTATGGGATGATGCATCTTCATGGCTGGATCCATCTGCATAGATTGGTCCATCTTCATCGAAGGATTCATTTTCATTGCATGATCTGCTTTCACGGCACGAGGCCTGGAGGTCTTTGCCAGGGGCGTATTATGCTTTGCACTGCCGGAATCCGCGACTTCAAGAAGCCGGCTCTCTGAATCCACCAGGAAGGTTCCCCCAGAAACGACAGTTTCACCCTCTTGCAATCCCTTTACAATCTGTACATCATCGTTGAAACGCCACCCGGTTTCAATCGTGCGACTCTCGAAGTGACCTATTGATGTTTGTACGAATACTCGCTTTGAGACTCCTGAATCGAGAATTGCATCCGCAGGAATAGTTAGGCCGGCTAGCCGGGAAACCTGCAGTTCAATGTTCACAAACATGTCCGGGCGCAGTTTGAAGCCCGGGTTATCCAGTTCCAGACGAGGCTTGAGAATGCGAGTAACAGGGTCAACCTGCGGAAGAACATCGCTCACACGAGCTTGAAATACCTCTCCTGTATCTGGCAGAATAATGCGAGCTGCTGCGCCGGGACGAAATGCTTGCACATCTTTGCCGAATACTTCAGCATTTATCCATACATGACTCAGGTCGGCTATGGTGTACATCTCCATGTATCTTTCAAAACGTACCCCGGGCGAGATATTTCTGGAGAGGATGAACCCATCTGTAGGAGAGACAACATAAATATTCTCCGGGATTTTGCGATTCATGCTGATCTCGTCAATTTGGGAGTCGCTCATGCCAAGGTTGCGCAGTCGGTCAGCACGGGCCTGCGCGCTGGCGGCGCCCAGCGTGGAAGAGGGCGCGATATTATCCTTTGATGCGGCGCTCGATGCTGCCGGAGTGCGCTCGTTTGCAGATAGATAGCCGCCTGCCACCGCAAGAAACTCCGGCGAATATACAATTGCCAGATGCTGGTTTTTGGTAACATGGTTTCCGACAGCGTCGTCATGTGTTTCCTTCACAAAACCGTCGGTGCCTAGATTGACTCGATAAACGCGGGTTTGATCGGGGGCGACTCTACCGAAGACTCGAATGGTTCCCTGTCCGTTGTTGTATTCGACTTTGGCTAGCCGGATTCCATAGAGCTGCTGGGCCGCTGGATCAATCTGCACACCGCCCGGCGTCATCTCTTCGGCCGGAAGAAGCGACTGGCTGGCTTGCTCGGCATATACGGGTACCAGTGCCATGCCGCAATCCGGCGCCTTTCCCGGCTTATCAGAGCGGTAGGCGGTATGCATCGGATCGACATAATAGAGGATATGACGCGCTTGTACGTGCCCGGATAGCGGATGAATAATGGCAAACCCACATATAAAGATCAATATCGCCATGACTGGGATGATATAGAGTCGTTTTTGCATCTCTCATTCCTCCTTCACAGGTGAGAGTATGAACTCGAATCACCAGGAGTAAGCCGTCTGTCTCAAAGCCGAAAATGCCTGCATATCCGTCAAGGCGCTTGTGCTTCTATGCCCTTGAAGAAACTGTGCGCTTAAGATTGCAATCGCCTATATAAACGCAATTGCCTCTTGAATTGATGTAATGATCATCCTGCATCCCCAGAGTCAGAGTCTTTGCTATAGAGCAAATACTGCTGTAGCGCAAATTATGTGATTCCAGTTGATGTAGTGTGGCATCTAGTTGGCTGGAATGAGTTCAATCACGGACTTATTTCCAACATTGGAATCATTTTGGGTGATGGCGCCAGCGAGGATGTCACCATAATCGTTGGAACTAAGTATGACGTGAAATATGTGGAGGTATGAGCATGGTTGCAGCAGGTTTACCGGCAGCAATCGAAAACCCGGGAGAATCACCAAAAAATGAGTTGAATGTCGCGGAGCGAGTAGTCTTGATGTGCGCCTCCGCGCTTTTCACTGGTTTATCGCCACAAGAGTGCAGGGAAATTGCATCATGCGCACATGTGTTGACATTTGCGCGCAACGAGCTCCTGTTTGTGCAAGGACAGCCAGTTCGCAATTTGGTTCTTATTCAAACAGGCAGCGTAAAGCTTTCGCAGCTAAGTCCCAGTGGCGAGGAGGTCATTCTTTGGATGAACGGATCAGGCGATACGGTCTGTTTACCCGTTGAATCGTCATCTTGCAGTCACACCTGTTCCGCTCGTGCGATGGAGAAGTGCAGGGCGTTGATTTGGGAGTATGCCAGGCTGCAAAACCTGTTAGAAGTATATCCTCAGATCCGAAAGAACATCAGCCAAATTCTTTCCGGTCGCCTATTCGAGCTTGAGGAGCGATTTCGTGAAGTGGCGACCGAAAAGGTTGCCAAACGGGTTGCACTCACGCTGATGAGGCTTCTAAAGCAAGTTGGCAAGACGTCAGATGGGGGAGTCGAGGTCTCGCTCTCTCGTGAGGAGCTTGCCCAGATGACGGGCACAACTCTATTCACAGTCAGTCGGCTTCTATCAAAATGGCGGGATGCAGGATTTGTTGTGCCTCGCAGAGAAGCAGTTGTAATACGTGATCTAGAAAGTCTAATGAAAGTGGCAGACACATGATTCGGGCAAGTGTTTGGTTGTCAGGAGCATAAAGAGTGCATCCTGAACACAGAACAAGCATTGGGTATATCTGATAAAGGACCTAAAGAAAGACGCTGATCCGGGTGGAGAGAGACGCATGGCAGAGTTTGTAATCAAGTTGGCCGATGAGCGTGGGCACATCCAGGAGCAGGTGCATACGGCGGCCTCTGCCGAGGAGCTGCGCACGCGCTTTACCCATGCCGGCTACCACATA